>JAANMX010000351.1_pt1 | contig 62573 bp, 66 predicted proteins | sample 7279681 | NCBI WGS metagenome assembly JAANMX01 (sample SAMN14094542, study PRJNA606508) | bioreactor metagenome | isolation source: A lab-scale SPAN reactor treating ammonium-rich wastewater day 351 | place: Ireland: Galway | collected 2018-01-01
GGTGTAGGCCGCTTCCTGCTCCTCTTCGTCGTAAACCGTGATGTTCTCCCCCGGACGGCGAAAACGGCCCGCGGCGTCGGGGCGATCGAGTGTCTTCTCCGTGAGGCGGCCCTGAATCTCGCGGAGCCGATCGAGGGTGAGCGGCTCCTGGCGGCGCTCCTTCAGCCAGCGGATCGTGCGATAGTTGTTGAGGACCATCTGCTCATGTGGATCGCGAGGGGGACGCTGGTGCCGCAGCATCTGCTGGGCTTCGACGCGCGTGACGACGGCGCCTTCGATCAGGCTCGACGTGACGGCTTCTTCTTGCATGGAATGGACGATCCAGCGCGCCAAATCGGTTTCCTGAAGCGGTTTGGCCGAGGGCAGCTTCCCGCCGATCTGCAGGTCCAGCCAATGGAGCACCCGCTGGGCCGAGGCGGGTAAGTGAAAGGTAAACGCCTTGCCTTTCTGATCGAGGAAGGGCGTGGCTTGCCGTTCCCGGGAACGCGACTCCTTGATGCAAAACCACAACAGTTCGGGCTCGACGTGCAACGAGGCGGCCCGGTGGCGGCAATCATCCCAGTTGAAGCATTCGGCATTCGCCCGGTCGACGAACTGCCGCACGTCCGGCCGCTGCCAGGCCGACAAAAACGCGGCCCGATGTTTATCCTGAACGATGAACTTTTTGGCCAGACGCCGCCACGGAGGAGGCAAGGAGGGTTTCTTCATCGGTTCGTCCGGGATCTTTTATTTTGCTTCAAAGTAAAAGTTAGTAGCTTTATTCTACCCTGGCGTGGGCACATTGTCGATAAATTTTAGTTTGATTTAAAATAAAAGTTACTGGTGCGCTGGCCGATGACGCCATGCCATCGCGACCAAACGGTGCTGCCGCTCGCGCCAGACCGGTGCGCGAGCGCGATCGATCGGTTCGGTGACTCGCTGGCCGGTGCCTTTAGGAGCTCGTTTTGGGAGGGGTCATGAGGTAGTTGGAATAAATCCAGCCGGCTCCCAAGGCGCCGAGGATGGGGCCGGTGATGTAGACCGGGAAGTCGCCGAGCTTGGAAAAGTCGGCCTTGACGCCGGCTTCCCAGAAGGCGACGCCGAAATAGCGGGCCGGGTTGAGGGCCGCCCCGGTCAGCGAACCGGCGACCAGATAGGCCGCGGCGGCGGCCAGACCCACGCCGAAGCCCGCCACCTTATGACCGCGCGGGTCCACCACCGTGGCGAAGAAAATAAAGACCATGACGAAGGTGAAGACCATTTCGATGACCGTGGCCATCAGGAAGCGATTGAAGCCGCCGATGCCGATTTTGTCGCTCAGGTGGGGCGTTCCCAGCCCCGCGGCCATGACGTCGGCGGAACTGGCGAACATCAAGGTGAGGAACATGCCCGCGATCAGGGCGCCGAGCAGTTGCGCGACGACATAGTAGATCATCTGCGGGGTGTCGATCTTGCCGAGGACCCATTGGGTGATCGTGATGGCGGGATTGAGGTGGCCGCCCGAAGCGTTGACGGTCGCCGTGACGGCCAAGGACAGGATCAGGCCGTAGGCCAGGGCCACGCCGATGATGCCGAGCGTGCCCGGCATCAGGGCGTCCGAACAGATGGCGCCCGCCACGATGAAGCACAGAAAAAAAGTGCCGATCATTTCCGCCAGACAGGGGCGCAAAAAGCGATCCATGATGTGTCACACTCCTCAACGTGGAAAACCGGCACGGCCAACCATGGCTGAACCGAGGCTGGGTTGTCGGCATATCTAACGGATTGACATGGGGTTTGGCAAGGCGAACCGGGGAAATGGCGGGTCGAAGCGGCTCGGTCGGCGGCAGCGCGGACAAGCGCTTGGCAGCGCGAGGATGGTTCAAGCCCGAGGCTCTAAACGATGACGTGCTGCCGATACAGCTCAAAGGCGGCTTGCCAGGCGGCGGATTCATTCTCGAAGGGCACCTCCGTCTGGACGACGGTCGATTTGCCCGCGTCGGTGACGCGGTCGATGGCGACGCGATGGCCCGGCCCCTTGGCCACGGGCAGCACGCCGATCTCGCACGTCGGCAAGATCGGGCCGATGAGGCGCAGGGTATGATCATCCACGGTTTCAGAGGTGATCTGACGCTGGAGCATCCAGAACGGCAGTTTGCGTTCGGCGAGCATGCTTCCTCCATGGAATAACGCCAACGGCCGGGCGCGGATCATGCATCGCGCCGGTCGCGGCCGATCCATCTCTATTATAGCAAGTTAGTCCACTCTGAGTTGCCGAACCACCAGATGCAGCCGCCGGAAGGATTCGGTGGCTTTGGTCACGTCTTTATCCAGGCCGGCCTCGTTCAATTGCAGGGCGGCTTGGGTCAGCTCCTTGGTGAGATCGGCCAATTGTTCTTGCTTGATCGTCGGCACGTTGTCGGGCTTCAAGGCGCTCAGCCGATGGGCGGTTTCTTGCAAGGCGACGGCGGCCTGTTTGACCTCGTCCCATCGATCCTGATAGAAGAATTCATGCGCGGCCGCCACCTGGGCCTTGCCCCGAGCGACCAATTCACTGTAGGCCATGGGCGGACTATCCGGCGGAAGGGGCTGAATCGCCGCCTTTTCCGGACTCTGGCACCCCGCCACGCAAAGCATCCCCACCAGCCAACACGCCGCACGGAACATCGCAGCCTCCCGGGATGAACCCTAGGCCGAAGATGCGCTTCCCCTGGCGGCGGTCAAGCGGCGAATGGTGGATGGCGGCTTGGGGTTACCTGGGATAATAAAGAATCCTGGGTTCGCCCGCACCGGAACGAGGAGCGAACTCATCGTCCGGATAAGCAAACATCGAACGCACCCGCGATCGCTGTTCCTGCGTCGTGAGGAAGGGATCGTCGGCTCGATCGGCTCGGCGGGGTTCAAGGGGCGACACGGTGCTCGTGCAACCGGTGATGATGAGAAGCCCCAGAATCAGCAGTTGACGCATGAGGAACATCCTTGTGTGGCGGTTCGGGTCAGCCGCCGCCCCGAGGCGCGCGGCCCTGCTCCCGGACCTGATGCAGACAGAACCATCCGCTGAACCATGCCCTATTTTCCCAAACCATGTGGGAAAAAGTCCAGGAAGAAGTGGAAATTATGCTCGTGAACGATCCATGAAAGCCGCATCCCAAGCAAAGTCCGCACATCCCGCCAAGTCAGCGGACTTCAGCGAGCCGGGTTTTCGTAGAGTAGCCGAGGGAACCTGCAAGGGCATGACAATGTCCAGGCTAACCATGACAGGCGCACGTCAGAGCAGAAACGGATGACTCATGATCCTCGAAACGAAACGTCTGCGATTGATCCCGATGGCCCCCTGGCACTGGCTTGCCCTCATGGAGAGCGAAGACCGATTCGCCAGTGCGTTTGGCTGCTCGCCGGTCGCGGGTCTGCGTGGCTTCGCCGTCTCGGAGGACGTGTCACCCGCCTGGGTCGAACAATTGCGTTCCGCCCAGACGGTCGATCCCTGGGTTCATGGTTATGCCGTGGTTCATCGAACGAATGGCGTCGTGATCGGCACGGCCGGCTTCAAAGGCCCTCCAGGCGATGACGGGATGGTCGAAGTCGCCTATGGCATCGTCCCCAGCCATGAAGGTCAAGGGCTGGCCACCGAAGCTGCTCAGGCACTCATCGTCTTCGCGCGGGGACATGAGCAAGTTCAGCGGATCCAAGCGCACACGGCTCCCGAAGCCAATGCCTCCACCAAGGTGTTGACCAAATGCGGCTTTCACTTCATCGGCCTCGTCGAGGACCCCGTGGATGGTCTCATCTGGCGCTGGGAATGGTCGGAACCGACTTCCTGACCGGAGGAATCAGCAGATTTTTTAAACTTTAACTTGGAGTGGAACGGAGGATGGATTAGAGTGAAGGTCACGGCCAAAGGGGCCGAGGATGGAGAAGGTGCGTCCAGACGCGAGTCGAACATGGCCAAGCCCCATTCACCACGATTTCTCGCCCTGGTGCACGATGCCATGCAGCGTGTGCGGGAGATCGATGCGGCCGAGGTCAAGCGGCTGATGGACGGGAACGGTCCCCTGCATCTCATCGATGTCCGCGAGGAGAGCGAATTCGCGGCGGGGCACCTGCCTCGGGCCATTCCCCTGGGCAAGGGAATTTTGGAGCGCGACGTCGAAGAAAGATTTCCCGACCCCAACACGCCGTTGATTTTGTATTGCGGAGGCGGATATCGTTCGGCCCTGGCCGCTGACAATTTGCAGAAAATGGGATATGGCAACGTTCTCTCCATGAAGGGCGGCTACCGGGGCTGGCGCGAAGCGGGCTATCCGACGCAAACGGAATAATCGCAGCGGGGTTGACCGACAACTCTGCCTTGGGCTCGAAGACTTGATCTTGCGGTGAAAGTGGGCATGAAACAGGCTTTTACATTGTTATGCTTGGGAGAAAGTGGCACCGACCTGGCCAAACTGTCAGAAGAGCTAAGGCTAGGCAGCTTAATCCCCGCATTGAAGTCGATCTCCCGGCTGGACCACCTTTCCTCGGCATTGGCAAGCCCGGAAGTCAAGGGGGTGCTGTGCTTCGAGCCAAACCCCATCGCCTCGGCTGCGCTCCTGCTGCAGCACGTTCGCCACGCCAAGCAGAACGTGCCGGTCTTTCTGTTGATGGAACGATACACCGAAGCCAAAGCAGCCGAGATGCTCAAACTCGGCTTTACCGACGTCTTCCCTCGTGAAGCGCCGATTCGCCTGGCAGCGCGCTGGCTGCGCGCGACCCATCCTGAATGGTCGGCCCCCAGTTCGGCGCTGTCCAGCCTGGCGGGAGAGGGAGAGAAAGTCTCGACGCTGGGCGAATCGAAACTGCAGCGCGCCCACGCGGCTCTGTTGCACCTGGCCCGGACGCGGAGCTTCTTCGGCGACAACCTGATCGAAGACTTTTTCCAAATCACCGAATTGGCCGCGCGCTCCCTGGACGTCGCCCGGGCCAGCGTGTGGCTCTTCAACGACGACCGCAGCAAGATTCGCTGCATCGACGTCTATGAACCCGCCTACGACCGGCATGGCGACAGCGAGGAATTGCTCTACAAGGACCACCCGGCCTATTTCTTGGCTCTGGAAAAGCAGCGCCTGGTCGTCGCGCATGACGCCATGTGCGACCCGCTGACGTTTGACTTCGCCAACGATTATTTGCAACGGCATCAGATCACGTCGATGCTCGACGCCGCGGTGCACAAGCGGGGGCAATGGGTGGGCGTGTTCTGCCTGGAGCACGTCGGCACGCCCCGCGTCTGGACGACCGAGGAGGAAGTGCTGGCCTGCTGTTTCGCCGACCTGGTGTCGCTGGCCCTGGAAGCCAGCGAACGGCTCATGGTGGAGCAGCATCTTCACGAACAGGAGCTGCGCTACAACGACATCTACCGCAACACCAGCGACATCATCGTCACGGTGGAGGTGAAGGCCAACGGCACCTTTGTCTGCCTGGACCTCAATCCCGCGGGGGAACGTCTCACCGGCTTCACCTCCGAACAGCTCATTGGCAAGTCGGCCGCCGAAGTCATTCCCTTCGAGGAAGCCTCTTACGTCGAGGACAAGTATCAGGAAGCCGTGCAGACCGGCATGCCGGTGACGTTCGAGCTGGAATGCACGCTGCCCGCGGGGAAGTTGAACTTCAACGTGCTGATCGTGCCGGTGCGGGATTGGCAGGGCCGCATCCATCGTCTGGCCTTGATCGCCCGGGACATCTCCGCCAAGAAGAAGGCGGAAGAGGAACAGCGGCGCCTGCAAACCCAGCTTTTTCAAGCGCAGAAGCTCCAAGCCCTGGGCACCCTGGCCGGCGGCCTGGCCCACGACTTCAACAACATTCTCACCGGCATCCTGGGCCACGCTGAATTGCTCAAACTGGACGCCGAGCTTTCGCCGCAACAGCAGGCCAGCCTCGACGTCATCCACCAGGCCACGCTGCGCGCCCAGGACCTGGTCCAGCGCATTATGACCTTTAGCTGCAAGCAGCCGCCGAATCGCAAGGCCCTCGATCTGGGGAAGCTTATACCCGAAGTATTGCGGCTCATGCGGCCCAGCATCCCGGTCACGGTCGCCATCGAAACTCGCATCGATCCGCGCGTGCCCACTTTGCAGGCCGATGCGGGGCAAATGCAGCAGGTGCTCGTCAACCTGTGCACCAACGCCGTGCAGGCCATGGGCGAGAACGGCGGCCAACTCCGCATCCATCTCGACCGCTTCGAGGTCCGCGAACCGTTGAGCGGGCAACTCGAATCGCTGCGGGAAGGCAGCTATGCCCGGCTCACCATCAGCGACACCGGCCCCGGCATGGACGTGAGCACGCTGAACCGGGTGTTCGAACCCTTCTTCACGACCAAGCCGCCCGGCGTCGGGTCGGGATTGGGATTGGCCGTGGTGCATGGCATCGTGCAAAACCACGATGGCGCTATCGCTGTCCACAGCCAGCCGGGCAACGGCGCCTCCTTTGAGGTCTATTTGCCCATTTCTCCGACCTTTCAGCCCGTCGAGGAGATTCCCCAAACGTCGGTGCCGCGCGGCAACGGCGAGGAAATACTCTTTGTCGACGACGAACCAATGGTCGTCAATCTGGCCGTCAACATGCTCGACCGCCTGGGCTACAAGCCTCGGCCCTTCACCAACCCGCTCCAGGCCCTGGCCGTCTTCCGCGCCGCGCCGCAGCGCTTCGGCGGCATAGTGACCGATCTGATCATGCCGCAGCTTTCGGGGACGGATCTGGCCCGCCAGGTGCGCTTGGTGCGCGGCGATTTGCCCATCATCCTCACCAGCGGCTTCAGCGGCGCCATCGATTCCAGCAGCGCTCATGATCTCGGCTTCGAGTCCATCCTGGGCAAGCCTTTCACGCTCAAGACCCTGGCGGATGCCCTGTACCGCGCCATCGTAAAATCCTCCAAGCACGACCTCAACCTGGGACCCCAGGTGCCCGCCAAGTAACCTTTTCGATCAGCGGATTCGAGGAAAGGAGCCTCGATGCGGAAACTCTGGACAGCCGGTCTGGCGTTGGCCTTGGTGGCGGGCGTGGGCTGGTTCGCCACGACCGATGATTTGGAGGCGCTCGGCGATCAGGCCCCTGCAGCCAGCGCGGAGCCGCCGCTTGAAATGGGGCAAGCCGAGGCGGACATCACACCGCCCGTCCCCGGCCCGCGGCCCGTCTACCTGGCGGGCTTCGGCCACAACCGCCGAGCGCAAGGCGTCAACGATCCCCTCTTCGCCCGGTGCATCGCCCTTCGCTGCGGCGGCGTCAAAATCGCCCTTGTTTCCGTCGATCTCATCGGCTGGTTTTACGAAAACACCTTGCGCGTCCGCGAGCAGCTCAAGGATTTCACGTACGTCTTGATCAGCAGCACGCACAACCACGAAGGGCCGGACACGATGGGCTTGTGGGGGGAAAGTCCGCTGCGCAGCGGCGTCGATCCCGCCTATGTGGCTCAGGTGGAGGAACGCATCGTCCGTTCGGTCCGGGCGGCGGAAAAGCAGCTTCGGCCCGCGTCAGCCCGCATCGGCCGAGTGCAGGCGCCCGAACTGCTGCACGACAGCCGTTTGCCCTATCTCGTGCATGATGAATTGGTCGTGCTCCGTTTTCATCATCCGTTGACGGACGAACCGATGGGCCTGGTCGTGCAGTGGAATTGCCATCCGGAGACGCTGTCGTCGAAGAACGTTCAGGTGAGCGCCGATTTCGTCGGTTATGCCGTGGCGGCGCTGCGGCGGCATGCGGGGGTGCCCGTGACATATTTCACCGGGACCGTGGGCGGCCTGATGACGTCGCTTCGCGTCAAGATCACCGATGAGCAAGGGCGGGCATGGGACGATGGCACGGTGGAAAAGACCCGGCTCTACGGCGAACGCCTGGCCGCGGCGGCGGAGCGGGCCTTGAGCCGGGCTGAACCGCTCGCGCTGACACCGCTGGTCATCCAGTCGCAGCAAGTCTATCTGCCGATGGCCAACCCGCTGTATCATCTGGCCCGCCGGCTGGGCGTGCTACAGCGCGACATCTATTTGTGGCAAGGCGATCCCTGGCAGGCCGCACGCGCCCCGGAAACGACGCCGGAGAAGGATCGAGCCATTGTCACCGAGATAGCCGTTCTGACCCTGGGGGAGCTGCAAATCGTTTGCGTGCCCGGCGAGATTTATCCCGAGTTGGTGCTGGATCGTTCCCCCGTACCGCTTGATCCCGGGGCCGACTTCCCCGACGCAGCGGTCGAGACGCCGCTCTATCGGATGCTCAAGAAAAAGCACAAGATGATCCTGGGCCTGGCGAATGACGAAATCGGTTACATTATCCCCAAGCGGCAATGGGACGTGAAAGCGCCCTTTGCCTATGACCGCAAGAGCAAGCAATATGGCGAGGAAAACAGCATCGGTCCGGAGACGGCCCCGCTGTTGGCGCGGGCGTTCGAGGCCTTGCAGCGGACCGAAGCGGGCAAATAGGGATTAGGTTTGCAGGTTGAGCAACTGTTCCCGCTTGCTGACGAGCCTTTGGCCGCGGCATTCATCGATGTCCAGGGCGGTGAGCAGGCGCTTGCGCAAGGTGGACCGCAATTGGTCGAGCGCGGTCGCGCTGTTGCTCTGCAGCGGAATCGAGCCGCCCGCCCGGCGATCGTGCCCCCCGGCTCGGCCCAAGCCTTTGACCACGTCCTGCAGCACATAGGCCGCTCGCCCGTCCGCATGCACCGTTCGCAGCGACATGACCAGGTGCTCCCGGTAGATGCCGGCGCAGAAGGACCATTCCACTTCCTCGAAGCGAATGAGAAAGTCGGCGATCTCCGCCGCCAGTTCGGCCTGGGGCAGTTCGCCGGTCCAGGAGGTGATCAGTTTGCCATAGGTGAAGGAATTCTGCAGGGCTTCGATGAGGGTTTCGAAATAGCTGTGGGGCAGGCGGGCGTTTTGGATTTGGGCGAGCAGGTCCTTGTCGATGTCCAGGTAGAGATACATGGCCGCGCCGTCATCAAAGCGGGTGGCTTCGCGGGGGAAGCCGGTCAGTTCCGATTCGATGCCGTAATAAAGCCCGGTGGCCAATTCGGCGGGCAGATCGATCTGCTGTTCCATTAAATAGCCGGTGACGATGGTGCAGGTCGCCCCGACGCTGGAACGGATATCCACGAAGGGAACGCCCTGGGTTTCGCCGCTGGTTTCGTGATGATCGATGACGGCATGGATTTTCAGGTCTTCGGGAATGGTATGGCGGCCGGTTTTGGGTTGACTGTCGACCATGACCACGGCCTGCTTGGCTTCCCAATCCACTTCCTCGATGGGCGTGAGATTGAGCTTGAGGCAGCGAACCATGGCCTGATTTTCCGCCCGGCCGATGAAGCCGTCGCGGGTGAGTGTCACGGGAATATTGAGCTTGGTGCGGATGAGGTGATCGAGCCCCATCATGCTGCCCAGGCTGTCGGGATCGGGGTGGATATGTGAAAGCAACACCACCCCCTCGTATTTGCTCAAAATCTTGAGCAGGCGGTCGGACTTACCACTCGAACTGCGTTCGCCATTGGCACCGGCGAGGCCGTTACCAAGAGCCATGGGAAGGTTCCTTTCAGAAAAGAAACGGCTTCCGGTCCGTCGGCCTTTCGGCCAAGGGAGCCGCGACTAACCGCGGCTCCATTCCAAGATGCGTCGCCACTGCGACGGGGTAACAGGTATTATAGACAATCGAGGCAGGCGTGTCAGTTCGAAGTCCTTGAGGTTGGCGTCCTGCTTTATCATCGCCAAAGTGACGGGCGTTTGCAAGCGTTTTACGGCTGCGACCCGGACGGTGGCGTTTTTGCCGTCTTTTTCCACTAGGGCATGAGCCAGGGCTTTCATGATGCCGACGATGGCTTTTTCCTTGCCCGTGTGGTAAAAAAAGATGCTATCGCCCTTCTTGACTTGTCTTAAATATTGCAATGCCAATGGGTTAGCAACCCCGTCCCAGGTCGTTTCACCGTCGCGCTCCAAATTGCTGAAGCTGTAAGCGCTGGGTTCTTGTTTGAATAGCCAATTGGCCATGGTCGGTTTTCCGAAGGACCGAAGATGTGTTCGATGTGGATGGTCGCTCTACCGTTTTCCTGCCATACCGGCAAGTGGAACTGAAGCCGCCTGATTTCTGGAGATGGTGGTCAGATATCAGACCCCTGGGTGGAGCGTATTCAGCTATGGCATGAATTTGGCTTCGGAATGCGTGGAGGTGATAGTCCGATCATGATCTTCACAGTGAGATTGGATTTGAACCCATGCTCGATGGGGGGTCTGTATACTGAAGCCTCAAGTGGACTGTCACATGGTCAACCGCGTAACCAGTCCACGGCCCATTCAACCTGGTTTCATTACCGTAACGGAAAGATCCTTTCATGCACATGAACGACTACCAGCGGACAGCGCGGACCACGGCCTGCTATCCCACGAACAACCTGTTCAATCTGCTCTATCCCGCGCTGGGTCTGGCGGGGGAGACCGGCGAAGTGGCGGACAAGATCAAAAAGGTCATTCGCAAGCGCGGCGAGTTTACCCCGGAGGTCAAACGGGACATCGCCAAGGAGCTGGGGGACGTGCTCTGGTACGTAGCGGCCCTGTCGCATGAATTGGGTTACGATCTGGACACACTCGCCCAGATGAACTTGGACAAACTGGCCGACCGCAAGGAGCGCGACGTCATCAAGGGCGAAGGGGATGATCGGTGATGCTGGTTCAGGCCTGACGCTGCTGCGCCGCGCGGGTGGCCCCGATAGAGTGATCCGAGTGAGCCGAGGTTGACCCAACTCATGAATGAATCGGTTCTGCGTTGGGCGTTCGGCGTGGTCGGCACGGTGGCAGCCACTTGGAACGTGGTTTGGCTGGTCATGCGCTGGCGGCTGCTCTTCTCTTCCATCCAGGTCGAAGGCAGAGTCGAGTGTTTCGACGATCATGCTCGCCGGCCGGAAACAAAACAGGCATACTTCCGCTGCGTCGTCATTTATCCGTTCGGCGACGAATGGTTGGAAACGGCCGCACCTCCCAAGCGCTGCGCCGTGGGGAGCATGGTGCCCGTGCGCTTCCTGCCTGAAGACCCAGGCACGGCCCTTGTGGGCAGGCTTCCTGATCTTTTGTTTGGACCGATCTTTATGTCCCTTTGGGGGGTCGCTCTCATCGCTGGAGCCGTTTTCTTCCACGGCAACCCTTGACCCAGATCGGCCGAATCATGCAGTGGACCGCCAGGAGAACGGCGGATCGCGGCTGTGGGACGTGTCCAAACTCAAATGATCTGATGGCCGCTGCTCACGCCAGCCAGGGGGTGATCACCTTGCCGGCGACGTCGGTCAGGCGGAAGTCGCGGCCTTCATAGCGGTAGGTCAAGGCTTCGTGGTTCAGTCCGAAGAGGTGCAAGAGCGTGGCGTGGAAGTCGTTGATGTGCACCGGGTCGCGGGTGATGTTCCAGCCGAGGTCGTCGGTTTCACCGTAAATCTGGCCGCCTTTGACGCCGCCCCCCGCCATCCACATGGAAAAGGCGAACGGGTGATGATCCCGCCCGGTGACCTGGGCCATGCCGATGCGATTGTCGCCCAGCGGCGTGCGGCCGAATTCCGTTCCCCAGACAACGAGCGTCGAGTCGAGCAACCCCCGGACCTTGAGGTCGGACAAGAGGGCCGCGATGGGCCGATCGACCGCATGGCAATTGGTCATCAGCCCCGCGTCGATGCCGCCGTGGTGGTCCCAGCCATCCATGTAGATGTTCACGAAGCGGACGCCGCGTTCGATCATCCGGCGGGCAAGCAGGCAGCTATAGGCGAAGTCCTTATGCAGTTGGCCGTCGCGGTTCAGGCCGTACATCTCGAGGGTTTTGGGACTTTCCCGCTTCAGATCGAGCAGCTCCGGGGCGGCGGCCTGCATGCGGAAGGCCAGTTCATAGGCGGCGACGCGGCTGCCGATCTCCGGGTCGCCGATGTGCTGCCAGCGCTGGCGGTTGATCTCGCCCAGGGTGTCGAGGGTGCTGCGTTCCAGATCGCGGGTGAGGCCGCCGGGCAGGCGGAGGTTCTTGACCGGATCGCCCCGCAAATGAAACTGCACGCCGGCGTAGCTGCTGGGCATGAAGCCGCTGGACCAGTTGGTGGCGCCGCCGCGGATGCCGGGGCCGGGCTCGAGCACGACGTAGCTGGGCAGGTCGTCGGAGAGGTTACCCAGGCCGTAGGAGAGCCAGGAGCCGATGGTGGGCCGGCCCATGCGTTCGAAGCCGCTGTTCATCATGATGGTGGCGGGGTGATGATTGAACGGCTGCGTGTGCAGCGAGCGGATCAACAAAAGGTCGTCAGCGTGTTTGGCGATGTGGGGCAGCAGGTCGCAAAAGGGCATGCCGCAGCGGCCAAAGGGGAGAAACGTCCGCGGGCTGGCCAGGACCCGTGCGGAATCCTTTTGGATGAAAGCGAAGCGGGCGTTTTTGAGCAGATGTTCGGGGACCGGCTTGCCGTGCCACTCGCGGAGTTGCGGCTTGGGGTCGAAGAGGTCGATGTGGCTGGTGCCGCCGGCGAGGAAAAAGAAGACGCACTGCTTGGCCTTGGCCGGGAAGTGCGGCGGCTTGGCCGAGACGGGCTTGGCGGCGGCGTCGAGGGCCAGGCCGTCGCGGGCCAGCAGATTCAACGTCGCCAAGGCGCCCAGGCCGCTGGCGGCCGTGGTGAAGAATTGGCGTCGCGACAACCAGGCCGCTTCATCCCAGGGATGCATGGACGAACCTCAAGGAGGGTAAAACGAGCAGCCTATGCATCATACCCGGATTGGCCCTGGGCTTGCAACCATGGAATGGCGAACCGCTGCGATCGGCGCATGCATGGAGGCCGGATGGAAGTCGTGACATCCTTCTGCCCGGGCACAGTTAGCTTAGTTCAATTCATCAACCCGGCGTCGCGCTGAAACGCTTCGACGGCCGCCTTGGCCTCGGCCAGTCCGCAGCCCGTCTCTTCCCGATACACCTTGATCGCTTCGATTTTGCGGCTGGGATCGCGGGCGATCTCCCGAACGCCCTCCGACAGCGGCGGCAGTTTGGCTGCGTCGATGGCGGACGTTCCCCGGCTGCCAAACGCCTGGGAAAAATAGACCACGGCCATGAAAAGGGAAGCGAACCAGCAGACGCCGCGCGTCCATTGCCATTCCACGCGCAGCATGTCGCCGAAGAGGATGAAGAGATACACCCAGATGAGCGTCAAGGCCCCATAAAATTCGCGGCGGGTGATGGGCGACGCGGAGGACGAAGCAAGTTCGCTCATGGCAGGCTCCTTGTAGCTTAGCCGGGTCTTGCGGAATCCTTACAACTGAACGTGCAGCGGGCGATCGACGTGCACGACCGTGATCCAGGGACAATGGCCCGGCCGGCGATGGTGCTGCAGCACCCACATGGCCACCTGGCCTGGGGTGCCGTGAAAGCCGCGAATCGCGATCTCGCAATCCTCATCGTCCACGCCGAAATGATCGCGGATTTGGTATTCGAGGATGAGCTGTGCCGCGGCGGGGCTGGGATGGTATTGAAAATGCTTCACCCACACCTGAATGCCCTGGATGCTGCCGATGCAGATTTTGCACGTGGTGTCGTTGCGGAGGTCGAGGGCAACCCCAGGCGGCGCGATGCCGGGGAGCATCCGTCCTGAAGCCCGGCCGCGTTCGAGCGGGGCGGCGGAGTCAAACCGGGGCCGGGTCGGGCCGCTGTCCGTCACCAGATCGTGATAGTCCACGCGGCCCGCGCGGTGCTGGGCGCGCAGATTGTCAATCACCCGCGCTTCGAAGCGGCGCGCCGCCGCGACAAACCCCGGCGTGGACGCCATCTCTCGGTCCAGGCTCGTGAAACGCCGCTCCGCCCGGGAGCGGTTGTTTTGCGTCCAGGCGCGGAACAATTCGAGCGCCACGGCGCCCCCGACCGCCATCTCGCGAGCGAGATAAACCTGTAAGGCAAGGGTCGGCTCCAACATGGCCACGGCCACGCGGCTGCGCGCCAACAGGCTGGCCTGCACGGGCCGGGCCGTGTCGTCCAAATCTTGTTTGTTGGGATCATCCATTTTGGCGGCGATCAAAAAGCGCTCGCTGGCGGGTTGCTGCACTCCCGTGGCTGACGTCTGCTGCGGCAAGGGAGCATGGGTCGTTGACGAAGTGGTCGTGGTCATGGCAAGTCTCGCGCAATGGAAACAGGCTCAGGTTTTGATGACGTTATTCTATCCGCCTTTCATGGTCCATAGGAGAGAAAAGGTCGCATCGCGGCGGCCGCGTCCTCTCGCGGGTCGTTCGCGGCGTTGCTCTCGCATCCATGATCGCGTATCCTGGCCTTCATGGATCAAGTCACGCACTGGCTGCAAGCGGCGGCGCGGGGCGAGCCGGGCGCCGTCGACCAGCTTATGCCCCTGGTCTACGATGAGCTGCGGCAACTGGCGGCGCAGCGGTTGTCCCGCGAACGCCCAGACCACACCCTCGCGCCGACGGCCTTGGTCCATGAAGCCTATCTGAAGCTGCTCGGTCCGAGCACGCCCGGCGCGGACCCCGTCTTGCCGTTTGCCAACCGCGGCCACTTCTTTGCCGCCGCCGGGGAGGCGATGCGCCGCATCCTGGTCGATCATGCCCGGCAAAAGAAAAGCCGCAAACGGGGCGGCGACCTCGCCCGGCATGACCTGGACGATCTGCCTTTAGCCTGGCCGGAGCCGCGGGAAGACCTGGTGGCCTTGGATGAAGCGTTGACCAGGCTGGCCCAGGTGGATCCCCAGGCGGTGCAAGTGGTGCAGATGCATTTTTTCGCGGGGTTGTCGCTGTTGGAAGTGGCGGAAGTGCTGTCCATTTCGCCCCGAACAGCCTATCGCATCTGGACTTATGCCCGGGCCTGGCTGCGGCGCGCCTTGGAAACGCCATAAAATTGCATCATTTTTGGCAGTTGGTCCGTCTCTTTTACGCATGACAGTGTAAAGACGTCTCCCCCAGCGGCCATGCAGGTTGCATCATGAACGAACGCACCCTTTTTTGGGCAGCCCTGGAAAAGTCGAACCCGGTCGATCGGCAACAGTATCTAGATGCTGCTTGCGGCAGTGACACGGAACTGCGCCAAAACGTGGAAGCCCTTCTGAAGGCCCACGCGGAGACCGACGCCTTTATGCGGGAACCGATCTTGGCGGGTCAGGCCAAATGGGCCGGAGCGGAAGGGTGGGAACAGCCGACTTGGAAAGCCGATGACCGGGAGGGCATCGCGGACGTGCGCTCCTGGTTAAGCCCCACGGACGACCCAAAGGCCATCGGCCGCTTGGGCCATTATGAAGTGCAAGCGATCGTGGGGCAGGGCGGCATGGGCGTGGTGCTGCGGGCGTTTGACACCAAGCTGCATCGCGTGGTCGCGCTGAAATGCATGAACCGGGCCGCGGCGGGAAGCGGCGAGGCACGCAAGCGGTTCATTCGGGAGGCCAAAGCCGCCGCTGCCGTCAGCCATGACAACGTCGTCGCCATCCATGCCGTCGATGACGCGGGCCCGGTGCCCTATCTGGTCATGCCCTTCGTGGCGGGGATGTCCCTCGAACAAAAAATCATGCAGGAAGGTTCGCTCGAACTGAAGGAAGTGCTGCGCATCAGCCTTCAGATCGCCCGGGGATTGTCGGCGGCCCATCGCCAGGGACTGGTGCACCGCGACATCAAGCCCGCCAATATCCTGCTGGAAAACGGCGTGCAGCGGGTGAAGATCACCGACTTTGGGCTGGCCCGAACCGTGGATGACGCCACCGTCACGCAACCAGGCGTCATCACCGGCACGCCGCAATTCATGTCTCCCGAACAGGCCGAAGGCCACGCGATCGATCATCGCAGCGATTTGTTCAGTCTGGGCAGCGTGATGTACGCCATGTGCACGGGGCGAGCGCCGTTCCAGGCCTCGACGACCCTGGCCACCCTGCGCCGCGTCAGCGAGGCTCATCCGCGGCCCATCCGCGAACTGAACCCCGAGATGCCCGAGTGGCTTTGCCGGATCATCGCCAAGCTGCACGCCAAGGAGCCGAGCCAGCGGTTTCAGTCGGCGGAGGAGTTGGCCGAGATGCTGGAAACCTGTCTGGCGGGGTTGCAGCAGCATCGGCCCGTGGAAGCATACGCGCCGGTGATCGAGTTGCCGCCGGCCTCATCGACCGCCGCGGAGCTGGGTGCCGCAGGCTGGTCCAAACAAAAGATGGGGCGAGCTATTGGCTATATTGCGGCTGCGGTCGTGATCCTGTTCCTGTTGAAGAATAAAGAGTGGATCACTTATCCCATCAAATGGTTCTTTTTCTCGAAAGTCTCTTATTTCTTCAACGAAGACGGACTGGAAGCGCGGATCTGGAAGATGGACCCCAACCCATTGTTCAGGCTGCCGGAACCGAGTCAGGAACCAGGCAGCGATCGCTTTCCCATTCATTTGCCTGGCGAGCCGCCTTTATACACCCTGTCTTTGAGCAAGGGGTCGATGGGCAGCACGCGCTGGGAGCCAGGGGCCTACGTTGTCTATGTCGCCAAAGGCGATCTAATGCTCGACCATTTTCATCTTGATGTGCTTTGGAATAAGTCCACTGAATTGCAGTTTGGGCGAAGGAATGAGCCAAAAGCTGACCTGCAGCGGCTTCAGGGAAAATGGTATGCCAAGAGCGTGCAATATCGCCAAGGTCCCGCCTTAGGGGAAGCTGCATTGCCCCTTACACAATTGGAGATCAGCGATCACCGGCTGCATCTCCTACTGCCCGGCATGGACACAGCGACCGATTTTTCAGTCTATGTGGGACAACATCGCCGCTATCTGTTGCTGAACTCCATCAGCTCCACCAGCACCTTCAGGCTCAACCGCCTCGTCGAGTATCACTTCCGCGGCTTCGAACTGCACCTGTATGTGCACGAACCGCAGCCGCAACCAATGGCAGAAATCTATCGCAAACAGGGCTTCCCCATCCCCGTGCCGCCGAACTCGGGTCTACATCTGGTCTTCACGCAAAAGCGGCCTGGATCGTGAACGATGCTCGCCCGCCGACGGCCCTGGTCCATGAACTCTATTTGCAATGGCTTTCTCCGAGCACCTCCGGCGAAGGGACTTCTCATTCGCGGCGGCCCATTGTCCACTTCGAATGATTTTTACTGTCCACGTTGCAATGGGAAGCGCGGTTGGGTTAGTGAAGCGGTAAGAGGACCATCGTTCCCGCCGCACGGTTTTCCACTAACCAAAGGAGCAGCCATGACCCTTTCCGCTCGCGTCATTGCCATGTGGCTCGCCGTCATTTTCCCACTGAGTTCCGAGATCGTGGGGACGGCCCATGCGCAACCCACCCTCAAGGGTCCCATAGATGGCACCCTGGTCTTTGATCCTGCCGATCCCGGTTTTGCAACGTTCACCGGCGGCGGCCACCTCACGCTCATGGGCAAGGTGGCCATGGTCGCGGAGATGCGCTTCGTGCCGGGCGCCGCACCGGGTACCGTGCGTGGAACAGGTGTAGCCGCCATCATTGCCGCCAATGGGGACGTCCTCGTCACCAAGATCCTTTGGCTCGTCGATGCGCAGGGGATGGGCAAGCTGGAGTTTCGATGGCCGGGCGTCATCATGTTCCGCGACGGCACGGTGGTCGCCAGCACGGGGCGTTTTGTAACGCTGCCCTTTGCCGGTCTGCGCGGCACGTCGGCCTCGACAGGCACGGGCGGCAAGACGCGCATCGTGATGACCGGTGAAATCGTCGACCCGGATCCGCTCGATTAAGCTAGGCCATCGGACTTGGGGCCTCGGCGTGCCAAAACCTTTCTCTGAGCGGTCTGGTCATGGCGGGGCCCCGCTCGTGATGGTGGGCGATCCATGGAGATTGGGTGCGGGAAAAACAACACCGGGCGAGGCGGCCCTCGCCCGGTGGATCGATCCGCATTCAGCCTCGCGGTTAGTCCGTGAAATTCATGATGATTTCGCCGCTGTTGCGGGTGACCAAAGCGGCGAGGGTCCACAGTTCGGTGTTCTCGGCGAGAAACCGCACCGAGCCGTCGGCAAAGGCGAAATTGGCCCCGCCGGGATGGAAGCTGTAGAAGCAGTGGCCCCATTCGTTGGAATTGTTGATCTTAATCGGTCCGGGGATGGGACCGAAGGCGGGATCCCAGGCGCGGTCCTGACCAATCATGTAGGGATTGTCGGTTGTGGCCCAGGCGCCGCCGCGCGCCCGCACTCGGGGCGTGCCGAAGTAGTTCACCGGATAATGGGTGCGGCGCCGCCAGACGTCTTCCCGCCCCGCGCACTCGCCCAGCAGAATGCTCGTCGACACGCCGTCCTGGATCGATTTGAAATCATTGCGAATGTTGTCGGCGGCGTACCAGCCGATCACGCCGCGCAGGTCCGCCGTCGGACCATACTGCATATTGCCGGGCAAGTGCAGATTGATCTCCGGATGCACGCCCGTGGGAGGGAAGTAATCGCCGCAGGCGCCGGTCTTGTTGGGCGGCGTGGGTTCGGGCTTATCCTGGATGCGGTTCGGCTCCGCCGTCGCGGGGCATTGCACGATCTTGAGCCGCTCGGCCACGATCTCGCGGTTGGGCGAAATCCACCAGGGCGTGCCGAAGTCATAGTTCCGCACGCGGTTGGCCTCTTCGATGTACGGCAAGACGAAGGGGGCCCAATTATGCCACCCGGCCGCACCGTTGGGATCGGTATAGGCCAGGGGGAAGCGATCATGGTCCAAATGGTAATGATGGAAGGCGATCGTGATCTGCCGCATGTTGCTGGCGCACAAGGCGCGATCGGCTGCCGCCCGCACCCTTTGGATGGCGGGCAGGAGCAAGGCCAGCAACAGGCCAATGATGGCGATCACCACCAGCAGTTCGACCAGGGTGAAACCTCGCATTTGTCGGCGTGAACGTTTGACCATGTCAATTCCCTCGGTTCAATGAACACCACGCCAACTATTATTGTGGACCCGTTTGGATAGGTCAACGAATGTCTGACGAAGATCATGAGGCTTTCATGATTCGCCTGCAGGTCGAGTCGGTAAGGGGGTTGTTGATCTTGCCCCGTTTGGCCAAAAGAGGTAGAACTAGGCTCCGCACCTCGAAACCGCATCTTGCAAGGTCCGCCATAAACTCCAGATCAAGATCGCATGACGGCATGGCCGCGGCGGTCCGCGATCTCTTGTCATTCGCTTGGAAGCCGGAGGCAGAAGCATGATGCATCCAACTTGGCGTCTGGGAACCATCCTGGCCGTGGTGTGCAGCTGGCTCGTGCCCTTGGCGGCACAACAACCGCCGAGGATTTTGCCGCATCCGCCCAGTGCTGGCCCCACGACCATCGTGGACAGCTTCAAGGAAGTGGTGGCGGTGGTCAACGGCCAGCCCATCACCAAGGCGGAATTGGCCGAGGAGCTGATTCAACGCCGCGGCAAACAGCAACTGCAACTGCTGATCAACCGCAAGATCATCGAACAAGCCTGCGCCAAGGCGGGCATCACCGTGACCGACAAGGAAGTGGAAGAGGAGCTGCGCGAGCTGATGCACGCCAACGGCTTCACCACGGCCAGCGAATTCGAAAAGCAGATGGTCCGCCCCATGATGCAAATGACGCTCGTCGACTACAAGGAAGACGTGCTCCGCCAGGGGCTGCTCACCCGCAAGCTGGCAGGCAAGCGCGTCAGCGTCACGGACGAGGATTTGCAGCAAGCCTTTGAGTCGCGGTTCGGCGAAAAGGTGCAGTGCCGCATCATCGTCGAGAAGAGCCTCAAGATCGCCCAGGACATGTACGTCAAAATCGGCAACAATCGCATCAACTTCCTGCAAGTCGCCCGGCAGCAGGCGGACAAGAATCTGGCCTCGTCGGCGGGACAAATCAATCCCTTCGGCCGCTACACCACGTTCGATGCCTTGGAGAAGCGGGCGTTCGAACTGCAAGACGGCGAGATCAGCGAGGTGATCCAGGTGCCCGAGGGCGGGTACGTCATCATCCTGCGGGAAGGCGTCATCCCCGCCGACACGACCAAGAAACTCGACGACGTGCGCGCCGAGTTGACCCGCGAGGTGCTCGAACGCAAAACCAAGCAGGTCGTGCCCGCGCTGGTGGCGGAGCTGAAGAATCAAGCCGACGTGCAAGATTACCTCAACAACAAGTTCGACATCATTCGGGCCACCATGATCCGCGATCAGCAAAATGCGCCGGACAAGAAATAGCAGCGGCTTTGCTTGACGGTCTCTTTGCGATACACTGCACCCTGCCCGGACCACGGGCAGGGTTTGCTGTTGAGCATGGGGCCGAAAGACATGGGCACGCCATCCATCCTGGAGCGCATCATCGCCGCCAAGCATGAGGCGCTGGCCGAGGCCCAGCGGCGGCAGCCGCGCGCGGTTCTCGAGGAGAAGCTGCTTCAAGGAACCGCCCCGGCGGTCCGCTCCTTCTGGCAAGCCCTGGACGCCAAGCCCACGGTGCAGATCATCGCCGAGCTGAAACGGGCCTCGCCCTCGGCGGGCATGCTGAGTGCGGGAGTGAATCTCGTCGAATTGGCGCGCTGCTATGAAACTTTCGGGGCGGCCTGCATCAGCGTGCTCACCGATGAGCCGTTCTTCCATGGCTGCCTCGACGATCTGCGAATGGTCCGTTCGGCCGTGAGCTTGCCCTTGCTCCGCAAGGACTTCATCATCGATCCCTATCAAATTCTGGAAGCCCGGCTAGCCGGCGCGGACGCCGTCTTGCTCATCGCCGAGATTTTAACCGATGAGCAATTGCTGAACTTGCGGCTGGAGATCGAACGCTGGGGCATGACCGCCCTCGTCGAGTGCCATGAAGCGGCGGCGCTCGATCGCGTCTTGCAATCCGGGGCCAGGCTCATCGGCGTCAACAACCGCAACTTGCATACCTTCGCCACCCGGCTGGAGCAGACCGTCGAACTGGCCCAGCGCATTCCGGGCGACCGTTTGCTGGTGAGCGAGAGCGGGTTCAAGACCCGCGCCGACGTGGAAACCGTGGCCCGCGCCGGCGCCGAGGCCATCCTGGTCGGCGAAACCTTGATGCGGAGCGGCGAACTGAAGCGCGTCTTGCAAGCGCTGCTCGGCGTGCCCGTCCAGCCGCGGCCTGCCTGAGCGCATCAATGAGGCATCGGTTTCATCTGCGTCATCCACGCCATCGGTGGACAGGATAGGGGAGGCAACGCACACCACGGTTTGATAACCCCATGGCGCACGCACCGCCTATGTATGGTATAATGACAGCGGAAACGATAAAAGGAGACTGGGGATGATCCTTAAAGGCGTAGTTAAGCAAGGGATGGTGGAGTTGCCCATGGGGCATGCGCTGCCCGAAGGCACTATCGTTGACGTCGTGGTAGAACGGCATGAGCTTCCTGCCTCGGCCAACGATCAACCCACCTTGAAGAAGTTGTTGGATTTGGCGGGTAGCGTGAAAAATATGCCTTCCGATTTTGCCGACCAACATGATCATTATCTACACGGCACACCGAAGCGATGAAAAGCGTTTTTGCCGACAACTTTTATTTTTTCGCTTTGATCAACGACAAGGATCCCGCTCGCCCCAAAGCGGAACAGTTCACGCGCACTTTCAAACATCGGATTGTCACCACTGGTTGGATTCTTATGGAACTTGGCGACGGTTTGTCCCATTTGGACAATCGCGCGACGTTTATTGCCCTATTGGATCGTTTGCGCGCATCGCCCAAAGTCCATGTCATTCCTTGCCAGGAGGAGTGGTTCGAAACGGGAATCGCTTTGTATCGGAGCCGGCTGGACAAACAGTGGTCGTTGACGGATTGCATCTCCTTTGAGGTGATGCGGCATGAAGGCATCACGGAGGCTCTCACAGGCGACCATCACTTTGAACAGGCTGGCTTTGTCGCTCTTCTGAAGTAACCACGCCAAGGTTCATGTTTTCAGGATCTGATCGATCCAACCATCCCCATCGGCCATACCGGGCTCTTCCGCCAAGCGCTTATGGGCCCAGGCTTGGCGGACCTCCTCGAGCACCAGCGCGCGGCCCTGCTCGAGCCGAGCCTGCCATTCCTCCTCGGAGAGCGTGATCATGCCTTCCCGGCCTTCCCGAGCCGCCTGGCCGTCCGGGCTGCGATCTCGCCCCGTTTTGGTCCGATGGCGTTCGATCTTGACCATGAGCGCGTCCCGTTCCCGCATGTGGGTGTGGCAGATCGCTTGCCAGCGGACGGCTTCCTTGTCGTCCGTGCATTGATCCAGCTTGCGCATCGCCAGATCGAGCAGGTGTTCGCGCTGTGCCTTGGCCAGCCACAACCAGGCGAGCTGGTCCATGCGGCACGCCTCGTCGGCCCATTCGCGAAAGATGTGCCGCACGTCCAGGAGGATTTGCTGCGGGCTGCGGTCAAGCCACCGGCTGCCATGCTCGGTCAGCCGGCTGCTCGGAATGGCCGAGGTCAGCCAGGCGCGGAGATCGGCCAGCCACTGGCGGCGCTCCCGCTTCGACCGGCGGCGCATGGGCCGCTTTTCCTTTGAGGTTGACTTTGCGCTCGGGGGCAACTTTGTCGGCGCGGGAGAGGGTTTTGTGGACATCGACGACTCCAGGGCCATTGGGATAACCGGAGCTTTTCGCCAGGCTTCTCGCGGACGCCCGACCCGGGGCCGCATTATAGCCCGCATAGCTTCACGGACCCAAGGGGCGTGGTCGGCTTCATGGCGGAATGATCGTGAAGAGTCCCGCGAGCCGGGGCCGATGAGATCATCGTTCCAATCTTGACTTCCTTTCTGAAGCCAGCCCACGGGAGCCTACCGCATGAACCCCCATCGACGTCCCGGCCTGAGCAAGATCAAACTGCAAGAGTTGCGTCAACAACGGCGGCTGCTGCTGATCGAACTGCATGAATTGCAGTCGGCCATTCGCCGCTGGTCCAAACGATTGGAAAGCCCCGCGAGCGTCCCGGAGGTAGACGCCGCCAAGGAAGCCCCGCTGAGCAAGGCCGCCTAAAGGCGGTGCGCCGACCGTGTCATCGGTCCGAAAGGAATTGGCACCTGTCCACCCAACGAGCCGCTCGTGCGCCAACGGTTCATCAACAACCTTGGCTCATCGACGCGGCTCGAATGATTCATCCCATCAAATCGAACGCTCCATCACACAAACTTCGTCTGGCCCGGGATGGCGACCGGCGGCGTCGGCAGCGAACCCATCTCCATCTTCGGCGGCGTCAGGTCTTCCTTGGAATTCAGAGCCATCTCCCAGGTGATCGACTGGCCGGTGTAGGTGGCCATGCGGCCCAGGATGCCCATGAGCGTGCTTTTGGCCATCGATTCGCCGTCGTTGTGCGCCTGGCGGTCGCGGATGCTCTTGAACAAGACGTTGTGTTCGAACTGGTACTTATCGATGGCCCGGCGCGACATGGCGGGGGTGTATTGCCAGGAGGATTCGCCCTTGATCCAGGCGGTGCCGTTGGCCCCGTGGGTCATGGCCGTGCCCTGGCTGCCGAAGTAGAAATCGGTGACGTCGTTGGCGCAGCCGGGCTGCTGGCGGCAGTAGCTGTAACAGCGCACGCCGTTGGCGAACTCATAGACGACGGCGTGATGGTCGAAGATGTGGCCATAGTCGGGGCTGGTGCGCGCCTGCCGGCCGCCCAGACCGACCGCCTTGACGGGATATTGATCGCCCATGGCCCAGGCCATCTTGTCGAGGCTGTGGATGTGCTGTTCGACGTTGTGGTCGCCGGAGAGCCAAGTGAAATAGAGCCAATTGCGAAGCTGCCATTCCATGTCGGACCATTCGGGTCGGCGCTTGTGCATCCAGAGCATGCCGGTGTTGTAGGAGCATTGCATGGCGGTGATGCGGCCGATGGCGCCGTCGGCCAGGCGCTGGAAGGTTTCCCGCATGCCCTGGTCATACCGCCAGCAGAAGCCGGAGACAATGGAGAGCCCCTTGTCCTTCGCCTTGGCGGAGGTGGCCAGGACTTGCCGCACGCCGGGGGCGTCGACGGCCACGGGTTTTTCGCAAAAAACGTGCTTGCCCGCCTCGACGGCGGCCTCCAGGTGCAGCGGCCTAAAGCCCGGCGGCGTGGCCAGGCAGACGACATCGACCCCCGAGTCGATGACGTGCCGATAGGCGTTGAAGCCGAGAAAGCAGCGGCTCTCGGGCACATCCATGCGGTCGCCGATTTCCTTCTGGAGGCTTTGCCGATGCGCTTCGAGCCGATCCGCAAACATGTCGCCCATGGCCCAGAGCTTGATGCCGGGGCCGGCGCGGACGGCGTTGACGGCCGCGCCGCTGCCGCGTCCGCCGCAGCCGATGAGGCCGACTTTCAATTCATCGCTGCCCGCGGCGTGGACGGCCGGGGCCAGGGCCAGGAGCGAGCCGCCGGCGATGGCCGAGGCTTGCAAAAAGGTGCGGCGATCCGCCGCGGCGGAGGCCAGGGGAGAGGTACCGTTGGACATGAGCAAACTCCTTGCGAGGAAACCGGTGGGAAAGTCAGGGGCGGGATTAGCGACCGCCCGGGGGGGTGTAGTTGCGTAGCCAGGCAAAAATCTCGTTGTGCCAATAACGGCTGTTGGCCGGCTTCAGGACCCAGTGTCCTTCATCGGGGAAATTGATAAAGCGGCTGGCAATGCCGAGCCGCTGCAGCGTGGTGAAGAGTTCGATGCCCTGGCTGACCGGGACGCGAAAATCCAGATCGTTGTGAATGATCAGCATGGGCGTCTTGAAGTTTTTGGCGAGCAGATGGGGGGAATGTTTGAGGTACTTCTCGCGATTCTCCCAGATCGGTTTGCCTTCGCCATGATCCCATTCATCGAACCAGAGTTCCTCGGTGGTGGTGTACATGCTGTCGTGGTTGTAGACGCCGCAATGGCAGACGAGGGTCTTGAACTTGGTCGTGTTGCCCTGGAACCAGTTCATCATGTAGCCGCCGAAGCTGGCCCCGGCGGCGGCCATGCGGGAGGCGTCGATGTAGGGCTGTTTTTCGAGATAGTCGACGCCGGCCATCAGGTCGCGGTAGCATTTGCCGCCCCAATCGCCGGAGATTTCGTCGACGTATTTCTGTCCGAAGCCGGTGCTGCCGCGGGGATTGGGCAGTGCGACGACGTAACCTTGGGCCGCCCAGATTTGGGGATTCCAGCGCCAGCTCCAGCCGTTCATCCAGGCGCTTTGCGGTCCGCCGTGGACGAGGTAGATGAGGGGCCACTTTTTCTTGTCATCGAAACCCGGCGGTTTGAGCAGCCACATTTGCATGGGGGTGCCGCCGTCGCCGGGAATGGTCACGGTCTCCAAAGCCGGAAGCTGCAGGCTGTTCAGCAGCCCCGCGTTGGCCTGCGTCACCAGATAACCCTGGGACGTGCCGGGCGCCGTCTCCCGGGAGACGTAGATGTCCATCGGCCGCTGGGCGGAGGAATGGGCAAAGGCCAGCGTCTTGCCGTCCTGGCTCATCGACATCGAACCGAAGACGCCAGGCGTGGAATCCAGGACGGTGACTTCGCCCTTGTCCAACGTCAGCCGCAGGACCGCGATTTCGCCCTTTTGCTCAGCGAGAATCACAAACCCTTTGCCGTCGGGCTGCCAGAAGAAATCCTCGACCGAGGCGTCGAACTCCTTGGAGACGCTTTCGGGCTTGCCGGTGAATTTACCGGAAGCATCGCAGTCGACGACCATGAGTTCCCAGCGATCCGCCTCGAAGCCCGGCCGCCGCATCGCACGGTAGGCCAGCTTCTTGCCATCGGGGGAAAAGCGGGGCTGACCGTCGGCGGCCAGGTTCGTCGTCGTCAAACACTCCGGCACGCCTCCCGCCACCGAGACGCGCCACAGGTCGTAGTTCGTGCTCCAGGCTTCGTTGAGAAACGGCGGTGCGGTGTAGACCAGATGCTGACCGTCCGGACTGAAGGTGTAATCCTGAGCGCCGGAAAAGGTCGACGACGTGGGAAACGCATCCCGATCGCCCGGGGTCACGTCGCGCGGCTCGCCCGCTGTCCCATCGTCGAAGGACATGACAAACAGATGTTGCCGCTTGTCCTCGACGTAGGAATCCCAATGGCGGAAAAAGAGCCGGGTGAACACGCGGGCCTTGACCGGGTTCTTTTCCTGGTCGTCCACGCGTTTCTGATGGGCGGCCTGGCTTTCCTGGAAGGGCAGCTTGGAAAACTCCGGCCAAACGGCCGAGACGAAGGCGATCTGCTTGCCATCGGGCGACCAGGTGGCCGACCCGGCTTCGCTGGCCAGGTTGGTCAAACGCCGCGCTTCTCCCCCGGCGACGCGAATGGCCCAAAGCTGCATCGATCCGGAGCGATTGGATTCAAACAAGAGCCATTGCCCATCGGGGCTCCAGCGCGGATGCAGGTCCCTTTTTTCGCTGGTGGTGAGCTGGCGGGGCGGCGACTTGCCATCGCTGGCCACCATCCAGAGGTGCGAAATGCTCTTGTTGTTTTCGACGTTGACCGACGTGGACACGTAAGCCACCCATTGACCATCGGGACTGATCTCCGGGGAGGCCAGGCGCTGCAAGCGAAACAGATCGTCCACCTGGATGGCCCGGCGCTGGGCCTCTTGACTGTGGAGCTGGAGAACGAGGGGAAAGGCAAGGCACCAAGCCGCAAGAACGAACGTGAATAACCGGCGTGTCATCATCACTCCTTCAAGGCAAACAGCGAACGAGACCAACATTTGAAGGTTTTACGAAAGTGTTGCCATTGAACCATATTTTGGGCCGTAGTTCAGCAAAAAAGCGGGTGCGGGATGAGTTCGTTCATCACGGCGGGTGAGCGGCCAAACACGGCGGGTAAGCGGCCATAAGCGTGGCGGCTCGATGAGCGGTCAAGAACATGGCAGTTCATTGACTTCGCTTCGAACATGCATTCCAATAAGCCCATGTCCACACCCAATCCTGAGTTACCGCCAACGCGATCCTTGGCCGCTGGGGCATCCTTGCCCGCGGAAGGAGCCACGTTGCCCTGTGCGCCGAGCGACGGCAGTTCACCTTCGCCGATTCCTCAGCGTTTTGGCGATTATGAAATCGAAAGCGAGCTGGCGCGCGGCGGGATGGGCGTGGTCTACAAAGCACGTCAATTGACTCTGAATCGGCCGGTGGCCCTCAAGATGATTCTATTGGGTCGACTGGCGGACCCGATCGCCACCCAGCGGTTCCGCGTGGAGGCCGAAGCCGCCGCCGCCCTTGATCATCCGCACATTGTGCCCATCTACGACGTGGGTTCCGTGGATGGCCAAGTCTATTTTTCCATGAAGTTGATCGAAGGAGAGACGCTGGCCGAGAAGCTCAAAGCCACCCCTGTCCAGGACCGAACCGGGGAGGTCTTGCGCTGCTTCATCGGCATTTTCCTGCAAGTCGTCGAGGCGGTCGCCTTTGCTCATCAACGCGGCGTGATCCATCGGGACCTCAAGCCCTCCAACATCTTGCTCGACAAGGGCGCGACGCCGGTCATCGCCGACTTTGGCCTGGCGAAACGGCAAGCCGATGCGCTCGGCGGGAAAAGTGTGGAAGAGATCACCCATACCGGGGCCGTCATCGGCACGCCCCACTACATGGCTCCCGAGCAAGCCAAAGATGCCAAGGAAACCACGACGCAAACCGACGTGTACAGCCTGGGGGCGATTTTATTTGAAATGCTCACGGGGCGCCCGCCCATTGTCGGCGCCAACTACATCGAAACGCTGATCAAAGTTCAAGACGGCGAAGTGCCCCTGCCCAGCAGCATCAATCCGAAAGTCGATGCGGGGTTGGCGGCCATTGCCCTGAAGTGCCTGAAAAAAACACCCAAGGATCGCTATGCCAGCGCCGCCCATCTGGCCTCGGACCTGCGCTCCTGGCTGGCGGGTGAACCGTTGAGCGTCAAGCCAGCGGGGCTGTTGGAGAGCATCCGTTTTTGGATCCATCGCCATTTGCAAGACGCCTTTTGGGTCGTCTTCATCGGCGTGGTTCCGGGCGGCTTGGGCATCCTGTTGGAAGCTAACACGCAAGGCCTTGCCAAACTTGTCAGTGAAATGGTGTCTGCTTACCAGCGCTTTCACGATTTAAAGCCGCCCGATGGGTTTGTCTTCGCGGCGTGGATCAGCTCTTGGTTTCAAGGCGCTGCAGGCAGTTGGATCGCCATCGGCCTGGCCTACTTCCTGACGACGGGTTTGGGCTTTTTCCTATCGTTGATCATCCGTTTGCCGAACTATCGGCATGCCATGAAAAGCGGCGTGGGACTGGGGCTCGCCGTCGGCATGATTGGCTTTTCGACCCTCGCGCCATCATTCCTTCTCGCGCTGGTTTATGTGCCGAGCATGAGTGAGCAGGGGCAGTTGATCCATCACTATTTTGAGGTTCCCCATCCCGGCTCCGCATCCTTGCTTGATCTCTATCCAGAACTGTCACGCTTGAACCCTGAAGATCGTGTCGCTTATTACCAAGCTCTGACGGGAACACGGCAGATAATAGGCATCTTTAAGGGTGTTTGGTTCGGCATGGCTTACTGTTTGCTCTATTGGCCTTTGATGGGCGTTATTCAAGTCAGCTTGGCGAGTTTTCTGCAGAACGGACGACTACCCCTGATCAAACAAATGCTCGTTTATTTCCTGATCATGTTGCCGTTGCATTTGGGAATGCACACCTTCGCTGACCTTGTTTTACAGTGGATGGAATGGCGCTGGCATATCTCGATCCTGGCTTTGTTGCTGTTGTTGATCCAATTGGTCATCCATTGTGGTTTAGCATGGGCGTTCATACACGCCGTTCAGCGGCAGCGCCCCTTGATCCATTATGTGTTTTTGATGGGTGCCTGGTTCAATGCGTATATGATGTGTTTGCTGCTCGAAGGCAAAGATCCTTTCAAATTCTATTTCTTGCTAGGTCCATCCCATTTCGTCGTTCTGGCGTCTACTTACTCCAGCATGTTCATCATGCTTGTGCTGGTGCTATGGAAGCATTGGCGCGAACCACAAAAAGCCGCCACGTAACCCCTTCCTTGTAACCCGCCGATTGGCCTTTACCCGAAAGGCGGAGGTCGCTATCGTCCGCCGCGTTTGGGCCAGATGGGAAAGGCGGGAATCATGAAGCGATCTCCTGGATGGATCAACGGCGCGGGCGGGCTTGTCGCCCTGTGGCTGGGGGCAGGCTGTCTCGGCTGTCTTTCCTCGCGCCCGGTTACCGCGCCGCCGATGGCGGCGACGGGCCAGCCTTTGCCGCGCGACCTGGCCGCGCCGGCGATCATCGATCAACCTGGATCGCCCGGGGCCAACGCTCCCGCCCCCGTCGTGGCGGCGCGGGAACGGGTGCAGCGCGTGGGCGCCCAAATCCTTCGCGAGAATCCCAGCCTGGGCGTCAAGCCGGTCTGGGTCGTTCTGAACGATGAGCAGCCGGTGCTCTTGAGGCAAGAACACCAGCAAGTCCTGGTGAGCGTGGGATTGATCAACCGCTGCGCCACGGATGGGCAGTTGGCCGCCGTCTTGGCCACGCAGGTGGGCGCGATGTACTCCGAGAAGAAGGCCGCCATCGAGCAAGCCAGCCGGGGCAGCCACCGCGAGCCGCCGCCCAACGTCAGCTTCACCCGGCAAAACGGCAACTTCGGCGACTCCGATCAATACTACAAAGCCGAGATCGCCACCCTGGGGCTGGATCGCCGCCGAACGGTCCAGGTTCAACCGCTCGACCCGCTCCTGGTCGCTCGGCAAGTGCTCGTGCAAGCGGGCTATTCGGAACTGGACCTCGATGCCATGGTGCCGCTGCTGCAGGCCATCCAACCGGCCCAGTGACAGCCAACTGATTGATCATGCTCATCGCAGCTTGACGTGGCATTCCAGGTCATGCTCAGCGATCAGGGGATCGAGCGCGGCCCGGAACGCTTCGAATCGTTCCGATGGAATTTTCAAAGTCACCTCGAAATGGCTGGGCCAACCTTCGGCCTCCAGTTCGGGCCGCTCGGCGGGAGCGAGCCGCTCGCGGAGATGCTCCAGGTGGGCGGGGTCAAACCCCGTCGCTGGAAGCAGTCGCCTCGGGGAAGCCGAGAGTTCCTCGAGCACCGCGCGGAGCTTGCGAAGGTCCCAATCCGATTGGGCCTCCCGATTGTTGAGTACGACGTTGAGGGCCTTCTCCTGCTCGGCGTCCAGGTCCACAACAGTGACTTCCACGTCGGTGTAGCCCAGGTCCTTCAGGATGAGCAGGCGCTGATGGCCGCCGACGAGGTGGCCGGTTCGCTGGTTCCAGACCAATGGCTCCACCAGGCCAAACTGATCGAGGCTGCGTTTGAGTTTGCGGTAGGGGGCGTCCTTGGGGGTGAGCGGCCGGCGGGGGTTGTAAGGGGCGGGGAGCAGTTCCGCCAGGGACTTGCGCTCAATCCGCCAGACGGGAGCAACCATTTTCTATCCTCCTGCGTAGTGATGAATGGCTCAGATGCTGGGGTTTTCGGTATACCCGAGCCTGGGGCTTATGGCGAAGGGGCGTTGCGGGAAGGGTTCGCCCCTCTTCCCGGAATGCGCTTCGGCAGGGCTGTAAAAGCGGTTGCGAAGACCGTAAAATATGCTATCGTGAAACGCGGTTTCCCGCGACTATAACCATGATCGGTGATGTCCGCATCCCGGTAATCTTGAGAGGAGAATACGCATGAGCTATTCGTATGAAGCCCAAACCTATGGCTATGGCATGGCGGCGGAAGCCCCGGCCCTGGCCCGCACCGCGTTCATTCGCCGCACTTATCTCCACGTCGCGGGCGCCATCGCGGTCTTTGCCCTGCTCCTGGCCGCGGTGTATACGCTCGTTCCCAAGGAAACAATGTTCGACGTCTTTGGCAGGGCGGGGATGCTGGTCATTCTCCTGCTCTTCATCGGCGGCAGCTATTTGTCGCAGTACCTGGTTCAAGCGGATCGGCCAGCCCCCGTGCAATACATGGGCTTGGGCCTTTACATCGTTTTGGAAGTCATGATCTTCTGGCCGTTGCTCGTCATTGCGGAGATTCGAACGGGCAGCTTGCAAGTGGTCTATCAGGGCGCGATCCTGACCGGCGCTTTGGCCGGCGGCTTGACGGTGGCGGCGTTCGTTACGAAAAAGGACTTCTCGTTTCTTGGCCCTATTGTCAGCATTGGCTGTCTCGTCGCCCTGGGCTTGATCATCCTGGCGCTCATCTTCGGCTTTAACTTGGGGCTGTTCTTCTCGTTTGCGATGGTGGCGCTGATGTCCGCCGCGATCCTCTATTCCGCCTCCAACGTGATGTATCATTACCGCACGAATCAACACGTCGGCGCCGCCTTGTACATCTTTGCCGCGGTGATGACGCTGTTCTACTACATCATCCGCATCCTGATGAGCAGCCGCGACTAAGTTTGCCGCTGATCGAAGTCAATCCCCTCCACCCGGTCGAAACCTCGGCCGGGTTTTTTCATTTGCGATGCGCCGAGCCGAGTGTCAAAATGAAACACGCTTGGCCATTTCAGGTCGATCCTTTACTGGCAAGCGCGGCTGCAGCGGCGGCGCTCGGATCACGGGACGGGGGGAGGCATCGATGTATTGGATCGCGGGTCTAGCCATCTTGCTGCTGGCGGGACTGGCCTTCTGGTGGTGGTGGAAGCGGCGCGAATCGCCCACCCGGCTGATCTCCTTCGTCGCCCTGCTACGCGAACCCAAGACCATCGCGGCGGCGGATTTGGCCCGGATCGCGGGGGCCGTCTGGCACGCCGACCTGGGCGATGGCCAATCCGAAGGCAAGGACGGCTTCGTGGTCGGCGTCGACGTCATCAGCACAATTAAATGCCGCGACCGCTTGTTTCTCGTCAATAGCTTCCCCAAACCCTACGTCGATAACACACAGGAAGCGGCGGAACAGATCCCCGAACTGCGGCTCCGGCAATTGTTTGCCGCGCACCAGGCCTGGTTCTCCTGCGACGCCCTCGGCGTCGACCGCAACACCTCGGAACAGGAAGTCCATTCAATTCTGCAGATGCTCGGCAAACTCTTCGCGGAACTGCTGGACGATCAATGCTTGCTGATCTATCTGCCGGACGCGGGGGAGGCGTTTCCCATCACCGATCAAACCAAGGTCGCTCTGCGGATGAAGGATCCCGTCGCCGCTTTGCGGGACAACACGCTGGCGCCCATGGTCGAGATCGACCCCGACGATCCAGAGATGATCAAGGCCGTGGCCGAGGCCCGCGCCGCCTGGCCGCGCTTCGTCGCCGCCTTTGAAGCCCGTGCTGGCCAGCATTTCAGCGTCAAGGCCCCGGTGACGTACAAGGACAACACCGAATTCATCTGGATCGAAGTGGAAAGCCTCGAAGGGGATTACCTCTACGGCGTCTTGGCGAATGAGCCGGGCGACTTGGGGCCGCTCAAGGAAGGCTCCAAGGTCCGCGTGCCGGTCGCGGAGCTGAACGATTGGTGCTATCTCACCGACAAGGAAGACATCGTCGGCGGCTTCACCGTTCAAGTAGCCTTCAAGAAAGGCAAACCCTCGAAGTAAATCGCTCCCTTCGGCGGATGTTCTTACGTGGCCGCCATCGCTCGAAATACACCGCTTCCATCGACGGGTTTTCTTACTCCTCGCGCACCGAGCGGCGCGAGGATTTGCGTTCCGCGCGGCGCCGCTTGCTGGCTTCCTTGCGCTGCTTGGACGCGCGGGTCGGCCGCGTGGCCCGGCGCGGCACCGGCGGGTGGGCCGCCTCGTGCAGCCATTGGGCCAGCTTCGCCCGGCAATCCTCCATGTTCCGCGGCTGATCCCGATAACGCTGGGAGCTGATCAACAGGTCGCCCTCGCTGGTCAGCCGGCGCCCAAGACGCTGCAGCAGCCGATCCTTCACCTCCGCGGGGAGAACCGTCGAACGCAGGACGTTCCAGCGGAGCAGGGCCTTGGAGCTGACCTTGTTGACGTTCTGTCCGCCTGGGCCGCCGGAGCGGGCAAAGCTCCACGCCGCTTCCAGTTCGATGTGTCGCAGCCATTCGTCGATCATGATCCCATTCTATCTTCAGCGCGCATCCTTGGGATGCCACAAATTCCATCGCTGCGAAGCCCGCTGACACAAGACCTCCACCTTCGCCGGCGAACCCGGCAGCGCCTCCGTCGGCCAGGGCGGCATGGGCCGATGGCCGGTGATGTCCTTGACGCCATTGCCCTGACCCTGGGGCGGGTACAAATCCTTGACGCCCGGGGCATAGTAACAAGTCCAACACAATCCGCGAGGCCGCGACACCACCGCATGCCCACAATGACGACAGGACTTCCACATGACCACGCCTCCCAGCCAACAAGACCCTCATGATGTCCAACACGACCAGCTTATAAGTATACATTTGTATACTTATCGCAATGGCCGTTGTCTAGTTGTGTCTAGGTGAATTTCCTGTCATCCTTGCCCATGTTTCGCTGCCTCGAAACCATATAAAGCTGTCATACAGCATCACGTTGTCCGAACGCCTGCTCAGTCGCTTTGCCGGGATGGGACCGCATGGGTGTGATCCTTGAAGTCGAACGCTTGACCAAACGCTATGGCTCGCTCCAGGCGTTGAAGGGCGTCAGCTTCGCCGTGGAGGAAGGGGAACTGTTCGGCCTGCTCGGACCCAACGGGGCGGGCAAGACCACGCTCCTTTCCATTCTCTCCTGCCTCCTCGACGCCGACGGCGGCCAGGCCCGCATCCTGGGCCACGACATCGTCCGCGGCCCCACCCGCGAACTGCGCCGGCACATCGGCATCGTGCCCCAGGAGCTGGCCCTCTATGGCGACCTGACCGCCCGGGAGAACCTCGCCTTTTTCGGCCAACTTTACGGCATGGAGCCGGCCCGGCTGCGGCGGCGCGTGAACGAAGTGCTGGCGGCCGTCGGCCTGGAGGGCAGGGCGGAGGAGCGCGTGGCGGGCTATTCCGGCGGCATGAAGCGGCGGCTCAACCTGGGCGCCGCCCTGGTCCACGAACCGCGGCTCATCTTTCTCGACGAGCCCACGACCGGCGTCGATCCGCAGTCGCGCAACCACATCTTCGAGGAAGTCCGCCGCCTCAACCAGGCCGGCATCACGATCATCTACACCTCGCACTACATGGAGGAGGTGCAGAGCCTGTGCCGCCGCATCGGCATCATGGACCATGGCCAGCTCATCGCCTGGGGAGCGGTGGATGAACTGCTGCGGAACCTGGAAGGGGAATTGCTGCTCACGTGGGAGGAACCGCCGGCGGGGTTGGCGGAGCGGTTGGCCGCGCTGCCCGGTGTGCGCTGCGAGTCATCCGCCGAGGGCAGGCGCTGGCGGCTCTTTCATGCCGACGCGACCGGCCTGGTCTGGCCGCTGTCGCAACTGCTCCGCGAAGCGGGGATCGCCCCGCCCCGGCTGCAGGTCATCGAGCCAAACCTGGAGCGGGTCTTCCTCAAGCTCACGGGCCACGACCTGCGGGATTGAAAAGCAATGCAAGACCGAAGGGGCTTGCCCAGGCATTCATCGAACAACATTTGAAATGTCATGCATCCCATTCCCCCGCTGCGGGTCACCGGTCCGGCGGGCCGTGGTGCTCCTCCAGCCAGTCGAGGCCTTCGCGGAGGTGGTCGTACAGCCCGCCGCGCCAGCCATGCCCCCCGGCGTAGGTTTTCAGCGTCACCTTGGCCCCGGCCTTGGTCAAATCGCGCTGCGCCTGTTCCGCCATGGCATAGGGGCAGACGCGGTCGTCCGGCGAATGATAAAGGAAAAAGGCCCGCTCCTTGGCCCCGGCCAGCGGCGGCAGCAGGTTCGGCTTGAACACCGACATGGCGATGAACGAGCCGGTGATTTTCTTGTTGCTCAGCGCCGCCGCGTAGGCCGCCGGGCCGCTGGACGACCAGGAAAGCGTGAAGATGCGGTCCGGGTTGAGCTGGTGCCTTTGAGCGACGTCGTCGATCACCGCGGCGATGAACTGTTCGGTCGTGAACTGCATCTTTTCCACGCGGCTCTTCGCCGTGGGCCAGATGATCGTTTGCCTGTCGGTCCACTTGACGGCCACGGGCTGGGCGGCCAGATAGCCCTCGGGGACGGCGTTTTTGTAAATTCGTTTGACGAAGGAATGAAACTCCGCTGAGCCATCGCCGCCGGGCAGGACGATGACCAGGCCCCAGCCCTTCTCCGGCGCCGCCGCCCCGGCTTGGGGGCCGATCAGGAAATAGCGCTGCTGCTCGTTTTGCTTGGTCCGCAGGTCCCGCGAAGCCACGTCGGCCACGTCGTCCTGACCCGCTGCCGGACCGGGATGCCAGAGCCAGCCAACGACCATCAAACTCAAGCCGAAACCCGCGTGCTTGATCATCATGCACCTCGCAACTCAGGAAGGGAGTTTCGATCAACCTGATGGAGGATTCGCTGGCCCGGCGGATGGATTTAAGGGAACCGCCGCCGCTGAAGCAGCACGATGCCGCCGGCGCCGCCAGAGCACCACGTGCGGCAGGAAGAAAAGGTAAATCCCGGTGATCCATAGACCCAAGACAACCATCGCACAAGGCAGGAAAATCCACAACTTGACCGTGTCGTTGAACCACGATCCATCGTGCAAGGCTTCGATCAGATCGGAGCGGCGATAGGCGGTTTGCAGCACCTGGCCCGTTTGGGCGTCGATCTGCACTTCCCAGCGATTTTCACAGGTGACCTTGACCAGGCCGCGTTTGGGCTGCACGTCCACCCGCACCACGTCGGCCCAAGATTTCACCTCGGTTTCGGGTTGGGAACGGACGGCTTCAAGGATGGCGTCGAAGCTGATGCTGGGCGACTTGCCCTGGCCCCGTGCCGTGGGCGGCTGCACCCACGTCCAATCCTTCTTGAGCTGCAGCAGGATGCCGGTGACGATCACCAGGAGAAACGGGAGAGCGACGAGGATCGCTCCCCAGCGATGCAACCGCCTCGACCAGAAATTCCAATGCACGGCCATGGGCGCCCAGGGTTGGAGGGATCGATCGGCAAAAGACCAGCCTAACCCAAGCGAAGGGTCAGTTCAAAACAAAAGGGCTCGTCAGAAGGGTGAATGAGGCCGCGTTCATGAACCGGGTGTGTCACTTCACTTTCAAGACTTCCTTGGCCCGCTCGTAATAAGCCTGCCGCTGCGCCTGGCCGCGCAGCCCGCCGTTGATGACACGGGTGATGGCGGTGAAGTCTTCCTGATCGGCGCGTTCGTTCAGCTTGTGCTGCTTCCAAAACCAGCCGGCGACCCGGCAGCCGATGCACGGATCGGCGGCGAGCGCGGGCTGCGCTTCGAGATTCAGCCCCAACGCTTGCCCCGCGCGGCGATAGTTGGCCCGGCCCGTGAGCTGGATCGGACCGCGGCCCTTGAAGCGCACGCCATCGCCCGGCTCCGTGTTGCCCAGGTCCTTTCTTCCTTCATAGGCTTCCCCGGAAGCGATTTCCTCCAGGTAGCGCAGCTCGCCGCTTTCATGGGCCAATTGCGCCAGGAAGGCGGCCCGGCGCCGCGGCGTGTTGATGTCGAATTCGCGCATGGCATCGTTTAACGGGCCGATGAATTGCCTGCAACGAGGATTGGACAGTTGCGGCATGATCGCCCGAAGCTGCGCCGTCGTCACGCTGTCTTGCTCGAGGAACACGCGGACGCCCAGATGATTGCCGTTGGGGCGCAGCGAACCCGGCAGGCGCTGGCCGACCGGCACATTGACAACGTGCCAATCGCGGAGATCATCGTCCTGCTTGACCAGCGTGGTCGAACCGCCGCCGTCCATGTTGAGCAGTTGATGGCAGCCCTGTTGCAAGCCGATCTGGGCCAGCTCCCGCATCGTGACGCCTTCGCTTTTGCCCGGCTGCCGGCCGTCCACCACAATCCAGATCATCGTTCGGCGATTGCGGGTCAGGCCGATGGCGGTCCGGGGATGTTTGACGTCGTGGGGATTGTCGCCCAGATGCAGGTTCTTGCCGTCGTTGATGAGCATGGCGAATCCGCCCACGCCGTGGCAATAGCCTTCCAACTGTTCCTCGTGCACCGGCGGCGGCAGAATGTGGACGCGGCGGAGGCGGTCGATGGCCACGACGCCGAAATCCTTTACCGGCGGCGAATAGAGATCGCCCATGGCCAGGGAGAGACCCTCGATTTGCGTCGGCTGGCCGGGCAGGACGGCCACGGGCTTGAACGGGCTGGCGTTGACCGCGAGCCTGGCCTGCATCCGCCGGGCGAAGGTCAGCGTTGTTTCACTGAGCGTGACGGCGGGGCGCTTCACGTCGCTCCGCGGCGTCACCACGAAGTCCACGTCGGGATGCTCCAGGTCGATGCGAACGATCCACACGTTCAGCGGCCGCGGTTCCTCATGCCGCTCGTGCAGCAGCGTGATCCCCGGGAAGGGCGTGGTCGATTTCTGTTCCGCCGGCGCGGGGAAAACCCGCGGCGGCTCCTGGACCGCGGGCCGCGCCGGCCAGCCCAGCAGCGGCAACCACAACAGCGCGAGCAACAGCCCCATGCCCAGGCGGCGCATCACGGCACCTCGACCAGGTCGTTGTCGATCAAGCGGGTCGAGCCAAACCGCACTGCCAGGACGATCAGCACCTGCCCTTGCAAGGCCTGGAGCGGCTCCATGCTCAGCGGATCGACGATCTCCACGTAGTCGATCTTGGCTTCCGGAGCGGAATGGATCAGTCGGCCCATCTCCTGCCGAAGGAGCGCGGCTTGCCGCTGCCCCTCGCGGATCATCCGCCGGGCCAGTTCCAGGGAGCGGTACAGGACCGTGGCCTGCGCCCGCTGGCTGGGCGAGAGATAGACGTTGCGGGAGCTGCAAGCCAGCCCGTCCGCCTCGCGCACTGTCGGGCAGATGATGATCTCGATCGGAAAGTGCAAATCGCGGGTTAACCGGCGGAGCACCGCCGCCTGCTGGGCATCTTTTTGCCCGAAGAAGGCCAGGTCGGGTTGGACCTGGTTGAAAAGCATGGCGACGACGGTGGCGACGCCCTGAAAATGGCCGGGGCGGACGGCCCCTTCGAGGATGTGGTCCAGGCCGCTCACCCGCACCGCTGTGGCATGGCCCGGCGGGTACATCGTCTCGACGCTGGGCAGAAAGAGCAAGTCCACCTTTTCCGCCTGGCAGAGGCGTTGATCCGCATCAAGGGGTCGGGGATAGCGGCTGAAATCTTCGCTCGGACCAAACTGCGTCGGGTTGACGAAGATCGAAGCGACGACGCAGCCCGTCCGCTCGCGGGCCGCTCGCAGCAGACTGGCGTGTCCCTCATGCAGCGCCCCCATGGTGGGGACGAAGCCGATGCGGTCGCCGCGCTGGCGCGCCTCGCGGACAAGCGAACGTAATTCCTCGACCGATGTCACGGTCCGCATGAGTTCGATTCCAAGGCCAGGGTCGATTCAGGACGCAAGATTGGCTCCGTCCAGAATGACACATCCGCGTCCCTGAATCAAGACGGAACGCGGCCCGTGTGGGTTCGGCTGAGGAGTGACTGCGCCATCAAGCGGCGCGGCGGGGCGTGGTTTCTTGAGAAGCGGGTTCCGGCAGTGCCAGTCGGACCGCTTCCTCGGGAAAGACTTCCGAGGTAGCGCGGCCTTGGCCCGAACGCACGCCGAGCAGCGTGAGCAGACCCCGGCGAAACCGGCGCAGCGGCACGGCGACGACGCGGTGAAGCTGAATCCATGCGGGCCGTTCGCTGTGCAGCCGGGCGAGCACGTCGGTTTGATCAGGCCGCAGCCGATGGACGTGCTTGGCCAGGTGATAAAGGTCGCCGACTTGCAGGGCGCGCAGCACGCGGTGCAGGATCGGCCACCTCGCCAGGGCGGGGCAGGCCAGGCTGAAGTGGACCTGGAAATCGATCAGCCACGGGCGGCCGCGGTCATCGACGAGGATGTTTTCCCGCTTGTGCAGGTCGACGTAGGCATAGCCCCGGCGATGGAGCCGCTCCAGGAGCCGAACGAGGGTCGGGAAAAAGGAGTCGTTCACGTCATGGTTCGGCCGCAGCGGTTCACCGGGGATGAAGGCATGGGCCGCGGCATGGGGTGCGGGCCGCCCCTCGACGAAGATCGGCCCCATGGGGGCGGGAATCCCCATGAGGTCCGAGAGCCGATGCAGAGCCTCCGCTTCGCGCCGAGCCAGCCAGCGGCCCAGCCACGTCATCGGCAGACCCAGAATCGGCTGAATGCGATTGAACTTGCAGACGATGCGTTCGGGTCGGCCATAAGCTTTGCGGTAAGACGCCGTCGCCGCCCAGGAGTCATGCTTGAAAACGTGATCGAGCTGATACTCATCCTCGGCGATGTGAATCGTCGCCGGCGGTTCCTTGCTGCCGAGGGCTTTCAACCAGGCCGGCCGGGTTCGCGCCATGACACGCTCTCAAAGATTGGCTGCAAGGAGGACTTTCATTTGACTGATGGTTAAATCGGCAAAAGGGCAGGGAAGATGCAGAAAATCGGGACTTTAACGAAAGAAGCGGCAAAGGCTGGCTTGGCGCGGATTGGCGAGGCTGAGCCAAGGGGGTTATGGATGGGAAGATGGGTTTTGTAGATGGGTGCAGGCTGGGTGCCTGCATGCCCACAAGAAGTGGCATGGCGTGTGAGCGCCGGGCATCTTCCGTCGACGAACTTCCGATGTGCCGTTCAAGGCTGACACTATGGCTTGCCAAGGGCCCAGTTGCGCAGAGCCGATTTGTCCTCGGGGGAAAGGACGGCGTCGCGGTGGATCGGCAGATAGAACCAGAGAGGCATCTCGCCTTCCGCGACCTCCTCCCAACTCTCCTTCAACTTCTTGACCTGCTCTTTCGTCGAGTAGCGGTCCCAGGTCGAATAGTTCAGCTCCTCGCGTCCTTTGTGGACGTCGCGCGCGACCAACCACGAGACGGGAGCGATCTTGCTGTACCAGGGCCACACGGTCTCGTTGGAATGGCAGTCGTAACACGCGCGGCGAAGGATGGCTCGCACCTCGGGTGATGCCGGCACCTCGGCCGTCACGGGAGGATTCGATCGATCCACCGGGACAAACTGGATGGCCGCGAAGACGACCACAACTCCAAGGAGGACCCAGCGGAGGACTTTCCAGCGCAAGAGTTTCTTCATGAGCCACCTCCTCGATCACAACTCGATGGGTTGTGAACCCTCAACTTTCCTGATCCCGGCGGGTGTCCGGATCAACACCAGGCGCGGCGTCCGTGTTCTCCATCAGGAACCATGCGAACCCTGGATTGGCGGCCTGAACGAACCGGGTAACATAAAACCCCACCGGGCCGGTCGAGCGCAACGCGCTAGTTCGGTCGCCGGCCTATTTTCGCTTGCAGGCGCGCAGGAACTCGAGGATCGTGGTCCCGAATTCCGGTTTGATCAGCGTGGTCATGTGGTCGCCGCCGGCGACGATCTTGACCTCGCCCCGGCCGAGCTGTTTGTGGACCATCGCCACCCGATTCGTCACGTGAGCCGATTCGTTCCCGCCGTGGATGAACAGGATCGGGGCCGTGCATTGCTTCAATTGCTCTTCGGTGACGGCCAGATGCTTGAAGCTGCGGCCGGCCAGTGCGAAGGCTTTGACATCCTTGCCTTTGTACAGAAAGTGTGCAATGGCCCTCGCCTGCTCCGCGGTCGGCTTCGGCTTGCCGGCCGGCGTCACGGCAAGAATATAAGACCCCAGATCCTTGCCCTCGTCCACCGCCTGGGCAAAAAGCTCGCATTCAGAGAAATCGGACGCTTTCATCAGCTCTGCGATGATCGGCGCTTGCCCGGCGTAGACGACGCTGAGCACGCGCTCCGGGTGGGCTGCGGCCACCTTGCCGGCGATGAAGGCCCCGCTCGAGTAGCCGATCAAATGGGCCTTCTCGATCTTGAGATGATCGAGCAGACGCACCACGTCCTCCGCCATTTCCGGTCCGTACTTCTCCGGTTCGTGCGGCTTGTCGCTCTTGCCGTGTCCCCGGCAATCCAGGGCAATCAACTGGAACCCGTCGGCGGGTTTGAGTTTGGTATGGCCGGAACCATCCCGGCCCCACATGCTGGAATCGGCCATCCAGCCGTGGATGAGCACGACCGGTTCGCCCGTCCCTTCCGTGACATACCGAATCTGCACACCGTTGGAGTCGAACGCCTCATCGGCCGCCCCAGCGGGCGTGGGCACGAGACAACTCACGGCGAACAGGGTCAGCAGGAATCGGCACTTCATCTCTGGCATCTCCCGTGGAATGGGTCCACCCGTGGTTCGGGGCAGCGAACGAGGGGTACGCGCCCCGACGACTGTCAGCTATTCGCCGCCGGGCGTGAGATATTGGCTAGGCGCCGGTGAATGCACTATCACCACCCGTGATTCACGGGTTGTTGTATAACGTGGACGCTGCTCATTCGAGCCGGTTGCCACCATCGGCGGCGATGCGGGTTACCCTCCCCGGCCGCAGCGACGATCAAGGGCTGAGTTTACTGAGCCAAGCCGGGTAGCTGGCCATGAAGCCGCCCTTGAGTTCAGGCGGCTGGCGCGCCGCCAGCTCGGCCGCCACCGCGCGCAGATCATTCTCGATGGTGCCGGCCGCGCCGAACGCCTCGAAGCCGAGGGTCCACCAAATCTTCTGGTCGGCAAGGCTGACCCGGGTCAGTTCGACATTGCAACCACGTGCCGGTAATGGCTGCTTGTCAACCCGCTGCTCTTTGGCATCGAGCTGAATTTCCCTTGGGTGCGCCGCCGTGGTGTCGAACTTGCGGAGCCAGCGTTTCTTGTGGATCGCGATCGTCGAACCGGGTTTGAGTTCCAAAGGCTTGGAGGTCCATTTGCCCCAGATTTCGATAGGCCCCACAAACGGCCCCGCCGCCAGACCGCCCCAGGCGACGGCGACCAAGCCTTTCGCCTCGACACCCGCATTGCCGCCGCGGCGTTTGAGACCCAGCTCGACCTGGCCGGGGTCAACGAGGTATTCATCGATCCGGGGTTCCCCGCCCCCCGCAGGGCAGTAGGGCTCGTGGGCTTGAATGAACCAGTCTTCCAAGCCATCCGGGGGACTGTTGGGCCAGAACCACCGAGCTTCCGCGGAAATCAGCATCAATTATCTCCGATGGAATAGGATGCGGCACCGCTCTGCCCGTTTGACGCAGAAAGGGTCTTTCATGGTCGATCCTTGCCGCCGAACGATGGCCTTCAATTGCCGTTTGGCTGCGGAGCGAGCGGTCGCATTTGGAAAGGTTGTGCGCCATCGCCAACCCATTGCGGATAGAGTGCATCATACTCGCCAGACGAATTGGCTTTAAGCAAAGCGCGGACCCGGTCTCCCTCTTGGGGGAACTGCTTATGACCGAACATCCCTGCCATGGGGACGGACAGCAACGAAGCGATCAAGGCCGCGGCGACCAGAACGACTGTCATCAACCACCGCACCACTCGGGATTCTATGGCGCGTTTGAATCCGAAGAAACCGAGGAATGCCAGTCCCAGGATGACGATCAGCGACAACGGCACCCAGTCTTTGCACCAATAGCGAACGTAAATGGTTTGGCCTGGTTGCACACCTTGCCCCGTCGCGGCTGCTTCCACGGCGATAGCCGCGCGATAATGCCGGAAAAGGTAAGAAGCTAAAACGTCGAAGCCCAAGGACGAGTGCACGTCCACGGTTTTGACCGTCCCGATCACCACATGGGTGGCCTGCTCAGCCGTTTCAATCTTTTCGGCCCAAACAGCACCATGAAACATCAAAAGAGCCAGGATAACGCCTGCTGCTCTCAGCCCATCTTTTGTAGACAAGGGTTTCCCTCGGCGAAACTCATGACACATGAGCGCTCGGACCACGCAGGCATAGACGAGTCTGGCCCGGCCATCGATTGCTTGCGCAGACGCAAACCAGGCCAAGAGGCGGGGATTTTGGCATGCCGCGAACTGAACCGAGACGCCGCTGGCTCGGCGGTCTATTTCTGCTGTACGCTCGCCCACGTCTGTGTACTCGATCTCAGCACCGCATCAATCTTCTGGAAAAGGTCCTCCATGTCGTTGGGCGTTAGTTCGCTGTTGGCAGCTAAGAACTCCATACCGCGATCCAACAGCATTGCGGAGCGCATGAAGTTCCCACTGATCACCGTTAACCCCTGCACTTTAATTGGGGATGGCGGATCGTGCAAACAAATGCGATTGAGCCCCCGGTGACTCGCCGGGGGCACATGAGAGCGATGGGGGCTGGTCGCGGCCGGCGGGGTCGGGAAACCCGCGCCGAACACATGCCGAACGCGGGAATTGAAGTTGACACTTCCGCAAGGGATTGGTATCGCCAAGCGCTTTCGCCCTTGCGTCCCATGCACAGGAGTCGTTCGCGGCCATGGGGGGAGTGGATTTTCACATCCAGTTGGCTGGTTCCGCCATGGAGGCGCTGCTGGTGGCCGTGGGGGCCGTCGCCGCCTGGACGCTGAGCTATTGGGGCGGCTGGCTGGGCCGCCGGTGGTTTCCGCCGCCGAGCCTGATGGTCTATTTTTCTCCCCGGGGCGGCTGCTCGAAGGCGATCGTCGCCGAGATCGAAGCCGCGCGGCGGGAGATCCTGGTGCTCGCTTATTCCTTCACCCACGACCCCATCGTCGACGCCCTGGTTGCCGCCCATAAACGCAAGGTGAAGGTGAAAATCATCCTCGACAAGGAAAACGAAGCCGCCACCTATTCCGACATGGTGCGGATCATGAATTTCGGCGTGCCGACGCTGATCGATTCGAGCCACGCCATCGCCCACAACAAGGTCATCATCATCGACCGCAAGGTGGTCGTCACCGGCTCCTACAATTTCACGCAGCAGGCCGAAATGAACAACGCCGAGAATCTGCTGGTGATCAAGCACAATCCGCCCGTGGTCAACCGCTACGTGCGCAATTTCGAAGAGCATGAAAACCACAGCCGCGTGCCGCAGCCGCGCCCGGAATCGGGGACGACGGACAAGGGCAAGCGCCTGGCGGCGTGAGGGCCGTGCGGGACGGGTCAAACTTTTCAAACAGAGCGGCCGCGAGCGAACCGCAGAGGCGCTGCCCCTGGTTCCACGTCGCGGCCCGCGGATCGTTGATTCGGCGCCGCTCCCGGCACTCAGCGCCAGATGCGGCCGTGACCGCCCTCCTGCTTACTGGACGGGCTTGAACGGCGTCGGCTGAACGAATTTCTCCTCCGGTCCCTTCTTGTTCGGGTCCGTGACCTTTTGCGGCGCCGTTAGAATCGGCTCATCGACCGACGGCGGCGCCATCGACCCGCCCATCATCCCTGGCCCCATGCAATCGCAATCCATCAACGACGCATCAACATTGTTCGACCGGCCCAGCAACCGTCCAAACCAGGACGGCTGACACGGGTCGCTTTTGCATCCCGCCATACCCACCAGGCCGAGCACGATCAACCCGGCCCACGTTAAACGTCTCATCGAAGCATCCCCTTTTGCAGCCACCACGCCCAGCCGCCGGCGCTTCGGCCTTGCCTGGCCTTCTCGCGGCGAAGGTCATTTCAGCCCGCCGGAAGCCGTCGTGGTTTGGATTTTTCCCCTAGGGAATCATGAAGCATGACCGGGGGGAGTCAAACGGCGGCGGCCGCTTCTCCGCGCTTCGCCGCGGTCCGCGGCTGCTACAGGCTTCATGAACGGCACAGTTTACGGCGCAAGCCAGGTCGGATTGGCGCGAGCCGCCAGGGGGGATGTTCAGGGAATCCGGGTGGAAAAGGCTTGTTATTTACAAGGGTGGAACACGACCATTTGTTGAATCTCCAGCCTGGAATTGATCCGCAAAGTCGTCGATGGCATCGACCGGGACCTGATCACTTCGGCGCTGCCATGAGTGTGGAGGTCGCGTTCCAGCGCCGGCGCCAGGCGATCCAACCGCCGGCCGCGAGGCTCAAGCCCAGGGCCAGGCTGCCCGGCTCGGGAATGGCCGTCACTTGCAGAATGAACAAGCCGTTCTGCCGATCCGCGGCGATGACGATGTCGTCGAAGAAGGGATAATTGCCCCACTGGCCGTTGAAGGAGCGGGCGTCGTCGGCGGGATAGGTGTCGAAAAAAGCGACTTCGGTCAGTTCCAGGTTCGACAGGTCGCCGATCCGCAGCACGCGCAGTCCGACGGTGTAATTGGACTGATAGACGAAGCCATCCTTGATGAACAAGTTGTGGTCGATGGCGTCGGTGTCATGCTGGTGGAAGCCGAGGTAGATCGGATTATCCAGGTCGGCCATGTCCCAGATGTGGGTGCGCGTCTTCTGGTTGAATTGCGACTCATCCAGTTCATCGTTTTGGATGAAGTAGCGATGATCCTCGGTGAGCCAGCCCTGATGGACGTAGCGGACCCCGGAGTAGCCCTTGCGGGCCAGTTGCACGGGCGCAGCTTTATTGGTGAAGTCGACGATGGTGACGGTGTCCTCATTGCTGCAAAAGGCGATCTCCTTGCCGAAATGCTGGGCATCGGGGCCGTGGTAGGTGACGACTTGGAGGTCGTGGGTATAGCCGTCGCTCGCATAGCCGCCGACCAGAACGGGGTTGGTGGGTTGGCTGAGATTGAGGACGTGGGGGCCGCCGGAGAAGGTGTTCGAGCCGACGAGATAAGCGAAGCCGGTCGCTTCGTTGATGGCGATGTTGTGGACGTTGTTGACGCCGGTGTAGCGGGCGTCGTGGGTGAACGTTTGCGGGGTGGTCACGCCGCGAAGCCGGGTCAAGTCGAAGATTTGCATGCCATGGGCGCCATTGCCGTCGGAGACGACATAGGCGTGATTGGCATAGGTGCGCATTTCCCGCCAGGCGCTCGTCCCCGTGGCGCTCGGCATATGGCCCAGATAGATCGGGTTCGCGGGATCGGAGATATCGACGAAGGCGGTGGCGTCGGAACGGCCGACGATGGCGTAGTTTTTGCGCGTGAGGGGGTCGGTCCAGCCCCAGATGTCGCTGAGCAGGATGCCGGCGCCGCCGCCCAACTGCTCAATGGAAAGATGGCCGAGGAGATTCACGCCCGAGGAAGTGAAGGGACCGCCGCCGCTGCCGCCGCCGCCTCCTCCTCCCTTGTCGCCGCCGCCATGATCGTCATGGCCCAAGGCCGTGCGGGGGAGGGCAAGGAGCAACGTCAACAGCAAGGCATGGCGGCCTGACATGGCGATCGACCCTGGATGGAATACGACGTGTGATGCAACAACAACAGTCACACAAGCCGTTGGCCAGCGTAGCAGCGCGTCAGGCACGGGTCAAACAAATATCTTGTCCCCGGGCGTTGATGATCAGAAATGCGGGAGGTGTTTCGTCGAGCCGCCGACCCGCGCTTAATCGTTGACGTAGGGATCAAGCGTTTCGCGGATTTGATTGCGGGCCCGATAGAGCAGGCTCTTGGCGGCGACGGGGGAGAGATGCAGCCGGTCGGCGATCTCCTCGTAGGAACGATCCTCGTACTGCTGCAGGAACAGGGCGTGCCGCTGGCGGTCTTGCAGTTGCCGCAGCGCCATGCGGACCAGGGAGCGCAGTTCGCCGCGCTCCAGCGAGCCGGACGGAGCCTCGGAGCGTTCATCCTCGATGGGCGCCGCGGCCTGGTGGGCGGCGTCATAGGCCGACAGGGACAGCGTGGGCCGGCGGCGGCGCTCGCGGAGGGCGTTGCGGGCCACGTTGCGGAGGATGTGGTACAGGTAGGTAATGAACTTGGCCGAGGGGCGATACTTCTGGCGATGGCGATAGACGCGGAGAAAGACCTCTTGGGCGAGATCCTCAATGTCCAGCGGATCGCCGATGATGATTCGCAGCTGCTGTTTTACTTTATCTTCATAGCGATGCACGAGCGTTTCAAAAGCGCGGGTGTCGTTGTGGGCTTGCACGCGGAGCATGAGGGCCACGTCGGGGTCCGTCTTGGCGTAGGCGCGTTTCACGGCGGGAGGGGAGATCATCCTAGAACCTCACGAAGGAGATAGGGCAGCCAGTTCGGGCATTTCCACCAAGGGCAAGGTGACGCGGAAGGTGCTGCCTCGCCCTTCCTCGCTCAGGACTTCGATGCCGCCGCCCAGCAGCTTGAGATACCCTTTCACGATCGACAGGCCCAAACCGGCATGGACTTCGTTGGCATGCCGCGAGGGGTCGCCGCGATAAAAGCGCTCGAAGAGGTGCTTCTTCATCTCGGGGCTGATGCCGATGCCGTCGTCGGCGACTTCGATGACCGCCTGTCGGCCTTGCGTCTTGACGCGCAGATCGATGCGGCCTTTGTCCCGGTTGTACTGCACGGCGTTGTGGAGCAGGTTGATGATCACCTCGCGGAGCTTGTTGGCGTCGCTCTCGACGAGCACGCCGTGGCTCAGGTGCGCATGGACGTCGAGGGATCGTTCCTCGGCCAGGGGCCGGATCATGTCGATGCAGCTTTCGGCCAATTCGCCCACGTCGATCAGTTCCGGCTGCACTTGATCCACGCCGGCGTCGAGGCGGGCCAGGACGAGCAGCCGCTGCACCAGGTGATGCAAATGGTCGCCGATCTCGGCGCAGGTGCGCAAAGTCTGCCGATATTCCTCCGACTCGCGCGGCTTGCGCAGGCACACCTGGAGGGTGGTGACCAGCGAGGCGATCGGCGTCCGCAGTTCGTGCGAAATATCGGCGACGGCTTGCTTCTCATGGACGAAGGCTTGTTCCAGGGAGCTGAGCGTTTCCTTGAGCTTGTCGACGATGGGCCGGATTTCCTGGGGCAGCTTGTGCTCATCGATATCCAGCTTGAAGTTCTTTTCCGAGACGCGGCTGACGGCGTCGCGCAGCCGGGTCAGCGGCAGAAAACCCCAATGCGCCAGCCACATGATGCCCACGCCCAACATGCCGAAGGTCAACAAGCTGATCATGATCAGCCGATTGCGCAGATTGATGAGCACGACTTGCGTCTTGGCTTTGACGTTTTCGACGTCGTGATCGAACTCGCTTTGGAGTTGCTGCAATTCCGTGAGCAGGCGATCCGTTTGCCGGCCGTAGACGATGTACAGAATGGGATAGGTGTCGGAAAAAGGGGCCATGGCGGGCCGCATCGTCCGTCCGCCGCGGCCGCCTCCCATGGACTGGAAGCCCGGCGGCGCGTTGAGGTTGTTCTGCGGCCGGGGTATGCTGGGCTGGATGATGAAGCCGGGCACCGTCGTTTTGTAAACCACATAGCGAATGTGTTGCCCCTGGGGCGACGTTTCATCCTCGATGTCCCATTCGAAAACATTGAGGTGGCTCAGCTCGTGAGCGGGATACTGCAAGGTGAACCCCTCGAGGGTGGGCGACTTCTGCACCACGACGCCGCGGCGATTGTGGACCTGGCAAAATTCGATTTCATGGCTGTCGGAGGTCAGGGGCAACAGCTCGTCCGCCACCTGGATGGAACTGATGCGGCCCAGCCAATCGGCGAGCCGATGGCCGGGCATTTGCATAAGCAGCGGCAGCGGACTCTGCAGACCCGACCAGGGGTTGGCGGCGATGGCCATGGCGAAGTGGTGGTGATTTTGCAGCGGCATGCCGGTGAGCAATTTGGCTCGGCTGGCCACTTTTTGCGCCTTGCGAACGAGGTCGTCATCGAAGCGCACCCGCAGCGTGTCGGCGCGCTGATCGTGCCGCTCCTTGAGCAACTGGATCGTTTCCATGTCTTGTTGCAGCAGCGTGTCGGCGGTGAGATGGTAGACGTAGATGGAAACGCCGCCGAGCACCAGCGCCGCCAGGGCCAGGAAACAGACCAGCAAGTTGCCTTGGATGGATTTCATATCGTGGAGCCTTCATCGACGTCGTCTTCCCCGCGGAGCAAGTACCCCTCGCCCCAACGAGTCAACAATAGAGCCTTCTCGTGCCCCTTGTCAATTTTGTTTCGGAGATAGCGGATGTAGACGTCGACGACGTTGGAGGTGTTTTCGTCCTCTTCGTCGTACAGATGCTCCCAGATCATGGGCCGGGTGACGACGCGGCCGCGATGAAACGCCAGGAATTCGAGCAAGGCGTACTCCCGGGGGGTCAGGCGAATGGTCTGCCCGTTGCGCTTCACGATGCGGGCGGCAGTGTTGATTTCCAGATCGTGGATGCGGATGATGGGGTCCTTGACGTGGTGGCCGCGCCGCACCAGAGCACGGAGGCGGGCCAACAATTCGTCTAATTCGAAGGGTTTGGTAAGATAATCATCCGCTCCCAGGTCGAGGCCGCGGATTTTGTCCTGCAGGCTGTCCTTGGCGGTGAGCACGAGCACGTGGGTCTTGATGCCGTCGCGCCGCCATTGCTGCAACAAGGACAGGCCATCGATCTTGGGCAACATCAGATCGAGGATGATGACGTCATAGGAGGTGGTGGCGGTGCGGGCCTTGAAATTCCCCTCCTCGCCGTCATGGGCCACGTCCACGGCGTAGCCTTCCTCGACCAACCCTTGTTTTAGCGCTCGCGCCAAGGGAATGTGGTCCTCAATGAGTAGTACGCGCATCGTTTGGATTCCTGTTACGGGGCCAGAGGACAAGACGGGCTCATTCAGGTCGTTGTTGTTCAGAAGCATGAAGCCTCCTTGGTGAAGGGCTAGTGTCTTCATCATACCTCATCTTCATGAGAACGACATGAGAATTCATGAGAATATTAGAGCCACTTGAGAGCGTTTATGAGAGCGACGAAGCCAAACCTCATTGCTTGTCGTAAAGCTTTCTTGTGATTCAACTTAATCCTATCGGAGTGTGTCTCGATGAGCTGGTCCAAGGTGGAAGAACACGCGGCCCTGGCCTTAATCGACCTGGCCCTGCAGGAAGATCTCGAAGAGGCAGGCGACCTCACCTCGCTGGCCGTCCTGCCCGAGGGGGAGCAAGGTTCGGCCTTTCTGGTGGCTCGAGCGGCGGGGGTGCTGGCGGGGCTGCCCATCGTGGAATTGGTCTATCGCCGACTGCACACCCGCGTGGCCGTGCAATGCTTTTCCAAGGATGGCCAGACCATCGAGCCGGGGCAGCGCCTGGTGCGGGTATCGGGGCCGCTGCACACGCTGCTCGCCGCCGAGCGGACCATCCTGAATTTCCTCCAGCGGCTCAGCGGCGTGGCAACTCAGACGAGCCGCTATGCCGCCAAGCTGGAAGGGCTTGCCTGCCAGTTGCTCGACACGCGCAAGACCACCCCCGGATGGCGGCGGCTGGAAAAGTATGCCGTCCGCTGCGGCGGCGGGCACAACCATCGCATGGGCCTCTTTGACGGCATCATGATCAAGGACAACCACCTGGCCGCGCTGGGCAAGGGGCCGGGCGTGATTCAGCAAGCCATCGAGGCGGCCCGCGCTGCCCATCAGAAAAATCTGCCCCTGGAGGTCGAGGTGGAGACGCTCGTGCAGTTGGAGGAAGCCCTGCGCGCCGACCCCGACGTCATCCTCCTCGACAACATGGACGTGGGCATGCTGCGGGCCGCCGTGCAGCGCCGCGACGACCTGCAGCCCCAGGTTAAACTCGAAGCCTCCGGCGGCATCACCCTTTCCAACCTGCGCGACGTCGCCGAGACCGGCGTCGATTACGTCAGCATCGGCGCACTCACCCATTCCGCGCCGGCTTTGGACCTGGCCATGGATTACGAAACATGAAGCCGGAAGGGCCGATCGGTCAGCGCCTTATTCGCCATGACGTGGTCGAAAGCACGCAAACCCTGGCCCGGCAAGCGTTGGACCGGGGCGAAGCCGAGGGGACGGTGATCCTGGCGGACGTGCAGACGCAAGGCCGGGGGCGGCTCGGCCGACTCTGGCAGGCGCCTGCTGGCAGCAGCTTGCTGCTGTCCATCCTGCTCAAGCCGCCGCCCGTGTGCGATCGCCCCGTGGTGCTGACCTTGCTCGGCGCGGTCGCCGTGTGCGAAACGATCTTCGCCACTACCCGGCGGCAAGCCACCCTCAAATGGCCCAACGACGTCTTGATCGCCGGCCGCAAGGTCTGCGGCGTGCTCGTGGAACGCTCCCCGCGGGGGACCGTGATGGGATTGGGGCTGAACGTGTCGACGCCGGCGGCCTTCTTCGAAGAGCAGGGGCTGACCGGGGCAGGCTCCCTGGCCCTGTTCACCGATCAACCGCTGGACCGTGAAGCCGTGCTGCGGGATTTGCTCGACCACCTCAACGCAACGTATGCCGACGCGTGCCGCGGCAACATGGCCGATCTCGAAGCACGTTGGCGTTTCCATTCCGCCTTGCTCGGCCGGGCCGTGAAGGTCCAGACTCCGACGCAAGCCCTTCAGGGCCGTCTCCTGGACCTGAGCTTCGATCACCTCGTGCTGCAACCTCCCGAGGGCGGCCCGATTCGCATTCTCCCCGAAGCCGTCCTGCAGCTCGGCGCGACCGATGCCGCCGAATCCTCCGCCTGACGGCCGATTTTCCTTGACCCTCCACCCACGCTCCTTGATCATTCATCTGCAAGTTCAAGTAAGTTGGCGACTCGATCCGTGCCCTAGAGTCGGTGAGAGCCTTTGATCCCGCCTTACGTCAGGCGCTCTCACCCGTGCAGGCCCCCATCATGGAGAAGGATCAAGCTGATGCATTCATGGGCAGTGCGCCTATCCTGTGGCGTCGTCTCGGCCAGCTTGGTCGCCGCGCTCGCCGGCCTAGCCCCTTTTCGCACACCCGCGATCGAATCCGGCTTGAAACCGTCGCCCGTGAAGCAGGAAGGGGTCGTTCAGCCGAAGCGGTCCGATTGGCCGATGCTGGGGGGGACGCCCTCGCGCAACATGGTCAATCTCGTGGAGAAAAATCTGCCCGAGCAATGGAACCTTAACACCGGCGAAAACGTGAAGTGGAAGGTTCGCTTGGGGACGCAATCCTATGGTGGTCCGGTCGTCGCCGGGGGCAAGATTTACATCGGCACGAACAATGTCGTTCCGCGCCATCCGCGCCAATATGCGCCATCGGGGATTCCCGGGGATCGTTCATCGCCTCAGGACAAAGGCGTCTTGATGTGTTTTCGCGAAGCGGATGGAGCTTTCCTGTGGCAAGCGGTCCATGACAAGCTGCCCGCGGGTCTGGTGAACGATTGGCCTGAGCAGGGCATTGCCTCCTCGCCGGTGGTGGAAGGGAATCGGCTCTACTACGTCAGCAATCGTTGCGAACTGGTTTGCGCCGACACGGAAGGTTTCGCCGATGGCAATCAAGGGGTTCAGGATGAAAAATATCGCGACGCCATCGATGCCGATTTCATTTGGACGCTGGACATGATCAAGGAGCTGGGCGTCTTCCCGCACAACCTGGCTGCCTCTTCGCCCTTGATCTGGGGCGATCTGCTGTTCGTCATCACCGGCAACGGGCATGATGAAACGCACAACCATCTGCCCGCGCCGCACGCGCCGAGCTTTATCGCCGTCCACAAAAAAACCGGCCAAGTCGTCTGGAAGGACAACGCTCCAGGCAAGAACGTCCTGCACGCCCAATGGTCCAGCCCCACTCTGGCCGAGGTCAAAGGGCAGCCGCAGATCATCTTTCCCGGCGGCGATGGTTGGCTGCGCGCCTATGAACCCGCCACCGGCACATTGCTCTGGAAGTTCGACGGCAATCCCAAGTCGGCCCAATGGAAGCTCGGCGGCAAGGGCGATCGCAGCGATTTCGTGGCGCCCGTGGTTTTTCACGAAGGCAAAGTCTATGCGACCATGGGGCAAGATCCTGAGCATGGCGACGGCGTCGGCCGCCTCTGGTGCATCGATCCGAGCCGAGCCAGTCCCACGAACGTGGATTTGTCGCCCGTCGGGGATCCATTCGATCCGCAGGCGCCCGTCAATCAGAACTCGGGCCTGGTCTGGCATCTGGGCGGTTTGCGGCCCGGCACTGATCCCGCCGCGCGGGATTATCTCTTTCGCCGATCCCTTTCGTTCTGTGCCATTAAGGATGGACTCTGCTTCGTCGCCGATCTGTCAGGGTATGTGCACTGCGTGGACGCCCGCTCGGGCCAGCGCTACTGGGAGTACGATGTGTTCGAGAATCTTTGGAGCGCCCCCTTGTGGGCGGATGACAAGATTTACGTGGGCGGCGAGGATGGCCGGGTCTTCGTTTTTCAAGCCGGTCGGGCCTGTCGCTTGCTGGCGACGATGGAAATGGATTCGTCCATTCAAGGCACCATCGTCGCGGCCAACGGCGTCTTGTACGTCAAAACGAAATCTTACCTCTATGCTCTCGCAAAGCGCTGAGAGTCTTCAGGTTGATCGCTCATGAATGAGGATTCCGTGGCACAGGCTGGACCATCATGCCGATCATGCCGACTCCCAAGCCGCGTTTTCTGATGGTCGTCTGGGAGCTGACGCTGAAGTGCAATCTCGCCTGTTTGCACTGCGGCTCCCGGGCCGGGCATGCCCGCGCCGGCGAATTGACCACGGACGAAGCCCTCCGCGTCGTGCGGCAGCTCGGCCAGCAGAGCGTCCGCGAAGTGGCCCTCATCGGCGGCGAAGCCTACCTGCGGCCCGATTGGGACGTCATTGCGCGGGCCGTCACGGACCAGGGCATCTATTGTTCCATGGTGACCGGCGGGCGCGGGTTCGATGCCGACCTGGCCCGCCGCGCCAAGGCCGCGGGCGTGGTCAACGTCGCCGTCTCCATCGATGGCTTGGAGGAGGCGCACGATCGGCAGCGGGGCGTGCCGGGCAGCTTTCGATCCGCTTGCCAAACCCTGCGGCACTTGCGGCAAGCGGGCCTCCAGGCGTCGGTCAATACGCAAATCAATCGCCTGTCCATGCCCGAATTGGAGCCGCTCCTGGACCGCCTGCTGGCCGAGGACATCTGGGCCTGGGGCGTGCAACTGACCGTGGCCATGGGCCGCGCCGCCGACCATCCGGACTGGCTGTTGCAGCCGTACGAATTGCTCGATCTCTTTCCTCGGCTCGCGCGGATGAAAGAGCGCTGCGATCAGGCGCGGGTGCAATTTACCCCGGGCAACAACATCGGCTACTTCGGCCCCTATGAAGCGCTGTTGCGCGGGAGCCAGGCGCCGGGAGCGCATTGGGATGGCTGCCAAGCGGGCGAGCGCACCTTGGGCATCGAAGCCGACGGCACGCTCAAGGGCTGCCCATCGCTGCCCACGGCTCCCTACGCCGGCGGCAACCTGCGCGATCGGCCTCTCAGCGAGCTGCTCCGCACCACGCCGCTCCGCGTCATACAGGAGCGGAGCCGGGACGACCTGTGGGGTTATTGCCATGACTGCTATTACGCCCAGGTGTGCCGCGGCGGCTGCACCTGGACGAGCCACGTGTTGTTCGGTCGGCCTGGCAACAATCCCTATTGCCATTACCGCGCCTTGCAGCGGCACCAGGCGGGGCAGCGCGAACGCCTGGTCCTGGCGGAAGCCGCCCCGGGCGCTCCCTTCGATCATGGCCGCTTTGACATCGTCCTCGAACCCTTGCCGACAGCAGAGGTGAACCATGTTCCCGAACGAAAATGACACCCTGATTCCCTGCCCCCATTGTCAACAGCACCATCGCGTCGAGGATGCCCAATGCCCCCATTGCGGCGCGGCCCTCAAGCCCGGCGAGAAAACACCAGGGGATACATCGTATGAGATGCGGGTGATGTACGGTCCCGCTATGTTTGATAACGAAGAATCTCAGCAGCGTGAAATGTACGGTCCGGCGCCGTTCCAAGAGGAAAAACCTGCCGTAAGGCGCGAATTTCATCGCGTCATGTACGGGCCTTCGCCCTATGCGGTCGTGGTGCCCGGGCCATCCCTCATGAAACGAGTCTTGTTCCTGCTGGCCCTGTGCGGCCTGGCGGCTCTGGTCTATCTGCTCTGGAGTTGGGTAGTTTAGATGGTCATCGAGCCGGTCCCCCTTTTCGCTGGCATCGGATCACGGCAGGGGATAGGGTTGATAAGTAAGGCAAACGATCCGCCACGCTCCCTGCCCGCAAGCGGCAGCGACCAGGATTAAGAGAGGGACGAAATGAATGAGATGAACCAAGGGCAACTGCCGTCGCCGCGCCACCGCCAGATTCGCGCCGTCCTCCGCGTGGGCGGTCCCATCCTCGTCGTCTTGGGAATTCTGATGACCATCATCGGCTTCGCCAGTTTTCTCACCGCGTTTGGCACGCTCGAGTCGCCCCGCTATTTCTGGTGCGCCTTCGTCGGACTGCCCTTGATCTTCGTCGGCGGCGTCATGTGCATGTATGGCTACCTGGGAACGCTCTATCGCTATGCGGCCAGCGAAACCGCTCCCGTGGCCAAGGACGTCATCAACTACATGGGGGAAAACATCCAGCCCGGCGTCAAGGCCGTGACCAAGGCCGTCGTGGAAGGCATCCAGGAAGCCCAGCAAGCCAAGCCCCGCCAGAACGACGAAGCGAAATAGGGAAGGGCAGGCCGCGGCGGGCATCGGCCGTCCAGTTCCGCTTGTTCTTTGTAGCCATTTTTGCTATGGGCGCGCTCCCTCGGACCTGCGCTCTTGTTACAATCGAACGCGTTGTGTGTGCTCTTGCCGGCCATGCCCACCCCGCGATCAAGGGGGGCGGCGCGGTGATTTCGAAGTCTCTTGCAAAGGAGAATACGCCGATGTTTTGTTGGGCGGCGGGCCTTCTGACTTTGCTCCTGGCGACGCCCGGGATGCAAGATCAGGACAAGCCCAAACCATCGACGCCCCGAGAGCAATGGCAGGCTCTCGTGACGGAGTTTAACGCCAAGCGATCCGAGGCCATTCGCGGATTGCAATCGACCAAGGGCGAGGAGCAGCAGAAGCTGATCCGCGCGTATCAAGAATTGGGCAAGACCTTTGCCGCACGGTTTTACCAATTGATGGAGGATCATCCGCAAGATGAAGCGGCCATGGAAGCCGCCTTCTGGATCATTCAGAACGCCGCGGGGAGCCCGGAATTCGACAAGGCCATGGAAAAAGTGAAAAAGGAGATCGACACGCAGCCCGTGAAAGCCCTCGTGGTGCGCTTGAATCCCATTTTCGGCAACGTGCGCGTGCTGGAGTTGGTGTATCAGCGGGCCTTGAAGGACGAAGCCGACCCGGACGCGCCGGAGTTGCTCGGTTGGATCGTGGCGCGCGGCGCTTTTTATCCAGTGGGCCAGAAAGCGATTGACCGCTTGATCGAGAAACACACCGATCATCCCTCGCTGGAAAACGCCAGCCTGGTTCTGGCGCGCAGCGCATCGGTCAACGCGGAAGCGGCGTTGCGCAAGATTCTCGAAAAAGCCAACAAGCCCGAGATCAAAGCGGCAGCCGCGCTGGGGCTGGGGCAGATGCTCGCCGCCAAAGCGGATCGCTTAGGCTCCAAGCCCGAGGAAGCCGAGAAAGTGGCCAGCGAAGCCGAAAAGGTGTTCGCCATGGTCATCGAGGATGCCTCGGCAGGCGCCCAGCGCTACAAAACGATGGCCGAGAAGGAGCTGAAGGTCTTGCGGACGATTCGCGTCGGCAAGGAAGCTCCCGAAATCACCGGCCCCGACCTGGATGGCAAGGAGTTCAAGCTCTCCGACTATCGCGGCAAGGTGGTCCTCCTCGACTTTTGGGGGAATTGGTGAGGGCCCTGCCGGGCCATGTACCCCCACGAGCGGTCGCTCGTGAAGCGTCTTGCCGACAAGCCTTTCGCCCTCATCGGCGTCAATTCCGACCGCGATCTCAACGAACTCAAAGAAGTGCTCAACACCGAGCAAATCACCTGGCGCTCCTTCTGGAACGGACCCCAGGGGACGGGCGGCCCCATCTCCTCGGACTGGAACGTGCGCGGCTGGCCGACGTTGTTTCTCATCGACCACAAAGGCATCCTGCGCTACAAGTGGGTCGGCAATCCTGGCGATAAAGTGATGGACGAAGCCATCGACAAACTCGTCAAGGAAGCCGAGGCCGGTAACTGATCCTGGTGAACCGGAGGGAGCTTTCGCGGGGAACCCTCCGGTTCTTTTTTCGTAGCCTTCATGAACCGATTTCGACGAAGCTGGATCGTCTGGATGTTTGTGCTCTTGGCGTTGGCCGCGCCCTGGACGTTCTCCGCGCCGGCCGAGGAGCCTCCCCGGGATGACTTGAGCGATCAACTGCATCTGACGGCGATCCCCTTGGGGCTGCCCGCCTTTCCCGATCCCCAGGCTTGGCCCGTGGCGAAGGACCGCGCCGAATTGGGGCGTCGGCTCTTTTTCGATCCGCTGCTCTCCGCCGACGGCACCTTGGCCTGCGCGAGCTGCCATCCGCCCGAACGGGGGTTCAGCCATGGCGCTCCCAAGGGCATCAAGGGGCAAGGGTTGCGCCGCCGGGCGCCGACCTTGTTCAACCGCGCCTACGGCCAAGCCTTTTTTTGGGACGGCCGCGCCGCCTCCCTCGAAGAACAAGCCTTGAAGCCCATCGAGGATCCTCAAGAACTGGGGTCCACCGTCGCGGAAACCTTGCGGCGCTTGCGGAGCCATCCGGATTATCTGCTGCGGTTTCAAAAAGCCTTTGCCGACGGCATCACCGCCGCCAACCTGGCGAAGGCCCTGGCTGATTTTCAGCGCGGGCTGCTGCGCGGCAACAGCCCCGTCGATCGCTTTCTCCATGAACACGATCACGACGCTCTCACCGCGCCGCAACGCCATGGCATGTGGATCTTTGACAGCAAGGGCCAATGCTGGAAATGCCACCCAGCCCCTCATTACACCGATGAAAAGTTTCATAACACCGGCGTCAGTTGGGGACGTACACCGCTCGACCTGGGCCGGTATGAAGCGACCCGGCGCGACGCCGACAAAGGCCGCTTCAAAACGCCAACGCTGCGCGGCGTTCGCTTGACCGCCCCCTATATGCACGACGGCAGCATCAAAACCTTGGAAGAGGTGATCGATTTGTATGACCGGGGAGGCAATCCGAACCCGCACCTGGACCCGCTGCTGCATCCTCTCAAGCTCAATCCCGAGGAAAAACGCAATCTGGTGGAATTCCTCAAAGTGTTGTGATCCGCCAGGACCAGCCGAGATTCATGCCCGTCGTTAATCCCCTGGTTTCGCTTCGGGCACCTCGGCCAGCGCCGCTTGACGGATCGCCTTGCTCTTCTCCATCTGCACCAGGCCGATGATCTTCAGTTTCTTCAAGGCCAGCGGCCGGTCGTCGTCGGGGAAGGGGTCCGTTTTGGCCGTCTTGTCCCAATAGGCGGCCTGCTGCTGGCGAAAGGCTTCAAGGTCGAGCGTTGCTTCGAAAGTTTGCGCCGGGCCGGGTTTTAGCTCCGATGACTCGAGCGGCAGATGTCGGCGGACCACGTGGACGTGCAGCCGCTGGCCGTTGCTGCCCTGATACCGCACCCGCTCCTCGACGAGGAAGAGATGCAGCCGGGGCACGTCTGCGTCGCCGCCGTTCAGCGCGCCCTCGACTGTCGCCCGCGCCTTGATCTGGTCCTTGTCCCGCTCGACGTGAAGCTGCAGGGTCAAGGGCGCCTTGTCCGCCAGCATCTTGTCCACGGTCCGGCGGAGATGGTCGAAGTCGCCCCGAACATCCTCCAGCGCCCCGGAGATGCTGGGATGCTGTTTGCCGTTGATGAAAAAGGCGGGGACGAAATTGATCCCATAAAACAGCGCCCGCGTTTCCGAGCATTCGCAAGCGATGGGGTTGGCGTCCGGGATGTGGAGATGGTGCTGCATCAGAATGACTTCCGAAGCGGGATAGGTCCGATGCAGGCCCAGGAACAACAAGCTCGCCGAGACTGATGGGTCGATGATCGCCTGCGGAAGCTGATGGACGCCGTTGAATAATTCCACCACGACGGCCTGGTTCGCGCCTTCGGGGCGAGGCTCGTGGGGCCGAACCTCAAACGGCAGCGGCGCCTGTTCCTCTTCCTGGTCGAGTTGCTCCTCAAGAGGATCGATGCGGGCTTGCAGTTCGCTAAGGGGGTCGGTCTTCTGGGCCGCCTTGAGGGCCTGCCGCAGCGTTTTTAGCACGCGAAGCTGGCTGGCGGGGCTGTCCTGGGCGGTAAGCATTTTCTCCGCCACCTGAGCCTGCATCAGGGCCAAATTGGCATAGCGTTCGGAGCCAAGCAGGATCTGAGCCGTCAGGCGGTAACCCTGCAGCTCCATCTCCCGGCCGAAGCCGCCCGCCAATTTCAAAACCTGATCGATCCGCGCCTCCACCTCGTCGCTGGAGGGCTTTGTCTCCAAGGCCAGTTCGAGCAACTCCAGGGCCATGGGCAGGGTGTAGTGGGGCCAGTTCTGATATTTCTTGATCAGGTTCCGCAGGGCCGCCTCCTTCTCCCGAGCCGTGGGCAGGCCGAGCACCTTGTTGAGGTCCTCCATGGCGGGGTTCATCGTCATGGCTTTGCTGAAGTCGATGTCCCGGGCGTCGGTCTTCTCCATGCGGAGCAGGTCGCGCCGCCCCTTCACCTCATAGGAGCCCAGCAGTCGATTGGGCCGGGCTTCATTCTTGGGGGCGTACATGACCGCGAGATAGGTCGAATAGGGCGTGACGACCTTGAAGCGGAGTGCCTGCCCCTCGACCTGCGGATCGATGACCTGCAGCGTCTTGAGGTCGGCCACATTGGCGGCGAGGAAGCGGCCCGTCAGCCGGCCGCCGCGGGCTTCGATGGCGAGCAGGGCCAGCGTCTGTTCGCGGTCGGGCAACAGGGCGGTGATCCGCCAGGTGCCGGCAAAGGCCGCCTCGGCGGGCCGCTGCGCCGCGGCCGTCCCCGCCAGCCACCAGAGAAACACGCCGCCGATCAGGACGAGTCCAGCTCGAAGCATGGGGCACCTCGACGAGGAGAAGGGTCAGCGGGTTGCCATGCCCGCTTCCCGGCGGGCACGCCGCGCCAGTGTCATAACCATGTCAATGGATTATTTTACCACAACCCTGAGGCGCTACAAGCCCGAAGCGCCAGCGCCGATGTTCGATGCAACGCAAGCCCGAAGCGCCAGCGCCGGGTCGCCGCGCCCGGATCCACCCCTCGCTCGCGCTCGGGGCTTGTCCATTCATTGCGCTCGCTCGCGCCCGGATCCACCCCTCGCTCGCGCTCGGGGCTTGTCCATTCATCGCGCTCGCTCGCGCCCGGATCCACCCCTCGCTCGCGCTCGGGGCTTGTCCATTCATCGCGCTCGGGGGGTTACTGTCCGTGCAGCACATACTCAATCACCGCGGCCAACCCGACCTCATCCTTCACATAGCGCGTGCTGCCATACTGTGTCCACCAGCGCTGGCGGCCGGCTCCGTTCGACTCTTCATTCAATCGCCGCGAACACCATGCCTTGCACTGACTCATCACCGTTTCTGGCAGCGCCTCCGCCGTGGCCACCAAATGGACGTGATTGGTGCGCACGTTCAGGGCATGGAGCTGCCAGCCGCGAAGTTGGCAATGCACTCTGATCGTCGATGCCACTATTGATCGTTGTGCCTCATTCAGCCAAACGGCCTCTTCGCGCATCAATGACCGAGCCTTGGCTTCCCGTTGCGCATCGGGCAATTCGATTGCGATGCTGTCCAACTTAACCCAGCCGCGGCGATCGCCCGGAAGCCAAGTTCCATACGTCGTCCAGGTGATGAAGTAAGCCAGCGGAGCGCTCAACTTTCATCTCTCTCTTTCACAAGCCCGAAGCGCCAGCGCCGGGTCGCCGCGCCCGGGTCGACCCCTCGCTCGCGCTCGGGGCTTGTCCATTCATCGCGCTCGCTCGCGCCCGGGTCGACCCCTCGCTCGCGCTCGGGGCTTGTCCATTCATTGCGCTCGCTCGCGCCCGGGTCGACCCCGATGTCTTCGTTCCAGAGTGTAGGGTGCTTACGGATGAACTCCCGCATCATCTCGATGCAGCGGGAGTCCTGTAGCACATCCACGACTACCCTCCGGCTCCGTAACAACTCTTCCTCTCCCAAAAACGTAACGTTCTCGCCAACGACGACGCGGGGGATGCGGTAGAGCAGAATTGCCCCCGAACACATCGCGCATGGGGAGAGCGTCGTATAGAGCACGCTCTGAGCGTACACCGCTGCGGGAAGCCGACCGCCATTTTCAAGAGCGTCCATCTCCCCGTGAAGGATAGCGCTGCCTTTTTGCACGCGGCGATTGTGGCCGCGGCCAATGATCTTGCCCTGATGGACAAGAACCGAGCCGATGGGAATGCCACCTTCGGCGAGGCCGGCTTGTGCTTCAGCAATCGCCGCATCCATGAATGAGTCCATTCCGTCTACCTCACGTTAAGCTTTCTTGGCACGCGAGCCGCAGCGCGGCCGTCCGCTGCATGCTGTTGTTAGACCGCGTTCTCGTTGAGTGCATACTTCCTCACTGCCGCATCGACTTGATCCTGTGCCGGGCCGGCGCCGACATGCAGCACGAGGTACCGCCTGAAGTCATGGGCGTCAAAGTTCGTGTTGAGCACAAAGAAGAAAGCCACGTCATCTGGACTCTCCCCATCGTGCCACGACGTCATAACAAAGGCCGCGTCTTGAACGTCGTCGGGATCCCCGAGATGAGCCTCGACGAGCACCTCATCGATGGCATTGTGCCATGCCTCGCAGCTCTGACCGCCGCATACGGCGTATCGACATCCAGCTTCGAGCAGGTCCCTGGCAATCGCAAGACGACCCGCATCGGTGAAGCGACCGTCATGGTCCCAGATTAGGCAGGGAAACGGAAGGCCAGAGAACGGCGATGTGAATCCGTCTGGGCCAGTGATCGCCGCTCGCGCGTAGATCTTGCCGTCGTTCTCAGCCAGTACGTTCATCACGGTCTCGAAGCGGTCTAACGACCAAGCTCAGCCGCGGCGGGGCCACTGAGCCAGGAACTCCCAGAACCGAATCACGCCCCGCCGTCGGCTGCAGCGCCTGGTTCGGCGACCTGCACGCCTAGTTCGGGGAGGCGGAAGCCGAGCGCTCGCCCGACCCAAGCCAGCCCGCGCATGACCGCCATAGGCGGGCGGACGGATCGCACCTCGTCCGCGTATCGGATGAAGACCATCGCCATGTAGATCAGTGACCGCGGGCCCGACGTGCCCCGCAGCTTCCCGGCGGCCGCCAGCCGGGCGAACTCGCGCATCATCTCGGCGAACCGGCCACCGGGAGTGAGCCGGTACTCGAACTCGCAGACCGCGCCCGACCCGTTGCGGTACGTGTGCGGGGTGCCGCGAGGGATATCGACCGACTCCCCCGGGCCGATCTCCCGCCAGACTTCTCCGACCAGGACGCCGAGGGTTCCGGCCACGACGGTGAACCGCTCGTCCTGCCGGGCGTGCGTGTGGACCGGCGGACCGGACACCCGGGGGCGGAGGCACACCACCCCAGTCTCGGCGTCCGCCCCGTGGTCCCCGAACCGAATCTTGAGGCCGAATGGCGGGATCGTCAGGTCACCCGCGAACCGCTCGAACGTGACATCCATGTCCATCATCTCTGCAAGCCCTCCGCCGCATAACGACCCAGCTCACCCGCGGCGGCCGCTGGTGAGACGTTGAACCCCGAAAAACCGTGATGCAGCCGCCGTCGGGTGCAGCGATTGGTTCGCGGCTACGGCTTCCCGATCACAGGAAACGCTTGGACTGCCGCGCCCAACTCAGCAACAGTGCTTCGTGTGAATGTCTGGTCCGTGGCGAGCGAACAATCCAGCGTATTGCCGATGCCAGGTTGGTCGCGGATGACACACCGGAACTCCATGTGCCCCATTCCATCACCCGTGACCCGGATGGACAGCCACCTTTCCATCGTCTCGAACTCTGCAGTTCCGCGCAACGACTGTTGAAGCTGAAGGAGTTGTCCGTGAAACGCGGCCAACTCTTCGGCGCGAAGGTCGCCGCCGACCGATCCGCGGAAACCGCCGGCTACCATCTCGACCGCGGCTCTCACCCAGTTGCCGTCCCAGTAATCGCTTGCCCCAGGGTGCGACCGGCCGAGCAGCGTGATGGCCAGGAAGTCACCGCCATCACAGCGGATCGCGACTTCGCACATTCGGCTACCTCTGCCCGCGAACTCTCTATTAGCATGCGCCGTCGGACCGTCCGACTATGCGCGATATCGTCTCATCGCACGCAACAAACCCTGGTCATCCTTTGGTGCCTTCCCGC
>JAANMX010000353.1_pt1 | contig 62545 bp, 59 predicted proteins | sample 7279681 | NCBI WGS metagenome assembly JAANMX01 (sample SAMN14094542, study PRJNA606508) | bioreactor metagenome | isolation source: A lab-scale SPAN reactor treating ammonium-rich wastewater day 351 | place: Ireland: Galway | collected 2018-01-01
CCACTTGATCAAAGCTTCCTATGCGACGATCAAGAAAGTCAAGGACCGCGGCGGCAGCGCCATTTCGACGTTGACGGCAGACGACCACGAACGCCTGAACCGTAAAGCACTTATTGAAAAACGCCTTGTCCATGCTTTGGACCGGAAAAACCTCCAATTGCTGTATCAGCCGCAAGTCAATCTCTCGACCGGCAATGTCGAAAGCGCGGAAGCACTCGTCCGCTGGAATGACGATGAAATCGGTGTTGTAACGCCCGATGAACTCATTCCGATTGCGGAAGAGAATGGCATGATCCATGAAATCGGCAGTTTCGTATTGGAGACCGCCTGTGCACAGCTGAAGGATTGGAAAGCGAAAGGCATTAATTTGCGCATCAGCATCAACTCCTCCATCCGCGTCCCGTCCGGCCAGTCTTTTTCCGCCTGGCCCGTCAGCGTAAACCCATGCCGCAGGATCGCGCGTTTCGAGGGTTCGTTATCCGCGCGGTGGGAAACGCAGAGCCGCGTCCACGGCAAATGCGCCGCGCCGAATTCGATCCGCGCCTTGTAATAGAGATCCGCATATCCCTGGCCGCGATACTCCGGCTCGATGAAGCTCATGGCGAACACGCCCGTCCGCCCGGAGGGATCGTCCCGGCAGGTAAACACGGCCGTAATCCCGACTAAACGCGCCTCATCAAACAGGCCGAAAATACGCTTGCCGTTCCCGTCCAGCATCTCCTGCCAGTCCTCGGGCGTTCTCTGCTCCGCATCCGCCAGTGTGCCGCAATAAAACCCGGGATGCATCGAAAGCGCCCGCAGCCGCGCCGCCCGGAAGGCGGGCCAGTCGTGGCGGGCTAGGGGCCGGATATGAAGATCCTTCATGCTCATAAAAAAACCTCCGGCTTAACAAGCGGCGATTATCCCGCCGCCCGCAGGGCCTCAAGGTCGAGTATATACAAAAATTCCTTGTCGCGCGTCCCGTCGCTCCAGTTCGTCTGCCGCGTACCGGTCAGCGTAAACCCGTGCCGCAGGATCGCGCGGCGGGAGGATTCGTTCCCCCGGCGATGCGAAACGGTCAGCCGCGTCCAGGGAAGATGCGCGGCGGCGAACAAAAACCGCGCCTGATAAAACAGCGCGGAGTAATTCTTGCCCCGGTAGTCCGGCTCGATATAACTCATGGCCAGAACGCCCGTCTGTCCCGAAGCATCCTCGCCCGAGGTAAAAATCGCCGTAATCCCGATCAGCGTCAAACCATCAAACAAACCGAAAACCTGCTTGCCTTCGCCGTTGAGCGTAAACTGCCAGTCGGAATCCTCATACCCCTGCTTGGTTTCCAGATGAGCGCAGTAATCCTCGAGATGCGCCTCCAGAGCCCTCAACCGCATCGCGCGGAAAATCACAAAATCATCGGGGTTCAGGGCGCGTACAAAAACATCATCCACGCAACACGCCGCCGGCCTTCTCTGCAACGGCGTCGATGATTTTCTGCGAGAGTGTTTCGATCTCCTGATCGTTCAGCGTCTTCTCGACGGGCTGGATGATGACGGCCAGCGCGACCGACTTCTTGCCTGGCTCCACGCCTTTTCCGGTGTAAACGTCGAACACCCGTGCCTCCGCGATCAGCGCCTTGTCGGCGGACAGCGCCGCGCGTACAAGCGTATCGGCCTCCACCTTCGCATCCACAAGGAACGCGAAATCCCGGCTCAGCGGTTGGAAGGGCGAAAGCTTCAGCAAAGGCTTCGCGGTGCCGTCCTTTTTGCGCGGCGCGGGAATTTTCTCCACGAACACCTCGAACCCGACGACCGGGCCTTTGACGCCCATCTCGTCCAGCACCGCCGGGTGGATTTCCCCGAAATAAGCCAGCGCGTTCTTGCCGAGCGTCAACGCACCCGAACGCCCCGGATGATAATAAGACGGTGCCTCGCGCGTCACCCGGGCGCTGTCCGCCGGGCCGCCGCACGCCGCCAAAACGGCCAAGGCGTCCGCCTTCGCGTCATAAACGTCCACCACGCGGCTTTCCTCCGGCGAGGCCCAGTGCTTTGCGCCCTTCGCGCCCGTACGCACGCCCGCCGCCACCATATCTTGCCCGCCCGTCTTTTGCGTGCGGAAGGCGGGGCCGACTTCGCAAAGACCGATATCGCCGAACCCCCGGTCCGCGTTCCGCCCCGCCGCCTCGATGAGGTTCGGAAGGATGGAGGGCCGCATCTGGTCCAACTCCGAGGAAATCGGGTTGGCCAGCGCCAGCGCCGGATTATCGTTCGACCCGAACGCCTTCGCCCGGTCTTTGGGCATGAACGACCACGTGACACATTCCTCAAGCCCGCGCACCGTCATCGCCGCCCGCGCGCGCCGCACGCGGTTCAGCGTCACCGTCTCCGCCGGGGCCGTCACCGCGCCCGCGCTGCGCACGGAAACCGGGGCGATATGCTCGAACCCGTATATGCGCACGATCTCCTCGACCAGATCCGGCTTGCCCTCGATATCGCCGCGCCAAGAGGGCGGCTGCACGGAAAATCCCGCGCCGTCTTTTTTGACTTCAAATCCGAGCGCTTCGAGAATCTGCACTTGTTTGTCTGCAGGCACATCCACGCCGCCCAGCTTTTTAACCAGCGCCGGGTCGTGCGAAATCGTCCGTTTCCACGCGGGAACGGCTCCGGCGGTGACAACATGGCTGACCTCGGTTTTATCCGTGCCGCACAGATCAAGGATCAATCGCGTCGCGATCTCCATGCCCGTTGCCGTAAACTCCGGGTCGATTCCCCGCTCGAAACGGTAACGCGCGTCGCTCTCGACCTGCATCGCCCTTCCCGCCCGCGCGATCCGCATCGGGTTGAAATACGCCGCCTCAACGAAAACATTGACCGTATCCTCGCCGCATCCCGTCGTAACGCCGCCCACGATCCCGCCCAACCCGATCAGGCCGGACGAATCCGTAATCCCGACCAGCCCCTCGGTCACCGTATAGCTTTTATCGTTCAGCGCGTCGAACGTCTCGCCCGCCTTCGTGGCGCGCACGACGATATCGCCCGAGAGCTTATCCGCGTCGAACACGTGCAGGGGCCGCGCATATTCAAGCGTCATCAGATTCGTAATATCCACCAGCGCCGAGATAGGCCGCAAGCCCACCGACTTGAGCAAATCCTGAAGCCATTGGGGCGAGGGGCCGTTTTTAACATTTTTAATCAGCCGCCCGAGGAAGAGGGAGCATCCCTGCGAATCCTCGATTCTAACCTTGATCGGCGAATCGAACGTCCCGTTGACGGGGACGGCCTCCAGAGGCTTGAGCGTTCCCGCCCCAGCCGCCGCAAGGTCCCGCGCGACCCCGCGCACGCCCGAACAATCCACCCGGTTGGGGGTCAGCCCGATCTCGATGAGTTGGTCCTTGAGGCCGAACACTTCAGCCATCGGCGTACCGATCTCATATTGCGCATCGACCTCGATAATCCCCTGATGCTCGTCCGACAAGCACATCTCCCGCTCGGAAACCAGCATTCCGTTCGACTCTACGCCCCGGATTTTGGTTTTCTTGAGCGTCACGTCCAGACCGGGAATATAAGTGCCCTCGGGGGCGAAAATCCCCTTCATGCCCATCCGCGCGTTTGGCGCCCCGCAAACCACCTGCAAAATCCCCGTTTCGGTCTTGACCATACAAACCCTCAGCTTGTCGGCGTCCGGGTGCTGCACGGCCGATTCGACGTACGCGACCTTAAAAGGCGCGTACAGGGCAGCCTTGTCCTCGAAACTTTCGACCTCAAGCCCGATCGAGGTCAGCGTATCGCACAGGCTTTGCCCGTCCGCTTGCGTGTCGAGGTGGCGTTTGAGCCAGGAGACCGTAAATTTCATATTCTGCCCTTTTCGCTGTTCTGGCAGCGTTTTATCCAAATATTAGGGTGCCTATCTAAGCCCAAAACAACCAATTTTCCAAGGGTTTTATGCGCTTTCCGGCGTTTACAAGAAGTTTGCCAAATTCCCTTACGCCATGTTAGGATATGTTAACTATAAGGACCGATACGTGTCTGCGCCTTGGTGCGACGAACTTGGGCATAAAAAACTGGAGGCTGCAAAGCAGCCCTTAACGACGGATAATAGATTTATAAGGGGCATCTGAAAATGGCGGTAGAACCGAGAGCGCAAGGTCAAACGCAAGAGCGTGATCAACAGCAGATACTTTCAACCAACCCCGCGGAGTCGGGCCTTGACCGAATGGCAATGGCCGTCAGGCAAGATAGCGGGCTGCAAGATAATCATGTCCGGGACATCGCCCTGCAATCCCACAGAATGATGCTTCAAAATCTGGGCGGCCCTGAACAGGCCTTGAGAGCTCTTGAATCTCTCAAATCCGCAGGGGCCATCACCGAAGGAATGGCGACAATTTACAGGGAGGCTCTGACCTCCGCCGGGGGCGACTCTGCTAAGTTCGCAGACACGATCGTTCAAAGACGTCAGGAAATGGCAGACACCATCGCGCGCGATCTGACCTCCAGCCCGATGACAGCGCTTGCGATGCTTGACAATATCGATGCGGGTATGACCGCAACCCAGGTCGAGGCCCGCTCAAGAATGGCCTATGAGTCGCTGCTTCAGGTCAATAACAACGACATGACCGCAGTTAACGCCAGCATTGATCGTGCGCTCGAGACCGGACAGCTGAACGCCCAGAACGCGACGGTCATAAAGGACGCCGCTCAGAGGGCAGGAACCGATGCGGCCCGGTTTGCGCAACTTATGTCTGAAAATAAGGACGGCTTGGCGCAACTCGCCTTGGTTCAGGCTCAACAGGGAGCCGGCAGACCCGCCGGCCCTGCCGCAGCAGGCGGCGACATGTCGAGCATGTTTGGTAACATGCAAGATAACCCGCTCATGCAGATGTTTAATAAGCTTATCATGGCCTTTACGGGCGGCAAGATGAGCCTCGAATCGATTATGCAGAACATGCAAAACGGGCCGCAGCAGCAAGCCGCAGGCGGCCAAACGCCGGGCCCGAGCGGCACCCCCGCAGGGACGACGACAACCCCCGGCGCAACCACGACACCCACTGGAACGGGCGCCGGGCAAGATCAGACCGCCACCGCCACAGTCGCGCCTGTTGTAACTCAGCCCGCAGCTACGGACATAAATCTCACGGGCGCCACGACACTGACGGGCGGAGCTCTCGGTTCTGGCACATATCCGGGCTTCAATTTCCTGGACGACGATATGTTTAGCTTTGGCCTTGATTCTCCTCAATTCGGTCTGAATTCCCCAAGCATCTTCCGCACGTCCTTCCGCGACGATGCCGGCTTTAATTTCGGCACGACGCCGCGCGTGAACCTGCTCTCCGGGGATATGTCGATCAATGGCATGAGCCCGACCTCGCGCTTTAGCATGCTCTCAAACCCCGATCCCTTCAGAATTTCTCTGACCGATCCGAGGGTCGACCTCACTGCGCCGAACTTGAGCGAGACTTTTGCAAAGACCCCGGATCAATCCGCCGATGTAACGGAGACTATTTTGAGAGTAGGAGGCCCGGGAGCGCGCTAAGCATCCGGCTCTCTGATTACAGTTTTATCAAAAGCCCCTTCCGGGGCTTTTCCATTTATGACGGATGGCGTCAGAGCCTTCACCCGGCTAGCTAACCGGCAGCACGTAAAACGCGAAATCCAGCTTAATGCCGAGATTTTTGTAAAGCGCCTTCGCGCCTTCGTTGTCGTTAGGCGTCAGCCAGTAAATCCGCGCCCACTGTTCCTGCGTCCCGGTGCGAATGACATGCTCCACCAGCCGCCGCGCGATTCCCCGCCGCCTTTGATCCGCCCGAACGTAAACGTCCTGAACATAACAAACCGGCCGCAAATGCCCCGTGGTCGGGTGAAGGATATAATGCGTAATGCCCAGCAAATCGCCGTTCTGCTCCGCGCAAATCCCGTGCACCGGCTCGTCCTCGGCCAGAATCCGCCGCCACGTTTCCCGCGTCACCGCCTCGTCGCGGTGCCCCATATTGTTGGAATCCCAAAGCGCAAGCCACTGATCGTAATCGGCGGCTCTCAGGCTTCTGAAAATGAACTGGTTCATGCGTCTTTTTGAACGCCCGTGGCGTTATTGGGGCGGTCCTGCGGATCGAACCCGTAATGCCGCAACCAGCGCACGTCACTCTCGTAGAATGTGCGCAGGTCGGGAATCCCGTATTTGAGCATCGCCATCCGCTCGATCCCCATGCCGAACGCAAAGCCCTGATATTCGTCGGGGTCGATCCCACAATTCTTGAGCACGTTCGGGTGAACCATGCCGCAGCCCAGAATCTCCATCCAGCCGTCCACGCTGCCGTCCGGGTTGCCGCCAAGGCGAAGCCCGCCGCCCTTGCGCGAACAGGCGATATCCATCTCCGCTCCCGGTTCGACGAACGGGAAAAAGCTGGGGCGCAGCCGCACGGGCAGAGTGTCGATCTCGAAAAACGCCCGCACGAAATCCATCAGGCAGCCCTTGAGGTGCCCCATATGGATGTCCTTGTCGATCAGCAGCCCCTCCATCTGGTGGAACATCGGCGTGTGCGTCATGTCGTAATCCGAACGGTACGTCCGCCCGAAACAGATGATCTTGTGTGGCGGCTTGTTCGCCTGCATGTGCCGGATCTGCACCGACGACGTATGCGTCCGCAGAAGCTTCTTGGCGTATTCGCCTTTTTCTTCCGGGTCGTCGGGCAGAAAGAACGTGTCCTGCATCTCGCGGGCCGGGTGCCCGGGCGGGAAATTGAGCGCCGTGAAATTGTGGTAATCGTCCTCGATATCCGGCCCTTCGGCCACGGTGAAACCCATATCCGCGAAAATGGCGGTGAGTTCCTCGACCGTCTGGCTGATCGGATGGATATGGCCCATCGCGGCGGGGCGGGGGGCCAGCGTCACGTCCAGCGTTTCCGAGGCCAGCCGTCCGTCCATCTCCTGCCGTTTGAGCGCGGATTCCTGCCGTTCAATGAGCGCGGCGATCTCGTCCTTAAGGGCGTTGAGTTCCTGCCCCTTGGTCTTGCGCTCCTCCGGGTCCATATTGCCGAGAGTCTTCATCAGCGCGGTGATCCGGCCCTTCTTGCCCAAGGCATCCACGCGCACATCGTCCAGCGCCTTGAGGTCGTTGGCCGCCTCGATCTGGCTAGTGATTTCGGTCTTTAAACTCTTGATCTCGCTGGACATGCGCCCTTTTTACACGGGAAGCGGCTGGAAATAAACAGTTTTTTTGCTAACCGATCAACGCCAGATCCTCAGGCTGAAGCGGCCGCCACTCCCCCTCCGGCAAATCGCCCAGCGTCAGGTTCCCGATCTGAAAGCGGTGAAGCACCATAACCTCGTTCCCGGTCTTCTCGAACATGCGCCGGATCTGGCGGTGTCGCCCTTCCTCCAAAATCATGACGCCCGCCTGCTTGCCCTCCGGCACCCATCGCGCGGGCTTGAGCGGCTTGTCCTCCCCGCCCAGCATCATATCCCCGCGCCCGAAAACCGCCGCCTCGTCGCCCTTGAGCGCGTCGCGCAAGCCCACCCGGTAATGCTTGGCGGCATGGCGGCGCGGATGCGTGATCCGGTGCAAAAGCTCCCCGTCATCGGTCAGGATCACCATCCCCGTGCTCTCCTTATCCAGCCGCCCGGCAATCGAAAGCTTGGGATTGCGCCGCGCGAACCGTTCGGGCAGCAAATCATAGACCACCTTGCCGGGGTCCTTGTGCGAACTGGTCACGCCTGCGGGTTTGTTCATCATGATCGTGAACGGCGCAAGCGGGTCGAGCGCCTCACCGTCCATCAGCACGCGTCCCGCCCGCACCATCTCGGGCGCGATCGAAAGACCGGGGTCATGGACGCGCTCCCCGTCCACATCGACCCAGCCATTCTTAATCGCCATGGTCATTTCTTTACGCGCACCGTAACCGAGATTGGACAGCAAACGGTCCAGCCGCACTGACTTTTCTTTACTCATATTTTTAAACCTCCTGTCCCGCACACCAGCCCGACGCCCACGCCCACTGGAAATTATGCCCGCCCAGATGCCCGGTGACATCCAGAACCTCGCCGATAAAATAAAGCCCCGGAACGTCCTTCGCCGCGAACGTCTTCGAGGAAATCCCGTCCGTGTCCACCCCGCCCAGCGTCACCTCCGCCGTGCGGTACCCTTCCGTTCCTGCGGGCAACACGCGCCAGCTTTGAATCACAAACGCGATCTCCGCAAGCTTTTTATCCGAAAGATCGGCCATCCGCTCGTCATGCCCGCTCAACGCCGCCAGAAGATGCGCAAGCCGCTGCGGCAGAATATCCGATAAAACCGTTCTCAAAACCTGCTTGGGCGAATTTTTCCGCGCTGCCTTAAGCATCTCCAGTACCTCATGGCCCGGCAGGAAATCGACCATGATCGGCTCGCCGTCTTGCCAATAGGATGAAACCTGCAAAATGGAAGGCCCCGAAAGCCCCCGGTGCGTGAACAAAAGCCCTTCGCGGAACGCCGCGCCTCCTGCCGATACCCGCGCATCCACCGCAAGCCCGGAAAGCGGCGCGGTCTGCGCCAGCAAATCCGGCTCGAACGTGAGCGGCACGAGGCCTGCGCGAGGCGGCACGATCGCAAGCCCGAAATCCTTCGCGCGTTCATACCCGAAATTACTCGCCCCGATCTTGGGAATCGAAAGCCCGCCGCTGGCGATCACCAGAGACCCGCAAACATATTCCCCCGCGCTGGTCAAAAGACTAAATCCCTCGCCCCGCCGCTCGACCGACTGAATCTTGACATCAATATCAATCCTCCCGGCATGATCTGTGACGCGTTTGACCAGCATGTCGATGATCTGCTGGCTCGACTGGTCGCAAAAAAGTTGCCCGCGCGCGCTCTTGTCGGCATAGGGTTCGTAAGGCTTTTCGTGATACGCGATGCCGTGCGCCTTTACCATCTCCACGAAATCCTGCGGCCGAAAGCGGCTCAGCGCCGATTTGCAAAAATGCGGATTTTGCGAAATGAAATTTCCCGGCCCGCAATGAAGGTTAGTGAAATTACACCGCCCGCCGCCCGAAATGCGGATTTTCTCACCAATTTTTCGCGTATGCTCGATGACGGTGACGCGCCGCCCGCGCGCCGCCGCCGCGCCTGCGCACATAAGCCCCGCCGCCCCGGCCCCGATCACGATGACATCCGCCGTTTTCATCGGGCCAATAGACAGGATTGCAGCCACAAAAACAAGCCGCCCTCTGGACACGGCCCGCCGACTCGTTCAGGTTACACTCCATGAGCGAAAATCACCAAGACGAGCTGTTCCTGATCGACGGATCGGGGTTTATCTTCCGGGCCTATTACGCGCTGGCCTATTCCGGGCGCGGCGACATGACGAACCCGGAAGGCGTGCCCGTCGGCGCCGTCTACGGCTTCACCAATATGATCCTGAAGATGCTTCAGGATTACCACGCCCCCTATCTGGCCGTGATTTTCGATGCCGCCCGCGAAAATTTCCGCAACAAGATTTATCCCGAATACAAGGCCAACCGCGATGAAACCCCGGCGGACCTCATCCCGCAATTCCCGCTGATCCGTCAGGCGACCGAGGCCTTCGACATTCCCGCGCTGGAACAGGAGGGCTACGAGGCCGACGACCTGATTGCCGCCTATACCCGCCTCGCGCTGGAGCAAGGCAAAAAGGTCGTGATCGTCTCCTCCGACAAAGACCTGATGCAGCTTATGCGTCCGGGCGTGCGGATGCTCGACCCGATGAAGAATAAATGGCTCGGCCTCGAAGATGTGATGGAAAAATTCGGCGTCGGGCCGGAGAGGGTCGTCGATGTTCAGGCGCTGGCGGGCGACAAGGTCGATAACGTCCCCGGAATCCCCGGCATCGGCGTGAAGACCGCCGCCGAACTCATCAATACCTTCGGCACGCTTGAGGAACTGCTGGCCCGCGCAAGCGAAATCAAGCAGCCCAAGCGCCGCGAAAGCCTGATCGAACACGCGCAGGCCGCAAGAATTTCCAAACAGCTCGTGGCGCTGGACGATCACGCGCCTGTGCCTGTGCCTCTGGAGGATCTGAAAACCCACGACCCCGACAAGCCGCAGCTAATGGCCTTCCTCGAAAAACACGCCTTTAGCTCCATCATCCGCCGCCTCGGCGGCTCTGCGCCCGCATCGAAATCGCAGACGGCCAATGCGCCTGCGCAAACATATACAGAGCAGGAAAAACTCCCACCGACAGAAGCAAATGTCTACACGATGATCACCGACGAATCCGTCCTGAAGGATTGGATCGCGGACGCCTACGAAACCGGGCTGCTCGCCGTGGATACGGAGACGACGGCCCTGACGCCCGCAAAAGCGAAGCTGGTCGGAATATCCATCGCCTCGCGCATCGGCAAGGCCGCCTACATTCCCGTCGGCCATACCTTTTCTTCGACCGATCTTTTCGGCGACTCCGCGCCGCAGGATCAAAAACAGATGGACCTGCAAACCGCGCTCGCGCTCCTCAAACCCGTTCTTGAAGACGAGCGCGTTCTCAAGATCGGCCACAACATGAAATACGACTGGCAGATGTTTGCAAAGCACGGAGTCCGCATTGCGCCCTGCGACGACACCATGCTGATGTCTTATGTTCTGGACGGCTCCGCGCATAGCCATTCCCTCGATAACCTCGCCATGATGTGCTGTAACCACAAAATGATTGCGTTCGAAGAGGTGGCGGGCAAGGGCAAGCAAAAAGTGACGTTCGACAAGGTGCCTCTTGAGGCCGCGACGAACTACGCCGCAGAGGACGCGGAAATGACCCTGCGCCTCTATAAAATCTTCAAGCCCCGCCTCGCGCGTGAGAAAATGACGCGCGTCTATGAGATGATCGAACGCCCGCTCGTCCCCGTGATCGCGGAGATGGAACTGGCCGGAATAAAAGTCGATCCGAAGGTCCTCAAAAAAATGAGCGATGAATTCGGCAAATCGCTCATGGTGTTGGAAGAGGAAATCCACGCCCTCGCGGGCCGCCCCTTCAACGTCGCCTCGCCCCGGCAGGTCGGCGAGGTGCTGTTTGAGGAAATGGGATTGCAGGGCGGCAGCAAGACCAAAACCGGCGATTGGAGCACCGCCGTGGACGTTCTTGAGGATCTGGCCGCCGAGGGGCATGAGATCGTCAAAAAAATTCTCGAATTCCGCCAACTCGCCAAACTCAAATCCACCTACACAGACGCCTTGCAGGATGAAATCAATCAAGCGACCGGGCGCGTGCATACCTCTTATCATATGACGGGCACCAGCACCGGGCGGCTCGCCTCGACCGATCCGAACCTCCAGAACATTCCGATCCGCACGGAAGAAGGACGCAAAATCCGCGAGGCCTTTATCGCGGAGGAGGGGCATGTCCTCATCTCCGTCGATTATTCCCAGATCGAACTCCGCCTCTCCGCGCATATGGCGGGGGTGGAGGCGCTCAAGGAGGCGTTCCGTAAAGGGGAAGACATTCACGCGCTCACAGCTTCGCAGGTCTTCGGCGTTCCGCTCGAACAGGTCGGCCCCGATCTGCGGCGGCAAGCCAAGGCGGTGAACTTCGGAATCATCTACGGCATCTCCGGCTTCGGCCTCGCGCGCCAGCTCGGCATCCCCGTTGCGGAAGCAGGCGAATTTATCCGCCGCTATCTGCAACGCTTTCAGGAAATCTCCGCCTTCATGGAGAACGCTAAATCCGAGGCGAAGAAAAACGGATACGTCCTCACGCTCTTTGGCCGCAAATGCGTCATCCCCGGCATCAAGGATAAAAACCCCGTCCGCGTACGCGGGGCGGAACGCCAAGCCATCAACGCCCCTCTGCAAGGCACGGCGGCGGACATCATCAAGATCGCCATGAGCCGCATCCCCGAGGCCCTGCGTCGTGAGGGGCTGAACGCCCGGATGTTGCTGCAGGTTCACGACGAACTGATCTTCGAGGCACCCGAATCAGAGGCCGAACGCACCATCGTTCTGGTGCGGGAGGTTATGGAAAAATCATTTAATATCAATGATGTAACCATTTCCGTTCCGTTAATTGCCGAGGCCGGGTCCGGCCCAAGCTGGTCCTCCGCCCACTAAACAGCCCGCTAGGAAAAACCGCACAAAAAACACCCAAAACAGAATTAAATATGTACATTAAGACATAATTAATATATTTTTACTGTTGACAGTTTTTGGGAGACCATGATACAACACGCCCCGTTCCGGCAGGTTTCCCCACACACACGCACATTAACCTGTCGGGACCAGTGGGTTTATAAGAATTTATAAAGTTCCCCACACACGGAAAGCAAACCGCTCCTTGCTCAGGCAAGGGGCGGTTTCGCTGTCTGGGCCTATGATCATAAAACCTAGGGAGTTGCAGGCGCGGGCGCAGGCTTCGTATATTGCGCGGCCGCGACGATCTGCCCGTCGGCGGTCCGCCGGACCAGAACGGCGAAGCCCTGAGACCCCTCGCTCATTTTCGGGTCGAACCGCAGGCTTTTAACCTGCCCGTCCCAGGGGCCGAGCAACCCGACATTCCGCACAACATTCGTATAGACGATGGATTTTCCGGCGTTCGCGCCCTCCGCGACCGTCACCGTATGGGGTGTGTCGAAGGCCACGATGATAATCTCATAGGCTTCGGCGCCCCCTTCATTCTCCCCAAGAGCGGGCAGGGACAGCAGAAACTCGCCCTTATCCGTGATCTGCAGGTCGGGCGTGACCAGCGCCCGCTCCTTTCGGGCCCGCCGGACGGTCGTCAGAACGTCCGCGCGGCGGTAGCCCACCACGTCGTACTGACCGTTGATGACCATCTGCGGCGTGTATTTCGGCCCGGCCCGCAGGGTGGACTCGTACTCCACCTGCCGGGCGCCGCAAAACGGGTGCGACAGCGATCCCGTCTTCACGTCGAAATAATCGACATGGCACGAAAGCGCGATCACCCCCGGGCTGTTGGCCAAAGCGCCCAAAAGCGCATCCGCCTTGGGGCAGAACGAACAGGCCTGCGAGGTAAACAGCTCCACGACGACCGGCCCGGTCGCCAGACCTTCAACCGGAGTGTGCGCGTGCGTTTGTGAAGCCTCGGCCCCGGCGGTAGGGGAATCCGCCATCGCGCCCGCTGCCGGAGCAGGCGGGGTCAGAACCTCTGCCTGAACCTCCGCCACCGGCACGGCGGGCGGTCGGTCTTCCGCGCGGGCGGAAAAGGGGGGCAGGGCCAGAAGCGTCAAAACCCCGCAAAAAACTAAAAAATGGATGAAAAGCAAAGGCTTGCGGGGCCGTTCAAAAATGCCGTCCGTGCTCATGGAAACCGTCCGAAATCTGCAAGTCTGTGTCGAAGTCGGCCAAGTTTAATGCCTTCCGTCCCGGGCCGCAACCGCCCGCTTCAGAAAACTTTAATTCGCAAATGCGTAATTTATACTCGTCAACTCAAAGCTGTATATGTTATCCTTAAGTATATAGATTTTACATATGCTCTCTGTGTGGGGACGGGCATGGCCGAAGAAGTATTGCTAGACACCCCTTCAGGGGAAAAGATCAGTGCGCTCATTAGCAAACCGGTGGATCCAGCCGCCCAGCAACCGAGCGAACGAACTCTTGTCATCATGGCTCACGGTTTCCCGGGCGAAAAAAACAGCCATAACGACATATTCGGCGGGCTTGAGCGTGTGCTCATGGAATCGGGCCTTCATTCCGTACGTTTCGATTTCCGGGGCTGTGGTGCGAGCGACGGGCGCAGCGAAAATTTTACGCTTAATACCGCATGCGACGATCTACATGTGATTCTTAAATGGGCCAAGAAGCAGGGCTACAAACGCCTGGCCTACATCGCCGAAGGCTTGGGCGTAAGCGCCGCACTGCTCAATCTCCCACCCAATTTGGCCTTTATGATTCTCCTCTGGCCCGTCCTGGACCCCAAAACATTATTCGAGCAAGCGCTGGCTGAAGATAAGGACGCCGCGATGCAGGGTATAAGTTTGGGGCTGATTGACTCTCTTCAAAATGCCGATACTTCGGGTGGCCTGATCAAGCTGAACGTACCCTTGCTGATTTTGCACGGCGCCAAGGACAAACAGGTTCCGATCAGTCAGCTGGACGTTCTCAGAAAGCATTTTAGGGGCCCCCGGGCGGAAATCACCACCTTCGAGGATGGGGAACATGGGCTTTTGGCCACCGCGCACCGCCAGATGGTCTTCCACCACGCCCGCTTGTTCGCCGGCCGCTATGGCCGCCAGGCCCCTCTGAAAATTGCAGAAAAAGCTTGATTCGACCTCTCCAGGGCTGCTATAAACCGCTACTCAAAAGAGCGGTCTGGCTGAAATCGGCATGCCTCGACTGCGTGGTTTAATGATAATTTAGGAGAAGAAAATGCCGAAAATGAAAACGCACTCAAGCGCCAAAAAGCGCTTTAAAGTGACATCGAAAGGCAAGGTTAAGGCTAAGCAGTCCCACTCTCGCCACATGATGATGAACAAGCCCAAATCCATGAAACGCAAGGCGCGCGGCATGGATGTCTTGTGCGATGCCGATGCAACGATCGTTCTGCGCAATTTCCTGCCCAACAGCCGCAAGCGCAAAAGAAAGCCGGCCGCTAAAAAACAAGAAGGAGCACAATAATGGCACGCGTTAAAGGGGGCCCCAGAGCCCACGCCAGACACCGCAAGGTGATCAAAAAAGCCAAAGGTTATTACGGCCGCCGGAAGAATTGCTTCCGCACCGCCGTTCAGGCCGTTGAAAAAGCAGGCCAGTATGCTTACCGTGACCGCCGCGCCAAAAAGCGCAATTTCCGCGCTCTGTGGATTCAGCGGATCAACGCGGGCGCACGTCTGCACGGTCTGACCTACAGCCAGTTCATGCACGGCCTGAAGCTGTGCGCGATCGAGTTGGACCGCAAGGTTCTCTCTGATCTCGCGATCACCAGCCCGGGCGATTTCGAAACGCTGGCGAAACAGGCCCAGCAAGCCCTCGCAAACTCTGCGAAACAGGCGGCTTAAGTCTATAGGCCTCAAAGCCTTCAACCCGTTTATCTTACCCCCTTCTTATGATATAAGAAGGGGGTAAGTGTCTTTTGGGGTTTTAGAGAATATGCTTTCAAATGTTATTCCCCTTGTCCGCCTTTTCGGGTTGGCGCTTTTCGGGCTGTTCTGTCTGTGTGGATCAGTTAAGGCGCAGGTGCCATCTGAAATTCTGGATATGGAGGGTATACCCAAAATTCCGGGCGTCACGGCGCCGGCCGAGGGCGAAAAAAAGATCGTCAAAACTCATGTGACCCCGTTCTTCGTAAAGGGCTGGATCGCGGTAGCAGCCAACGAGATTTTCGCCTTCAACGCATCAAATTATTCAGAACGCCGCGATGAAAATATAAAATTATTTACCGAAACAGGAGCCAAATCCTTTTATCGGGGCATAGAAAATAACTTCATTAATGTCATAAGGCAGAAAGATCAGGACGTAAGAGGGTACATCGTCTCGCCCATCCTGTTGCTGGATCCCCAAGAGGACGGCTCGGACATTTATTGGGAGGCCAGCTTCGATTATGTGATGGAGTACACCTCAAAATCCGGAACCTCGTATCAGTTTCTGAACATAACCGTCGAAGTAAAAGACGAGAGCGACGAGTATGATGCCAAATTGGGATTGAATCGCTGGATATCCAAGATCGACCCTAAGCCGGTTTTCTGCCCGTGTAATGCCGAGGGCACACCCAAAAAGGGCGAAACGCTGGGCGACAAACTGAAACGCCGCCTTGATCTCAAGGATGAGCCCCCTCCGGAGAAGCCGAAAACGCCGGATCCCATGGCCCCCTACCATGAATATATAGATCAGCAGGGCGGATCGCAGACCGAACCTTCGGAATGAGCGCCCGCAAGCTGGCGGTGTTCGACTGGAACGGAACCCTGATAGCCGACACCAAGCAGGCGTGGGTCGCCTCGAACGCCTGTCTGGAATTTTACGGCGTCCCGCCCATCACCCTTAAAAAACAGCGCGAGACCTTCGATTTCCCGATCATCCATTATTACAAGCGAAACGGCTGCGACATCGACAAGGTGCTCGAAACCCGCGAACAGGCGAACGTAATCTTCCAGAGCCTCTACGAAAAGCTCGCCGCCAACGTGCGCACAAGGCGCGGAGCGCGCGATCTTCTGGAGTGGCTGCGCGGACACAACGTGACCTGCATCATCCTGAGCAACTACCTGACGCATAAGATCGAGCCGCAACTCGAAAGACTGAATCTGAAGGAGTTTTTCAGCTTCGTCAGCGCCAATAATTGCGACGGCACGACGATCCTGAGCGCGACCAACAAACTCGAACGCCTGTCAGAATTCATGGTCAAACGCGGCTACGGACCGCAAAACGCCTTCATCATCGGCGACAGCATGGAGGAGCCCGACATAGGCCGCAAGCTCGGCATAACCTCCATCGGCATCACGGGCGGATGCATCAGCGAGCCACGCCTACGCAAGGCGAACCCAGACTACACCATCGGCGCACTGCCGCAGGCCAAAACCATTCTCGGCAATCTCTGGAAACTCCCAGTATAACCGGTTCGCGCCGGAAAAATTCAAAAAAAACCATGCGTCCGCCGCATAGCGGAAATGCTGTTCTGCACAATGTTTTTCGCTCGCCTTTCGCGGTTCAAATTCGTTTAATAAAAAAAATAAACGGGTGTGGAATTGATGGAAATCATCGAGCCGAAAAATTTCCTGAATGCCTTCAATCACGTCAGCCAGGCGATGACCCTGAACGCGTCCGTGAAAAGCTTGGAGGGCGACGACGACACGGTTCTTGAAATTCATCGTCTGCTGCGGGACATGGGCCAGACGAAATTCGTGCAGATGACCAGAAAATCGGCGGACGCGATGGTCTCCGTGCCGCTCTACGCCGGAAACGGAATCGTCGTCAAGATCATCCCTCAAAACTATGCCGACCGCTCGACGTGCAGCCTCTTTAAACTGCCGCCCATTTCGGTGGATACGGTGGAGGGAAAGCACTGCGATTTTCAGATCAAAACCTACCCGTGGCTTTCGCCAAGGGGCGTGACGCAAGCATCAATTAATGAGATGCGCAGTTTGCTCAGCGGCGTTGGCCTCACTTTCAACGAGAACGAGGACACACCCACAAACATCCATCGGCTGCCAGACAAAAGCGGCACCTTGATCTCTGTAGACGAGGATATTTATCACGGCAGGCTCACCATACCCCAACTTTCGGAAGCTTGGGTTGACTACGTTCGCAGTATTTTCCCGATCTATGAAGAAGGCCGAATTCCGCCGCAAACCAAAGACACGGATTTTTCTTTCGTATCCATCCACAACCCCGCCGCCAGATCCCTGGAATTCACGACCTGGTGGGCGCCCTGTGTCGAGCATAAGGCGCTTGAGTTCTGATCCGCCGGAACCCATCCAAAAAACCCGAAAAACTCAAAAACAGCTAAACGATTGAAGAAAGCCCATTTTCTTCTGGACTTTGCCGTTCAACCGGGGTTACCTTCTGTAAAATAAAGAAAAAACCGGACAGGGAAAATGTCGCCGGCCAGTTTAAGTAATTTCAGAACCGTGAGCGGGGTGCCTCAGGTACAGCCCGACGGTTTTCTGCAGGTATTCGCCGAGGCGAACATGTCCAACCCCATGAACGCAACCATCTCCCGTCTGGGCATGTCGGACGAGGATATTCTCAAGGTCCGTAGCGCGCTGCGCGACATGGGCCAGACCCGCTTCATCAACCTCTCGCGCAATTATCTCAATTCCGCCACCGTGCTGGCCATGTATGCGGGCGACGGCATCGTGGCCAAGGTCATCGGCGAACGGGAGCTCAGCCACGTCAACGACGTGATCTACCACGTACCGGCCCTGAGCAAGGAAGTGGTGGAAGGCCGCGACGAGCGCTTTCATATAAGGCTCTACCCCTGGATACCACCCGGGAACGTCGATCAGGACGTCGTCAACACCTTCGCGCAGATGCTGCGGGGCTACGGCCTTGAATTCAACGCGGGCGACGCCCACCCTAAAAACGTCCATACCCTGCCGGACCTGAAAGGCACGCGGATCGGAATCGACTCGCACATGTATCACGCCTCGAAATCCGGCCTGAACATCCCCGAAGACGTTCTGGACGCATGGCACAGATACCTCCACGCCCTCTATCCGATTTATGACGCGGGAAAGGTTCCGCCGCAGACACCGGAGACAAGCTTTGCTCCGAAATCGCTGCACGATCCAAACGCAGGCCTGATCTCGTTCGACGATTACATGAGCCGCTCCGGCGGCTTAAGACCGCCCGAATCTGAACACCTCACACTCTAGAAATTCGGCTCCTGCCCCGCCTGTTCGCGGTGGGCGTTGAAGGGGCACTGATCGCATGCCGGAACCCCGCCCGTGCCGCTATCCGTATTGCCGTCGCTCCCGGAAAGGCGGGTCCTGCCGGAGCCGCCGCCCGGAGAAAGGCTCTGCCCGGCCTTGAGGTTAAAGCGCATCCAGCGCGAGGTAAAAGATTCAGCGGCCTTTTCCATGCGCTGCGTCAGGCGGCCCCACGCCGAAACGGGGTCGAACCCTGTTTTCTGATTCAGCAGGTCGGACGCGGCAAGGCCCGTGGGCATGATCCCGCGCCGTGCGAGATACCCCGCCGCCGCGCCCGCCGCCAGAAGCATGGCTCCGCCCCCGACATGGACGCCCAGAACATCCTCCCAGAAATTATAGACCAGGAACGTCAGCGTGGTCACGGAGGCGGACAGCGCCGCCCCGGTGCCCGAAGACACCGCGTCCGTGAACCCGTTTCCGGCCCCGGCCATGTCCAGCGCCACCGCCCCCGCCGCCAGCCCCGAAAGGGCGATGACGGAGGTTTTGTTGGCGATCGGCTTGACGGCCTTTTTGACCGTGCGGGCGGAGTCGACCATCGCGCCCCAGATATGGTTGGCGGCCAGCGCCGCCCGCGTTTTAGCGACCCCGGTCAGGGTCAGGGCCTGCCCGTCTTGATCCCGTCCGGCGGCCAGCCGGTCTCTTAGCGCATTCGTTCGCGCGTCGCGCTTCAGGCGCCCGAACCGCGCGTTAGCGAAGGAGAGCAGGTTGCTCCGCTCAGCCTCATCCGGCGCGTGGCCGGCCGCCGCAGCGTAGAGGGGCGAATCTCCTGCCAGAACCATCTGCGCCCCCGCCAGATCTTCGAGCGCGGATGAAATCTCGGTTTGCAGAGCGTCGCTGTTCCCGTCCGCTCCGAATTTTCGCAGCGCGATCCTCAGGCTGTTGATCCGCTCCACGACGAACACCTTTTTCCACGGCTCGGCCGCGCCGATCTGGCTGGCGGCATGCGTCATGGCCAGATCGAACCCGTCGATTGCCCGCATCAGCGGCGGCAGCGTCTCGGCGTTGATCTCGAAAGTCTGCTTGAGCTTGCGCGAATGAATCTGCGCCGTTTTCTCGGGTGCCGCGAACGGAGTGTCGGAGATCGCCACGCGCTCCTGTGCCGCCTGCGCCAGCGCCAGAACGACGCAGCCGCCCGTATGCCGTTTCACCGGGCCTTCGCAGCTTGCTTCCGAACTCAGCATAACCGCCGGGATCATCACGGCGGGAAGGGTGCCGGACGCGCCTTCATAACGCACCTGCGCCGCCTCGCCCTGCGAGCCGTAGCCCAGAGCCGCAATCCGTTCGGACAAATGCGAGTTCTTTTTAAGATGCAGGATTTCGCCAAGACGGTTTCCGCCCTGCACCGCGAGGTTGGTCATGGGCGAAAGAAGTTCGAAAATCCGGTTCGCACCCCGGAAGCCGTGATTGTACCCCTTGGAGACCATATACATCCAGAACGCCGCGTGGGAGAAGTTTTGAAAAAGATTGAGCTTGAAAAGCTGGTCCGCCATCGGTTTGATCACCTTGTCGGCGGCCTGCGCGAACGAGGCTTGCTCGTCCACGGGCAATCCGACGAGATCATAACCCCACTGCACGCCGATCCGCAGCCCGTCCATGATCGACTGCGCGGGGCCGACCACGGCGTTGTCGTACATGTAATGCTTGTAAAGCCCGAACGGCCCCATATCCCAGTGCCAGTTCTGCACCTCCTGCGCCTCTTCGGGCAGGGTGGAAATGTCGATCGGCATTTCCGTGCCGTCGAACGTCATGATCGTGTCGGTGGCAACTTGGGCGGCTTGCGTGTCCCCGCCGTTCATCACGTAAAGCGTGGTGGCCAGTGCCGCGAAGGTCGCGGCGACTCGGGGCGACTCGCGGATGAAATTCACAACGTCCATCGTGAAGTCGATGGCCGTATCCACGCTGGCCTTCGCAGTGTTCGAGAGCGCGTTACCGCTATGCCCGATTGATTTTTCAAGAACCGCAAGCGTCTGGGCGTATTCGTCCTTGAAGCCCCGCGCGGATGTCAAAAGCCCGGAGGATGTAGCGCCCTTGAACGTGTCACGGGCTTCATGCAGATTGTCGGCCTGCGCCTCGTCGCCCGCCGTGCGCGCCGCATTCTCCATCGTCTTCACGAACTGTTCGGAAAAGGCGATCAGCGGCAGGAACTCGTGCGACAGCGCCTCAAGTTGAGCAGGCGTGACCGGACCGCGCGAAGCCAAAGTGTCCATGACAGCGAGAAACACGCCGTATTCCTTCGAGAGTCCCGCCAGCGGGCTTTCGTGCCTCTCCATGAAATTGTATCGCGCCCAGAGCTTCTGCATGGCGTGCGAGTCCATAACCGGAGCGAGCGCGGACGTGCAGCGCATCATGGCATAGAGCTGTTCGGTCCGGTCCTTGGGCTGGTCCTTCGAGAGGCGGCGGAAGATAAACGAATGATCGAGCGAGCGCGCGCGCTGCGTGATCGACTCCAGCTTCTGCTGTATGGCCTCCTCGAATTCCACGCGCTCCAGCAGCGGGCCGAGCGGCTCCTTCATCATGCTGGCGCAGAAAATCTCAAGCTCCCGGGCGCTCATCGCCACGGTCGGCGTCTTGACCGCGTAACGGTTGCCCGTCGCCTCGTTGACCGCATCCCAGAACCGCGCGTTCAGGGAGTTCTGGTGTTTCCCTGCGTAAGGATCAAGCCCCAGCGTCCGGCGGTCGAGCTGAAAGACGAACCCCTGCGCGGGGTCGATTGCGGTGCGGGGCAGGGTGCTTTGCGATTCAGCCGGATTGCCGATCTCCTGATGCCCAAGCCACCCGTCGGCATCGCGCATCGCCTGCTCGGTCTTGGCATGACACTCCGCCGTTTCATTGTCCAGCCCCGCGAACGAGTCTGCGGGAATCTCGACCGACCCCTTGACGGCGAATCGCAGCAGCCTGTGCAGTTCGACCCGGCGGACATGGTTGTCTTTCTTGGAGAATTCTTGAGAATCCGCGCTGACCCGCAGCGGCTGGTGCAGGAATTCAAGTGTACGCCGGACCGTCTGGCGCGAGAGCGTCCCCTCGGAATTCTGTGCGAAGCCTGGCAAAAGCGCCGCGCTCCCCGTGTTCAGGCGGTATTGACCGCCCCCGGCGCTTTCGACCGTGATCCCGAAACGTCCCGCCGTCTCAAGAAGGTGGGCGGGGAACGAGAACCGCCCGGCCGTGTCGATTGTGTGCGCGGTGTTCAAGAGAGGCTCCGCCTGAAAGAAAACGCTTCTTACTGCCCGTTCGGCTCGGGCTCGGGAATATTGCGCGCCTCATGGCAGCGCCGCATCGCATCGAGGATTTGCTCCCGGGGGATGCCGTGCCCGCCCCCGATCACCTCGCCTTTGCCGTTCACGAGCGGCGTGTCCGTCAGGTGGCGGTACATGGTGACCGCTCCCGAAGGGCTGAGCCCCTCATTCTGTCTGAGAGGGGGCATTTCCCGACCGGGAATCGACGGAAGCTGGTTATTGATCTCATAGAAAAACCGCAGACGGGGCGCCAGAACAACGCGCCCGTTCCGGCGCGGATCGTTGACGGGGATCATATCGTCCGGGTCGATGGTGACCGTCCGCCCTTGGGGAAAAGCCTGGGTGCGGAAGGTAACAGTGAATTCGTTGCCGGGGCGGTCCACGTAGCGCATATCCTCTTCGGTCACCGGGGCGAAAGGGTTTCTCTGAAACTTGTCCGTTTCCTGCGCGAAGGCGGCGGATATGGAGAGCGTGACGCTCAGGGCTGTGGCAGAGAGGAGGGATTTGGTACTCATAAGGTCTGGCTCCGCTTGAAAATCGAGTGTGTTCTTTAATTGAGAACTGTTCTCATTCGCTATTGACATTGATAATCATTCCTACTATCACTGTCAACTGAGATTTATTCGCATTTTCATTTTTTACAGAGGGCGAACATGGCGGAGGCAATGGCCGAAGACAGCGGAAAGCTGACCCTGAGCAAGGTTTTCAACTTTGCGGTCAAGGGCGTCTTGCTGTATGTCGGCTTCGGGCTGCTCGATCTGGCCCTGTGGCACTACGATCCCGGCGGGGTCGCCCTGTTCGACGCCGTGAAGGAACCGATCCTGAACGCCTTCGACACGCTGGGCATCTCCGATGCGCTGAACACCGTGGCGACATGGCTGGGCGGCGGCACCGCGCATATGGCCGCGCAAATGGGCGGCGCAGAAGTCGCGGTCGGCAACGGCATGGGCAACGCCTTCATCCCTGATTATTGATCCCGGTAAATTCAGACCACAAGAAGCAGCTGCTCCTCCATGCCCATGGCGTAGAGGATCGGCTGATCGCTTTTTTGCCGCGCCGAAAAATCGTCCTTGGATGTAAGCCCGCCCCACTTGATCTCGATAAGGCTTTGCGCGATCGCGCCGCCCAGCGTCGTGCCGGGACCAAGGCAGATGATGCAGTCCGGCGCGAACTCCTTCATGCCCGCCTGCACCGCTTGGGTGAAATCGTAAGGCTCGCACACCTGATGCCCGAGCGTGTAATCGAACAGCGCGCGCGGATCGGTCGAATATTTCTCCCAGACATATCCCCGCCCGTCGATCATCGGCAGGGCGGGCGTATCGAACATGGCGGGCGAGAATGTCTCCATCGCCTTCTCTGAAATCGGAACCTGCAGGGGCGTGTGGAACGCCGCATGGTTGGGCAACACAAGCGGGAAACGGTCTTGAAGCGGCGACAGGCGCTTTTGCAATTCCGCGATGCCCTTGGTATTGGCGCCGAAAACGATCATTCCGCCAAGTTCGATTGAGGTATAGGCTTCGCAACCCGGCGCTGCGTTCACCGCACGAACGATCTCCGCCAGCTCCGCCCGTTTGCCGGGAATCTCGTGCCACTGTTCATCCACGAACGGATAGACGATCTGCCCGCCGATCAGCGCATCCTGCATGAACGTGCCCATCGTGTTGATCAGCGTCGCGGTATGAAATACGTCGAGCGCCTCCGCGCAGCCCAGCGCGATATACCACCCCATCGAATTGCCCGTGACGGCGGCGATCTCGAATCTCTCCCGGTCGATGGAAAGAAAATCGCCGTATGCACAAGCATAGATCAACGGCGAAGCGTTGTCCCCGCGCGTATGCTCCTTGATGGCGTAAGCCTCGCGCGAATCCAGATCGCGCACGGGAACTTGCCCGCGTTCGCGGCGTAGATCGTCCACCGTCTCGATCAATTCCTTTTTATCGGCGTGATATTTATGCAGATACCCAAGCTCCGCCTTGTTGTACGTCCCCCGTCCGGGCGCGATGACTAATGCCTTTTTCTTCATCGTTTTTTGCCTTTCCCGCACAGCGCCAGCGCCGCCTCGACGATCCCGTCCCGGCTGGGCAGGGTCGAGGCGAAGGCCCGCCCCAGCGGAATGAAACAATCCTCCGCCGTAATCCGCTTGATCTTGGGCAGCGTTTCGAGATTTTCCATCAGGATCGTCATGATCTCCTCGCTGGGCGATCCGCTTCGGCGGCATTCATCGACGATCAGAACATGCGAGCACGGTTTCGCGGCTGCGGCGATGGCTTGCGCGTTAAGCGGCACGAGCCAGCGCAAATCCACGACGCGGATTTTGATTTTGTGAATGTCCTCCAGAATTTTCGCCGCCTGCCGCGAGAGGTAATACCCGTTGCCGTAAGTGAGAATACACAAATCCTTGCCCTTGCCGTGGATATGCGGCTCGCCGAACGCAACAGGCTTGGCTTGCGCGGGCGGAGTGTAATGAGAGGTCCAAAGCCCATCCTTCTCCGCATGCAGGTCGCGCGTCATGTAAAGCGCGATCGGTTCAAGGTAAACCACGATCCGCTGTTCCTCGCGCGCCAGCCTGACACATTCGCGCAGCATCTCCACCGCATCCGCCCCGTTGGAAGGGCAGGCAACGATGATCCCCGGAATATCGCGCAGGACGGCCAGCGCGTTGTCATTGTGGAAATGCCCGCCAAAGCCGCGCTGATAAGGAAGTCCCGCGATCCGCATCACCATCGGGTTGGTGTATTGCCGGCTGGAGAAAAAGCTGAGAGTCGCCGCTTCCCCGCGCAACTGATCCTCGGCGTTATGCAGATAGGCCAGAAACTGGATTTCGGGAATCGGGATAAACCCGTTATGCCCAAGGCCGATGGCGAGGCCCAGAATGCTCTGCTCGTCCAGAAGCGTATTGATCACACGGTGCGGCCCGAATCGGTCATGCAGCTTGGTGGTGACGCCGTAAACGCCGCCCTTCGGCCCGATATCCTCCCCGGCGAGAATGACCTCCGGGCAGGCCAGCATCAGATCGTGCAGCGCCCAGTTAATCAGCCGCGCCATGTGTTGGGGCTGCTCCATCGTGGGAATCTCGCGCCCGAAACTCTGCTCGCGCTCCTTTTGCGGAACGGACGCAGGCGGCGGGACATCGGCGGGCAGTGGCACGATGCTGCTCATCACCTCCTGTGCGGTGCGCAGCTTGGGCCGCTTGATGACATGCTCCGCTGCGCGTTCGACCCGCTCGCCGATCCTATTGTATATCTCCAGAACCTGCCCGCTCGTCAGAATCCCCAGCCCGGTCAGAAGCGCCGCGCTATGCAAAAGCGGATCTTGCGCTTCCGTCGCGTCGATCTTCGCCTGACTCATATAGCTGGTCTGCACGTCCGCGCCGGCATGACCGAACAGCCGGATGCAATCCATATGCAGGAACGCCGGAGCCTTGTGCGTTCGCACGAAATCGGCGGCCTCTCGCGCCACCATATAAGTCTCGATGGCGTTCAGCCCGTCGCACTGGAAATACCGCAGGCCCGCGCGGTTGCTGTAAGTATTCCTGACCCAGTTCTTGGGCGTCGGTGTAGAAATGCCGATTTCATTATCCTCGCACACAAAGAGGATGGGCATGTCCACCCGCTTGTGCACGCTCCAACAGGCCGCGTTGATCGCGCCCACCGCCGTGGAATGATTGACCGACGCATCCCCGAAGCTGCAATAAATAATGGAATCCTTGGCGATCTTCCCGGCATGACCCAGCCGCTCCGCCAGCCCGAGGCTGAACGCCGCGCCGACCGCCTTCGGCAGGTGCGAGGCGATCGTGCTGGTCTGCGGCGGAATATTGAGCGCCTTGCTGCCCAGAACTTTATGCCGCCCCGCCGAGATCGGGTCCTCGCTGGAGGCCGTAAAACTCAAAAGCATGTCCCAGAGCGGCGTCTGCCCCGGCAGTTTTTTGGCCCGCTGGATCAGGAAGGCTGCATCCCGGTAATGGAGGAAGGCCATATCCTCTAGCCGCAGCGCGGCGGAAATCGCGGCGTTACCCTCATGCCCGGAACTGCCGATCGTATAGAAACTCTCGCCCCGCGCCTGCAAAATGCGGGAAATCAGGTCAAGCCTGCGGCTCAAAACCTGCGATTCATAAATCTCCACGAGGGCTTGCGCGGACAGCCCGGCCTCTGCCGGATCGCAAAGCCGCGTATCGGGCAGGTCGCCCACCGCCACGCGCCTTAGAAAATTGTCATGTACGATTTTTGCGCGATCCTGCATGTGCGAGCTTTATCAAACTTCTTTATCAATGTTATAGTTTGCCCAAATCCAATAGTACAGGACCTTGACAAAGACATGAGCCGCGCCGCTTTTTCCTGGGAAGACCCCCTCAATCTCGAAACCGCCCTGACCGAGGACGAACGCGCCATCAGGGACACCGCGCACAGCTTCGCGCAGGAAGTCCTGATGCCCAAGGTGCTCATGGCCTACCGGGAGGAGCATTTCGACCCCGGCATCATGCGGGCGATGGGCAAACTGGGTCTGCTCGGCTCGACCTTGCCGGAGGAATACGGCGGAGCGAGCATAGGTTACGTGGCGTACGGCCTGATCGCGCGGGAAGTCGAGCGCGTGGATTCCGGCTACCGTTCCGCGATGTCCGTGCAATCCTCGCTCGTTATGTATCCGATCTATGCTTGGGGATCGGAGGAGCAACGTAAAAAATATCTTCCGAAACTGGCCACGGGCGAGCTGATCGGCTGTTTCGGGTTGACCGAACCCGACGCGGGGTCCGATCCGGGAGGCATGAAGACGAAGGCCCGCCAGGTGAAGGGCGGCTACAGCCTCTCCGGCTCCAAAATGTGGATCAGCAATTCCCCCATCGCCGACGTATTTGTGGTCTGGGCGAAATCCGACGCGCATGACGGCGCGATCAAGGGCTTCATCCTTGAAAAGGGCATGAAGGGCCTTTCCGCACCCAAAATCGAGGGTAAACTTTCCCTCCGCGCCTCCATCACCGGCGAAATCGTGATGGATGAGGTGTTCGTGCCCGAAGAAAACCTGCTCCCCAACGCTTCCGGCCTCAAGGGGCCGTTTGAATGCCTCAACCGCGCACGCTATGGCATCGCGTGGGGGGTGATGGGCGCCGCGGAATTTTGCTGGCACGCTGCGCGGCAATATACGCTGGATCGCAAACAGTTCGGCCGCCCGCTGGCGCAGACCCAGCTCGTTCAGAAGAAGCTCGCCGATATGCAGACCGAAATCGCGCTGGGCCTGCACGCCGCGCTGCGCGTGGGCCGCCTGATGGACGAAGACGCCTTCGCGCCGGAGATGATCTCCCTCGTCAAGCGCAACAACTGCGGGAAGGCGCTGGATATCGCCCGCGTCGCCCGCGACATGCACGGCGGCAACGGCATTGCCGACGAATTCCACGTCATGCGCCATATGTGCAATCTGGAATCCGTGAACACGTACGAGGGCACGCACGACATCCACGCCCTTATTCTGGGCCGCGCGCAAACGGGCTTGCAGGCGTTTTTCTGAGGTTTTTGAAAGCGGAATTTTTCAGGCAGGACGCGATGAACGAACAACGAAATCAAACGTCGATAATCGCAAGACTTTTATTGGCGCTCTGCTGTCTGCTTTTTCCACTCGCGGCGATTGCGCAGGAAGAATCAAAACCCGCAGAACCGGACAAAGTGTTCGTCGGCGTGCATATCAACGACGTGCAGGAAATCGACCTGCGCACCCACAGCTACCGCCTCGATTTCTATATCTGGTTTCGCTGGAAAAACCCGGAAATCAACCCCGCCGAAAGCCTAGAATTCATGAATTCCTTCGAGCCGGAAAATCATGTCCGCAACGTGATTTACAATGAGCCGCAGAAAATGCCCGACGGTTCGCTCTACACCGTGCTGCGCGAACGCGGCAAGTTCAGCGGAAAATTTCCGCTCCACAAATTTCCCTTCGATAACCAGCAACTCGTGATCCTGATCGAAGACAGCATGTCGGCGGAGGAGGACTTGGTCTATGTCCCCGACGAGAGCATCCCCGCGCCTGTGACAATCAATAAGGATATCTATATTCCGGGGTTCACGATTGGAAAGCCGGATGCGCAAGTGCAGCCGTTTCTCTACGACACCACCTTCGGCGATCTGAATGTTGAGGGCGGATCGACATATTCGAGGGGCCACTTCATCATCCCGCTCAAGCGCCCGCAAGTCTCGATGGCCGTAAAAATCTTCCTGCCTATTGCGCTGATCCTAGTCTGCACCGCGATGGTTTATTTCGTTCACCCGCTTTATATCGAGGGCCGCCTCGGCGTTGTCATCACGGCCCTGCTGACGCTCGTCGCCCTGCAACTCACCGCGACCAGCGCCTTGCCAGAGGTGGATTACCTCCTGCTGACCGACAAGATTTACCTGCTCTCATACCTCTTCATCATCGTGACTCTGTGGCAGATCGTGCGCACCTCCTCGCGCGTGCGTCAGGAAAGCTATGAGAATGTGTTCAGGAGCAACATTATTGTCTTGGTGGCCGTGACCGCGATGATGGCAGCGGGCGTGACCGTTCTGATCGCCGGGGCGCTTTAGGTCTTAACCGCCTGAAAGTGCCCGGAGCGCGGATCGTATTCCATTAGGTACCCGTCATCCATCGAGAAGTACCAGCCGTGCAGCTTCAGTGTGCCGGCCTCTACCTTCTCCCGTATCCACGGGAACCCGGTGAGGTTGCTAAGCGACAAAAGGATGCTCTCCTTCTCGCAGCGGTGCTGGGTCTCGCAAGGCGCTTCGTCCGGGCGGCGTTCGGCCAGCGTCTTCTCCCGCGCCTTCGCGGCGATATTGACCCACATGCCGATAAAATCGGTGTTATCCGTCTTGCCCGGCTCCAGAAGTGCCGCGATCCCCGCGCAGCTGGAATGGCCGAGGATCACCACATGCCGCACCTCAAGAATCCGCACAGCGAATTCCAGGGCCGCGCTCACCCCGTGGAGGGTCTTAACATCCGGTGCGTAAGGCGGCACGAGATTGGCGACGTTCCGCACCACGAAAATATCGCCCGGCCCGGATTCGGTAATAATCGAAGGATCGACCCGCGAGTCGCTGCACGCGATGATGAGCGTCTTGGGAGACTGGCCGTGCTGCGCCAGATCGCGGTAAAGCGGATCGCCCGAAGCGTAATACCGCGCGTAGAATTTCCGGTATCCTTCAATAAGCGCTCTAACTTCAGCCATGTCTAGAAACTCCATGAATTCGCTAATCCCTTGCGAACCATAAATTTCCCTGCGCTTTTTTCAAGGCTTATTATCAAAAGCCCCAGTAAAGAGGAATAACGATCATTGCAACGCCCCACATAAGCAGGTTCATGGGTATACCGATCTTAAGGAAATCCTTGAATTTATAACCGCCGGCCGAATAGACGAACGTATTGGTCTGATACCCGATAGGGGTCGCAAAGCTCGCGGAGGCGCCGAACATGATAGCCGCGACGAAAGGCCGCGGGTCGTAGCCAAGCGAGAGCGCCAGACCGATCGCGATGGGCGTCATGACGATCGCTACAGCGTTATTGGTGATAATTTCTGTAAGAATTGACGTAATCAAATAGACAACGGCAAGGATCATAAACGGCCCGTAGGGGCGTGCGAAATCGACAGCGGTGTTAACCAGAAGCGCCATAGAGCCGGTATTCTCCATCGCCGTTCCGATCCCCAGCATTCCGAAGATCAGCAGCAGAATGCGCCAGTCGATGGCCTTGTAGGCGTGTTCCGGCGTAACGCAGCCGCTCATGACAACGGCGATCGCGCCGATGAACGACAGGCCGGCGATGGGCATGATCTCCAGCGCGCTCAGAAAAACGACGGCAAACAGCACAGCAATCGAAAAGGCAGCGCGCTTGGGGTGCAGGATGCGTTGGCGCATCTGTGAGGCGCTCAGGATCTGCTCGTTTTCAAAAAGCTTGGCGAGTTCTTCTTCAGGCCCCTCAAGGATCAGCGTATCGTTCTCCATCAGCACGACATTCCCGATAGCGCCGGTGATATTCTTGTCGCGTCGGTGAACGCCGATCACAAAGCATCCGTAGCGGCGGCGCAGGCGCAAATCGCGGATACGCATGCCGACCATGTCTGAATTCTGGGCGAGAACCCCCTCGGCCACCATGACCTGCCGGGCGGGCAGGGCCTCGGAGAACACATTCGGCCGCTCAATGTCGAACGCCATGCCGATATATTTTTTAAGCTCGATAAGCTCTTCCTTATGCGCCTTGAAAACCAGCCTGTCCCCGGCTTCAAGCGGAATGTCCCGCAAGGGAGAGATTGGCCGGGGCTTGTCGTCGGCATCTTCCGACGGCGCGCGCAAAGTCGTGATCAGGTTGGACAGCGCCTCGCTGAGCCCGAGGCGGTTGCCCGCTTCGCGCCTCACGAGGTCGATGATTTCATAATCCTCATGATCGGTGAACTGTACCTCATTAAGCGTCTTCCCGATCAGAGGCGAGTTGACGGTGATGATGGCTTCCGAAACGAACCGCTTCCGCAAAGCCGGATCGTCGATTTCATCCTTGGGCGGTGTACGCTCGGGCAGAAGATGTCGCCCAAAAACGGCCATGAACACAAGGCCAGTGAATGCGAAAGCAAGGCCGGGCAAGGTGATCTCGAACATCCCGAAGGGCTCAAGACCGGCCTTCTGGGCGACCCCGTCGACAAGGATGTTTGTTGATGTCCCGATCAGCGTACAAGTCCCGCCCAGAATCGTCGCATACGACAACGGAATAAGATATTTGGAAGGGTACTGCTTGAGTTTCTCCGCAAGCGCGATCACGACCGGGGTCAGGATAATCACGACCGGCGTATTGTTCATAAACGCCGAGATAACCACAACGACCAAAATCAGGCTGATAATGCCCCACGTCTTGTTCTTGCCCGATATGCTAAGAAGAAAGCGCCCCATGGCGTCCACAACGCCCGTACGGTCCAAGGCCGCGCTGATGACGAACATACAGGCGATGGTGATCGGTGCGCTGTTGGAAAAGACGCCCAGCATGTCTTGTGTGCTGATGGCCCCGCTGGCAAGAAGCACGGACATCCCGCTGAGGGCAATCAGATGCGGAGGGAGCCGCTCGCGCACGAAGGCATACAGCACGCACCCCAGTACGGCGAATGTTAAATAGACATTCAATGCATCTATCATGCCCGGGACACACCTTTTCCAGAACTTGTGACAAACACGCAACGGATGGAGACTGATGCTTCCACCCTACCATATTTCAGGGTAATGTATACAATAAACCATATTATTCCTATAGAAATAATAGGAGTTAAAGAATGATCTCGAACAAAGCCAAATACGCCCTGAAAGCGATGACGATTCTGGCGGCAAACCAGGAGCGCGTCTTATCGGCCCAGGAAATCGCGAAAAAGGGAAAAATTCCTTATAAATTTCTTGAAGCCATCCTGACAGACCTCAAAAACCGTAAGCTATTAAGAAGCCATCGCGGCGCTTCAGGCGGTTATGCGCTCGCGCGGCCGCCCGGTGAGATGACCGCTGGCGAAGTGATCCGGGCCATAGAGGGGCCGATCGCGCCGCTGCTCTGCGCCAGCCTGACCGGATACCGTCGCTGCGATGATTGTGTGGACGAAGAGGCCTGCGCCGTGCGAAGCCTCATGGTCGATTCCCGCGCCGCCCTCTCCAGCGTTCTGGACCGCAGGTCTTTGGCTGAATTAGCGGCTTTCAGCCAGCTGAAGCCCTGAATGAATTCAACATAATCGTTATTTTCAAGCCTGTTTTTTCGTGCAATTCACCAAAAAAAGGGGCATTCTGGCCCAAAAATGATGTGTTATAGTAAATAAACGCATAAAAAACGATAATTCAGGACAGGGGCGGGGCGTTCACCCGGTAATGTAGGAATGGTCAAGCCGTTTGACATGAAAGTCTTTAGGGAGTCCGTGCGCGAGCGCAAGGAGTCCCTTTTGGCAGAGTTGCGTTCCGGCGCGATAGCCGCCCGCGCATTTACGGCCTCACTCAGCGCCGAAACCGACAACAACATCCAGGTTTTAGCCGCTCACTTTCTGGGCGATCACAAAGACTCTGTCTCGCTGGTCTTTACCGGCGGTAACGGTCGCCAAGAAATCTATCCCGGCTCTGATCTCGACATTCTCCTGCTAGTGCCCGAAGAAATGGCTCAGGATCTCAGCCCGGAACTCGAAAAGGACTGGAGCAGCTTCGTAACGGCGCTCTGGGATGCTGGCTATGAACCCGGCGCAATCGTCCGGACGCCTGTGCAATGTGAGCAAGAGGCGCTGAAGGATCAGACCGTATGGTCAAGCTTGCTTGATAGGCGCATGTTATGGGGCAACACAGCACACTTCGAAGCGATGTCGAGTCGAATCGACAAGCTGAACGAAACCCACTGGGAAAAATTCCTCGACGAAAAACTGGCCGAAAGTGCCAATCGCCACAAAAACAAAGGCGACTCACGCTACTTCGTTCAACCTGACGTCAAGGAAGGCAAGGGCGGCCTGCGCGACTTCCACAGCATGATGTGGATTTCCCACGTCGTCTTCGGTGCCCGCACGGTCTCAGACCTTGCCGAACAGGGCCTGCTCTCCGATGCAGAGGCTAAACGCGTTCAGGAAGCCTACGATTGCTTGCTTGAGGCCAGATGCCATCTGCAGGCACAGGGCCGCGGCAATCAGCTTACGGCGGAAACCCAGCCCAGAATCGCCGACGGCATTTTGCACTTCCAGCCGCAGGAGCGCCAGAAGTCGATTGAAGACTACATGCGCCTCTACTTTCTCCATGCGCGGGATGTCGGCTTCCTCACGAATGTCGTGTGCGCCGCGGCCTTGGAAAAAAAAGCTGGTTTTAGCGCTCCGGTCAGAAATGTCGAAGGCTTCGTAATCCGGGGCGACAAAATTCGCTTTGGAACAGATCACCCCGGCCCCGCCGACATGATGAAAATTTTCCGGGTCGCGCAAACAGAAAACGCTGAAATTCACCCCGATGCGCTCCGCACGATCAAGCGCAACCAGAATAAATTCGACGAGGCTGCGCAGACGGATCCCGAGATCAACAGGGAATTTTTGAATATCATTACCTCCGGCAGTGAAGTCGGCGCTTCTCTGCGCAGGATGCAGGAAACCGACATGCTCTATCGCTTTCTTCCCCCGATGGGCGGAATCGATATGAAGGTGCAGTTCGACCCTTATCATGCATACACAGTGGACGAGCATGTCTTCCAGTCCATGGACCGCGTCAACGATTTACGGGCCGGAAAATTCGAGGAGAAGGCCAAGATCGCCGTCGATATTGCCCGCAACCTCAAGCCCTCTGACCGCCGCATTCTTGCTGTAGCCATGCTGCTGCATGATTGCGGAAAAGACGAAGCTGAAACCGGAGACGAGGACCTCCACCCCGTCCGCGGCGCGGAAATGGTCCGACAGTACGGGCCTCGCCTCGGTCTAAACAACACCGAAACCCGCAAAGCCGCATGGCTGGTTGAAAGCCACCTTTTACTTGCTCACACCGCGCTGCGCCGCGAATTAAACGACCCTTGGACCGTAGAGACGTTCGCACGCAAGGTAGGTTCCCAAAAAAATCTTGAGCTTTTGACCCTCATGACGACGGGCGACATCATGGGGAACGGCCCCGATACGTGGGAGCCCAACGTGGCGGTCCGTATTGCCAACCTTTATCACCGCACGAAGGCGTATATGCGCAGCGAGAAGTTCGAACCGGAGCGCCTCGCTCTTCCCGCAGAAGAAATAGAGGAACCTAAGGTCAGCCTCAAAGACGATTTTATGCGCAACGCGACCGTCATAGATATCGTCGCGCCGCAGAACGGGCGCGTGTTCGAACGATTAACGGCCATTCTGGCCGCCAATCAGATCAACATCGTAGGCATGGACTTCGAAGCCAACGGCAACGGAACAATCGCGCACAGCACAATTCTTGCTCAGGCGCAAAACGGAGCCGCGCTCAGCGAATGGCAAGGCAAACAAATAAAGGATAAGATCGAACAGGGGCTTAAGGATGACGCTCCGCCGCTCGTCCTCTTAAGCGGCCAGACTTCATACGGCTCAGCGAAGCCCATACCCTACAGACTGCAGCCAGAAGTAGAGCTTTCAAACGATTTCAGTGCGCAATGCACGGTGATTGAGGTGACGGCGCCTGACCGCCCGAACCTTCTGAACAACGTTGCGCGGGTCTTCAACGAGCAGGGTTTGGAGGTCAAGCACGCCCGCGTCTCCACCTATGGAAAAACATTTAAGGCCCAAGACACGTTTTATGTTATTGACCGCGAAACGTCCGCTCAGGTCGATCCCTCCCGCTTCGAGGAGATCCGGCAAGCACTTCTGGAAAGCCCGGCCCTCAGCCCGATTGAATAATTGAATAAAATGCGCATACACCAAGTGTAACGCCATGAACGCTTTGCCCGGAGCGCAAGGGTCTGTAGAATAGCCGTATGTTAAAAGAACAAACGCCCGCCCCGGAAATCCAGCCGCGCTATGCGCTTTACGCCGGATACGCCGCCGTCAGCATCGTGACCGTTCTGATCGTCGTAAAGACATGGGCCTATTACGCCAGCGGCTCGCCCAGCATCCTCTCGTCCCTGATGGATTCGATATTGGACTCGGTCGTCTCGGTGATCGCGCTGGGCAGCATCTATTACGCCCAGCGCCCGGCGGACGAAAACCACCGCTACGGCCACGGAAAGATGGAGGGCGTGTCGGCCCTGTTTCAGGCGGCCGTCATTCTGGGCGGCGGCGTCTTTCTGGTCTTCGAATCCCTGGGCAAGCTCGTCCATCCCGAGCCGGTGCAGGCGCATCTTCTAGGCGTGGCTGTGATGGTGCTCGCAATGCTGCTCTCGGCGATTCTGGTCTATGTGCAGCGGCTCAGCCTCTCCAAGGCCCCGTCTCTGGCCGTTGAGGCCGACAGCGCCCATTACGGCAGCGACATCCTGATCAACGCGGGCGTGATGCTGGTGCTGATCCTCACCATGAACGGCGCACCGCTCTGGCTTGACCCGCTCTTCGCCCTCATGGTGGCCTTATTTCTCGGGATGATCGCCCGCAAGATCGGCATGAAGGCCGTGGACATGCTGCTCGACCGCGAACTTCCGGAATCCGAACGGGGCCGCCTCATTGAAATTCTGGACTCAGACCCCGAAGTCAAAGGCTGGCATGATTTGCGTTCGCACCGCCACGGCATGGCCGTGATCGTCTCGGTGGATATCGAGGTGGAGGCGAGCCTATCTCTTTTGGCCGCGCATGAAATCGCAAGGCAGGTCGAGGGCAAAATGCTGGCTGTTTTCCCGAACGCGGAAATCCTCATCCACGTCGATCCCGAAGGCGACACGCACGATACACGCCACAGGGTGAAGGGCGTCCATCACACCTGAACTTCGCTGGAAATCTCTGTTTGATTATTTCGCCGAGGCGATAAGCGTGCTCTCGGGGGCGCTGTGCAGCCACCACGCCTGACGATTGATGGAGAAGATCGGCCGGTAGCGCGTACGCAGGGAGTCCGCGCTCAGCACGTCCGGGTTCTGGTTATCGAGAACCAGCGCACCGTCCGAGGTGTAAACGATCAGGATCGCATGCGGGATATTCTTGACATTGTCGTGAACGATGGCAATGCGCATCCGCTCTTCGACCACGCCCAGTGCCCTCAAGGCAACATACTTGGCGATCGCGTAATCCTCACAGTCGCCGCCGCGCGTCAGAAACTCGACCGGGGTCGCCCAGTAATCGCTCTTGCCCCAGTTCTTGCTGTCCACGATATATTTCTGTTTGTTCATAAGGCGGTTCACCTTCTCCGCCATGTCAGGCAGGGAAAGGCCGCTGAAACCTGCGATGTCGCGCTTCATCTTTGCGATGACATCTTGAGAGGAATCCTGCTTCAAAGTCCGGTCGAAGCGGGCGAACATATCCGACCACTTTGTAAACGCCGTGAGATTTTCCGAACGCTTCTCATCCGATCCGAACAGAGCCGGGTAGGCGCTGGGCGCTCCGAAGCTGGCCGTGCTGGCCAAGCTGACCTTCGCTGGAATATCGGCGATATCCGCAAAACTCTTTTTGGCGAAGCCGCCGAGCGACATAACGAACAGCAAACCGCCCGCCATAAACCGCAGCATCCGTTGACGCAGCAGTGTGAACAGCAGAGTACGGCGGCTTAAAATCTTGTTTTGAATCAGAATTTGCCCAAGGGGAATCGCGCTCGCCCGGTGCTCATCAAGAGCGCTCCGCAACTGCGCCGGGGTAATCACCCCGTGAAGAACCAGAAGGTCGCCGATTTTGCTGTTGTCGAGAAGGGCGCGGAGGGTGACGAACAGACCCTTGCCGGTCTGGAGAGTGGATGATCCACAAATCACGCCATTCTTATACTCACTCACGCGAAAGCCCCTAAAATCCTTGCGTTTTGCCCTGTTTTGTCACCTTAATTAGACCCTATAAAGATTGACGAATCCCTAACAAAAGCGCATAAAAGCTCAGATTTCAGCGATTTTGCCTCGAAAAAAGGTGCTGCATGGCGGAAAACGACTACGAAGACGTGGAATTAGTGCAGAAAATGGCGGAAATAGCCGTTCTCGTGGTGGGTGACATCATGCTCGACCGCTTCGTTTACGGCCACGTGGACCGCATATCGCCCGAGAGCCCCGTCCCGATTCTCACGATCGAGCGCGAGAACGTCATGCTCGGCGGCGCGGGGAATACGCTATCAAACCTGATAAACCTTAAATGTAAGGGCAAAATCCTCTCCATCGTCGGCGACGATGAGGCGGGCGCGCAGATCCGCGCCAAGGCGGACCACCACGGCATCGACACGGAGGGCCTGCTGAGTGTCTCCGATCGCCCGAGCATCGTAAAAACCCGCTTCCTCGCGGGCCATCAGCAGCTTCTGCGGACAGATTTCGAGCGCGTGAAGGCCATCACCCCAGAAACCGAGAAGGCGCTTCTCGAAAAGGCCGAAAAACTCATTCCCTCCGTCCAGGCGCTGATTCTCTCCGACTACGGCAAGGGGTTGCTGACAAACGGCCTCACCTCTCGCATCATTGAGATCGCGAAAAAGGCGGGCGTGCCCGTTCTGGTCGATCCCAAAGGGGCGGACTACACGAAATACGCCGGGGCGGACGCCGTAACGCCGAACCGCAAGGAGCTTTCACTCGCCACTGGCGGCCGCGCCGTGGATGAGGACGATGAAATAGAGTCCGCCGCGCAGGACATCATCAGACGCTGCCGCATCGGCGCCGTCATTGCAACGCGCTCGCGCGACGGCATGAGCGTTGTGAGCCACGGCGGCGCGGTGCATATCCGCAGCGCCTCCGATATAGAAGTCTTCGACGTCTCCGGCGCGGGCGACACCGTAATCGCTACCATCGCGGCCTGTCTGGGCTGCGGGGCCGATCTGGTACAGGCCGCTGCGCTCGCCAATCTTGCTGGCTCCATCGTGGTCGCCAAGGTCGGCACCGCCCCCATCCGCGCGGAGGAGCTGATCGAGGCCATAGAAAATCTCGACACCTACGGACAAGGGCTGGCCGGATTCGCTGCCCGACCCTCGTCGCTCGACCGCACCCGCGAGGCGCCCGTTGCAAGAACGTGGGAGGAGGCGAAGGAAGACGTAGAGCGCTGGAAGGCGAGGGGCCTCAGCGTGGGCTTCACCAACGGCTGCTTCGATATCATCCACCCGGGCCACGTGCGCTATCTCAACGCGGCCCGGCACCGCTGTGACCGCCTTGTGGTCGGCCTGAACGTCGACTCCTCAGTAAAGCTTTTGAAGGGCGACGACCGCCCCGTACACGATGAGCAGGCCCGCGCCGCCGTGATCGCGGCGCTCGGATCGGTCGATCTGGTTGTATTCTTCGGTGCAAAAAAGGCAGGGGACGACAACACCGCCTGTGACCTCTTAAAAATTCTCCAGCCCGACTTGTACTTTAAAGGCGGAGATTACACGGTCGAACAAATCCCCGAAGCGCCTACGGTGATCACATACGGCGGAACCGTCGAAGTGTTGGACATATCCGAAGGCCACAGCACCACCGCCTCCATCAAGAAAATCAAGGCGGGCCGCGCGGCCTAGAACCATCCCCAAAAAGTAACGCGCTTCAGGTCAGGGGGATAAACTCCTGCACCCTAGCAATACACTTGACTTTTACCCCATAAATGAGAATGATTATCAAGTGCATTTGGCTGCGTCTAAGAGAGAAAAATATGCTCAGGGACTTTCTGCTTCTCGAAAACTATTTCGGTGAACCCGACTCGATACAGGCGATTGACGACGTGGTGAAACATTACGGATTCGAGAAAGTCCGCGATGCCCTGCACGCCGGACACCTCAGCGTTCGTACCGTCTTTCTTGCGCCCGGACGGGGCCGCACCCTCTGTCGCCTGTCTGAGTCCGGCCGCAAGGCGGCGCAGGACCAGACTGTTTAAAACTGCGATACATCCTCTGAAAACGCTGTACCCTTAAAAATCAAGCTGTTAACATCGCAGGGATAATTATTCGTCAACTGTCTTGTCCGGGCTTTTCCATGCGTTACGCGTCTCTCTCATCACTTCTGCTTGCAACTTTTATGGTTACGGCCTGCGGCCCGACGGGCGTCATGGGCCGAGGCTACACATCCTACCGCGAACCCTATAAATCCGCGCCGGGAACCAAGCCCGCACCCCTGGGCTACACCTACACGCAACCGAACAACACGGCGGTGATCGAGGCCATGCGCCCCGCCGCGCGTGATCTGGTCGCCCAGTTGGAAAATAAAATCGATCCGGCGGTCGAGCGGATTTACCTTACGCAAGGCGCACAAACCGCATTCTACAGCGCGATGGATCATGTCCTGCGCGAAGAACTCACCTACAGAGGCTTTGAACTCGTAACCCAGCCCGAAGTCTCGGCGCTGAGCGTGAACGCCTCCGCGTCCCAGACCGAAACGGGTATGTATGTTATGGCATTGACCGGCGCGGCCGGAACGCTGGCGTCAGGAACCTATGAAGTCCCCGGATACGCCTTCACGGGGACCTCCGCCCCGCAGCCGATGGAAGCAAAATCGGACGGACAGATGCCCGTCATATCACCCGATGACACGTCCGCCCCTGTACCCATAACGCAGGTCACGGCGGAACCGCTGGCCGAGGAATCGGCAGCCGCACCCGTCGCCGACATACCCGCACAGACGAACGCCGCCCCATGACGAAACCGCGCGGACAGGGGAAACGCAAAACCTTTGTGCTCTGCGCAGCCTCGCTTCTGCTTTCGGGAACGCTTCTGACCGGATGCGAAGTCACGAACTTCCAGATCGCCACAACCGCCATCACGGCGGCCACGCAGGGTCTCTTTAGCGACCCGAAGGTTAACCTGCGCGAAAAGAATTACGCGGCGGCCGACTACCTGCTCCAGCAAAGCGGCAACTACCTCAACCGCACGGGCGTGATCGAAGCCCGGGCGCTGACCGAAGCTGATAATCCAGCGGCCGTCTCGGCGTTGGGCCGCCGCATGACCGACGATATCGGCCAACGGTTTGCCGAGCTGGGCTACACGGTCAATCTCCGGTACGTCTCCAGCAAGGTGGACAGCACCCTCTACCCGCCCGGTGCGCAGGAAGCGCCGCAATTTATCCTGAGCGGCTCATACCTCAAGAAGGATAAGAAGCTGGAAGTCTATCTGCGGATTTTCGAACCCGGCGCGCAACGGGTTGTCTCATCTTTCAACTACACCATGCCCTATTCCAGCGAGATCCGCCGTCTGGCCGAGGCCGACACGCAGATCATCAGGCTCGAAGGCCCCCAATAAATAAATTCAGGAAATAGTTTAGGGCGTTTCCGGTGGAATCGGGATGCATTCCTCAAGGTAGCTGCAAGCTTTATGCGCCGTTTCTTGCGTATAACCGCTGATCCGTCCGCGGTAGATCCATCCCTCGGCGGTCTTAAGCGGCGCAACGATGGCGCTGGCGCTCCGCAAGTGCTCGGGAAGCTTGCCCATACTGGCGGCAAGCGCGCTGTCCGTCCGCTCTCGGCTGGCGAAGGCCCCGATCTGGATCGACCAGTCCGTCCCGCGCTTTAGAACGGGATGAGAAATCGGTTGCGGCGCGGCGGAAGGAGCCGGAGCCTGCACAGAGGGGCGGGGGGCAGTCATCGCGCTCAAGCCCTCGGAACGGAAAACCTCGTCGGGAATATCCGCGCCCGTGATAGCGGAGACGGAAATCAGCCCGCTCTCAAGTCGCTTGCGGAGCTGTGGGTCGTCGTCACCCTCGCCGATCATCTGAGAAAGCCGCCCGCCCGGCCCGTAAAGCGCCGCCCAGCGGTTAACCGGTCCGCCCGTGTCTGAACTCAGCAGATCCTCAAGAGCATCCGGCTCCGAGAGGGCCGCTACGGATGCACCGGCTGTATCGTTTGCAACGCCGGGCTTGCGGGGCGGCAGCGGGGCCCTGTGGTCGGCCATATCCATCGCGGTGCCGACCTTGGTGAAGGCGGCGTTGAGAAGCTCTTCCATCTTTTCATTCCGGGCCTTCGATGTCCGTCCGCCGATCACGACGCCGATCAGCCGCCGGTCACCCCGCACAGCCGAGGCGACCAGATTAAATCCTGACGCTTGAATGAAACCAGTCTTGAGACCATCCATACCGCGATAAGAGCCTAAGAGATGGTTGTGATTTTTATAAGTCTTACCTTGATATGTAAAACTTCTGCGCGAAAAATAGCGATAATACTGCGGATACTCGTAAATCAGGATGTGCGCCAGTCGCGCCATGTCGGCTGCAGTGGTAACTTGGCCGGGGTCGTGGAGACCTGAAGCGTTCTTGAAGACCGTTTTGGACATGCCGCGTTTCTGGGCCGCGCGGGTCATCAGTCGGGCGAAATTGCTCTCGCTCTTGCCCAGATGCTCCGCCACCGCCACCGCGATATCGTTCGCCGACTTGGTCACAAGCGCCAGAATGGCGTCTTCCACGCGGATCGTAGAGCCAGGCTTGAGGCCCAGCTTGCTCGGCACCATGCTGGCCGCGCGCTCCGAAATGCGGATGGGATCGCTAAGCCGGAGCTTCCCGCGTTTGAGCTGGTCGAACACCATCATCAGGGTCATCATCTTGGTGAGAGATGCCGGGTGTACGATGGTATTTGCGCCGCTTTGATGAAGAATGGTGCCCGTTTCAGCATCGATCACGAGGGAGGTATAGCGCGGTTTGCTCGCGGCCTGAACCTCAAAAACCGGAAGAATGACAAGGACTTGAACGATCAGACAAAGCCACGCAACAAAAACCGCAGGTCGAACCCTGCGATCTTGAGAGTTTGCGCTAATGCTTTGTTTCAGCATGAGAAAACCGGGAAAAGACAAAAACCCAAAGAAACGGGCAAAGAACCGACCGCCTCCAACACCATGACACAACGAGAATTGTACCGCAACCCGCGAAATCTGTCTAGAAAACGCTCATTTGTGCACTGCACAATTTTTCTTGACGGCCGGGGACCAAGGTGGTAGAACCTTGCATAGTTGTGCGATGCGGTAAACTGTGGTAAGCATACCAGACGTACTTTTCCCTTCTTTAGCCTTCCACGGCAATCTGCGTAAAACAATTGCACACAAAACAGTAGACTAATGGGCGCTATGCGGCGTCCGGAGTAGGAGAAATACAATGGCGAATAAAGGAAAGTCGTCTGGCGGTTCCAAAAAATCGGGCTCCGGCTCGGCCTCTAAGGCCCGGAGCGCGGCGAACGTCAGTGTTTTAAAAATCGCCGCAAAAACGGAAGGGAAAGGATCGTCCGCTTCATCGGGGGATCAAAAAAAGAAAAAGCCTCAGGAATCTGTGGCCCAGAAGCCTGGCAAAGCCTCTGCCGGAAAGCCCTTTGAGGGCTCCAAAGACGGCGCCAAAGCATCTGAAAAGATTGAAAAAACACAAACCCAAACTGAAAATTCTATAAAGGAGAAGACCATGGCTAAAAACAGCAACAACAGCAGCAACATAAACATCAACGTGCCTTTCGACAACTTCGCGAAGGAAGCCGCCGAGATGAGCCGCGAATATTCCGAAGCGTACGTCAAGTCCGGCACCATCCTGATGAAGGGCATGGAAGACTTCGTGGGCGTCGTTATGTCCATCGCGCAAAGCTCCGCTGAAAAGCAAGCCCAGTTCATCAAGGAAGCGATGAGCAGCAAGACGATCAACGAGTTCGCGGAAGTTCAGAACAAGATCGCTCAGGCGAACTTCGATGATTTCATGGCCGGCGCCACCAAGCTGACCGAAATCGGCACGAAGCTTCTGACCGACAGCGCCGAGCCCGTCAACGCGCAAATCGGCAAGGCGATCAAGAAAGCCTCCGAGTCCGTTGCCGCCTAATCGGCAAGGAACACCAAAGAATTTTAGAAAGCCCCGGCAACGGGGCTTTTTTTATGTCTGTCTGGGAAGAATGACGCGCACGATGAGGCCGGACGGCGAATTGTCGGCCAGCTCGACCCGCCCGTCGAGCAGCGCGGTGAAGTTACGGATGATCATGAACCCCAGCCCGCTGCCCGCCTTGTTCTTGCTCCGTGCGCTATCCGCGCTGTAATAGGGCTTGAACACTTCGGCCTTTTCCGCGTCCGGAATCCCGCAGCCATTATCTGCAAAACTCACCCGGATCTCCTTAGGGGTAATTTCGGCCGTAATCTCTATACGGCTGGAAAAGCGTGAGGCGTTGGAAACGATATTCTGCACAACCCGCTCCAGAAGAACCGGATCGCTCGCCAAGACGATATCGTCCGGTATCCCGTCGGTCACGATCGAAAACTCAGGCGTTTCAAAGGGCAGGGCGGCCTGTTTGATCAGAACGCCCAGATCAATATGTCTCAGATCAGGCCTCAGCGAATCCTCGCTGCGTGCATAAAGAACCATCTGGTCGAGCGTGCGGTTCATCGCGTCGATATCGTCGAACGCCTTGGCCCGCTGTTCCTCGGATTGGATGTAATCCACCCGCAGCGAAAACCGCGTCAAAAGCGTCTTGAGATCGTGCGAAAGCGCCGCGATCATCCGCCGCCGCTCCTCCAGAAGCCCCGTCACCCGGACCTGCATGGCGTTGAACGCGTCGAACGCGTCGCGCACCTGCCCCGACCCCTGCACAGGCACCGGAACGAACGTCCCGTCTTTCGCCAGCGCCTCGGACGCTTTCTGTAAAGCGAGGAACGGTTTGGTCGTTACACGGAAAATCCAGAATCCCAGCACGACGATCAGAATGGACGACACCGCGTAGAAAATGATGATCCGAGAGAGCCAATAGGACAGCACCGATGAAGCCTTGGCCTCAAGCGCAAAGCTCCGCCCGCCTTCCGAATCCTCCACAAGGATCACGAGATCGCGCAGCGCCAGCGTGGGCAGCCGCTCCTCACCTTCCGACCCGGTCCAGAAAGCCTTGACACGCGGAGGCGCTGCGGGCGTATCCTCGTTCGAGCGCTTGAATTCGATCTGCGTCTGCAAGCGGTGTTGCAAGAGCCGCGCAACCCGGCGGGAGGCCAGACTCTCCGGCAAACCCTTCGGAACCGGATATACGACCGAAAAATCCGAAAAAGGCTGCAACGACACGAGCACGCGCAGCGAAGTTTCATCTAACGCCAGAACCGTCTCGATGATGCTCGAAATCTGCGCCAGCTTCCCCGGCTCGTTCTGCGTTTCCTGCGCCTTCTGGTTCGTCTGGACCGCATAGACGATCACGAAGGTCTGCACGGTGAACAGGATCAATATCAGCAGCAGGACCCAGTTGACGATACGGCTTATGCTCATCCCGAAATTCCCTGATCCTTGCCGGGAAAAAGCACATAGCCCTGATTGCGCACGGTCTTGATGAGTTCGGGCTTGCCCGGAGCTTTCTCCAGCTTATGCCGCAGCCGCCCGATCATCACGTCGATGCTTCGGTCATAAGGCATGGCGTCGCGCCCCTGAGTAATATTTAGCAGCGTATCCCGGTCCACCGGGCGCCCCATCCGTTCCGCCAGCGCCAGCAAAAGGGAGTACTCCCCACTCGTCAACTCGATCGGCTCGCCGCTTGGGGCATGAACGACAACCATCTCCGCTGTCCGGATCGTATATTCTCCAAAATGGATCAGAACTTGCTCATCCTTGGTTGCGGGCCGCGGCACCCCGGCCTTACGGCGCATGACCGCCTTGATCCGCGCCAGCAACTCGCGGCTGTTGAACGGTTTGGGAAGGTAATCGTCCGCCCCGATCTCAAGCCCGACGATCCGGTCCACATCGTCCCCCTTGGCCGAAACGATCAGAATGGCGACTTCGGGGTTCCGGCTCCGCACCTCGCGGCACAGCTCTAGCCCGTCCCGCCCCGGCAGCATGACGTCCAGCAGAACGACATCATAGGAACGCCCCGCCAGATGGCGGTCCATCGCCGCCCCGTCTGTAGCCGTATCCACGTGATAATGCTCCCGCTCGAACACCTTTTTGAGCAGGTCCAGCACCTCCAGATCGTCATCGACCACAAGAACCGAGAGCGTCATAACGCATAAACCTAAAGGAAAACACTTTCCATCCTATTAATATAGCAGCATTTTTTCGGATATGAAGCCCGGGAAGCCTGCATTTACAATTTGTTACAAAAAACCCCGTTTTTGAAAAACGCCGTTAACAGTTCTCTGTCATTCTGGAAACAGAGCAAAACAACCCCAGACGGTTAATACGAGGCTAAAGAAATGACCCAACCGAGCAAAACGAAATTCTTTCTGAGCGTTCTGGCCACCAGCGCCGTGCTGGTCGCAGGCATTGAGGCGATCCGCCCGCAGCAGGTTCTGGCCATAGCCGGCGAGGAAAACCCCGGAGTGTCTTTCGGCATCGCGATGACCGGCGGCGATATCAAAGCGATCAGAGCCAAAGCCGAAGAGTTCGTATGCGGAGACAAGCGGGTGCAAGTGCGCAGCCGCCTCATCAGCGCCGTGGATTATATCGTCGATCCTGTGGAGCAGCAGGTGGTCCTTCTGAATGAAGTCCGCACCAAGGCGATGGAGAACGACGGGATCATCTCGAAAGCCTGTGAGAGCTTCCGCGCAATGGGGCAGGATTTCCCCGCGATGATGGAAAAGCGCCGCCTGGTTCTGACCACGGCTCTGCAAGTGATGGACAATATCCAGCCCTCCGTGAAGGCCTTCTACGAAAGCCTGAACGAGGAGCAGATCGGTCGGCTGAAGGCGGTCATGCCTCCGGCCATCGCACAAAAACTTTAACAACCGACACTTTAATTTAAACACTGATGGAGAGAACTATGAACAAGAAACTGCACAAGACAATTGCCAAGGCCCTGATGCTCTGCGGAGCGGTCATCGCTCTGGAAGGCACCGTTCTGACGAGCGACGCCCACGCCCGCGAGTTTAACCGCTCCACCGCCGTTAAGGGCGCAAAGGGCAAAACCGCCAAGGTGGACCGCAAGGCCAGCGGCGAAAAGGGCAAAGGCTTCAACCGCGAAAGCACCGTCAGCGGCGAAAACGGCAAGAGCGCCAAGAAATCCGTCAAAGGAAGCTGGGACAAGGAAAACCAGACGCTCGACCGCGACGTGACCGGCTACAACGGCAAGAGCCGCAGCACGAGCACGAAGGTGGACAAGGAAAACAAGACCGCCACCACGACCGGCTCGAACGGCGGCACGAAATCCACATCCTTCGATGAGGGAACCAAGACGACCTCTTACACGGGCAAGAACGGCAAGACCGGAACCAAGACGACCGACACGTCCTATGACAAGGAAACCAAGACCTTGAACACGACGCGCACGACGACCGGGCCGAACGGCGAGACGGGAACCAAAACCTCGTCCACCTCCTATGACAAGGAGAACAAAAGCCTGAACCGCAACACGACCGGATATAACGGCAAAGACCGCAGTTCCAGCACGACCTACGACAAGGAAACCAAAACCACCAACACCGACTATTCCGGCGGCGGCTCCCGCAGCAGCACCTGGGGCGACGGCAAGAAGACCACCCAGTACACCGGCAAGGACGGCAAGACCGCGACCAAGGAAACCACCTTCAGCGGCAACGAATAAAACCTCATATCCTCATACGACTGACCCGGCCCGGAGACCTACCTCTTCGGGCCGACTTTTTATGGCCTTACAAAAGCGCCCGCCACTTCGACATGCGCCGACCACACGAACTGGTCGACCAGCTTGATATTTTTCAAGGTGTAACCGCCATCCAGAAGGATCCGCGCGTCACGCGCGAACGTGACAGGGTTGCAGGAAATGCTCACGATCGTTCGGAGATCGCTCTGCGCCAGCGCCTCAAACTGGTCTCTTGCGCCGGCCCTCGGCGGGTCGATGACCACGGCCTCGAACCGTGCAAGCTCTGTGAGGTTAAGCGGCTCTTTAAAAAGGTTGCGCCGCTCCGCCCGTAAACGCGGGTGTTTAAGCGCGGCGATCGCTTCCGCCTCGCTATCCGCGGCATAAACCTCCGCGCCCGCCTCCAGAAGCGGCCCCGTAAACGTCCCGCATCCGCAAAACAGGTCCGCCACGCGCTTTGCCCCTTGCGTATGCGCAAGAACAGTGTCGCGCAGCGCCGATTCGCCCGCCTCGCTGGCCTGTAAAAACGCGCCGGGGGGCAGGGCAACGCGCAAAGCGCCGAAGCGCTTCATTACCGGGCCTTGCGAGAGGATCATCTCCGGCGTCTCGTTGTCTTTCGCCCGCAGACTGACCCGCGCGATTCCCATATCGTTGATGAGAGCCGAGAGCGCCTCGTTCTGCGCCAGAGTAAAAAAATCGCCCTTGCGCCATGCACCGGTCAGAACGACATCGAACGCCCCGTCGATCATCTGCACCGTCAGATCAAGCGGGGTCCGCAGCGGTGCCAAACGCTCGATAAAAGGCTTGATCGCCTGTATTTTCCGGTCAAGCAGGGGATCGAGGATCAAACACGCATCGACCGGAACCACGCGGTGGCCGCGCGGCGGGTGATAACCCATGAGCAACGCCTCGCCTGTCCGCAAAACCGCCATCGTCGTGCGCCGCCGTGTCGCAGCATGAAGAAAGGCCGGAGCCTCCCACATCTCGGGGACGATCCCCGCCCGCTCAAGCGTTGTGCGCACCTTCGCCGTTTTCCAAACCTGATAGGCCTGAGGACTGATATGCTGGAAGGCGCACCCCCCGCAATCCTCGTAATAAGGGCAGGGCGCCGCAACGCGCTCCGGCGAAGCCGCCTCAAGACTTAAAACGTGCCCGTAATACGCGCCCGCCTTGTGCTCCGCGCGCACCCGCACACGGTCTCCGGGCGCGGTCTTCGGAACGTAAACAGGCTGCCCGTCATGCTGACCGACGCCGTCGCCGCCCGCCCCGATCGTCTCGATCGACAATTCAAAATCCTGAAAATGCGGGCGGTTTTTTTTGCGTGAAGACATGCAGCTTTATAAAGCATCGCGGCCCGGAAGCAAACCGGACTCAATCGGACAGGTTAGGAATACAAATGTATTCTGTAAAAAAGAGCCGACAAAAATCAATCACAAGAAGCGCTGGGAAATAAATGCATGTTATAATTGCTTTTTTGGCTGTTTATAATATATGCCCCCGCGCATTTTTCCCATTACGACTCAGCCCCTCATTAGCATACGTTGATATGCAAGAATTCGCACGGGCCGGAAAAGCCGCGCAAGCAATGCGCTCAAAATTCTTAAGGAGGACAAGGAATGTCCAGAAACGCAGCAAATGTCATGAATATCCGTTCTCACAAATCTTTCGGCAGTTCCGCCGAAATGGGGGCCAAGCTGGCCGCGCTGGATAAGTCTCAGGCGACCATCGAATTCAATCTCAACGGCACGATCATCACCGCGAACGAAAACTTCCTGAACGCGATGGGCTATAGCCTGGGCGAGATACGCGGCAACCATCACAGCATGTTCGCCGACCCCGAATACGCCAAAAGCGCGGACTATAAAGAATTTTGGGCCAAACTGAACCGGGGCGAGTTTCAGGCGGCGGAATATAAGCGCTTCGGCAAGGGCGGTAAGGAAGTCTGGATCGAGGCCTCCTACAATCCCGTGTTCGATAAGCGCGGGCGGCCTTACAAGGTCGTGAAATACGCGACCGACATCACCCAGAAGAAAATGGAGCAGGCCGAACTGCAGGGCATGGTGGAGGCCATCAACCGCGCACAGGCGGTCATCCACTTCAAGCTGGACGGCACCATCATTTCCGCCAATAAGAACTTCCTTTCCGTCATGGGCTACGATCTCCATGAAATTCAGGGCAAGCACCACAGCATGTTCGCCGACCCCGCCTTCGCGGCCAGCGCGGAATACAGGGAGTTCTGGGCCAAGCTGAACCGGGGGGAGTTTCAGGCGGCCCAGTACAAGCGCTTCGGCAAGGGCGGCAAGGAAATCTGGATCGAGGCCTCCTACAACCCGATCCTCGACCCCAGCGGCCGGCCCTACAAGGTCACGAAATTCGCAACCGACCTGACCCCGCGCAAGCAGGAGAACCGCGCGCTAGCCGATGGCTTCGAAACCAACGTCAAATCGCTGGTGCAGATCGTCGCGTCCTCCTCCACCGAATTGCAGGCGACCGCGCAAACCCTCGCCGCCGCCGCCGAGGAGACCAGCGCGCAGGCAAACTCTGTCGCCACCGCGACCGAGGAACTGTCGGCGTCCGTCGTTGAGATCGCCGGACAGGTGAATAACTCCACCAAGATCGTCGGTGAGGCGGTCGAGGAAGCCAAGAAGGCCGAGGCTCTGGTCACGAACCTGATCGGCGTGGCCACCAAGGTCGGCGAGATCACGACCATGATCTCCGACATCGCCGGGCAGACGAACCTTCTGGCGCTCAACGCGACCATCGAGGCCGCGCGGGCCGGGGAAGCCGGAAAGGGCTTTGCCGTCGTGGCCTCCGAGGTCAAGTCTCTGGCCACCGAAACCAGCAAGGCGACCGAGGAAATCGACACCCAGATGCGCAATATTCAGGAGGTCAGCAACTCCACGGCTGCCGCGATCCGCCAGATTGCGCAGATCATCGACCGTATCAGCGAGATCAGCACCGCCATCTCCGGCGCGGTGGAGGAACAATCCGCCGCGACGCAGGAGGTTTCCTCCAACATCGCCGGGGTGCAGGGCGCCGCCGCCGAAACTGGGGAATCTTCGGCCTCCATGCTGGGCGTCGCGAAAGACCTCTCCGAACGCTCAGAGGAACTCCAGACCCGCGTCGAGGGCTTCCTCACGCAGGTCAGGCAGATGTAAAAGCAATAACCTGAAGACACGCAGTTTTTTTATGCTACGATTTAGGCATGAAAAAACCGATATCGTGATTTTTTATGGTGCGTAGGCTTTTTTGTTGTCTGGCCGTTCTCGTTCTAACCCTGCTCCCCGCGCGGGCGCATGCGGCTGAGATCATCCATTTCTACCTGACGCAGCTCTGGATCGAGAAATCCGGCGATCTCAAAATAAAGGAAACCATCGTCGTCACGGCGGAACGCGAAGAGATCAATCGCGGCATCTACCGCGACCTGCCGATCGTGCGCCATACGTCCTTTGGCGGCGTACTGCCTGTCGAGTATGAAATTCTCTCGGTTAAAAAAGACGGGCTGGACGAAAGCTGGCACTTCGAACTGGGGCCACGAAATAAGCGTATTTACATCGGCGAGTATCATACCTTGCTCGATCCGGGCCAGCGCTACACGTATGAAATTCTCTACACGGTGCCCAAGCAGATTTTCTTTTTCGACGATCACGAGGAGCTTCACTGGAACGTCATCGGCACGGGCTGGATCTTCCCGATCGAAAAGGGCGGCGCGGATATCGTCCCGCCTCCGGGCGTTCCGGTAGAAAGCTTCGAGGTCTTCACCGGAAGGGCGCTCTGGAAAGGAAGGGATTTTGAATCGAAGCAGGAGAACGGCCACCTGATGGTCAAGACGACCCGCACCCTCAACCCCTATGAGGGAATCACGGTCGTCGTCAACTTCCCGAAAGGCTCTTTCGCTAAAGATAACTCCATGACGGACGCTGAATTTTTTTGGCGGGCGCATAAGGGCCTTGAAATCCTGCTTTTTGCCCTCGCGCTGATCTTTTTTATCTATGTACTTATGTGGATGCGCATGGGCCGCGATCCGAAGGGCGGCGCGATCATCCCGCAATATGACCCACCGGAGGGGGTCTCCCCGGCCATGAGCGCCCAGATTCTGAATATGGGTATGGCGGGCACGAAAGAGACCCTGACCGCCGCCATCGTGTCGCTGGCCGCCAAGGGCTTTATCAAGATCAAGGAGATGTCCAAGGGCACCTACGAAATAACGCGAATCTATCCGCAAGTCTATTACGACAAACCTCTCTCAGAGGACGAAAAAGTCGTGATCCGGGCCTTCGAATCGACGCTGGTTCTAAAGCCGGGCAGCCAGGCCCTCGCCAAATATTCGATCGAACACACCACGATCCTCGATAAACTTTGCAGAAAGAAATACTACAACAACAATTATGGCTGGTGGTTTACGGGCATGGCCCTGTATCTGGGCGTACTGATCGCTTTCACCGTCTACACGTACGGCCCCTCCGAAGGCGCGGATTTCTGGATCGGCGTGGGGATCTGGGTCTATACCGAGATCGTATACGCCATCATCTTCGGAACATTGGGCCTCTTCAGAAGGCCCGGAAAGAGGCCGGAAAGAAAGCCCTGGCATCATGCGCTCGCGCTTGTAATTTCAGGATTGAGCGCCCCCGTTTTGTTCGCGGTGGTTGGCTTCATGTCGTTCCTGAATATCCTGATTCTGTTCGCTATGTCCGCCCTCGTCGTGGTCATGCGCCACCTCCTGCGCGCGCCGACGAAAGAGGGGCGGGAGGTGATGGACCACCTCATCGGCTTCCAGTATTACATGGAGGCGGTGGAGGAAAAGGTTCTCCAGAAATTCGACCCGCCGCAAATGTCGCGCGAACTGTATGAAAAATACCTGCCCTATGCGATCGCGCTGAAGGTCGATTCCAAATGGGGCGAGAAATTCGCGTTGGCCGCAGCGGCGGCGGCCACGGCGGCGGGAGCGAGCACTGCTGCGCGCGCCTATGGCGGGCCGTCATGGTATTCCGGTTCGTCCGCCTATTCGCCCTCCGGCGGCTTCTCCATGGCCTCGATCACCAACAGTATCGCCAGCACGGTGAGCGCCTCCTCGGGCTCCTCCTCAAGCGGCGGCTCCGGCGGCGGAGGCGGGGGTGGCGGCGGAGGCGGCTGGTAGGGTGCGCCAAACCCGCTTTCCGCGCGGATTTCCGGCCCGCCGCCTATCCTAAGGTATTGCTCTAAGCAACTGTAAAATAAACATATTCAGACCCCAAGCCCTAACCATTCTTTAGGGATTGCCTCATATACTGAATCATATCAGGGCTTACCAAATAGGGGTTACCAATGTCGCAACACTCTGAAGACGGCGTTCAAAAATCTATGCATTCTGCGGCCTCCGTGAACGTGAATATGTTCATGGCCGCGCACAACGCCGAATGTCTCGATAATCTCAAGAAAAAACTTCAGAGCGAAACCTCGTCCGACCCCGGTGGCCCCGACCCCTCCATCTAAAATCATGGAATCCATGCCGGAGGAGTCTGTCCCTCGGCGCAAGAACAAAGCGAGCCAACCCGGCGCCGCGCTCCCCACACGCAAATGATGGGTGCGGGCCGGGTTGTTTTGTATTGTCCGGTCCGCGATCCCGGTGGTAGGTTTGAACCTTGCAAATCAAACCATCGCCAAGGGGAAATAGCGCCATGTCAAAATATAAAATCGCGGTTATCGTCGGCAGCCTCCGCAAGGATTCCATCAACGCGAAACTGGCCACGGGGCTCGCCCGCCTCGCGCCGGACGACGTGACGTTCGAGCAGGTGAAGATCGGCGACCTGCCGCTCTATAATCAGGATGACGACGGCAATCAGGCCGAACCCGTCAAGCGCATGAAGGCGCAAGTGGCGGCTTCGCAAGGCGTGCTGTTTGTAACACCCGAATATAACCGCTCCATCCCCGGCGTACTCAAGAACGCCATCGACCACGGCTCTCGCCCGTACGGGCAGAGCGTCTGGCCCGGCAAGCCTGCCGGGGTGATCGGCGTCTCGCCCGGCGCCATCGGCACCGCGCTGGCGCAGCAGCATTTGCGCACGATCCTCGCCCACCTCGACATGCCGACCCTGGGCCAGCCCGAAGGCTTCATCCGCGCCTCCGACGGCCTGATCGACGCCTCCGGCAATATCGGCCCGGACAGCAGAGATTTTCTCCAGAAATGGGTGAACGCTTACGTGGGCTGGGTGAAAAAACACGCGGGATAACGACGGCGCCGAACAGGGAACGGATGGGCAAATATACCGAACACTGGGAAAATTATAAAAGAAAAGTCGTCAGAGACACGCTCAGGCTTCTGGGCGTGATGTTCAGCTTGATCCCGATAGGCGTGGTCGGTTTTGTCCTGCCGCAATCCGACGAATGGCCCCTTGCGGTCGTCGTGGCCCTCCTGCTGGCGTGGCTCACGGTATTTGTGCGGACCTTGTTGAAATCCTGCAAGGTGGACTGTCCCCGATGCGCCACGGTCTACACGCGCGGGAAATACCTGTCCAACTGCCCCCAATGCGGCTTGCGGATGCTTCAGGAGGATCCTTGATATATTTGAAAAAATGGCGATCCCGGCAGGGCTCGAACCTGCAACCTACTGCTTAGAAGGCAGTTGCTCTATCCGTTGAGCTACGGGATCGGACCGCTAAAGCGCCGCGCAGGATGCAACGAAACCCGCCCGGCGATCAAGCCTTTTCCGTCTTTTCCGGCGGAACGTACTTGAAATTATCCGCGAAATTGCGGGGTTTCACGCGCCGCGCGCGCGGCTCCAGAACAGTATAATCCCAACCCTGCTTCTCCGCAAAGCTTTGCGCTTCCTCGCGGGTGCGAAACCGCAGACGGACCTGATTGGCCGTGTCTCCGGCCTCCGTCCAGCCCATCAGCGGCTCCGGGCGGCGCTCGCTGGGCGATTCATATTCGATAGCCCACTCGCCCGTGCCGCCTTGGCCGGACTGCATCGCGTTTTTCGAGGGTTTGAAAATCGTGACCTGCATGGCGTGTTCCTCTGCCTGAATTCACGCAAAAAATAGCCCAGAAACCCCGTTCTTACCAGCGGTAAATCCGCCGCGCCAGAAGTGCGGCCAGCAGCCCGAACAGGATATAGGGCAGGGCATGGATGATCAGGATATGCCCGATATCCTCCGACCAGCACACGAGCCGCAGCCCGACATAGCCCAGCCCCCCGACGGCCAGCGAGACCATAAAGGCCAGAAGGTTCGGATGCGTCGTGCGCCCCTTCATCGAAACGATGAAGATGGTGAGCGCGGGGATGATTCCGTAAAGGATCGAGCTTTTGTAACAAAAGCACCAGTTGATCTCCGGCATCACGAATCCGCCCAGCCCGGCGCGCAGGCCGAGCAGCAAACAGAAGGCAAAAAACAGCGTGAAGGGAATCGAAACCAGCCACGTCTGCCCCCGTATGTCGGGAACGCACAGCCAGACCGCAGAAAACGCCGCCGAAATCGACATCGCGGCGACAAGCGCCAGCTCGAACACGAAATTGGGGCTCGCCATCTGCGTGGCGATATCAAGCCGGAAGCCCTGCGCATAAACGCTGCCGATAACATAAAGGAACGCAAGAGAAACCCAGCCCAGCCCGCGCCAGAACGGATGACGCAGCTTGCAGCACGGTTTGAGCTCCGCGCACAGCGAGTCGATCAGGGCATCCGTTTTGTTCTCTGGCTCGTTCCCGCTCATCCCAGCCGGTCCTTCAATTTGTTCATCGTGCGGTGGGCGGAAACCTTGACGGCGGAAACGCTCATGCCCATCTCGTTCGCGACTTCCTGCGCGCTGTATCCGTGAATCTTGATCATCTCGAAAACCTTCCGCTGGTTGTCAGGCAAATCGGCCAGCGCCGCCTCGATATCCTTTAATTCGCCTGCAAAGGCCGGATTCGTTACATGTTGCGCGGAAAATTCCAGATCGTCCAGCCCCACAGTCTTATTGCTTCTGTTCTTGTAATATTTGCGCAACAGGTCGGTCCTGCGGAATTGGATGATCGCCGAAAGCCACGGTTTGAAAGGGCGGTCGTCGCTATAGGTCGAAAGGGATTTATGCACGGAAACCAGAACGTCCTGCACCAGATCGTCCACCCAGTCGGGATTGGCAAGGCTGCCCGAAGCCACGGCGCGGATGAACGGCACGATGTCGCGCAGCAGCGCGGCATACGCCCTCTGGTCGCCTTGCTGCGCTTTGACGGCAAGCTCGCGCCAGAGATCTTGACCCCTGAGTTCACTGTGATTGCCCGTCATAGGCAAGCCCCAGCCTTTCTGGCTCAACGCCATGAACAGTGCCGGATGGTCGGAGCGGAGGGATTCGAACCCCCGGCCCTCTGTTCCCAAAACAGATGCGCTACCAGGCTGCGCTACGCTCCGTGATCCAGCAAGTACCGGGTTTTACACAATAAACACAGCGTCCGCAAGGTTTACCTCTTCGCATCTCCTATACGGGGGTGGATAGTGTTTGCGCAGCCCTACGCTTTTCCCTATAAAAAGGGCATGAAAATCACCTTTGAAAGCGCGGCGGAACAGATTATAGGCGCGGGCAAGCGCCTCGACCGTCTGGGCCTCGCCCCGGCCACGGCGGGCAACTATTCCATGCGCTTGCATGACGGAACGCTCGCCATGACCGTTTCCGGCGTGCATAAGGGCGAATTGACCCAAACCGACATCATGCGCGTGGACCCCGAAGGCAAGCCGCTGGAGGACAAAAAACCCTCCGCCGAGACGCGCCTGCACACGATCCTGTATGCGATGTTTCCGGAAGTGAACGCGGTCCTCCACAGCCATTCTGTTCCGCTTGTGGTCCTGACCCGCAACGATCCACGCGCTAAATTCCATGACCTGGAGGGCTACGAACTTCTCAAGGTCTTCCCCGGCATAAAAACCCACGACGTGCGGGTCTCGATCCCCGTCTTTGACAATTCGCAGGATATGGACGATCTGGGCCTGCAGGTGCAGACCGTGCTGCGCGACCGCCCGTCCACCCCCGCCTATATGATCCGGGCCCACGGTCTTTACGGCTGGGGCCGCACCATGAAAGAGGCCGCGCAGGTTGTCGAAGGCCTCGAAGTTCTGCTATCCTGCGAACTCGAAACGCTGAAGCTCAAGAGAGGATGAAATCATGAGCCGCCTGACAATATTCCCCGACGATAACCCCGACACGCCCGAGCTCGACACGGAAGACGGCGCGGTGATCGCGCAGGAGATGAAAAAAATCGGCGTGACCTTCGAGCGCTGGAAGCCGCAGGGCGTCCTGCCCAAGGGCGCGGACGACAGCACGGTGATGAACGCCTACGCCGACGATATCGAGCGGATCAAGAAAATCGGCGATTACAATACGGTGGATGTCGTGCGCCTCTCCCCCGATAATCCGAAAAAAACCGAGGCCCGCAACAAATTCATCAACGAACACACCCACGACGAGGACGAAGTGCGCTTCTTCGTGGAGGGGCAGGGGATCTTTTACCTCCGCACGGGCGGCAAGCTCTACATGACGCTCTGCGCGCGCGGCGACCTCATCAGTGTCCCTGCGGGAATCAAACACTGGTTCGACATGGGGCCGGAGCCGGACTTCACCTGCATCCGCTTCTTCCAGACCCCCGAAGGCTGGGTGGCGGAATTCACGGGCGATGATATCTCGCAGAAATTCCCAACATACGAAAAACATGTCGCCTAGCCCGGACAAACGGAAAACCATGACCAGCAAGAACGGCATCAAAGCCATCCTCACCGATATTGAGGGGACGACCAGCTCGATCTCCTTTGTCAAAGACGTTTTGTTCCCGTACGCGTACAGGCACCTTCCTGGCTTCGTGCAGGAGTACGCGCAGGAAATCGAAACCATCTTGAACGACGTCCGCACCGAGGAAAATAATAACAGCCTCAGCGACGAGGAGGTTGTGGAAGTCCTCCAGCGCTGGATCGAGGAAGACAAGAAACTCACCCCCCTGAAAACGCTTCAGGGTATGATCTGGCAGGCGGGCTACGAGGCGGGCGAACTGCACGGCCATATCTACGAAGATGCCGTCGAGCGCCTCAAACGCTGGAAAAAGGCGGGCTTCGACCTATACATATATTCTTCCGGCTCTGTGGCTGCGCAAAAACTGCTCTTCTCCAACACGGCTTCGGGCGATCTCACGCCGCTGTTCTCCGGCTATTTCGACACCACCACGGGGCCCAAACTCCAATCCGAATCCTATGAGAAAATCGCCGCGCAGATCGGCCTCGCGCCCGAACGCATCCTCTTCCTCTCCGACAACACGCAGGAGATTGAGGCCGCCGCGAAGGCGGGCATGCCTGTAATCGTGCTCGACCGCGACGGGCTACAGGACGGTACGCCAAAATACAAAGTGGCCAAAAGCTTCGAGGAGATCGAGCCGGATAAAATCGCGGCCTGAGACAAAAGCCATGAAAATAGACGGCAAGCATTACCGCTCGATAGAACTCAACGAAAACGGCTGGTCCGTGCGCATCTTCGACCAGCGCAAGCTGCCGTGGGAGTTGGTCTTCGTCGAACTCACCAGCCGCGACCAAGCCGCGACCGCCATCCGCGAAATGTGGACGCGCGGCGCGCCGCTGCTGGCCGCGACCGGGGCATACGGCCTATGTCTGGCTTTGCGCGCTGACCCCTCGGACGAAAACCTGAAACGTTCCTATGATCTCCTGCTCGCGACACGCCCCACGGCGGTCAATCTCCGCTGGGCGCTCGATGAAGTCATGAACGCGGTCAAAAACCTGCCCGCCGATAAACGCGCCGCCGCCGCCTATGTCCGCACGGGCGAAATCTGCGACGAGGACGTGGAGATCAACCGCAACATAGGCCTCAACGGCCTGCCGATCATCCGCGACTTCGCGAAGAAAAATCCCGGACGCCCGGTCAACATTCTCACCCACTGTAACGCGGGCTGGCTCGCCACCGTCGATTACGGCACGATCACCTCGCCCATCTATATGGCGCATGACGAGGGCATCCCCGTGCATGTCTGGGTCGATGAAACCCGCCCCCGCAATCAAGGCGCGTCGCTGACCGCCTTCGAACTCGCCCAGCACGGCGTCCCGCACACCGTGATCGCCGACAATGCAGGCGGACTTTTAATGCAGCGCGGGCAGGTCGATCTCTGCATCGTCGGCACCGACCGCGTTGTACGCAATGGCGATGTCTGTAACAAGATCGGTACATACCTGAAGGCGCTGGCCGCCTACGATAACAACATCCCCTTCTACATCGCCCTGCCGTACCCCACCATCGACTACACGCTGGAAAAAGGTGAAGACATCCCCATCGAGGAACGCAGCGCCGAGGAAGTCACGCATATCGAGGGGCAAAATCAGGCCGGAAAAATCGAGAAAATCAAAATCACGCAATCCCCGGCGGCCAACCCTGCCTTCGACATCACGCCCGCCCGCTACGTGACCGGGTACATCACAGAGCGCGGCCTTCTGGACCACATCCCCGAGCGCGTAACGCCCCAAGCCAAAAAGGCGGTCTAGGAAAAAACGCAAGCAAGCCATGGCCGATCAAACCAAAACAAGTTCTCTGGGTAAGACCCTTCTGAATGTCGCGTGGCTGTCCATCCTTCTGGGGCTGCTCATGCAGCTTCTCATGCTCATCGTCGCCGCCTATTTCAAAAACGAGCCCGCGATCGAGACCATCATCGCCGACCTCGTGCAGAAAGTCTCGTGGTCCACGCTAGTCTGCAGCGGCGTCGCGGTCGGCATGGCGGCGGGCAAGATGCGTCCGCAGGCGATGGGAATCGCGGGCCTGATCGCCGCACCCGTTGCGTTCTATACCGCAAAAGTCCTGCATAAAAGCGCGTCCCAGGCGCTGGCCATCGCGGGCCAGACGGCGGTTGGCGGCCCGTCCCCGCTTCTGATCGTGGGGCTGAAGGCTCTGGAATACGCGCTCCTCGGCCTTCTGATCGGCCTTCTCGGCAGAAAACCGACCTCGACCCTCGCCCAGCACGCTTTGGCCGGTCTGGCGATCGGGCTGGTTTTCGGCGGCACCATCGTCTATCTGATGGTCACGATGGCCCCGGAACCGATTCCCGCGCTGGGAATCGCCTCGCGCTGCATCAATGAGATCATCTTCCCTGTGGGTTGCGCTATCGTGCTGTTCGCAGCCCAGAAACTGGGTGAAAAGACTGCCGAAACCTCAAAAAACGACGAAAAGTACGAGCGCGAGCTGGCCCACGACGAATAGGCCTTAAAGCTCTGAAAAAGCTTAAAAACCGCCGAAAACAGTCATAATGACGTTAATTTTTGCCAAAAATTTACAAATGAAGTAGAATTTCGTATAAGTATAGAAAATAGGGGGGCTGTGCGCGAAAAACGCGGCGTACGGCTAAACGTAAAGCAAGGAACTTAAAAAATGTCTCTGTCCTTTTCCATGCCGGAAGGCATGATTGATCTCTCAGGCGATTCTACATCAGGCGGACAAAAAAAGGACGATCCGCAGACTGAAGCGAACGCTCAGGAAATGGCTTTGGCGGGTGTAAGTACGTTTGATATCGGCGATGCCGATCTGGATCTCAGCTTTCGTGCCCGTGAACAATATTTCGACGACATCTTGGTAAACCCGAATTTAGCGGAGAATGACATTGACGTCATTTCCATGCAGCAAGGTAACGTGGCCAGCGAAGTCACAGCCAGTGAGCTTATGGAAATAGCAAGCACCACGGGCGATCAACTCGGCCTTAACAACACTTTGGAGTTGGCGACTGACCGCCTTTTACAGGCCCGCAATGGCAGCCGTGAAGTGGAACTCAGCACACAGCACAGGGAAGCAGGCTGGAATGTCTTCGATCCAGACAGCCAGCACGGGATCTGGCAAGTCGGCGACCGCCACGATCAGGACGGTGTATACAGCGATGTAAGGGCTACGATTAACGGCCTTGCGGTCAGTATGAACGCCCAAGGAATCGAATGGGATGACTTGAATAAGGCGATGGGCAAGGGCGGATCGCTCGAATCTCTCGACCAAATCCGTGACGCGCTGTCCGGCTTGAACGATATGGCGATGAACCGTGCCGGTTTCGCGGGCTTCGGCGCATTCTTCCAGGCGCTTGACGCCGATCTCTTCGACCGCCAAAAGGTGGAAAACCCCAGAGGCGATGTCCGCCCGGCCCTCGGCACCCCCGAGCCGGAAGTCACCCCGCCCCAGATGGACTATCGCCCCGAAAATCAACCGGGCAACGCGCCCGGCACGGGCGGACCGGGCATGTCTATGCGCGCCCCGGCCTAACTCGGGTAAAAGCTTCAACGAAAACCGGGCCTTTGCCCGGTTTTTTTATGCCCGGCCGCACCCGGTTGTCCGCGAACCGCGAATCCTCTACGCTCGTAAAATCATCGAACGAGAGGACCGCCGCCATGCGCGAAAAATTTCTGCTCCCGCTTTTCACTGTGATTATGGCGTTTATGGTTCCGCCCGCCCACGCGCAAACGCCCGAGACCCTCACCCGCAGCATCAGCGTCAGCGGCGAGGCCGAAATCCGCGTGGTGCCCGATCAGGTGTTGATCGCCCTCACCGCCGAAAGCCGGGGGCCGGACCTGATCGAGACCCAGAAGAAAAACGACGCCGCCGTGAAAAATTTCGTCGATCACGCCACACAGACCCTCGGCGTGAAAAAGGAGCATATCCAGACCGATTTCACGACCCTTTCGCCCAATTACCGCAGCTGCAATTACGATGACGAGCTGGCGGGCCGCTGCAACCCGCTCCAGATCGTCTATTACAGCGTCCGCAAGGGCGTTCAGATCCGCCTGACCGATCTAAGCCGCTATGAATCCCTGATTGCGGGCGCCCTGCAATCGGGCATCACCAACATCGACAGCATCCAGTTCGTGACCACCGACCTTCGCAAGCACCGCGACGCCGCCCGCGAACAGGCCGCCAAAGCCGCAAGGGAAAAGGCGGATGCGATCGCGGCTGTTCTGGGCGTCAAGGTCGGCAAACCCATCACGATCAACACACAGAGTTACTCCGCCTACTTCTCCCACGGTCACGGCGGCGGCTCACGCGGCTTCAACCAGATGGCCCAGAACGTGGTGCAGGAGGCCGCCGCGCCCGGCGGCGCAGAGGGCGAAAGCGCGCTCTCGCTTGGCCAGATCAACGTAACAGCCTCGGTTCAGGTGACCTTCGAGATCGAATAGCGCCGCTATTTGCAAAAACTGTCATAGAGGTTTAGATTCCCTTGTGACAGGCAACCCCTGCGGAGGCGCCACACATGAAAAAATTCCCGGCCTTCTCCCTTGTGCTCAGCGCCCTCGCGGTGGCGGGCGCCATCGTCTACCACGCTGAAACCGGGCGTTACCAGATCGAAAGTGTCGGCACCATTCCCGCCGCTTACCGCGTGGATACGCGCACAGGGCAGGTGGCGGTCTGTTCGCCGCTGACCTCCGAGTCCGGCTGCCAGTCCATCGAAAGCCTTCAGGAAAGCGTCTTCTCGACGACGGCCAGCCTGCAGGAGCAGATCTCCCAATCACAGGATCAGTTCATGCAAAGCGCCCAGCAGATGATGTCCGGCATGATGGGCATGATCAACCTGATGGAAGAGAAAAAGAGCGAGGACAACCCCGAACCCGCGCCTGAAAAACCTGCGGAATAGGCCGATCTTCTAGAGTTTTCCAATAAAAATTGCCAGTGTTCGATAAGATATTTAAACTAGAAAAAAAACTGGACAGGCGAGGGGTATGAAACGGCAGGGTCAGAATGTGGGGCGGGAAGAAGGCGAGGCCCTGACGCGCGCGGAAGGAATCTTCTGCGACATCAGCGGTACGCTGATCTCCTACGATGAAAAATCCCCCGATATCCGGACAGATGAAGACGTCGTGGCATTCCTGCGCTACGCCCGCGATGTGCGCCAGCGCCCGGTGACGCTCTGCTCCCGGGTGCAGGAAAACGCGCTCACCCCCTTCCCCCTTCGGGAGGAGTTCGGCTTCGTCGTCGGCAAGGCCGTCTACCGTTCGCAAATCATGGATGTTTTAATCGACAACAACCCCGACGAATATCTTCACGCCGAACATAAATTGGGCCCGGAAAAACTGCGCGGTTTCGCCTCGATGTCCCGCCCGGAGCAGGACGCGCTCTATGCCCGCCTCACGGGAGACAAAACCAGCCCGCCCGCAGCGGATATGGCGCTCGAAACGCTGGAACGCTGAAAAATTCACCCCGACGCGGTGCGGCAGATATCGTTTTCGCACTCGTGGACTTCAACCGTGATATGCGAGATGCCCAGATGCGACGGCACGAGCTTCTTGTAATATTCCGGCGCCTTGGGCTTATGCGTCACGATGCCGATGATAGCCGCGTAAGCCCCGGGCGCGATCAGCCAAATATGCAGATCGAAAATCTCGGTTTGCTCGTCCGTCTCGATGGCCTGACGTACGGCCTCATGCATTTGGGGCGGGGCCTGATGATCCAGAAGCCTCAAACCCGTCTGCTTCAGAAGGCTCCACGACCACCGCAGGATCAACACCGCCCCCACGAACCCCATCGCCGGGTCCATCCAGACAGCCCCGAGATATTTCCCGGCCAGCAACGCGATGATGGCCAGAACCGAGGTCAGCGCGTCCGCCAGAACATGCAGGTACGCCGAGCGCAGGTTTAAATCCTCGTGATCGTGATGATGCCCGTGGCCGTGGTCATGCCCGCACCCATGGGCATGCCCGTGGTCCTCTTTCACATGTAAAAGAACCACGCTCACCGCATTGACGATCAGCCCGACCACCGCGACCCCGATCGCCCAGTCGAACTCGATCGGCTGTGGGTGCAAAAGCCGGTTACCGCCCTCGAAAACCATGGTCAGCGCGAAGAAGGCCAGCAGAACGGCCCCTGTATACCCGCCCAGCGCGTTGATCTTCCCGGTGCCGAACGTAAAGCGTGAATCATTGGCGTATTTGCGGGCGTAATAATAAGCCAGCGCGTTGATCCCCAGCGCCGTGGCGTGCGAACCCATATGCAGCCCGTCCGCCAGCAGCGCAATGGAGCCGAACCGGATCCCCGCCGCAATCTCCACGACCATGGCGATCAGGGTAATCCAGAGCACGATCAACGTCCGCCGCTCGGCCTCGCTCTTGCGGGTCAGGCCGAAATCGTGCGGATGCGTCCATGGCGTAACGGTATGCTTGCCCATGTCGGAAACCTATAGAAATTCAGGGCTTTGAGAAAGCAAAAACCCGCGCACCGGGCCGATATATCCCGCGCGAATCCTCATTGCGCCCGCCGCCACGCATCGTACCCCCCGGCAAGGTTGACGACATTGTTGAGCCCCTTCGCTTTAAGGATATAGGCCGCCTGAAGGCTCCTGATGCCCTTCTGGCAGTAAAGCACGACGGTGCGGCCCTGCGGCAGGTCGGGCATTTCGCCCTCCATCATCTGCGAGAGCGGCCAGAATTGCGCGTCCTCGATCGCCCCGCCCGCCCATTCATATTCCTCGCGCACATCGAGAAACACCGCACCTGTAAGCCCCATCGCCTCCGCTACGCCGATCTCACGTACCTCGTCGATGGCGCAGACCTGCGGCGTGTATGAAAGCACGATCTCCTCGGGCGGCAGCGAACAGCAAGCGCATACCGGGTCGCGGGGCAGAGCGATGGTTCGCGCCTCCATCGTCCGCGCATCAAGGGTCCAGAGCTTGCCGCTCAGGGGCTGAAAACTCTCATGCCCGGTGATGATCTGGAGGGCCTGCAAGGCTTGCGTCACGCCCGCAAGGCCCGCCACCGCGCCGATCACCCCGGCCTCTGCGCAATTGAGGATGCGCTCCGTGGGCTCCTCCGGGTAAAGACAGCGATAACACGGCCCGCCCGCATGGTTGAACACGGATACGTGCGCCGCAAACCCCTGTATCGCGGCATAAACCCAGGGCTTGCCATATTTCACGGCGGCATCGTTGATCAGGAATTTTGCGGCGAAATTGTCCGTCCCGTCCAGAATAAGGTCGAAATCCTTGAACAAAGGCCCGGCATTCTCCGCGTCCAGCTCGCCCTCATAAGCCTCGATCGCAATCAAGGGGTTGAGCGCCGCGATCCGCGCCCCGGCGGCCTTGGCTTTGCTCTGGCCGACCTGCGCCGTGCTGTAAAGGATTTGCC
>JAANMX010000357.1_pt1 | contig 62100 bp, 41 predicted proteins | sample 7279681 | NCBI WGS metagenome assembly JAANMX01 (sample SAMN14094542, study PRJNA606508) | bioreactor metagenome | isolation source: A lab-scale SPAN reactor treating ammonium-rich wastewater day 351 | place: Ireland: Galway | collected 2018-01-01
AGGCCAAGACCCCAATGGCCAGAGACCGGACCTCGTGCAGGTGGCACCAAAGGAGGGCCTTGGTGAGCAAGAGCACGTTGCGGCCAGGCAGATACACGGCCTCATCCGGCGTGTCCGCACCAGGCACCTGGCGGCCGGTCACGCTCCAATGGTCGCCATACAGGTCGCGGACAGGCTGTTCGAGAACGACCAAGGGCTGCAAGGCAGGGCAGCGCGGCTGCAGCGCCCGCACGAAGGCATGCACGTGTTCGAGTTCGGCTTCTTCCCAAGTCAGGCCGCTGCGCACGTAGAGGGGAAACACCTGCGGCCTGGAACCAGCCCATTCCGCCAAAAGGATGGCGCTGTCTAAACCCCCCGAGCATAACACCGCTGATCGTTCCGAGTTCATCATGGCTCCTATTTTAGGAACCGAGGGCAAGGCGAGCCGTGCAGGAATCTGATTCAACGGCGGCCGGCAGGAATCCGATAACAATCGGTTGCTGATTTCAAGGCTTCGACTATAATAGGGGGAAGTGACAACCAGAAGGACGCGAGGTTGCGTCGGTCTTCAGATGGGGACGCATGATGCCCCGTCGATCATACCGCCGGCCAAGCCCGGCCACCGCTTGAGTGGCAAACACTCAGGCAAGCACGCCGTCGCAGACGTGCTTCAGCGCGGATCCAGAATCCGCCTGTCCAATGAACTTTCCGTGGCCAATTCGGGTCTTCCCTGTTCATGGCAAGCCGCCATGTTCTGGAAGATGGTCGCTGTTTTGTTTTCGTGCATGACTCTTACGGGAGCCATGCCAGGTGCATGGGGATTTCACGATGGCCGATGCGGACTCGGGTCAACGCGATTATTCCCGGTATCAAAAACAGGTCATCCGCCGCTACTACGACCAATTGCCGGCCCTGACGCTGCAGCGCTTGGCGGAACTGGTGACGGAACTGTACCTGGCGGAAGGAAAGAAAAAAGAAAAGCTGTGGCAGCAAGTGCGCCAAAGCTTGACGAAGCTGGGCCTGCCCGAGCGTCGGATCGAACACGTAGTCCAGCAGGGCAAGCCGGAATTATTGGCGGAAGTCGTGAAGGAATGGGAAGGAAAAAGGTGATCGTTCGTTGTTCGTGATCAAGGAAATGCCGCATACGGAATGGGATGGATGGGAGACGATGAGGCCTTTGGCTCACTCTTCGCTGATGGCGCCAGCGCCGCGCACGCCGCGGCCGCCGGCGCTGCATCGGCCAGGAACCCCCTCGGGGCCTGGCGGCGTCGAAGCTGCGCCGCGCGTTCGACCGGAAGAGTTGACGCAGCACATGCCGCGCCTGCGGAATGTGATTCGCCGCATCCTCAACCACCATGAATACGACACGGAGGACGTGCTGCAGGAAGTGCTGCTGACCGCCCTCAAGCATCTGAAGAATTTTCGCGGCGACGCCTCGCTCGGCACCTGGCTGCATCGCATCGCCGTCAACGCGGCCTTGGCCTATCGCCGGCAAAAGGCGCATCAGGCCCGCCATGAAGAGCGGCCCATCGATCAAGCGAACCTTGCTTCCAGCACGCCTCAGGCGCAGTCCTGGCAACCCCGCAGTCAACGACCCGATCAGGAAACCATGAATCATGAACTGAAAAGCTTGATCGATGCGGCCATCGCCAAGCTGCCCCCGATGTACCGTGAAGTGTATCTCCTGGCCGATCTCGACCAGCAGCCCAATGAGACGATTGCCCATCGTCTGCAACTAAAGCTTGCCGCGGTCAAAAGTCGGCTCCATCGGGCCCGCAAGATGATGCGCGAGCAACTGGCGCCCTACTGCGGTGATTGGTTCGACAAGATGTCCACGTCGAGGGCTGCGCCGCTAACGGAGAATCAAGCATCAGACGCGCCGCCGTCGGAGAATAGCCCGGCCTCTCTCAGCGATCCAGCCTCACCTGCTTGCCAAGCCCCGGTGGAAGAGACGGACTCCATCCCCACTCCTGAATGCCACGCTTAATCGCAGCCAGCGCCGCTAAGCGTGGTGCTCCCAGACTTGAGCCAGTTCGATGAGCACGCGCTGGGCGGCTTCCAAATCTTCCAGCGTGGTCCATTCCAGAGGCGAATGCGGATTGTGCTCGCCGGTGGACAGGTTGGGCGTGGGCAGTCCCATCTCGGTTAAGCGTGCACCATCCGTGCCGCCGCGAATCGAGCCGAGCCTGGGCTGCAAGCCGGCCCGCTGCATCGCCTCCTGGGCGTAAGGGATGGCCCGCGGCTCCTTGGCCATGCCCTCCGCCATATTGCGGTATTGCTTTTCGATCTTCACCTCGATCTTGGCCGTGGGGTATTGCTTCATCAAATCAGCGGCGATGTGCCGCAGCATTTCCGCTTGGACCGCCAATTGAGCGGTGTCGAAATCCCGCAAGAGCATCCGCAGAGTGACTTCCGGCACGCCGCCCTCGATCGTGACCGGATGAATGAAGCCTTCGCGGCCGGCGGTCGTTTCGGGATTGAGGCGGTCTTGGGGTAGTCGGCTCAGGAAGGCCCCCGCCAGGCGGATCGCGCTGGTCATGCGTCCCTTGGCGATGGAAGGATGGATGTTCACGCCATGGATGGTGACGATGGCCTTGTCGGCGGAAAAGGTTTCATTTTCGATCTCCCCTTGCCCCAAACCATCGAGGGTATAGGCCGCGGCCACGTTCAACTTCTGCAGGTCGACGTGATCCACGCCATGCCCGATCTCCTCATCGCAGGTAAAACAAATGCGGATGGGGCCATGCGGAATTTCGGGATGGGCCAACAGATGCGCCGCGGCGGACATGATGACCGCGACGCCGGCCTTATCGTCCGCGCCGAGCAAGGTCGTGCCATCGCTGGTGATGATCGTTCCGCCAAGGTAATTCTGCAATTCAGGGTTTTCCGAAACGCGGATGACTTGCCGGGGGTCGCCGGGCAAGTGGATGTCACCGCCCTGATAATGGCGATGCAGAATGGGTTTGACGTGTTTGCCGCTGGATTCGGGCGAGGTATCCACATGAGCCAGCCAGGCCACGGCAGGGACGCTCTTCTTGGAAGTGGCCGGGATAGTGGCGTAAACCAGGGAGTGCTCGGTCAGGATCACCTCTTCGGCCCTGATGTGCCGCAACTCCTTGGCGAGCATTTCCGCCAACTCGCGCTGTCCAGGGGAACTTGGATAGGTGATAGCGTTTTCGTTGGCTTGGGTGTCGATTTGAACATATCGACAGAAGCGATCCAGGATGGTCGTCATGCCCTACCTCAATTTCTGGGATGTGCAATGACAGTTCGTTGCAAAGCCGATCAATAATGGCGATGCGAGGTCAACCATGTTGACTATCGTATAAGATAGCAACTCCTCATCGCCCGAGGATACGAATAACAACATGCGACATGAAAAAACAATCCCCCCGCTTGGAGCCAGCTCCAGGCGAGGGGAGGAATCATTCAGGGAGAATGGATTACTCTTGGAATTCCTTGAGGGCTGCGATGGAACGTTTCAGACGGTCCAGCCCGCCGAGCTTGGAGGCCAGGGCTTCCACGTGCTGCACGGCGGACTCCAAATCTCTCAGCCCGCCGGATTCATGCGCCAAATCACGCACTTTCTTGAGGTCTTGCAGGGTGATGACGCCGCCGCCGCCGCGCGTCGATCCCGATTTCTTCAAACGTGATTTGAGATTGGCCACGTCCTGCGCCGTGCAATGAATGCCAGACGCCGTGACCATGGCTGCGATTTCATGATTCTTGCTCGCGGGATGGCTATCCATCGCCGCGATCATGGCTTTGGTTTTTGCTCCACGTTCCGATTGGCCGGATTTACCCGAGACGCGCTTTGCCATGGGTTCCTCATCGTAAAAAAAAGAAAACCAATACGCTTCAACATGTCAAATAAGATGGTTTTTCACATCGATAAGCAACAGTATAGGGTTAACCATAATCCGCGCCTATCATGGATAACATTCTACTCTAACCTATCCATTAACATATCATCGCCAAGGGAGGCTATCTATATTTTTTGTTGTATATCACCAAGGGTGCAAAGCCGAACGAATCGCCTATGATTTAGCGGGTTCCTCGGCTCCGCGCGCTCGCAGCCCTGGCCGCCGAGCTGAGGATTCGGCCACCGCTTCCATCCAACTTGAGCGGTTGATCCGTACAATATCATGGTCAGCCATGGAGCAGGATGCCGCTTAGAAACTGAACAGAGATCACTCATGATTCGCAATGAACTCCGGAACGTGGCCATCATTGCCCACGTGGATCACGGCAAGACGACCCTCGTGGATCAGATGCTTCGGCAATCGGGATTGTTTCGCGAAAGCGAACTCCGCGGCGAATGCATCCTCGATTCGAACGACTTAGAGCGGGAGCGCGGCATTACGATCTTGGCGAAAAACATCGCCATCAAGCTGGGCGACACCAAAATCAACGTCATCGACACCCCCGGCCACGCCGATTTCGGCGGCGAAGTCGAGCGGGTGATGAAAATGGCCGATGGCGCCTTGCTGCTCGTCGACGCCGCCGAGGGGCCGCTGCCGCAAACGCGCTTCGTCCTGCGGAAAGCCTTCGCGGCCAAGATTCGACCCATCGTGGTCATTAACAAGATCGACCGCGCCGACGCCCGGCCCCAGGAAGTGTTGAACCACGTCTTCGACCTTTTTGTCGAGTTGGAGGCCGACGACGCCACGTTGGATTTCCCCATTATTTACGCCTCGGGGCGCAACGGCGTCGCCAAGCGCGAACTGCATGAAACCAGCACCGACATCCGTCCCCTGTTCGAAGCGATCTTGAAGCACGTGCCCCCGCCGGACGTGGACCTGGACTCCCCGACGCAGTTGCTGGTCACGAATTTGGACTTCAGCGAATATGTGGGCCGCATCGCCGTGGGCCGGCTCATGACCGGCAAGATTCGCAAAGGGCAAAGAGTGGCCATTTTGGGACGGGACAACCAACGGAAGGATGCGAATGTCAAGCAGTTGTTTGTCTTCGAACGCTTGGGCCGGGTGGAAACGGATGAGGTGTTGGCGGGGGACATCTGTGCCATCGTGGGGCTTGAGCAAGTGGAAATTGGCGACACCATTGCCGACGCCGAGCAGCCCAAAGCCTTGCCGCCGCTGCGCGTCGATGATCCCACGCTCACGATGCTCTTTCGCATCAACGATTCGCCCTTTTCGGGGCAGGATGGTTCCTTCTTGACGAGCCGGCAATTGCGCGACCGCCTGATGAAGGAACTGGAGCGCAACGTGGCTCTGCGCGTCGAGCCGGACCCCAAAAAGCCGGACGAGTTTTACGTCTCCGGCCGCGGATTGCTGCATCTGGGCATCCTGCTCGAGAACATGCGCCGGGAAGGGTACGAGCTTTCCGTGGGCAAGCCCAAAGTGATCTTCCGCGAAAAAAACGGCGAGAAGTTGGAGCCGATCGAATACCTGGTCATCGACGTGCCGCCGGCGTCGGTGGGGTCGGTCATGGAGCTGCTAGGCAATCGCCGGGCCGAGTGTCAGAAAATGGACATGTTGGGGGACATGAGCCACCTGGAGTTCACCATCCCCGCGCGCGGCTTGATCGGGCTGCGCACCCGGCTGCTCAACGCCACCAATGGGTTGGCGATCATGCATCACAACTTTTACGATTATCAGCCCGTTCGCGGCGACATCCCCGCGCGCATCAACGGCGTGATGGTGTCCACGGAAATGGGGCAAGCCACAACCTACGCCATTGAAAATCTGCAGGAGCGGGGCATCCTGTTCGTCGCGCCCCAAGAGCAGGTCTATGAAGGCATGATTGTCGGCGAGCATTGTCGAGACAACGACCTCCCCGTGAATATCTGCCGGGAAAAGAAGCTGACCAACATCCGCTCCGCCACCTCGGAAAAGACCATCCCCTTGAAAGCGCCGCGCCGGTTGACCTTGGAGTTGGCGTTGGAATACATCGAGGAGGATGAACTGGTGGAAATCACGCCCAAGTCCATCCGGCTCCGCAAGATGCACCTCAAAGAGGCGGATCGCAGGAAATTGGCGCGGCAGCAAGCCTGAACCTAACGGTTGGCGTCCCGGTCCTTTCCTGAAAAGGCGATCCAGCCGGCGCGAACATTTGGGTTCGCGGCATGGAATCATTGGATTGCCCCGAATGGCTGGCCGATGATGAAACGATCCGGTTGCCGAAACGGGAATCGAGACGTATTTATAAGGAGACACGCCCCCTTAGCTCAATTGGCAGAGCAATTGACTCTTAATCAATGGGTTGAAGGTTCGAGTCCTTCAGGGGGCACTGAAAAAACAAGCAAATCGTGATAGTTAGGTAAGTAACTAAATTAACTGGTTTCTATCTGGACGATTGCTGAAAGATCATTCCAAAAACTCAGACGCCATCCATCCAGCGACTTGGCCGCCCCGCGCGGATTGGGTTTTTCAGATCTTTTCATATCATCGCATACGGCCATGGTGAACATGGTTTCGGCCTTGGGAGCCATGGAAACCATGATCAGGCCGACTTGCCTCGATGGGTGAAATCGTGCTCTACAATCATTTGCCCCGGATGGCGGGAGTTGCGATAATAGCAGCTATCCCAAGGTCCGTGCCAAGGGGGCATGGGCTGCGCGAATCGATTGGGATCGAGTTCTAGGATGCGCTCATGACGGCCACGCTCAACCCGGCGCTACAGGATGCAGTTCAGAAGATGGTTCGGCAATTGAGCGAAAGGCGGGTCCGCATCGCCGTGGTCGGCGACATGATCCTGGACAACGCCATTGAAGGCGTGCCAACGCCGCTGCACCCTGAGTTTAAGATTCCACTGCTGCGGGACGTGACGACCATCGAAAGCATCGGCGGCGCGGCCAACATCGCTTTGGCGCTGTCCCGGTTGGGCGTGGAAGTGACGGTCTTTGGCATCGTCGGCTCCGATCTCCCCGGCCGGCAGTTGGAAAACCTTATCGACCGGCAAGGATTCATCAGCCATATGATCACCGAGAAGGGGTGGCTGACTCCTAAGAAGGATTGGATTTACCACCGCCTGGATGGGCAGGTGAAGCTGGTGCAGCGCATCGATTATGACCGCCCCTTGCCCGCACGCGCCAGGGAAGAATTGGTAGGGGAGTTTCGAGCCCATTGTCCCGAGCAGATCGACGTGGTCATCTTGGTGGATCATGGGCTGGGTTGCATCGGGCCTGAATCGATCCCGTTGGTGAGCCTGGCGAAGGAACACGCGGCACGGGTGGTGGCCATTCCGCGATCGCGCGTGCTGCATGGCCATCCCCTGGACGCCATCGTCTTGAATTCGACGGAAATGCGCGCCCTGGCCGAGGGCGAAATGAAGGCCGACGTCAAAGGCATGGCGGCCCGCTATGCGCGGGAATATCAGCGGCACATCTTCCTCACCCTGTTCGAGGAAGGCATGGACATTTTTCCCGCCGGGCCCGAGGGGGGGCAAGTCATTCATCTGGACATGCCCCCGCTGCCCCAATATGACTGGATGGGCGTTCGCGACATCACCACGGCCGTGGCGGCCCTTGGCCTGGCACTCAATACCCCCCTGGACACCATCGGCCAAATCGCCATGCTTTTTCGCTTTCTGGTGGCGGGGGTGCGGGGCAGCGGCCGAGTTTTTTGGCGCGACATTGGACCGTTGGTCGGAGGTTCAGAGTCGTTGGAAGTGAAAATGGCATGACGGCGGACGCACTGTCGTTTGAACGCGGCAGGTGGTTGGTTTGTGGCGTGATTTTGTCGACTTGGCGAGGAAAGCATGAGCAACGATACCCCCCCCCTTCGACCTGGCTTGGAAGATGTCCCTGTGGCGGAGTCGGCGATCAGCTACATCGACGGCAAACGGGCCAGGTTGGAGTATCGCGGCATTGCCGTCGAACAATTGGCCAAGGAAAGCTGTTTTGAAGAAACCGCGTGGCTGTTGCTCAAGGGGGATTTGCCGACCCAGAAGCAGTTGCTCGATTTCGACAACGAACTGCGGGTTCATCGGCGACTGAAATACAAACTCATCGACATGATCAAGTGCTTGCCCGAGCAGGGCCACCCGATGGACGCCTTGCAATCGGCCGTGGCAGCCTTGAGCATGTTCTACCCGGCGCGCAACGTGGCCGACGCCCAGAACAATTGGGTCTCTGTCGTCCGCATCCTGGCCAAGATGCCGTCGATCGTGGCGGCCTATCATCGGCTGCGCCGCGGCGATGAAGCCATCCATCCCCGCGATGACCTGGACTATGCATCCAATTTCTATTGGATGCTGTTCGAGCGGCTGCCTTCCCCCGCGGCGCGGCGGATCATGGACGCTTGCCTGGTCCTGCACGCCGAGCACACCATGAACGCCTCGACCTTCAGCGGACGGGTCACGGGGTCGACCCTGGCCGACCCCTACACGGTCGTCAGCGCCGCCATCGGCACCCTCACCGGCCCGCTTCATGGCGGCGCCAACGAGGAAGTCATCGCCATGCTCGAGGAAGTGGGTTCGCCGGACAACGCCAAAGCCTGGCTCGAAAAAGCGATCAGCTCCAAGCGTAAAATCATGGGGTTCGGCCATCGGATTTACAAGGTGAAGGACCCGCGGGCCACCGTCCTGCAGGAACTCGCGGAGCACCTCTTCGCCGAATCGAGCCGGCCCGTCATTTACGATACCGCTTTGGCGGTCGAGAAAGCCGCCGTGGAACTGCTGGGTCCAAAGGGCATCTATCCCAATGTGGATTTCTATTCGGGCATCATCTATACCGCGCTGGGCATCCCCACGGACTTGTTCACGCCGATCTTCGCCATTGCCAGGGCGGCTGGTTGGCTGGCTCATTGGATGGAACAATTGAAGCACAATCGCATCTATCGGCCCGAACAGATTTATATCGGGAAGCGCGATCAGCCCTACGTGCCGATGGAGAAGCGAACTTAGGGCGGAGCATAGCGGCCCGGTTCAATGCATGGAAACGGACCAAGCCACCGGGGACGAGGGGTCTCCGGCTCTTTTTTCCGAGGCGGATCATGCTGGATGCACAGTTCATCGTCGAACACTTGGAGCAAGTACGCGACAATTGCCGAAATCGGAACGTTCGCGTCGACCTGGAGCCAGTCCCCCCGCTCGTGGAGGAAAGGAAGCGGCTCAGCAAGGAAGTTCAAGCCCTCCAACAGAAGCAAAACGAACAACAAAAGCTGACGGGCAAGGAAAAAGACCCCGCGAAGCGGCAAGCGCTGATTGAGGAAGGCCGGCAGTTGCGCGAGCAGGTGCAGCAACTGGAAGCCCAACAAAAGGAGTTGGAACAACGACTCAAGCAGCTTTTGATGCACATCCCCAATCTCTCCCATCCCGACGCGCCCGTCGGCACCACGGCCGACGATAATCGGGTCATCAAGACCTGGGGGCAGCCGACTGCGTTCTCTTTCAAGCCCAAGGACCACGTCGCCATTGCGGAGGCGCTGGACCTGGTCGATTTCGAGGCGGGAGCCTCGGTCGCGGGGCAGAAATTTTACTTCCTCAAGAATGCCGCCGCGTTGATGGAAATCGCCCTCATTCAGTACGCCATGCAGAAACTCGTGCAAGCGGGGTTCACGCCGATCATCACGCCCGATCTGGCCAAGGCGGAGGTCTTGGAGGGCATCGGCTTCATCCCGCGCGGGCCGGAAACCCAAATCTACGCGGTGGAAAACACGGATTTGTGCCTGGTCGCCACGGCGGAGATCACCTTGGGCGGCATGCACCGGGATCAAATCTTGGAAGACAGCCGATTGCCGCTGCGCTACGTCGGCCTGTCGCATTGTTTCCGCACCGAGGCCGGCGCGCCGGGTCGAGACACCCGGGGGCTGTACCGCGTGCATCAATTCACCAAGGTGGAGATGTTCATCTTCTGCACGCCGGAGCAGGGCGAAGCCGAACACCTGCAATTGCTGGCCATCGAAGAAGCCATTTTCCAAGGACTGGGCCTGCCCTATCAGGTCATCGACACCTGCACCGGCGATCTGGGGGGGCCGGCTTATCGCAAATATGATTTGGAAGCCTGGATGCCAGGGCGCGGCGACAAAGGCGAATTTGGCGAAGTGACCAGCACGTCGAATTGCACCGACTATCAGGCCCGGCGACTCAACATCCGCTACAAACAAGCCGGGGTGAAGGGCACGCGCTTCGCCTACACGCTCAACGGGACGGCGGTGGCCGTCTCCCGGGCCTTGGTAGCCATTCTTGAAAATTATCAACAAGCCGATGGCAGCGTGATCGTTCCGGAGGTCTTGCGGCCCTGGATGGGCATGGACCGCATCCCCGTGCCGGTACGTGGTCCAGCGAAGTGACGCCCCGCCCTTCAAGCCAAGGGTCCCCATGCACGCACCGATCTTGAGTTCTGATGCACGCCCAAGCCTGGCGCTTCGCCGCCGGGTTGCCGTGCTCGGTTCGACGGGATCGATCGGCACCAGCGGCCTGGACGTGATCGATCACTTGCCGGATCGGCTGGAGGTCGTTGGTCTGTCGGCGCAGCGGAATGGCGAACGGCTCAAACAGCAGATCGCAAGATACCGTCCGCGCTGGGCGGTGCTGGGCGAGGGAACTTTAACCGAACAGGACGCCTTGCCAGCGCATGGCACCCGGCTGTATCACGGCTCCGAGCATTTGGTGCGCTTGGTCCAAGAAGCTGATGTGGACGTCGTGCTCGTGGGGATCGTGGGCGCGGCGGGCCTGCGGAGCAGCCTGGCCGCCCTGGAGATGGGCAAGACGGTGGCCTTGGCCAACAAGGAAACCTTGGTCATGGCGGGCCCCATCGTCATGGAGTTGGCCAGGAACAAGGGCGCTAACCTGATTCCCGTGGACAGCGAGCACAGCGCGATCTTTCAAATCCTCCATCCCGGGCAGCAGCGCGAGGTGGAACGCATCGTGCTCACGGCCAGCGGCGGACCGTTTCGCAACAAGTCTCGCGCTGCATTGGAGCAAGCGACCGTGGCGGAGGCCCTGCGGCATCCAACGTGGAAAATGGGCCCCAAGATCACCGTGGACTCCGCCACGCTCATGAACAAGGCCTTGGAGATCATCGAAGCCCATTGGCTCTTCGGCCTGGCGCCCGAGCAAATCGAGGTGCTCATTCATCCCGAGTCGGTGATCCATTCCTTTGTGGAATTTCGGGACGGCGCGGTGCTCGCGCAACTGTCGCCCCCCGACATGCGCTTGCCGATTCAATACGCCCTCACCTATCCAGAGCGTCTTTGCGGTCCGACGCAGCGTTTGGATTGGCGGCGCTTGGAAAAGTGGCACTTTCAGCAGCCGGACCGGGACGCATTTCCCGCCTTGGATTTGGGCTACGACGTCGCTCGGCGCGGCGGCACCTCGGGGGCCGCCCTCAACGCCGCGAATGAAGTGGCCGTGCACCGCTTCTTGAATGGTACGCTCCGCTTCCTCGACATCGTTCCCGCGGTTCGACACGCCGTGGAGCATCATCCTTTTCAGCCGCAACCGACGCTCGAGGCGCTATTTCGCGTCGATGCTTGGGCGCGCCAGGAGACCGAACGTTGGCCCAACCTGAAGTAAAAACCCTCGACAAAAACGAAAGCTCCCCTGGCGCGGCGCGCCTGATTGGCCGGTTGATCGAAGCCGGGATCATGATCGGCCTGTTCGCGGCCCTCTACTTCGGGCTGTTCAAGGGCAAATCGTTCAGCGAAACGCTGGTGGCGCTGGGCAACGTCCTGGCCGTGATCTTTGGCATCGGCTTCTTGATTTTCATCCACGAGTTGGGGCATTTCCTGGCCGCCAAATGGTGCGACGTCAAGGTCGAAACCTTCAGCGTCGGCTTCGGCCGAGCCATCCCGGGCTGCGCGTTCAAATGGGGCGAGACCGTTTATAAGCTGGCGCTATTCCCCATCGGCGGCTACGTCAAGATGCTGGGCCAGGCCGACCCCGGCGAGAAGGAAGAAGACCAGGATGCCGCCGCCCATTCGCCGCGCTCCTATATGAAAAAAACAGTGGGTCAGCGGCTGTTCATCATCTCCGCCGGCGTGGTCATGAATCTGCTCTTTGGCTTCCTCGTCTTCATTTACATCTACCTCATAGGCAAGACGGAACCGGCGCCCTTCTTCGGCTATATCGAGCCTGGCTCGCCCGCGGACCTGGCTGGCGTGCGGGCGGGTTCGGAATTGCTTCAAGTCGATGACATCACGCATCCTTCCTATGAAGACCTGTTTTACGCCTCGCTGCTCTCCACGCCGGGCGAAACCATCGTGCGCCTGAAATGGAAGACGCATGACGGACACATCGCCGAGGCCGACGTGGTGCCGCGCAAGTTGGATAATGAACTCCGCCCGACCCTGGGCATTGGCTTTCCCGTAGGGATGATCCTCTATCGCGGCGAGAAACCCGACACCAGCCCCGCCGACGAGGGATCGCCCGCCGCCGAAGCTGCGTTTCGCGGCGGCGATCGCATTATCGGCGTCCGGCCCGACTCCCCGGATCACCCCCAGTTCACGCCGATCAAGCATGGCCCGGACTTGATGTTCGCCGAAACTCGCTGGCGGCACCATCCGCTCATTTACCAGGTCAAGCGCGGCGAGGAGATTCTCGAATTCAAAGTCCGGACCCACCATTTCAAGACCCTCGGCTTACGCGCCAAGATGGGACCGATCACACAAACCATCCCTCAAAAGATGCCCCCGTCGGCCCAGGCGCTGCAGCCGGGCGACTTGATCCTCGCGCTGAATGGGCAACAGGACTTCGATCCCTTGCGTCTGCCTGACCTCGTCCAAGATTTGGCGGACCGCGATCAACCCATTGCCCTGACCGTGCAGCGGCGCGGCGCAACGCTAACCGTGGCCATTGAACCTAAGGAAATTCAAGGTCGGGGCACATGGGTGGAGTCGTCGCCGGGCAAGGCGATTCATCCCATGCCGTTTCCCGCCCTGGGTTTCAATTACGCCGTGGATCCGATCATTACCGGCGTCCAACCGGACGGCCCCGCCGCCAAAACAGGGCTTAAGCCAGGACAAGTCATCACGGAAGTCGCTTTCTTCTCGCCCGATCTCCTCAAACCAGAACGGTTTCCCATCAATGACCAAAGCCACTGGCCCCGCGCCTTCTGGGCCATGCAACACCTAAAACTGACGCGCTTGGAGATCACGGTCAAGGACGAGCAGCAAGGCTCCTTGACCGTCAACATCCAACCGGAACCGGATCCCACATGGCCCTATCCGAGCCGCGGCTTGAAGCTGGAGAACGAAATGTCGGAGAAGGTCGCCGAGGGCTTCCTTGAAGCCGTCCGTTTGGGGCTTCGAGACACCAAGCGGTTTGTCATCCGCATTTACATGAACCTTTACAGCTTCATCACCGGGAAAATTTCCTTCAAACTGCTCAGCGGACCGGTGGACATGGCCCGCGCCACATATCAATTTGCCGAACGCGGCTTCAAGGATTTGCTGCATTTTCTTGCCATGATCAGCATTAATCTGGCCATCGTGAATTTCTTGCCCATTCCCGTGCTCGATGGCGGCCATGCCGTGCTGCTCGTGATGGAAAAAATTCGCGGCAAGCCCATGAATGAGCGCATCCTGACTTGGATCACGCTGGCCGGGCTGGCGTTTATCCTCTGCTTGATGCTCTTTGTCACCGCGCTCGATCTGACGAAAATGGAATGGTTCCAGAAGCTGTTTTCGGATACCTCGGTCCCAACCCGGCCGACGGTCACGGCGCCGTTGACGACCTCCGCCGCGGGCACGTCGGCCACGTTGCCGGCACCTTCCACTCCGTGAGGCGGGATTGCACGCTCAGAGCCAAACCTCGACGCCGGAATTGCTGGCTCCCGCGGGGGATTGGGAAGCGCTCCGCGCGGCGGTCGCCAACGGGGCCAACGCCGTTTACTTTGGCTTGCCCCAATTCAACGCCCGTTATCGCGCCGCGAATTTCACCTTGGATGAACTGCCCGCTGTGATGCGCTATCTGCACGACCGCGGGGTCAAGGGCTACGTCGCCTTCAACACGCTGATCTTCGCCGATGAATGGCCCGAGGTCGTCGCCTATCTCAACCAACTGCGGGCGGCGGCGGTCGATGCCGTGATCGTGCAGGATTGGGGTTTGGCCTGGCTGATACAGCAACTCTATCCCGATCTCGTGGTACATGCCTCCACCCAGACCACGCAAACCGAGCCGCGCGGCATCCGCTTGTTGAGCATGTTGGGCATCCAGCGCGTCATTCTGGCGCGCGAGTTATCCCTGGCGGACATCCGAACCATCGCGGCGCAAGCGAGCATGCCGGTCGAAGTGTTCGTTCATGGCGCCTTGTGCGTTTCCTACTCCGGGCAGTGCCTGACCAGCGAGGCTCTTGGCGGCCGCTCGGCCAACCGCGGGCACTGCGCCCAGGCCTGCCGCATGCCGTATGAACTTCACGTCGACGGCGTGCGGCGCGACTTGGGAGATCGCGCCTATTTGATCAGTCCGCAGGATTTGGCGGCCCCGGAACTCGTCGCCGATCTCGTCGCATCCGGTGTCAGCAGTCTGAAGATCGAAGGCCGGCTCAAAGGGGGGCCTTACGTCGCCGCCACGACCAAACTCTACCGCGACGCCCTGGATGCTGCGATCCGAGGCCTCCCTTATCGTGCGCCAGCCGGGCAAATGCGGGACGTGGAGCAAACCTTTTCCCGCGGTCTCTTTCACGGTTTTCTCGACGGCGTCAATCATCAAATCACGACCCCCGCCCGTTTCCCCAAGCATCGGGGCGTGCGGTTGGGCACGGTGGCGCGGCGGGAATTCCCCTGGCTGATCGTGCGGATGGATCACGCCGACGGCACGCTGGAGGAATGGATCAAGCCTGGCGATGGTCTGGTGTTCGACGAGGGGCGTCCCGAAGAGGAGGAAACAGGCGGGCGCGTCTTTGCCGTTAAGGAAATCGCCTCTTCGCAAGGTGGACGCTGGGTCAGACTGCAAATGGACCGCCATCAAGTCGATCCCCGCAACGTCGAGGAAGGGGCCATCGTCTGGAAGACTGATGATCCCGCCGTTAGAAAGCGGCTCGAACAAACCTACGCCAAGGATAAACCGATCCAGCGCGTTGGGCTGCGCATCGTGGTTCGCGGGGTCAGCGGCGCTGCCTTGTCGATCGTCGCGGCGACCCAGGACGGAAGACATGCCCAGGCGGCGTGGGAAGGCCCATTGCAACCGGCCAAGCAGCATCCCGCCGATCTCCATCAGCTTCGCGAGCATTTGGGGCGATTGAAGGAGACGCCCTTCGAACTGATCGAAGTGGTGTCAGAAATCGACGACGCCGTGCTCATCCCGCCGAGCGTGCTCAACCGTCTGCGCCGGCAGCTTGTCGCTCAATTGCAAGAGCAGACGCAAGTCCATGCGGCCCGACCCGCGGCCGTTTCAGTGGAGACGGTCGATGCACTACGCAAACAAGTGCTTGCTGTTAGCGAGGTTGGATCCACCGAGCCGGCTCGCCTTCATGTGCTTGCCCGAACGCTCGATCAGGTGAAAACCTTGTCGGAATACCAACCACGCCAGGGCATGCCCCGTCCGGAGCAGATTTACTGCGATTTCGAGGACGTGCGGCGCTATCACCAGGCGGTGGCCATGGCGCGCGACCACGGCTTGCAGATCGGGCTGGCGACCTTGCGCGTCATCAAACCGGGCGAGGAAACTTGGCTGCGCCTGATGGCGGAATGTGAGGCTGACTTCATCCTGGTTCGCAACCTGGCTGCACTAGCCTATTTCCGTGAAAATACGCCGCATCTGCCGCTGGTGGGCGACTATTCGCTCAATGTCGTCAACGAATTCTCCGCGGCCTGGCTGAAAAGCCAGGGGTTGGCCCGCATGGTGCCCGGGTATGATGTGAATTGGCATCAGCTCTCGGCCTTGCTCCAGACTGCGCCTTCGGATTGGTTCGAAGTAGTAATTCACTATTTCATGCCGATGTTCCACATGGAACACTGCGTCTTCGCGGCCTTCTTGTCCACGGGCCAGGACTATCGCGACTGCGGCCGACCCTGCGATCGCCATCGGCTCGACTTGAGCGACCATCAGCAAGCCCATTTCCCGGTCATCCCGGACGCGGGTTGTCGCAACACGGTCTACAACAGCCTGCCTCAATCGGCGGCGGAATTCTTGCCGCGCATGTTACAGCTTGGGCTTAGGCATTTTCGGTTGGAACTGCTGCGTGAATCGGGCGACGACATCATCCGTCTCTGGGAGTTGTACCAAGAGGTTTTGCAAGGCCGCGATGACGGCCGAAACGCCTGGCGAAAGGTGCGGGGCCTGAATCAAATCGGCGTCACGCGCGGGACGTTGCAGTTGCTCTAGGCACGCGCCAGCCTGATCTCGAAGGCAAAGGCTTGGCAAGCGGCGTGGCGGCTGATTACACTGGTGCGGAAGTGTTTCCGTTGCGATGGAAGTTGGTAAAGCGTTCGAGGGCGGTCCGATGTGCAAAATGATCTCATGGGTCAACCGATGGTGCGTGATCCTATCGTTGCTGGCGGGCTGCACGGTGCTCGCCATGGCCCAGGCACCGCAGAAATCGGACCCTGCCCGTGCCATTCAAAGCCTGATCCAGGGGCCCGATTACAAGAACGCTCATTGGGGCATCCTGGTGATGGACGCGGAATCGGGCCAAACCCTCTTCGAGCAAAACGCGGATCGACTCTTCGTGCCGGCTTCCACGACCAAACTGTACTCCTGCGCGGCGGCGCTGGCCGTCTTCGGCCCCGACCACCGCTTTGTCACGCCCATCGTCCGAAGCGGCGAGGTCAAGGACGGCGTCTTGATGGGGGACCTGGTGCTTATCGCCAAAGGGGACTTCACGCTTGGCGGCAGGACCGGCGAGGATGGTCAAATCCAATTTCGGAACATCGATCACACTTATGCCAACGGCAGCCTGGACAGCGACATCACGTCTTGCGATCCCCTGGCCGGGCTGAAAGCATTGGCGCGTCAAGTGGCAGCCCATGGCATCAAGCAGATCCAGGGGCGGATCATCATCGACGACCGTCTCTTCGATGGTTCGGAAACCACGGGCAGCGGACCGCGGCGCCTGACCCCCATCATGCTCAACGATAACTTGATCGACTTGCAGATTCAGCCTGCTGCGGAGGCTGGTCAACTGGCCGCGGTGGAATGGCGGCCCAAGACCGCGGCCTTTCAGGTGGATATCCAGGTCGAAACCGTCGATGCGGAGAAACCGTTGCACATCAAGAGCAGCAGCCCGCAACCGGGGCGGCTCGTCGTTCGCGGACAAATCCCCAAGGGGCACAAGCCGCTTTTGCGGGTGCACGAAGTGGATGATCCCGCTTCCTTTGCCCGAGCCTGCCTCATCGAGGAACTCCAGCAAGCCGGGGTGCGAGTGGATGCGTCTCTGCATGAGCGTAATGCCGCGTCGGCGCTGCCGAGTCAGGAGCAAGTCAACGCTTGGCCGATCGTGGCTGAACTGCCGTCGCCGCCCTTGAGTGAAATGCTCAAGTTGGTCCTCAAGGTGAGCCACAATTTGCACGCCAGCGCTCTGCCGATGATGTTGGCGACGAAAAATGGCGAGCGCACGTTGGAGAAAGGGCTGCGCCAACAAGGAAACATCCTGCGCAAGCTGGGCGTGGACGTGGATAGCATCGCGCTGGGCAGCGGAGCAGGGGGATCGCGGAGCGATCTGACCTCGCCGCGCGTGACGGTCCAGCTGCTGATGGCCATGCGGCAGCGACCGGATTTCCCCGCTTTCCAGGCGGCCCTGCCGATCCTAGGCGTCGATGGCACGCTCTACAACGTCCTTGAACCAGGCAGCCCGGCCAAAGGCCAGATCCAAGCGAAAACCGGCACCTATTACCTGGAAAACCATCTCAACGGACGCATCATCCTGACCAGCAAGGCCCTGGCAGGTTATGCCACCACGCATTCGGGGCGGAAAGTGGTTTTTACCCTCTTTGTCAACTACACTCATCTCCAATCACCCAAGGAATCCATTCGCGAAGGTAAAATGCTAGCCAAGCTGTGCGAGGCGATCTATTTGCATTTTTGAGCGGTTGGCTCCGAGGACGGTGCAGCATGACTCCCAAAAAAAGTCCCCTATCATCCCTGATTTTTGGCGGCTTCGTGGGCTTTGTGACCGGCGTGGTCTTCGGCATCATGTCCCGCGGCACGGGGTTTGAACCCTTCACCTATCGCTTGATCGGCGGGGCCGTCGTGGGCGGCATTGCCGGGATGCTGATGGGCAACATCGCCGGGCAGATGACGGCTCGCGACGTGACCAAAAACGCCATTGTGGGGCCGCTGTTGGCGGGGGCTTGCATGGGTTGTTTGGGGGCTTGGATTTGGCGGGAAGTCATGAAGGTGCCTCCCCTCCATTACTTGCCGTGGCAATGACGACCTGTTTCCAGGATCGAAGATTCAGGGGAACGGCTGGCGAACGAGAGCCGAAGCTTGGGTTGTTCATTCGCTCTTCATCATCCGCAGTCTTAAATAATGGAAAGGCCGGCGAAGCGGAAGTCACTCTTTCTTCCTCATGGCGTATGCGGTAATTTGAGAGTATGCCCACCATCGGCAATACCAGTGCCCAATTTGCCATCCGCGATCCAGACGTCCGGCTCATGCTCCGGGTCAGGAGTGACGAGCACGGCGCTTTTCAGGAATTGGTGGAGCGCTTTCAACACCGGCTCATCAATGTGCTTTCGCACCTATGCGGGCGGGCCGATGAAGCGGAAGACCTGGCCCAGGAAGTGTTCCTCCGCGTCTATCGCGCCAGGGAGGATTATCATCCGCAGGCCAAATTTTCTACTTGGCTTTTCACCATTGCCAACAACGTCGCCCTCAATGCCCTGCGGCGCAAACAACGCAAGCCGACCGTGCAACTCCTGGCGACCGATTCAGGTCCCTTGGGGCAAAGGCCCGTCGAGGCATTGGCGGCGGCCCGAACCGCTCCCCCCGATCATCAGCTTCATCAAGAAGAACTGGTCAAGGTCATCCGCTCCGCCTTGGATCAACTCAACGACCGCCAGCGCCTGGCCGTGGTGCTGAATAAGTTCGAGGAATTGAGCTACGAGGAAATCGCTCAGATCATGGGGATCACGACCAAGGCCGTGAAATCGCTGTTGAGCCGCGCTCGCTGTCAATTACGCGACCTGCTGCGCGATTATGTTAAAATGGATGCGTTGTCCGAATCCTCGACGGCACTCTCCGAATCGGGAGCGAACGATGGGAAGTGAGCCGCACAACCCTGACTTGACCGCCAAGCCTGCCCCACTCACCGACGAGGAACGTGAGAAGATCGTGGCGTTCCTCGATGGTGAACTGGATGATGCCGCGGAGCATGCTGTCGAGGTCGACATCGGCCAGCGCGACCACGTGCGCCAGGAAGTCGATTCCCTTCGCAAAACCTGGGAACTGCTCGATTTTCTGCCCAAAACCGGTTCGCCTCCCCATTTCACCGCCCAAACCATGCAGCGGCTGGAGATGACCAAGCTCAAGCTGATCCACCGCGAAAAGCTGTGGCGGCGCTTGGCCGTGATCGGATGGATTTTGACCGTGCTGCTCGTGGCGTCGATGGCTTTTGCCTTGGCCTATTACTGGCCCTTGATCCCTTACCATGCTCGCGAAGACGGCGCCATGGGCGGCATGCCGACCACGCCGCTGTCGACCGCCGCGCAGCACAGTTCGGACCTCCCGCATTTCGAACCTCCCCTGCTGCGCATGGAAGGCATGAATCGCAATCAAGAACGTCTCTTGCTCACCTGGATCTATCAAGACATCTTCCGGGTTCGCGAGGAGTTATGGAACAAGCTGGAGCCTTTCGAACGCCGCCGCTTGCAAGAAGCGACGCGCCAGGGAGGGTTGGTGTTTGTCGAAGCCCTGCTGGAACTAGCCAACAAGTACAAAGTGCCGATCCAGCGGCCTTTCATTCCTCCATCGAGGCCGAATCCGCCGAGGGATCGTGAGCCGACGGCCGTGGACCCGAAAAAAAACACCCGGCCGACCAAGTTGGATACCCGTGCTGCGGACTGATGGCTGGCAGTCTGGCATCCTTTTCGCGCGATCAACTAGGCCCCCACAAGAATCCGTCTGTGATGACAAGCATTGCAAGGTCGGAATTCGATTGGTCAGGACAGCGCTTCCAAGTATTTTTCATTTGATAACATTCTTGATTCTGGATGAAAGAGGACGCCATGCCGCCTCAACCTTCCCTCTATCCGCGCACGCCAGCGGGCATTCCCGAGAACTTGGCCGAGCCTTCCGCTGCTTATCGCCGGCAAACGCGGTTGGTTTTTATCAGCCTCATGAGCTTTCTTTTCATCTATGTGTCGCTCATCATTGCACTCGTGGTGCTGGCGTTTTGGATTCTCCTCACGGGTTCTTCGTCGAGTTACGGCTGGTCGATGATGGACCCCGTGCCCATCCATCACCCAATAGGACAGCCTCCCCGGATGCCGCAGCAGCCCAATCAACCTCCCGGAGCGGGGCAGCGCCTCCAGCCGCAGAATCCAAGGCAGCCGTTTCAACCGCCCGGCGTGACGCCGCGATCGCCTGCTCCCTTTCAACCGCCGCCGACGTGGCAGCCCGGCCCGGCCGAGGACGATTTGTCAGTGCGCAGCAGGCGCCGGTCGTCTGCGTCTTCGGGTGAAGGCGGCATGACGGTCTTGAAAGTCGTGGCGGCCCTGTTTCTTTTCGCCATCGTCGTTTATCTGGTCAAGGGTTTGTTCAAGTTCCATGAACCTGAGAAGCGCTTCGAGATGGAGATCGATCTGGACAAGAATCCGCAACTGAACGACTTCATCAACCGCTTAGTGAAAGATACGCAGTCCGAGCATCCCCGCCGGGTTCTGATCTCGCCTGAAGTCAACGCCGCGGTGGTCTACAACACGTCGGTGCGCCATCTCTTCTCCCCGCCCCCAAAGGATCTGCTCATCGGCCTCGGGCTGGTCAACGCCCTGACGATCAGCGAGTTCAAGGCTGTCTTGGCGCATGAGTTCGGCCATTTTTCCCAAAGCAGCCTGAAACTGGGCGCCTATGTCTACATCGCCAATCGGATCGTGGGCGACATCGTCTTTGGCCGGGATTTCTTCGACATCTGGGTCGATCGCTTGCGGTACTCCGATACCATCCTGGCCTTTTTCGGCTGGGCCTTGTACAGCGCGACCTGGACCTTGCGCAAGGGGTTGGTCCTCATTTTTAAGTCGATCAACCTTGCCAACGCCAGGCTCATGCGCGAAATGGAATTCCACGCGGACATGGTGGCCGTCAGCGTTTCCGGCAGCGACGCCCTGATCCACTCGCTCTACAAAATGGACTTCGCCAACGCCACGCTGGATTGCGCCATCGAGGAGCTCAACCACGCCGCCCAGCAAAAGGTCTACACCAAAGACCTCTTTTATCATCAACGGCGCGCCTTCGATCATCTCCGCTACAAAAAGAACAAGCCCGATTGGGGCGAGCCGCCGCCCTTGCCGCCGGACCCCGCGAAGCGGACGCGCCTCTTCAAGCCCGAGGATGAGGATGAGCTTCCCGACCAATGGGCGAGCCATCCGTCCAACTACGAACGGGAAACGAACGCCAAGCGGACCTATTTTCGCAGTCCGAGCGATCAACGGTCCGCCTGGCTGCTCTTCGGCGAATCGAGCGAGCTGCGCGAGAAAATCACGGCGAAATTCAATCGCCTGGCTTACAAGGTGAAAGACAAGGCCAAGGCGCTCCCGCCGTCCGAGGTGCATCAATTCATCGAAGCGGAACGCACCGAGACCTGCCATGATCCGCAGTACCATGGGTTCTACGATGGGCGTTTCATCGAGCCGGGGTCGCTGGAAAATGCCACGCGCGCGCCCCGCTGGTCGAACCAGGAAGTGATCGATCGGCTCAATCACTGCTATCCCCCCGACCTCCACAAGAAGACTGCAAAGCTGGAAAAACTCGAATTAGAGGAAGCCAAGCTGATTCAGCGGATGATGGAAGACCCGGCGCTGCGGCAGGGCAGTTTTCTCTTTCGCGGCAAGAAGCACGTCAGCGGCGACGAGAAACGCTTGCTCAAAAAAGTCCGCAAGGAAACCGAGCGCATCCACGAGCAATTTCAGCAGTACGATGAAGCCATCTGCTGCATCCACTTTCAGTTGGCCCGCAGCCTAGGCGATGCCTGGGTCAAGGATTTGACGTGCCGTTATCGCTTCCAGATGCTGGCCCAGTCCATCGCGAAAATGCTCATGAGGCATCACGGCCACGTGCTGGAAGCGTTGAATGACTTGGGGGAAAAAACGGTGGTCACGGAAGAGGAGATCGAAGTGGTGCAGCGCGTGCTCCGTGCCGCGCATCATTCCCTCATGGATTGCCTGAAGGAAGCCAGGGATGCCACCATTCCCCCCTTGGCCAATCTGCCCGAGGGGATGCCGTTGAGCGAGTTCCTGGTGGATAAAAAGCTGCTGGCCGATTTCGACTCCATCCACGACCGCGGCCAACTTTCGGGCCGATGGATCGTGAAATTGTTGGAGCAGTTCAACAGCGTCCTCGAACGCGCCAAGCGGCTCCATTTCAAGAGCCTGGGCGCTTTGCTGCTTCTGCAGGAGCAACTGCGAATGGAGTGGACGCAATCCACGGCGCCGCAGCCGTCGACGCGATGAAGCCCCTCCCTGGCGTCAAGACTCGAGAGAGGCCTTGCGCAGGACGAGGAGATGGCCAGGCTCCTTGTCAGGATGGAGGATGATGAATTGCCGGGCGCCGCGCCACGTCCAGCGAGCGCCGGTGATTTGATCCTCCACCTCAAAGACGTGCTGATCCGTCAAGCCTAACAGCGACAAGTCGAGGTCGACGTGGCATGAGACGGCGTCGCGGGGATTCAAGCTGACGATCACCAGGACCACGTTTTGGCCATCGGGCGCCGCCTTCGAATAGACCATCACGTCGGGATGCTCGCAGGCGTGAAAGCGCAAATTGTCATAGAAGTGCAGGGCGGGATTGTCGCGGCGCGCGCGATTGACCCTTTGAATGAAATCGTTGATGTTGAGCACGTGGTTCCAGTCGCGGACCTTGATCTCATATTTTTCGGAGTGGAGATATTCCTCGCTGCCAGGCTCCACGGGCACGTTTTCACACAACTCATAGCCGCTGTAGATGCCATAGGAAGAGGAGAGCGTCGCCGCGAGCAGGAGGCGAATCTTGAAGGCAGGCCGGCCGCCTTTTTGAAGATAGGCATGCAGGATATCGGGGGTGTTGGCGAAAAGATTCCCGCGAAAATACTCGACCATCTCGGAGCGGGTCAGGTCGGTGAAGTATTGGATCAGGCCGGGTTTGTCGTTGGTCCAGGTGAAATAGGTGTAGGATTGCGTGAAGCCCAGCTTGGCCAAGGTTTTCATTTTGTCGGGGATGGTGAACGCTTCGGAAAGAAAAATGGCTTCCGGGTGGACCAGGCGGATCTCGTGAATGAGCCATTCCCAAAAGCCAAAGGGTTTCGTGTGGGGATTGTCCACGCGGAAGATCGACACCCCTTGCTTGATCCAAAAGAGGAAGATGCGCTTCCATTCCTGCCAAAGGCTGACCCAGTCCTCGGTATCGAAATCCAACGGGTAGATATCTTGGTACTTCTTGGGTGGATTCTCGGCGTATTGAAGCGTGCCGTCGGGCCGGTGCTTGAACCACTGCGGATGCTTCTTGAGATAGGGATGATCGGGGGAACACTGCATGGCGATGTCCAGAGCGATCTCGATGCCCAGTTCACGGGCTGCCTGGACGAGGTCCCGAAAATCCTTGAGCGTTCCCAATTCTGGATGAACGGCGTCGTGTCCCCCTTCCTCGCTGCCAATGGCCCAAGGGGAGCCGGGGTCGTGAGGTCCTGCTTTCAAGGTGTTGTTGCGGCCCTTGCGGTGGGTTGTGCCGATGGGGTGGATCGGCGTGAGGTAAAGCACATCGAATCCCAGCCGGGCGATCTCAGGCAGCCGTTTGATGCAATCCCGGAAGGTGCCATGGCGCTGGGGATCATCGGTTTGCGAGCGGACAAACAGTTCATACCAAGCGCCGCAGCGGGCCTTGGGCCGATCCACCGTGACATAAATCAACCGATCGAGCGTCGTGAGATTGCGCCTTTCAGCGTAACGCAGCATGCAGGCTTCCAGTTGCAAGTCCCTGGCCAGGGCCACGGCGGCGCCGGCGGGCAAGTGGCGCAATTGATCCGCACAATGCTTAAGGAACAGGGCGTTGGCGGTGTGCTCGGAGGAATCTTGATCGCCGGCCCATTCTACCGCCTGCAGGCGGGCTTCATCGACCAGGTGAGCGCCTTCGAGCAGTTCGCTGCGCAGGTCGTGAATCCCCGCTTCATACTTGCGTTCAAGCCCCCAGCGCCACGTGCCGAAGCGGTCGGTCCACGCCTCGATGGTGTAGACGTAATCCTTGAGCTCCTCGACGCGGAAGGAAGCGATCCACCGGCCGTCCGCGCGCTGCGTCATGGGCGTCAGGGTCCATTCCGTTTCCTCGACGCGCATGGACTTGAGCACGGCCGCCAGGTGATCGTGCCCTTCGCGGAGCAGGGTGGCTTCGACGTGGACGAGATCGCCGACGATGCGCTTGATCGGATACCGCCCGGAGTCGATTTGGGGCGCGACGTTGAGGATCAGGATGCGCTCGTCGTGGAGCCGCTGCATCTGGGAATCATGGGCCGTGGTCAATGGTTTATGCATGAACCGCACTTTCTCCTTCAAGGTGGCTCAACATTCCCGCGTCCATTGGCTAGAATGACGCGGAACGGATTCGACCGATCAACCGGCGCTGGTTTTTCCCGAGGTGGCCCTCATGACAGAACCCGTCCATGTGTCGCGTCATCCCTTGCTTTTGACACGACTCGCCCAATTACGACATCGGGACACGCCATCGCCCGTGTTTCGCCGGCTGGTCCGAGAATTATCGCAACTCCTATTTTACGAGGCAACCACGGACCTTGTCTTGCAAGAAATCACGGTGCCGACCCCCTTGGCGACCTGTTCGGCCCACGAATTGGCTGAACCGATTGGGTTGGTGCCGATTTTGCGGGCCGGACTGGGCATGGCGGAAGCGATCCTGGAATTGGTCCCCTCGGCGGGCGTCTGGCATCTGGGCATGTACCGCGATCACGCCACGTCGCAGCCGGTCCTGTATTACAACCCCTTGCCGGCCAAGGCGCCGTTCGACGTGGCCATGGTGGTGGACCCCATGCTCGCCACGGGAGGGTCGGCCGTCGCTTGCATCAATGAGCTGAAAAAGAAAGGGGTGGGCCGGATCAAATTCCTCGGCTTGATCGCGGCGCCGGAGGGGGTGGCGGTGATGCGCAAACACCATCCCGACGTTCCGCTTTTCCTGGCAGCAGTCGACAGCCATCTCAATGAGAAGAACTACATCGTGCCCGGCCTGGGCGATGCGGGCGATCGGCAGTTTGGCACCGCCTAGGCGAGCTTAGGCCGCCAAGGCAAGCACGATGCGTTACGGGCAGGGTCATTTCCCGCCAAAATCGGCCGCGAAAGCCTTGGCGTTCAGTTCCTCGCCCGTAGCGAACTTGGTCAGTTGATTCCAACTGAGCGTCCGGCCTGGCGCGAACACCTTTTCCTTCATGAATTGCCCCACCTCCTTGCGATTGACGTAGTCGGCCTGATCGGGAGTCGTTTTCAGCACAGTGCGCGACAGGGCATGATGCACTTGCGAGGCGAAAAGCTGGCCCATCATGTAATTGTGATAGTAGGCCGGGGCGCTGCAGACGTGGATCTTGCTGGCGTAATCCGGCGCGGAGCGGCCTTGGGGCCGCCGCATCATCTGATATTCTTCCACGAGGTCCCACCACAGCTTATTCAGGTCCTGGTCGGGATTCTCGTACATGCCCTTTTCAAAGCGCAGCATGACCTGGCACCACCGCGAGAAGATGAGGAGTTGATTGCGCAGCATCTTCTTGGCGGTCTCATCAAACTTGGCCGGGTCCGCCACCTGCACGCCCATGTTCTTGAGCCACGCGGAACTCTTGGAGAATTTTTCAAACTGCATGGCCACGCCTTCGGTGCACAGGATGTGGGCCTCGCTCCGCAGCACATAGGGCACGCTCTGCGGGATGTTCTTGCTGCTGTAGACAGCGTGGCCCAATTCGTGCAGCATCGTGGCCATCCAGTATTCATTGGGAACGATGTTGGCGAGCACGCGCACGTCGCCGTCGCGATCGACGTCGATGCAAAAGGCGTGGGGGCTTTTCCCCGGCTTCTCATACAGGTCGCTGCGGGCGATGACGTCGTCGATGGGCAAATCCATGCCCTTGTAAAAGTCCCGGCACAGCTTCAGGATGTCCACCTTGGCGTATTCCACATCCAGGTTGGTGTCATAAATGGCCGGCGGCTCCTGGAAGAAGGGATCCTGGTAATGCCAGGGGCGAAGGTCCGCGACAGCGATGCCCAGCTTTCCCGCCAATTTCTGATCGATCTCTTCCTTGATCTTGCGGAAGGGTTCGCGGGTGAGTTGGTCCAGCTCATCGAAAAGTTGCAAGACCTTGGCCTGATCCTGCTCGTTGAGATGGAGCATCATCTTGTGGTAGTCGGCAAAGCCCAGCTTGCGGGCCGCCTGGTTGCGGAGGCGCACGAGTTCCTTGAGGTCGTTTTCCACGACGGCTCCCACGCCCTTGCTGGCCTCCCACACGGCCTTGCGCTGCTCGCTGTTGCTGGATTCCTTCAGCACCTTGCGGACTTGACTGTCCGTCATCTCCTCCGCGCCCACCTTGGCCCGGTAGACGTTGAAGGCTTTTTCCACGGCGTTGGCCTTGGCCGACATCGCCTTGAGCAGCTCGGGATCGACTTGCTTTTCCAGGTATTGCAGATACAAGATATGAATTTGCCTTCGCAGGAGGGGATCCGTGATCTCCGATTCGTGCAGTTTCTTGACCTGATTGAACCAATCGCGGTCGGCCAGGGCGGCGTCCAATTCATTCTGAATTTCTTCCTTTTTGGCGAAATCCTCGTCCTTGCCCGTGACGTTGGCGTTCCACCAGGCTAAACCCGCCTTGTATTCCAGGGGACGCAAACGTTCCTCGTGCCGCTTGATGAACAGGGCGGCCTCCTCGTCGATGGTCAGAGGATCATGCATTCCCAGCAGCGCCATGTGTCCTCCCCAGGATAAACTCAAAAGACATCCCAAGAGCAGCATCCCGCGATTCATGTCACTCTCTCCGTTTTCCCTCAAGAATCATGGACTCCTCGCACGCCGCCGACCGCGTGCCGTTAATCACTCCGCCCCGGCGGTTCATCGGCGTCGTCCGCCAGGCCGGTGCTCCGCTGCCGTTCTTGATACAGCAAGGGGAGTTGCCTTTCCAGCATCGTGCGTTCGTCCTCGCGAATTCGCCGCCGATGTCGAATCCCATGCTTGCGAATCGACCGAATCTCCCACAAACCAAGCCCAATCAGCAAGACAATCGCTCCCATCAACACGCCCACGTAGGCAAAGCTGAACAAGACGAAGGACCGCTCTTCTTCCGTCAGCGGCGCGAGGGGTTTCTCCTCGATGCGCGCCTGGTTGGACCTCAGGATCAGCTCATCCAGTCGATCCAGAATCCGCATGCCCATCAGGCCGGCCAGCATCACCGCCGCCGCCAACATCAAGAAGCAACCGGCAAGCCGGCGGATGATCTGCCATTTGAAGTGTTGGCGATCATCGTGGGTCAAATGGGGCTGATCCCGCAGCCAGAACAGTTGCCGGACCTGCAGCCAGGCGAACCACACTGCCAGGACGGCCAACAGGCCAGCAAACACCGGGATCAAATAATAAGGGAGATCGGAAAGCACCATGACAGGTTGACTCGCTCAAAAGGCCCGTCTCATCCAGGTCATCAGCACGCGTCCGACCTGATCCATGGTATCCGGGGAACAGTTTTCGGGAATGTCCGACAGCCGATGCCAATGGGGATAGTCCATGAAGTCCGCTTCACGACCCGGCAAGATGTGGCGATTCCGCGGCGCGCTGGGCACAATGTCGACCGCGGGGATGCCGACGCGCAGCAAGGCGAGATGATCATCGAGCACGTCCTGCCCCCAGCTCGGCACGAAGGCCTTGCAATCCAGCTCCTTAGCGATGTTCCATATTTTCTCGACCAGTCTGCCCGCGGACATGGCGGAATGGCCTTCATAAAGAAACTTGGCGTTTTTCCCCGCCACCATGTCGAGCAGGATGGCTTCAAGGTACTCCATCCCGCCGGGATTTTGCCGCCGCGCTTTGGCATACTCATCGGCGAAATGATCCGAGCCGAAGAAGTAGCGATCGCCGCCTTCCTCGCTGGGACGCTTGTCAAAGATGTATTCTTCCCCATCGAAGAGGACAAAATCCAGGCCGACTTTCAGTTCCAGGGCGGCGACATGATGGGCGAGTTCCATCATCACCGCCACGCCCGAAGCGCCGTCATTGGCGCCGACAAACGGCTTGGTCCAGTCGCGCGGGTTCGGCTCCTGATCGGCGATGGGGCGGGTGTCGTAATGGGTGCACACCATGATCCGCCGCTTGCGTTCGGGATGCCAGCGGGCGATGAGGTTCGTCATTTCGACGGCTTGGGGCCGGCTGCGCTGCTTGGCCTGAAAGGTCTGCAGCTCCACCTGCGCTCCCTGCGCCTCGAAGTGCTTTTTGACCATCGCGATCTGCTTCTTCATCCCCTCCGTGCCGCTGATGCGGGGCCCGATGGCGCAGATTTGCCGGAGATAGTTGAAGGCTCTCTGAGCATCGAATGTCGCGGACGAATCGGCTCCCCCCCGGCCCGTGGCGAAGGAGGTGCTCCCCTGGTTCGAGCTTTGCGCGTTCGAGGATGGATAATGCATCATGAGGACGATTCCTCCCCCGACCACCAGGAGGCTGAGCACGGTCCAAAGTAAGCGCGTTTTGTGGGACATGAAGGCGTTCCCTTGATTTACGGGCTATTGGCATTGTAGTGGAGCGCATGGGCTTGAGCCTATGGCAAAGTCGTCAGAACATCGCGGGGAATGGGAGGAATGGCAGGCGAAGATTGTGCGGGTGATTCCTATATTAATCGTCAACCCTGCTTTGTATGCGTGCATGTAGTCCGAGATCGACCTCGACCAGCAAGGGTGGTTGGTTCCAACCTGAGAAGGATGATCGCATGAATCCGTATCGCCATCATCGGCTGAGCTTGTTTGTTTGTTTCTTGCCGTGGCTGCTTTGGATAAGCGCTGAGGGTGCCCCGCAAGGATCGGCCAAGCGGCGGATCGAAGTGGCCATTGCGCCTGCCCTGGTCGTGGAACCGCCGGCTCAGGGGAGGTTGGTGGTGGTGATCTCCAAAGACTTGCGGAGCAGCGATCTGCGCCGCGCCATCGGCAGAACGGGCCTGCAAGCGCCGCCGATCTTTGGCGCCGACGTCGCCGCCTTCCGAGCGGATCACGTGGCCTCCGTGGATGACCAGTCTCAGGCCTTTCCCATCGCCAGCCTGGCCGACGTGGCTCCGGGCGAATACCTGGCGCAAGCGGTCTTCATGACCAACCGCGATCTGAATTTGCCCAACGCTCCGGGCAACCTCTTCAGCAAACCTCAGGTCATCCAGATCGGCCAGGGGGAAACCCCGCGCCTCTTGCTGACCGAGCGGGAGCCGGACGAACGCCTGCCCGCCGACACGGACCGCGTCAAGTATCTCAAGTTTCCGTCGAAACTTCTGAGCGACTTTCACGGCCGCCCCATGTTCTACCGGGCGGCGGTGATTTTGCCGGCTGGCTTTGACCGCGATCCCCAGCGGCGTTTTCCCCTCTGCGTCGACATCGGCGGCTACGGCACGCGCTTTACCATGGCCCGCTTCATGGCGAGCCGGGGAGGAGCAACGGAAAGCGCAACGCCCTTCGTCCGCCTGTTGCTTGATGGGGCCGGACCCTATGGCGATCCCTATCAGGTTAACTCCGCGAACAACGGCCCCTATGGCGACGCTTTGACACAAGAATTAATCCCCCACGTCGAGAAAACGTTCCGCTGCATCGGCCAGCCCCATGCCCGCTTCACCGCGGGCGCCTCCACCGGCGGCTGGGTCTCCCTTGCCTTGCAGCTTTTCTATCCCGACACCTTCAATGGCTGCTGGTCTTCCTGCCCCGATGCGGTTGATTTTCGCTGCTATGAATTGATCAACATTTACGAAGATCAGAATGCCTATGTCAATCGTTTTGGCTTTGAGCGGCCAGCCAAACGCACCATCGATGGCGACACGGTCTATACTGTCCGCCATGAATGCCAGATCGAAAATGTGCTGGGGCTGGGCGACCACTGGGTCATGGGCGGCAAGGACTGGGCTTCATGGAATGCGGCTTACGGTCCACGGGGAGTTGATGGACGCCCCAAGGCGCTTTGGGACCCGAAGACTGGCGTGATCGATCGCTCCGTGGTCGAACATTGGAAACAGTACGACCTCAGGCTTTACGTTGAAAAACACTGGCCCCAACTCGGGCCGAAGGTCAACGGCAAGATCCACGTCTGGGTCGGCGATGCCGACGACTATTTTTTGAACAACGCGGTCTATCGCCTCAAGGCTACCCTGGAAAGACAGCGACAGCCTGCCTTTCAAGGGAGCATTGTCATTGCGCAAAGGCAGCCGCACACAAGCGGCTGGTCGGACCAGGAAATGCTGCGCCAGATGGCGGAGCGCATGGCGGCCACCGCTCCCCGCTAACCTTGATTGCGGACGAGGGGCTGTTTAATGGCGAGCGGGGGGCGTCAGCCCCTTTGCTCCCTAACTCCATTTCACATTTTTTGCAGCAGCGATCATTGCTCCGCCAGGTCATCATCCTCGAGCGTAGGCCTCATCCAGCCGCGCCGGCGCATCCACCAATACATCAGGGGCGGCGTCGCCATCAAAAAAAGCAAACATGCTCCAAAGAGCAGTTGTGCAGGAATGGAGGAGTTCTCAATGTTGAACCCGTCAGCGAAGAAGTTCATGCCGAAAAAGCCGGTGATGAAGGTGATGGGCATGAACAGCACGGTGACGACGGTCAGCGTGCGCATCACTTCGTTCAGTTTGGTCGATGACACCGATACATAACTGTCCAATGCCCCCGACATCATATCCCGCATGCCGTCCACAATGTCGTAGAGCCGCACCAGATGATCGTAGACGTCCCGAAAATAGATGCGGTCTGACTCGCGAACCATGCTGAAATGGTCCCGGGCCAATCGATTCATGGTTTCGCGCATGGTGCCCAATTGACGCCGCAGCTTGAGCAGCGTGCGCCGCAGCCGAAAAATGCGACTGACCGTGGCCTTGTTGGGCTTGGAGAAAATTTCATGCTCTAAATCGTCAATCTCCTCTTCCAACCCGTCCACGACCGTCAGAAAGTCGGACACAATCCGATCCATTAAGGCGTAAAGGAGCCGGGCCGGGTGCGCCAGGGAGGCTGCATTGCCGCCATTGATCAAGCCCTGCTGCCACAACTGGTCGAGCGATCGAATGGGCAGCCCATGAACGGTGATGAGGTAGTTAGGCCCTAGAAAACAATCCAGCTCCAACATTTCCAGAGTGCGATTGGATTCCAGCGCCAGGGCATGCATGACGATGTACATGTATTGCTGCCAGTCGTCCGCCCGCGAGACGTGCGCCTCCTCCAAGGCATCGTCCACCGCCAGGGGGTGAAAGGCGAAGTGAGCTTTCAGCCACTGGGCGATTTCGGTCTTGTGCGTGCTGTCGAACAGGATGTCGATCCACAAACAGCCGTCACGCGCTTGCAAAAGTTCGTGGAGTTGATCATCGGTTACTTCCGACTGGACTTCGCCAGAGGGAGCACGATATTGGATGCGCATCATATTCGGGCCCGCGATTGAGGATGCTATTGGATTGGCGACATTGTAGCTGAAACCGCGCGGACGTGGCGGTGCGGATGAAGCATTCCATGGTACTTCGGATAAAACTAAGGTCTAAACTGGGACCGGGAAGATGGGTGATAAGCGCGCCGGATGGTGAAGTTGGGTAAAAGCGGTTTTAGTCTTTATGGTAATGTGTTCATTTTTATTTATTATGTGTTGCTTTTGCTGTGCGCCCACGTTACGATTCCCCAACAGAGAAAGATGTCGAAAAAGTTGTGATAAATGAGAATGAATCACTAAAGCATTCGGTTGAATGCATGTGCGGAAAAAGCGAATAAAGGGGCTCGAATTAAAATCGCTCATAAGGTGGGCAGGTCGTCATGAAAGCAAAATTTTTGATTCTTGCCGCCCTGTTCAGCACGTTGATGGTTTTTCTTTTCTATAAAGGCATGCAAGCATTGTGCCTATCGGAACATGAGGAATCAAGGCACAAAGATCTTGGTGAAGTCTTTTTGGAAGATGTTGAAGAACTAGAAGGCAACTTCAGAGTTTTGAACACGCATGATAACCCAGTCAGGTTTTCTGTTCAATCCCAGTCATGTGGATGCTCGAGTGTATCCTTGGACCAAGACGAAATCCAGCCTGGGCAATATGCCAAACTGCGAATGAAAAGCCGCATCAGTCCAGTTGAAGGGAAAAAAGTGTTTCATGTAATGATCAAAAGCCATCTCGCAGATCATCAGACATTTACTGTTTCAGCTAACGTTATTTGATACGGCCGTGGATATTTCACCGATACTATTGTGAACAAGACAAGCAAAGGAAATGTGCCTATGGTTATTCAATGCTCAGACAGCCTAATCAAGGAGTAGTGTAATGTCCTGTAACAATCGATTGCTATCTGTAGTGATCATGTTGCATGCACTTATGCTGAATGAAATAACCTTGAACTATGAAGAAAGCCCATTTAATACGCCATTGCCTGTGCCGCCGGGTTGCCCTGTGCCGCCAAGCAACGATCACGCGAATGAAAAATGCGTTGAAATTCAAAGTTGTCCGAATTTACCAGTAGGATGTGTGGCTAGCACGGTGGTGTGTGGCATGGTCACATCAGTTTCGGAAAAGGTAATCGCAGCTACTTTAGTAGGGCAATGCGCTCCGCCAAATGACAATGGCGGATGTGTATCATATCATCCATTCTGGTGTGGTATGGTTCAGACCTATACTGCGCCAAACTGCCCTATTGGAGCAGAAGCATGTGTAGAATACCGGGGAAAACATGGTGGCTGCTAGCTGAACAAGTGAGAAACACATGACCATCATCATGGTGCAGATACTGGCTTGCCTTACTTTTTGTCAACCTGATGATACCAGGCAGGTGTTAGAATATATCCGAAGCGGTTACTTGGATTATATATCCAAGCTAAACCACTTGGATTGCGAGTATACTGTTACAAGAAGCTTTGAGAATATGCCTGCCAATGGTCTATTTGCTGATTCTTTCTCCTTGCAAGGAATATTGAAAATCAGAGACGGAAGTATTTATTCAAAAATGGAGCTTGAAGACCGCATCAAGAAGGAAGTTCATGAGAAGTTGAGCAAGGCAGGAGAAGGACATAGCGCCGGCCCCATTTCCGTTACCCTCCCTCCGGGAATGTTTTCTATGACGGAGATGATTCATCGTTCAAGTTATCTGAGCATGTCGTCTGAAGCCCGAATATGCATGATGCGCGACGTTCAACAAAGTGTATCCTTAGCAAATCTGAATCCATTGTCTCTAATTTATCATTCATCCATGCCCTATGGTGGATTTGATATATATCTGACTAATATGATTGCAGGAGAAATTATTGTCGAGAAGCTAGAGAAAAACTCTGCAAAACGGTACATAATACAGTGGAGGGACAAAAAAGATGAGTATCTTTTAGTATTGGATGAGGAAAAGGGGATGATTCCGGTTCTGTTTCGATTTAAGAATGCTTCATGTACCTTGGAACGAAAGCTGGAAGAGACGCAAGTGTGCAGCAATCGCATACATTTTCCCAAAAAATGGCGATCTACGATGACTCTTGCGACTGGCGCAATTTACAAGATCGACATCACAACCAATAAAGTTGAAATGGATTCAATACCAAATGAAATACCGGATAAAATCCCCATCACTGCTAAAATGAGGGTATCCTACTTCGACAAGTCTGGGGCATTTTACGACAGCGTCGGGGAAGAAATCGGCATCCATGACTTGCCAGCGATCATGAAAAAATGCCTGGGCCGCTTGGCCTTTGATCAGCCCTCATGGTGGCGGCGTTATCTGTGGCATTTTGTCATTGGGAGCGCGGCGCTGGCCGTCCTTTGGCTGGTCGGGCGCTGGGTTGGCTGGCGCAAAGGAAAACGCATACTTGGCCATGGACCCGTGTCTTCTTGAATGAAACTGCCACCTCCGGGAGAAGGTGATGCGCCACACAAGACGGGCCTTCAGTTTAGTTGAATTGCTCATCGTCATCGGCATCGTGACGCTTCTGCTTTCTCTGCTCATTCCCGCTGTGCAATTGGTTCGCGCGGCTTGGGATCGCGTTGCCTGTCAAGCCAAGCTGCGGCAACTCGGCATCGCCCTGCATCAATATCACTTGGATCAAGGACATCTGCCGGCTGGATTCGTTCCGCCCGCTTCAGGTCAGCGCTACCCCTATCTCTCCTGGCTGGCGCGGACGCTCCCCTACTTGAGCCAGGATCCTCTGTGGCGAGACATCGATGCGGCGTACCGCCTTGACCCATATCCTTTTCATCAGCCACCGCATCATGCCTTGGGAAGGCCAGTCCAGGCTTTTCAATGCCCCGGCGATGAACGCGTCAAGGCACAGCAAGTGACGCATGAAGGATATCTTGTTGGTCTGACCAGTTACGCTGGCGTGAATGGAATCAACATGAACACCCAAGACGGCGTCCTGTACCGGCTTTCCAAAGTCAAGTTTTCAGACGTCCGCGACGGCATGAGTTCGACATTGATGGTGGGCGAAAGGCCCCCTGGGCCTGATTTCTGGTTGGGATGGTGGTATGTTTCAGGCTCCAACGGGTTGACGGGAAGCCCTGAGTTTCTCTTGGGCGCGCAGGAAATCAATCAAGTGGGCAAGTATGACTACCTTTACTGCCCGCCTGGGCCCTATCGCTTTTCCAAAGGGCGTTGGCATTATCCCTGTTCCATCTTTCATTATTGGAGCCCGCACCCATCAGGAGCCAATTTTCTCATGGTCGATGGCTCCGTTCATTTGCTGAAATACACGGCTCGAGAGGTTCTACCCGCGCTCGCCACCCGCGCCGGAGGAGAGGTTCCGATTGATTTAGATTAATCATCCGCTCAAGATCTTACGATACTTGCCATCGGCGCAGCTCGCCATCGATGACTAACCTTTCGATGATTCTCGGGGATCGCAACGCCCTTTGCTGCGTCTCTTGCCGCGCATTAATGAGGTAGGAGTTGCCTTAAGGAAAAAGGTCGGGCAAGCCCCCTTGACCCTGGCCATGGCGCCGTTTACCCTGATTTCATCACGCCATCACAAAGGTTGCGTGGTGTTTTCATCAGTCAGGATGCCTCATGAGCTTGACCGCGCCGGAAAAACAAGCCCCATCCACCAACGTGCTGGCCAGCCCGGCTCCCGTTCGCCTGACCCCTGAGATGCTCATCGAGGAAAATCGCCGCAACGACCGCTTGCTCGTCGGCGTCCTGGTCCTCTTGGCCTTTCTGCTGGCCTCTTTCCCCATTGCCCACAGCGATATGTGGATGAGCCTGAGAACCGGGCAATTGATCGACCGGGGCGAGTTCGTTTTCGGGACCGACCCCTACTGTTTCACCACCTCGGGACAGAGGTGGATTCATCCCGGCTGGCTCAGCGATTGGCTGTTTTATTGCATTCATAGCTGGTTTGGCGGCGGCGGACTGGTCCTGCTGCGCGGCCTGTTGATGCTGGGCACGACCCTCGTCATGCTGCGCTTCCGCAGGGACGGGGGCAGCAGCTTCGCTCCGGTCCTGTGCATAGGTCTGGCCGTCTTCGCCATGGCGCCCTATTTGAGCATGCGTTCGGAAATGTTCAGCGTCTTCTTTCTGGCCCTGACGCTGTATCTGCTGTGGCGGCCCGCGGTAGCCGAACCTGGCCGGAGCCGTCTGGCGCCGCTGCGTTGGACCCATGGCCGGTTCTATTTTCTGCTGCCTGTGCTGTTTGCTCTCTGGGCGAATCTGGATGAATGGTTTGTGCTGGGGTTGCTGCTGCTGGGTCTGTGGAACGTCGGCGCCTGGATGCAATCGCGCTGGGCCATCGGGCAACCCTATGATCGCACGACCCCGGAGGAGCGGCGCTGTTTGTGGATCATCTTCGCCTTGTGCGCGGCGGCCTGCTTGCTCAATCCTTATCACTTTTGGGTCTTTCACATGCCGAGCGAGATGCTGTCTCCCGCCTATGTGTTCATGGGAGATAAATTCCGCACCTGGCACATCACGGTGAGTCCCTTTGAAAGCAGTTATTTCAGGCGGTTAGGCGTTTTCAGCGACATCTTGCAGCCTTTTGGGCTGACGCTCACGGAATGGGCTTATTTTCCTCTGGTGCTGTTGGGTGTGTGTCTGGTGCCCTCTCGGGGGCTGTTCAGCCATTGGACGCGGGTGATCCTGTGGCTGGTCTTCTTTGCCCTTTCCGGCTGGCAAGCGCGGAACATCGCTTTCTTTGCCGTCGTGGCGGGGCCGTTGACGGCGCTGAATTTGCAAGACCTCATGGCCAAGGCCGCGCCGCAGCCAAGCCTGCGCCGCTGGTCGGTGGCTGTGAGTCAATTCAGCCGCTTCTTTTTGCTGGCCCTTTTCCTCATCGCCATCGTTTTTATTGCCGTGCCCTATCCGGAACCGACGACGCCCTACGTCTTCAACCCGCTTATCGGCCAGCCGACACTGGGATGGATCAATCCGCGCGGCTCGCTAGGCTGGTCGCTGCATGTGGACGCATCCATGCGGGGCGTGGCGGAGCATTTGCATCGCTGGCGCGTCGGCAAGGTGGTTCCAGAAGAGTCCCTGCGCGCCTTTCCCATGAATTGGATGGATCAGCCCGCCTATGACGCCTGGTTCAATCCTGGTGGGAAAAGCTTCATCGATGCCCGATATCCTTTGCATGAGGAGACGGCGCAGGATTTCTACCAGGCATATGAAGCGCTGCGGGACACGGGCCGCAACGCCGACCCGACCCGTCCAATGCCGCCGCAAGAGGTGGACGCATGGGCCGAACGCTGGCAAAGCATTTTTAAAAAATACGACCTGAGCATGATGATCCTGGGGGAACGGAATGTTCCCCGGCCCGATCCACGCCAGCCGATGGGAACGAGGCTCGTCAGCCTGCGGGCGATCTTGCTCGACATGCGCGACCGCCAGGGCAAGCATTTCTTTGAAATCCTCGATTACTTCGACGGCCAGAACTTTCTATTGGCCTGGACCGGCTCGAAGCATTTCGAGCGGTTGCAGGAGCATTTGTTTAACCCATATCAGGCGGCGTTCCGCAAGGGCTTTCCCGCGCCGCCGCCGATCAGCGAGCCGCCGACGACCGACCAGGATTCCCCGTTGACGGTTTGGCTCAAAGGCAGTTTGCCGAATCGCCCGCCTGGCGTCGATGCGGCGGCCAACATCTTGCAGCGATTCGCTGAGGTTCGCAGTCTGTTGCGGCAGCAGTATCTCATGAACGCCCATGGCGAATTCGTGGACCACCTGCTGCAATATGGCGGCAATCTGGCCGCCGGGCAGTGGCGCCCGCCGATCATTAAGAACATCACGCCGCTGGTGCCGGGCGAATTTTTCCTTGCCATTCGGTATGCCCGCGAGGCGATTGCCGCCAGCCAGCAAATGAACGACGTCCGCAGCCAGATGGCGCGCGGCGAAGCCTATCGCCAATTGGCCCTTGCCTATGAAAACCTCTACGAGATGGAAAAGGGCATTTGCGAAGGCATGCTCAATCCCGTCCGGGAAGTGCAAGTGACGTCGGCGTATCACCAAGCGGTTCAGTTGCTGCCTGGCGATCCGAGTTTGCATTTCAACTTGGCCCGCCGATATCTGGGCCGGCGCGACCAGACGGGTCGACCCGAACCGCTGCTGGACGTTGGCCTGTATCACTTCGAAATGGCCGTGCAGTTGCGGGCGCGCCTGGCCGGTCCAGGTGAACAGGACAAGAAAATCCAGGACGCCGAGATCGTATTGAAGCGCGACCTCTTTAACGTCACGGGGTTACAGTACGAGGAGCTGAACAAAGGCTTGAAACTCAACCAGGAGCGCTACAAGGGGACAGTTCGCCGCGATCCCTTGAAGCCATCGGACAATGCCCTGCGCCGCTTCGACATGGCTTTCGAGCTTCGCCTCTTAAGACAAGCAGAGGAGGCGCTGAACGATGCCTTGAGCGGCCCTAAGGTGGATGAAGAGGTTTACCTGCGGGCCATCATCCTGGCCATCAGTTTGGGCGATCTGCCCCGGCTCATGCATTGGATGGGCCTGCCGATCGTGCGGCAGAAAATCGGCGAGCCGCGCTACATTGGCTTTGCCGCGGTCATGGCCCCCGCCATCGGAGCCTATGACCAGGCCACCGAATATCGCAAGGAATTGGCCAAAATCATCGAGCAAGACGCCGCACGCAACCTGCTCAGCGTTGGCCGCCTGCACACGCTGGGCGGTTCCTTCGATCCCGTAGGCAGCAATCTCTGGGGCTTTCAACGCGGCATGTTCGAGCAATTCAACATCATGCATCAACTCAGCGAACAGTGGATCATGATGGGGCTGAATCATCTAGAGGCGGGCCGGCCCGCCGAGGCGGCCCGTCTCTTCCGCCACGCCATCAAGGACATTCAACCGCTGTCCCCCTATCGCAATCTGGCGGGACGCTATTATTATCTGATCACCGGGCAATTCCTTGAGGATTGATCACGCTTTTCTCGAACATGAAAGGATGGAACCCATGTTGATCCCCTACCTTGTCGCGCTGACCTGCTGCTTGCTGGAACCCAGTTCCGCGACCGCGAGCAACCTGGTCCTTTCGAATGTGCGCGCCACCCAGGGGCTGTTCGGCCCCGCGCGGGAGTCGTTTGACCTGCTCCCGGGTGATACCCTTTTTGTCAGCTTCGACATCAACGGGCTGCAGATGGACAAAGCCGGCCGCTATGTCTACACCGCCAGCTTGCAGGTCGAGGACAGCAGCGGCAAAGTCGTCTTCGCCGATGCCCAAACCACAGGCCCCCTGGGCAACGTGCAGTCCTCGCTGAAGGTCCGGCATCATTTCCAAATCGCCACCGGACTGGACCAGCCTCCGGGCAGCTACAAGTTGAAGGTCAGCGTCGTGGACCTGAACGTCAAGGGCCAACCCGGTCTGAGCCAGGAAGCGACCACGACTCGGAACTTCACGGTTCTCAAGCCGGACTTTGGCCTGGTGCGCACGCAATTGACGAGCGACGTCTATGGCCGGATGCCGTCGCCGAACGTCGCCGTCGCGGGGCAGACTCTCTATTGCAACGTCGTGGCGACGGGCTTTCAGCTTGACCGCGCTGCCAAGGAAGCTGCCTTGACGTTTGAGATGAATCTATTGGATGCCAAGGGGCAGCCGATGATGAAGCAGCCCGTGGTGGCGGAATTTCGCAACATCCCATCGGAGACGCGCTACTTGCCGCTGCGGTTCGACTTGCCGTTGCATCAAGGCGGTTCGTATAAGGTGCAGATCAAGGCGGTCGATGAGGTGAGCAAGAAAACGGCGATGTTGACCCTGCCAGTGCAAGTGATGGAGGATTAAACCAGACGCAGGCACCCCCACTGTCGCCCTAAACAGCGAACTGAAATGGCAAAGGCGAGGGCAATCACTAACCCTTCCTCGCGCCGCTGCCGCTTGGCGATGGCTCACCATTCAATCTCGAACAAAAGGCACTTGGCCTCCGCGGCCCGGTGCCTTTGCCTTGTCCTTTGACGTTTCCATTCCAAGCGAACCACCAAACCGACCCTGGTCTGACGCTCATCCGTTTCTTTGACCAATCATTTCGCGGAATCCAGCTCCGACCTAAGGCAAAGGCCCTCGTTTCGGCATATCCTAAGGGCAAGGAGTTTGGGGCATGTTCGGATCGTTTTTTCGCATCGCGGCCCAATCGCATGGCCGCCGTCGCGTCTTGCGTTTGGCCATTTGGCTGCACCTTTCGCTTTACGCCGTCGTGCCATTGTCCCTTTGGGGCAGCGCTCCTGGCCCCAACGTGGTGATCCGCAATCTGGGTATGACCCTGCTCCTTGGCGGCATCATCGAAGGCGCCTTGCTCATCGGCTGGCGTCTAACCCAGCTTCCGCGCAGCCAATCCTTGGAGTTTCTGCTGGTCAGCCCCATGCAGCCGACGAAGGTATTTTACGCCGAGGTTTTGGTGGGCATAACGCGCGTGGCCTGGGTGACACTGTCGGGGCTGCCCATCTTGTTGCTCCTCTCGCTGAATCGGCACCTGTCCGGGATGGACGTGCTCGTGCTGTTGATCATGCCCTGGACCTGGGGCGTCTTCACCGGGGTGGGGCTGACCATGTGGGCCTACGAGCCGATCGCGGTGCGCCGCTGGCTGGAACGACTCATCTTTCTCGCCATCATGACTTACCTGGTGTTGGGCGTGCTGGCGGCGGAACGGCTGCCTTATTGGCTAACGTTGCTGCCGGAGGACATCGGTGCTTTTTTGATGAACTTGTTTCGCGGGTTGCATTTCAACAATCCCTTCAGCGTGATGGAATTTTGGTGCATTGGCAGTCAAAAGCAGACCTGGCCCAGGATGGTGGGGCTGGAGTTGTTTGCTCTGGTTGCCGTGTTGTTCATGACAGTTCGGGCCGCCAGTCGGCTCAAGGGCCATTTTCAGGATCGCCATTATCGCCAGAAGGAAGACAAAAGCGCAAGGTATCGTGAAAGCATCGGCGACCGGCCATTGTCCTGGTGGTCGGTAAAGCGGGTCATGGAATACGCCGGCCGCGTCAACCTGTATTTAGCTGGCGGGTTTAGCCTGCTCTATGCCATGTACCTGATCGCGGGGGAGTCCTGGCCAAGCTGGCTGGGACGCGGCGCTTTTCAAGTCGTCGAAATCGGTCTGGGCGGCGTGGCTGGCATGAGCACGGGGTTGGTCGTCCTGGCAGCAGTGCCCGCGGCATTTCAGTATGGCCTGTGGGATTCCAGCGTTCAAGATCGATGCAAGCGATTGGAATTGATCTTGATGACCGAACTGGACGCCTATGATTTCCTCCTGGCAGCTTGGGCGGCGGCATGGCGGCGCGGCCGCGGCTACGCCTTCACGGCGCTGATCCTCTGGCTAGCTGGTTGGTGGTCGGGCCAACTCCACGCGATGCAGATCGGCCTGGCCTTGTTCAACGCGGCGGGCATGCTGCTGGTCTATTTTGCCTTGGGCTATTGGTCTTTCATGAGCGGCGTTGTGGGGACAGGACTCGGCTCCTTCCTCACCTTGGGACTTCCGCTGGCCGTGGCCGTGTTTCATTTCATGGAGCAACCCTGGCTGGTGATGTGCCTGCCGCCCGGCGGCGTGTTCGCGGCCCTGCGCTATCCGTTCAGCCCCGTGCAGCCGGTGGCGAGCTTTGGGCTTTGGCTTCTGGGCATCGCCTTGCTACGCTACTCGATAAGAACGGGGGAATGGCAATTGCGCCGCTGGTTCGACTTGAATCTCGGACGCAAGGCCGCCGAGTGACGAGGTTTTCCGAGGGGGATTGGCCATGTCGTCTCGACCCATGGAGGTCATCTGTGCGGGGATCGTCGTCGCCGACCACATTTGCGCGCCGATCCCGCATCTGCCCGCCAGCGGCGAATTGGTCATGAGCGATCAAATGGTGCTCACCTTGGGGGGCTGCGCGGCCAACACGGCCACCAATCTCCGCAAGTTGGGCGTGGCGGCCGCCGTCGTCGGCCGCATTGGGGACGATGCGTTCGGCGAAGTCGTTCGCAGCATGTTGCTGCAACAGCAAGTCGACGTCTCAGGCTTGATGACCACGCCGGGCCGACCGACCAGCCAAACGATGATCCTCAACGTGATGGGGGAAGATCGCCGTTTTATTCACGTTTTCGGCGCCAATGCCGACGTCAGTGTCCAGGACTGGCCTCTGGAGCGCTGGCCTGCGGCTAAGGTGTTCTATCTAGGCGGCTACCTGTTGATGCCAGGGCTGAAGGCCGCGGCGCTGATACCCATTTTTCAGCGATTGCATGAGCGCGGGGTTCGCATCATGCTCGACGTAGCCACGCCGCATGGGGCGCGCCATTTGGAAGAACTGAAACCCTTGCTGCCGTTCGTGGACGTCTTTCTTCCCAATGTCGATGAAGCCGCCCTGATCCTCAACGAACCAGACCCGTTCACGCAGGCGGAGATTTTTCACAACCTGGGCGCCAAGACGGTGGTCATCACGATGGGAGCGGAAGGAGCTGTTTTGGTCAATCGCCAGGAGAAGCTCAAGGCGGGCATCTATCCGATCCAAATGGTGGACGCCACCGGCAGCGGCGACGCCTTCGATGCGGGTTTCATTTATGGTCTATTGCAAGGGGCGGATGCAGCGGGTTGTCTGCGCTATGCTTCGGCCATGGGGGCCAGTTGCGTGCGTGCCATCGGCACAACGACGGGCACGTTTACCCGCGAGGAATGCGAAGCCTATGTGCGTGAACACGTGCTGCCGCTCGAAACCTGTCCATGAAATAAGGCCCCCTGGGATGCCAGGCGGGCCTTGCACCATGCTCTGAGCCGGTCTTATTTTTCCTGTTCCTCGGGCTGATCCAAAAATTGCAGCAGCGTCATGCCCTCCGGGCGCGGCTGCACATCGGCCGGTCCATAAAGTGCTTGCACTCCCTTTCCAGGCAGAATGCGCACCAGATTGACCGTCCACGTTTCCCGCTGGTTTGGATCGCTGGTCAGTTCATGCCATGGGATAGCCACCTCGGCGATCCAGCCGGTCTCGGTGCCCTTAACTGCCACGTAACATTGGGGGTTCCAATTCAAATCACCCCAGGCGTCCTCGCGCACGCAGCCGCGCTGGTCCACCTGAATCTGAAAATAAGGGCCGTAACTGCGATCGCGATCCAGCAATAGACTGATGCGATCCATGCCGCGGACGGGTTGATCGCGTTCCCGCTCGACGACAGGCGGGACCTGATGACCATTGGCGGGATGTTTGCATTCCACGGCCAGGTAAAGAAACTTGGCGTCGTGCATCATGCGTGCTTCCGTGCGATATGCCGCCGAGGTTTTTTCCTGCTCGTCCTTCAACCGCATGGGTTTGGCTTTCTGCCAGCAAGGATCGTCGAGGAGGCCATCCAAATAAGGCGGCTGAGAAGCGATCGTTGAAGAGAGGATCGGCTTGGGGCAGGGGCCTTGCGGCTTGGCCAGCCACAGTTCCGCGAGGGCGGCGTCCATCCACGGCCCCTTGGCCGGATGAAGCACATACTGGGTGTACCATAAATGCGCCTGGGCGTGCTCTCCCAGGCGGCGGTGGGCGGCATGCAGTCCAAATTGGACGCGGGGATCGCCCTTGGCGTTGGGGCTCAGGGCGGACAGGACCTCGCCGAAACAGAGTCCGCCCTTGTACCACTCGCGCAGATCATCTCGGCGTTTTTGCAGCACGGTGAGCGGGGGGCGTTTCACGCCCAGATCCTTGACGTCCAGCTTCGTCGGGTCCGTCGGCAGATTCTTGCGATTCGGCTTGGGAGGCGGACGGAAGTCATAGGTGATGGGCGCGCTGAATTGCTTGCTCTCCGATCGCAGCTTGGCCAGACTGCTGCTCGAATACAGAGCGTTCCAACGGGCCGCTTCCAGAGCCAGGCGATGCGCGGGATAGCGATCCAGCATCATGATGAAGACTTCCTTGGCCTGCGGCCATTGACCCAGGTCGATGAATTCCTGGCCCAAGGCGAACAGGGCTTCCCCAGCTCGTTCCTCATCCAGGTTGGCGAGCATGTTTTCAATGGTTTGGATCAGCGCGCCCGCCAGGATGGGACTCTGCCGCATCTTGCGGAGCCTCTGATAGACGTCGTGCATTTCGCCGGAGGCTTTGGTTGCCGACTCGAAGGCGTCCTGGTCGAACTCCACGGCCAGGCGGCGGGCTTGTCCGCCCCGCTCGAGTTGAACGCCTTGCATCAGCGCGGTGTGTTGCTCCGCATCCTCCATGGCGGACCAGAGCAAACGAAAATACTCATGCTCGGGGGGCAGTTCATAATTTGGCTGCAGGATGGTTCGCGAGGCTGCCGCGACTTCATTGGCTGAAGCCAGCAGCATGGGGCGGCAGTTTTCCAGATCGTAGACCACTTTGATCTCTTCGCTGTCCTCCCAGCGGCCATAGAGTTTGCTCGGCGACCACGGCTTGAGGTCGAACTTGGCGAAATGCTCGGGATAAGCATCGGCCAGGCCGGCTTTCTCGCAGGCGCGCTTTGTAACATAGGCGACGAGCGCCCCAGCCGCTCCGGTCCGGGCGGTGGTCAACGGACAATCCGTGATGACAACGTCGGGCCGCCAAATGCGCAAGGCCAGGACCAATTGCTCCTCGAGCAGGGCCATCCCTTGTTCCTCGCTGGGCGGTTTGGCCGATTGCCCCTGGCTCCAGAAAGTGGCGATCTCGGCCTGTGAACATTCCTCCAAATGAGCGGGCAAGGGGAAGGACGTCAATAGCTCGCTTTGACTGCCCCGGGCCTTGCGAACGGCTTCGTTGAGCCGGGCTTCGGCATGCGTTCGCCGGGCATGCCGCCACGGAGTGTGGCCGACCTGCAAGGTGGAGATGAGATAACCTTCGTCGCCGCCTTGCAGCGCCAGTGTTCCCACGGGAAGATGCTGGCCATTGGCGGAAACGACCATGGCCGCCATGCGATGGCCGCCGCGCCGCTGCACGTTCCAGGTTCGGCCGCCGTCTGTCGTGGCCAGCACCGTGCCCAACGCGCCGACGGCCCAGCCTTTTTGATCATCGATGAATTGGATGGCATGAAGCGGCATCGTTTGTCCGGTCGGTTGGACTTGCCAAGTCTTGCCCGCGTCCCACGAATGCAGGATGACCGACCCGGGCCGGCCCGCCACCCAAACGCGGTCGCCATGCATGGCAAGGGCATGAAAATCCCAGGATCGCGCGGTCGAGTCGGACAGGTTCTGCAAAGCTTGGTGCCAGGAGACGCCGCCATTGTCGCTGCGCAGCAACAAGCCGCGTTCGCCCGCCAGGATGATCGTGCTGCCGATCTGCTTCATGGCCCGAACGCCGCGATTAGCCAGCATCGGTTCGGTATGCGGCATGAGCTGACCGCGATTCATGAGGCTCAGTCCATGGGGTCCGCCCAGCAGGCCGTGTTGCGGATCGCGAAAGGCCGCTGCGAGCACGGCGGGGCGGTGCTCTCCTTGGACCATCGACCAGGATTGGCCGCCGTCACCCGTTTGATACAGGCCTGATGGCTGACTGGCAGAGCCTTCCGCCAGCAGGAATCCATGATCCGCATCGACGAATTGGATGCCGAACAATCCCGGGGTTTCACGGTAGGCGATCCGATTCCACTTTACGCCGCCGTCGTTGGTGTAGAGCAGGATGCCCCAGGAATCCAAGCCGAAGTTGCCCTCTTCCCGGCCAACGATGAAGCCGTGAAAGGGATCGGCGAAATGCAACCCGCGCAGGCTGCCTTGCGTGCCGGAGGCTTGCCGCTCCCAGCTTTTGCCGCCATCGATGGTGTGCAAGATCAGCCCATCGTCGCCGACAGCCCAGCCTTCATGGGCATCGACCATTTGGACCGCCCGTAAAGCTGCGTCGGCCAGGGCCGGTGGTTCGCCCGTCCCGGGCGGCGACCCAGGGAACAGACCCATCATAATGGTGGATAACAGCACAAGAGAGGTCATGTCGAATCTCCTCCATGAGAGCGAGCCATTGGCGTCTTAGTCCATGCTTTCTAGCGGCCGTTGCCGATCACATTTCGGGCCAGTGCAGGCGCGGGGGTTGGCGTTGGCCTCAGCGGCCGGTCAATCCGCCAGCCAGTAACGGATGATGCAAAAGAGGGCGTTGACCGCGTCCTTGGCCTTGATTTTCTTGCCTTCCTCATAGGTGCGGCCGGAATAGCTGATGGGCGTCTCATAAACGCGCCATCGCGGATTGCGTTTCTTGGCAATCTTCGCCGTGATCTCCGGCTCAAAGCCGAAGCGGTTCGATTTGATCTTGATGCCTTCCAACACTTCCTTGCGAAAGACCTTGTAGCACGTTTCCATGTCCGTGAGGTTGAGGTTGGTGAACCAGTTGGACATCATCGTGAGGATGAAGTTGGCGACCGAATGCCAGTAATAGAGGACGCGGTGCGTCTCGCCGATGAAGCGCGAGCCAAAGACGACGTCGGCCTTGCCTTCGATGATCGGCTGCAAGAGCCGCGGATACTCGGCGGGGTTGTATTCCAGATCGGCGTCTTGCACGATGATGATCGTGCCGGTCACGTGCTGAAATCCGGTGCGCAGGGCCGCCCCCTTGCCTTGGTTCTTTTCGTGATGAATGACGCGAATCTCCGGATCCTGCAAGCCGTTGAGGATGTCGCGGGTGCCGTCCGTGCTGCAGTCGTCGACGACGACGATCTCCTTGGGAAACGGCGTGGCCTTGACCCGCCGCAACACCTCCAGGATCCACCGTTTCTCGTTGAACACGGGAATGACCACGGAGATGAGCGTGCCCGGAGGAATGGGGTATAAACCCAATTGACGACACGCCGGCACCCCCAGCAAGGCTTCGAGTTGGGCCAATTTCTCGGGCGTCAATTCATGACCGCTGGGCAAGGGCGTCGTCGGACTGCCGTTGCCAGCCGTCGGGGAATGGGGCAATTCTGTCATCACTCTCTCTATATCGCGGGCCTCTGGATTCTTCCACTTGGGTAGAATACACAAGATTGGCGATTATCGGGCAGAGTCAGGGTTGGGGTCAAGTCGAGTTTGTCGGCTTCCATCATGCCGCAAGCCATCCTTCACCTGGTTGGGCAAACGCACGATGGCGGGATGACCGTCAAGCCGATAAAGAAAAGGCCGAATGCGGAAAGGGCTTATTCCTGTTTTAAGTCCGCATGGCCATGGGTTACGAGCAATCTGTCGCAGGTTCAAGCGAAGTACCTAAGAACGAACTAATCGAATGGCTTTCGCAATGAGAATCGTCTATAATGCCAACGATGAAGTCTGGCCGAATTCGACAAGATGAGGTTCCCCAGGCGTCCGAAGGGAGTGGTCCTATGACTCAGAGAGAACTACTCGGACAAATCCAGGACAAAGTCCAACAAACCCAACGCCGTCAATTCGGGACCAACTTTCTCCATTCCCTGCCAGTGGTGCTCAGCCTTTTCCTCCTGGCGGCGGCGGTGATCGCCCTGGTGCAGACCTGGTTTGAGCTGCAATGGCCCATGGAATGGATCATCGGCGGCTTAACCGCCATGGCCCTGGCGTCCGCCTTGAGTTATGCATTCTATCGCCGGCCGAATGCCACGCTGGCAGCGCTCTCCCTGGATGCCGCTTTTGACCTACGTGAACGAGTCACCACGTCGATGAGTCTGTCGGGAGAGCAGCGCGACACACCCGCAGGGCAGGCTCTGCTCGACGACACGCACCAGCACCTGGCTAAAGTGAAGGTGAAGGAGCGTTTTCCATTGAACGTGACGGCCCGGTCGTGGCTATCCCCGGTGGGGGCGGCGGGCTGTGTCGTGTTGGCCATGCTGTTCGCGCCGACGCCGGGCATGCTCCAAGGGCAAACCGAGCAGGCGAAGGATCGGGCGTTGCCGCCGGTGATCGAGCCGTTGGAATTAAAGGCGATCAAGCAAAGCAACGAGGAACGCCGCCGCCGCATCCAGGAAGTGGATTCGGAGAAACTGGCCGAACTGCAGGCAGAATTCGACAAGCTGTTAGCCCAGATCGATCCGGAAAATCAGTCCGCGGAGACGCAAACGAGTTTGATGCAGATGACCCGCATGGAGGAAATGATCCGCCAAAGGCAAGAGGAGTTGAGCAAGAGCCATGAAATGCGGAAGCAGTTGCAGGCCGACGCGAGTCTGAAGGAAGCGGATGATGGCCCCACCAAATCGCTGCAGCAGGCCTTGGCCATGGGCGATCTGAACAAGGCTCAGGAAGAGGCCAAGAAGCTGCTCGACAAGCTAAAGAACAAGGAAATGAGCGAGTCGGAAAAGAAGGAACTCGAGAAAAAGCTGGGCGAATTGGCCAAGAAGCTCGAGGAACTGGCCCAGCAAAAGCAAAAGAAGGAAGCGATTGAAAAGAGCAATGCCGATCCGGAAACCAAACAACGCGAGCTGGAAAAGCTGCAGCAGGAAATCGCCAAGCTAAAGGACCTGCAGAAGTTGGCAGAGAAGATGAAGCAGTGCCAGCAATGCATGAACCAGGGCAACATGGAAGGGGCGCAAGAAACCTTGGAAGACATGCTCGAAGAATTGAAGAACATGAACCTCGATGAGTTCGAATTGAAAGAACTGCAAATCGCCGAGGAAGACCTGGAGGACCTCAAGGAATGCATGGGTGGATGCAAAGGCTGCAAGAATGGTAAAAAAGGCAAAGGTCAATGTGACAGCGACGGTCTTTTGGACGAGGATAGATACACGGAAGGCGAGGAAGGTGCCACCAGGGGAGGCCGCCGCAAGGAAGAATACTCTGACACCGACGCCAAGGATGAACGCTTAGGTCCGCAGTACGATCCCAAAGGGAAGATTCGCGTAACCGGCCAGGGACCTGTGCAGCCCAAACCGGAAAAGGATGGCGTAGGTTTAACGACGCTTGAACTTAGCACCGAATTGAATGAGGCCAGCCAGCAAGCCAGCGAAGCACTTCGGCAACAAAAAGTCGCTCCATCCCAGCGCGACCTGGTGACCGACTTTTACAAGAATTTGAACCCAAAGACCCAATCCACGCAGGATCCCAAGAAACCCTGAAACTTTCTGCCAAACCAACACACCAGCCCCGGAGTCGCCGGGGCTTTTCTTTTGGTCGGTTGACGCCGCCTCCCCAGAGTTTTGACCCATTCTCTATCGCAGGCTGGGCAGATCGCTATAATGAAAAGCATCGAATTCGTCATCCATCGGCAATCAACCGGGAGGAGCGAATCCAACCGGACTGTTAAAAACGTTGCTCAATCACAAGCGAATCTAGTTCATCCTCGGGGGACAATGCATGCGTGGGTCCATTTGTAATCTCGGCTGCTGCCTCGGACTGGCTTTCTTTATCGGTCAAGGATCAGCCTGGTCTCAGATCGGCGGTGGCGGCTCCCCTCCCAATCGCCCCAGCAACACCTCCCCCACGAACCAACCCCCGGGGCAGACGCCGCCCCTGGGCACCGCTCCGGAACGACCCAAGGACTCTGCGGATAGCAAGAAGGACGAGGATGTCGAAAAAGCTCGGGAAATGATGAAAAAAGGCGATTTGAAGCAGGCCCTGAACATCCTGGAAGACGCCTCCAAACGGCGGACCGAACTTCCTCCGGGCAAATTGATGATGGCTCGGCTGTGTGCCGAGATGAATTTGCCGCAGCAAGCGCGACAGTATCTCGAGCAAGCCGCCATCGATCATGCCAACCATCCCGACATTTACATCACGATGGGCAACATCGCTTTGGCCGATGGGCGCTTGACGGACGCCTTGCTGCATTTCCGCGAGGGCATGGAGGTGATCAAGATCGGCGAGTGGACCGACACGCAGAAGAAGTTCGTACGCCTCAACTGCTACAACGGCCTTTCCGCCGTGGCCGAGCGCCGAGCCACCTGGGACAAGGCTCATGATTACCTCAAGGCGGCCCTCGAACTGGAGCCCACGAGCGGCGTCATCCGGCATCGCTTCGCCCGCGCCTTGTTCATGCTTGAAAAACGCGAAGAAGCCGCCAATGAGTTCGAGAAAGCCTATAAGGATGAACCCAATTTGGAACCGCCGGGCGTGACCCTGGCCCGCCTCTACACGCAAATCAACAACTTGCCCAAGGCCGAGGAGTGGTTCAAATACTCGGCGTCAACCGACCCCAACAATCTCCGCGTTCGCAACGCTTTTGCCAATTGGCTGGTGGATCTGGGACGCTTTGAAGACGCCCGCAAAGAGATCAAGGAAGCGCTGCGGATCGATGGCAAGTCGCCCGAAGCCAGATCGCTGATGGGCTACATTTACCGCGTGGAAAAGAACTATCCCGAGGCGGAGCGGATCTTTGATGAGCTGGCCAGGGAATATCCGAACAACCTCTACGCCGCGAACCAGCTTAATTTGATCCTGATCTCCCAGCCCGATGACGCCAAGCGGCGGCGGGCCATGGAATCGGCGCAAGCGCTGCTGAAGAAGCATGGCAACGACGCCGAGTTGGCGGTCACCATGGCTTGGATTTTTTACAAGATGAATCAAATTGACGAGGCCGATAAGCTCTTCGAAAGCGTGGCGCGGGCCACGGGAGGCCGCATCACCTCGGACGCCGCTTATTTCATGGCCAATGTCCTGGCCGATCGCGGCAAGCTCGAGCAGGTCCGCGTGATGCTGAAGGGGGCGGTCGAGTCCCCGGGGCGGTTCGCGTTCCGCAAGGATGCCGAGGAATGGCTCAAGGCGATCGACAAGAAGCCCTAACGAAGGCCTGCCAATGCGAACCTTGAGCGGCTTGGCAAGGTCTTTTTCACCGAGATGAGCCTCAAGCGAGGCTTGCCTCGGTTTTTTCCTTGACCTGGAGTATTTCCCTTGGAAGCCGAAGCCGGCCCTGGCATGACTCCTGAGCGGCACGCCGCAGCTCAGGACCTCGTCCGGCATAATTTCATCCATGAAAGCCTTTACTCCGCGCTGAGCGGCGTCTTCGTGGGAATGATTCTCTATTCCGCGCAAGTCGTCGCCAAAACGTGCCTCAATGCTTCGCCGATCCATCTGGCGCTGCTGACCAGCGCTTTTCCGTGCGGGGCTTTCTTATCCATGATCTGGGCCTCCCTGGGCCGGCGCTGGGGAACGCATCAACTCGTCTTGCGCATGGCGCTCTTGTGCCAGGTTCCGTTGTTCCTTGTGCCCTGGGTCGATCTCCAGCTTTGGTTCACCCCGGCCACGACCTTCACCATGCTGATCACGCTCAGCTTGTTGCTTTTTTCCGCCGTTCGCATGGGACAGTCGAACTTGTACCGCTTGACCTATCCTCTCCAGGTGCGCGGCCGCGTGCTCGGATGGTTGATCTTTTGGCTGTTTGTCAGCCAGGTGCCCACTGCTTGGCTGGCGGGGCGGTTGGTGGATCGGCACCTCGGCGACCCGAATCATTATCGCTGGCTTTACCCTGCCACCGCGGTCCTTGGCATCCTGGGCTGTTGGTTCTACTCGCGCTTGCGCTTGCTCGAACCGGACACGGGATCGCTGCAAACGGAGCGCTGGTTTGAACATTGGCGGCAAATCGGCCGCGTGATCCGCTGCGACCATGCCTTTCGCACCTTTCAGATCGGGTACTTTCTGAACGGTTCGGCCTTTTTCATGTCCAGCATCGTGCTGATTACGCTCTGCAACGACGATCTGCACATGGAGGCCGGGGAGTTGGCCTTGATCACGGCCGTTATACCGCAATTGGTCCTGGCCGTGGCGTCGCCTCTTTGGGGGCGCGTGCTCGATCATCTGGGCATCGTCCGGATGCGCGTGCTCATCTGCATCGTCATGACGTGCTATCTGGCCTGCTTCTTCGTGGGTTTGCAAGGACATTGGCGCTGGCTGATTTATCTGGGGGCCATCCTCCGCGGCATTTCGGAAGGCGGCGGTCAGGTCACCTGGTCCCTGGCCTCGGTCAATTTCGCACCCAGCATGCACCAGGTGCCGACGTACAACAGCATCCACTTCACACTCAACGGCATTCGCGGGCTGATCATGCCGTGGGTGGGCATTTACCTGATGGGTTGGATCGGCTCCTGGGCGTTGTTGGTCGCCACGCTCATCTCATCGGTGAGCATCTTCATCGGCTTCAACTTGGCGCGCACGTTCGGAAAAGCAAAGGCGAATCGACCGGCGGCGAGCACCGCCCTGGCCGTTCCCTTGGCGGGCGCCGGTTCGGTCCGGGCGGGTTCGTAAACGCGCCAAACTGAGATGGGATCACCCCTATAGCGGAAACCGTTCCTGCAGCTTGCGCATGACTTCGCGCATTTCATGCGCCGTTTGAAACCGATCCCGCGGCTCGCGTTCGACGGCCTTGAGCAGGAACTTAACGACGGGGTCCGGGAGATCGGGATTGATCTCCTGAGGGTTGCGGGCGTTGCTGTTGACGTGGCTAAGCATGGTTTGCAGCGACTGCGCCCCTTCCCAGGGCAGCCGCGCGGTGAAGGTTTCATAAGCGGTCACGCCCATGGCGAAGAGATCGACGCGGTGGTCGGTGGCGAGCCGTTTGATCAATTCGGGGGCCATGTAGTTAGCGGTCCCCGTGCGGTTGCCCGGCTTGCGAAAGTCGGGCGTGTTGGGAATGGTCAAACCGAAGTCGATCAGCTTGAGGACGCCCTCGGTATTGATCATCATGTTGCGTGGACAAACGTCGCGGTGCATGTAGCCTTGATCGTGAATGTAGGCCAAGCCCTCGGCTGCCTGGCACAGAAAGTCGAACCGCTTGCCCTGCAGGTGGCGGCTGTTGGTTTCGATCAAGAAATTCAGGCCCATGCCGTCGATCAATTCCATGACCAAGAAGATTTCGCCGTCGCGGGTGACGCCCCATTCGAAGGTTTTAACGCAATTGCGATGGCGCAGGCTCGTGCTGACGATGCCTTCATGCGGTCGATCCAGGCCGCCGAAGCGGGCGTCGAAGCGGGCCGTTTTGACTTTGTCGAGGATTTTCAGACAAACTTGTCGACCCAGCTTGCGGTCTCTGGCCTTGAACACCTTGGACATGCTGCCCTGGCCGATGCGCATCTCGAGATCGAAGCGCTCCTTGACGTCCGTGCGCGGCATCTTGGCCAAGGCCGCCCTGCTCAGGCTGCCGGGCGTTTTCTTGCCGGAACCAAATAAACGGGAGAAAAGCCCCAAACGAATACCCCTCGTCGTCGCTCAAGCCTGATGGGAAACCATGAATGGCGCTGGTTTCGAAGCCGCCTTGTCTGTCCGGTTTATTTTTCGCAGTAATCGATGATCCGGGCCAATTCCGTGCGCAAATCCGCCCGTCTCACGATGCGATCGATGAAGCCATGTTCCAATAAAAATTCACTCGTTTGAAATCCTTCCGGCAATTCTAATTTGACGGTGTTCCAGATGGTTCGCGAACCTGCAAAGCCGATCAGGGCTTTCGGCTCGGCGAGGACCAGGTCGCCCAGGGTGGCGAAGCTGGCCGCGGCGCCGCCCATGGTGGGATGCGTGAGGACGGAAATATACAGCCCTCCCGCCTGATCGAACCGGGCCAGAGCCGCCGACACCTTGGCCATCTGCATCAGCGAAAGGATGCCCTCCTGCATCCTCGCTCCGCCGCCCGACCCGCTGATGATGATGAGCGGCAATTTCAGTGCCGTGGCCCGCTCCACGGCCAAGGTCAGCTTTTCGCCGACGACCGAGCCCATGCTGCCGGCCATGAAGGCAAAATCCGTGATGGCGAGCACGATCGGCCGGCCGCGAATGAACCCCTTGCCCACCACCGCGGCTTCTTGCAGCCCGGTTTTTTTCTGCTCATCCCGGATGCGCTCCGCGTAGCTTTTGCGGTCCTTGAATTCAAGGGGATCCAGGGATTGCAGGTGCGTGAACCATTCCTCGAAGCTGTCCGGGTCCAGCAGGGAAGCGATCCGCGACGACGCGGGCATGTAGAAGTGGTGATCGCACTCGGGACAAACAAAAAGCTTGTCCTCCGCTTCCTTGCGGAAGATCGTGGCCTTGCAGGAGGGGCATTTGCGGAATAATCCTTCCGGCACCCCGCGTTTCGGGCGATCAATGATTCCCATGGTCGGCGTTCCCACCCCAGCGGCCGTGCCATGAGAGACCGCAAGGTTCCTCACGGCAACTTCCTTGACGGGGATTCGAAACCGATGGGCAAGTTTCCTTCGCCTAGTTCAGCGTTCGAATCCCGCGGTCAGGCTCGGCCTTTCGCTCCATTTTACGGTTTCTTGGGCGGGGTGGTCGGCTTTTCCTCATCTTCTTCCTCAACCACGGTCGGTTTTTTCCGCTCGGGGGTGGTGCTCTTGCCCGAACCGCTGCGCGTGATCGGCGTGGTTTCCAACCGTTCACGAGGGGCGAACGAGTCGAGCAGGCCAGGGTCGTCCCCGCCATTAATGGTGCACAGCGCTTCAAACACCTTGGGAGAGATGTCCTTGGTTAAAAAGCGCGCCGAACCATCGCCCATGATCACCCAGGCGCCGGCGTTGCCCTTGTAGTTGGGCGACGAGAAACCGCCCTGGAAGCCGATGTCCCGGTCGCACTTTTCGCTGGTGCCGCGGATCGTGGAACCGCCGCCGGCGATCCAGGGACCGACGACGCTGCTATCCGATTGAATCATGAAGATCGTGTTCTCCATGCCATCCCGCACGTCATCGACGCGGACTTGCCGATCATAGCCAAAAAAGCCCGCTCGGCGGTCCGCTTTGGCGTAGTACGGAGCGTCCGGCCCCACGCCCGCCATGCCGACGAAATCCGTCACGGCCAAGGGCTGGGAGATGCCGCGAACACGAACGAAATGCTTGCTCCCGGTGGAGGGATTCAAGAAGGCCGAGATGGGCACGCGGCCGATGTCCACGTTGGCGGGGTCGCGCCAAGAAGCGTTATAATTGATCGCGTCCTGAAGACCCTGATAGCGATCGCTCGGAAGATAGTTGAGCAGGTGTGGCATCCAACTCACGCGCTCATGCGGCGGGAAGGGCCGGGGGCCGCGAGTGGGGTCCGAGGGCCGCGGATAGGCTCCCATGGGGACGACATAGCGATCGTTCGAAGCGCTATAGGCTTCCTTGAACAAGGCCACGCCTTGAGCCAGATTGCCGATCCGCAGCTTGCTGGAGCTCATTTCCCACATCGTCCGCATGTTCACCATCATCGAACCGACTTGGTTTTCGATCATGCGATCGGGGCGATTGAGCACCGTAACCACCACGAGGATGAAATCTTCCCGGCGACTGATGTCGACCGTGGCCATTGGCTTTTTGCCTTCCTCGGTGCGCTCGGGAGTATCGGGGGTTGTGGGCGTCGCGGGACCACTGTGGCTCGGGGGAGCGCCGCCGGTGCCGGGACGGCTCACGGTCATGCTGCTGCCGCCGCCGCCGACGCTGGAGGGTGCGTCGCCGCCGCCCGCCGTGGGTGGAGTCACGGGACCGCCGCCTGAGGAAGCCGTGGTGGACTCATCTTCGGGCTTGCCGACGCGGACGTCGAAGCTGAAAAAGTCCTTCAATTCATCCTTGCGACCGGTGATGATCTTCTCGAATTCCTTGCGGACCAACTCAGCATCGGTCCGGTTGGAACTGGAAAAGGCGCCGCGCAAGGAAGGATTCTCGTAGCTCTCGAAGGGCGTGACGGCCAGGGCCATCATGTCGATTTTCTCTTGAATTCCGGCGGGCAGTTGCTTGAGAAGCATCAAGGGTGCGACGATGGAACCCTTGCCGTTGCTCGCCAGAGAATCGGCGTACATGCCCAAGGATTCCTTCTTGTCTTCAGCCAGTTCGATGAGCTGGCGCAGTTTGTTATCAATGGTCATGTATGGCTGATATTTGGGAGGCGGAGGCGTCTTGGGCTTGGTGGAGTCCTGAGTCGTTGGAGGTGTGGCAGTTCCAGCTCCGCCTTGTCCTTGTCCGCCCATCTGTGCGATGGAGGGGCCGCCGCTGCCCGCGCCGGTGAGCGAAGGCATGCCCGGATCCGGGGCCGACGGAGACGTCGGGCTGCTTGGCTGCGTCGTGGACGTGACGCGCGGCGCGGGGGGATTATCGATGAATTCCTTGATGGTGGCCTCGTCACCGTAGATCAACGTGCGATCATCCTTCTTGTAGATGGCCGCCGCCTTGCTGAGATGGCTAACGGGCGGCATGGCATGATTAAGGAATTCCGACAGAATGTCCACTTTGCCCATGAAATAGGGTTTGCCCTTGCTGGTGCGATATTCCTTGTCGCCCACCTGCAGCTTGGCTTTCACTTCTTCCCAAACATAAGGCTGGGACGTGCGGATGATGCCAATGACGTGGCCATGATCCTTGTTGCAGCCGATGATCAGCTTTTCGATGGTGCCGAGGTTGATGCCGATGCGATTTTCAAAGTCCTCATGCCGAAACGCGCCGAAGGTGAACAGGGCGCGGGAGTAATCGCTGCGGAGGATGCGGTCCGGGGAAATCGTAAGGATGGTTTGGGTGTCGTAGGGGAGGAAATTGGTTGGTTCGTCGCGGGCGTCGCCGCCATGGGCCATGATGCCGAGTTTGTCGAGCCGCTCATTGGCCATCGACTGCGCCAGAGGGAGGTCGGCGGATTTGGCGAGGTCTTTGAGAAGCTCGATGGCGGCGTCAACGCCGCTCTTGGCTTTGGCCTCAAGGCCGTCCATGATGATCTTGAGACGGGCTTCGCCGCCGCTCTTGACCTTTTCCATGAGTTCCCGGACAGCGGCTTCGCGGTCATTTTCCTTGTCGAGTTTGGCAACCAACTCGCGGATGCGCGCCGCATCGGGCGGCTCGGTCGTTCGCGGCGGCGGGTCCTCTTGGCGGGGCGGCTGCTGATGCAGCGTGGGGTTGACCGCCAGGGGCTGCTTGTTATCCCCCCCCATGAACATGAAAATGACGATGCCGACAATGATCAGCACGCCTAAGCCGACCCCCGCCAGGATCAGAGGTGTCTTGTTCCCCTTGCCCTTGCGTTTGATCTTGATGATTTCATCGTTGACCTTGTCTCGATTGGTCTTCTTGGTGGGCTTGTTCGATCTACCCTGGGCGCCGGCCTTTCCGCCTGCTTTCGACATGGCAAACGTCTCCGCATTCGCTGGGAAAAATGGATCGCTGGGTCGCGTGGTTTCCTGGATTTCGCCTATTCATCTATCTTAAACAATCTCAAAGTTGATGCAACGCCCAATTGTCGTAGGACCTGTGGAAAATTCGAAGCCAGCCCGTCACAAAGTGCCAAGGATATGGGACAGGGTCGCGGGGAGGTGAAAGTGCCGCTCATGAGTAAGACGAGGCTCGCGGCCAAAAAGTTGATTCATCGCGATGAAATGACCCGCCGCTGACGAAAGCACCCTGAAGAAAACAGCCTCAACGGCCTGAAAGTCATCAGGGAAGTCCCGGGTTCCCTTGGCCATCGAAGGTCCCTCAAGTAACATAGCCTCGTGAAAGCGAGCTTTGACCAGCAAACGCTTGCGTCAAACAAACTTGCACCCAGGGCTCGAAAAACTAAACCTCGGAACCATGGCGGGCGTAAAACGGAAGAGGATGCCGTCGGAGTGAGGTCAGGATGTCGTTCCCAGTCACCACCCAAACCGTCCCCATTGGCGACCGCCTCCGTTGTGGTCCGGGAGAGCCGCTCCTGTTTATCGTTGGACCTTGCGTGATGGAGTCCCATGCGGGGACGTTGGCCATCGCGGAGTCTTTGGCCGAAATCGGCCGGAAAATGAATCTGGCGCTGGTGTTCAAGGCCTCCTTTGACAAGGCGAATCGCAGTTCCTCCAAGTCCTTCCGCGGGCCGGGGTTGGAGCAGGGGTTGAAGACCTTGGCCGCGGTCAAGCAGGCTACGGGATTGCCCATTACGACGGACATTCACGAAACGCATCAGGCCGCCCCCGTGGGCGAGGTATGCGATCTGTTGCAAATACCCGCTTTCTTGGCCAGGCAAACCGATCTGCTCCAGGCGGCCGGCCGGACGCAGCGGGCCATTAACGTCAAAAAAGGGCAATTCATGTCGCCCCAAGAGATGAGGCTGGTTGTGAGCAAATTGGCCGAGGTGGACAACCATCGCGTCCTCTTAACGGAGCGCGGCACCACCTTCGGCTACGGCAACCTGGTGTGCGACTTCCGCTCGCTGCCCATCATGAGACAATTCGCTCCGGTGGTGTTTGATGCGACGCACACGGTGCAGCTTCCCGCGGGAGCCGGCGATAAGTCCAGCGGCGACCGCCGATTGGTTCCCTATCTGGCTCGGGCCGCCGTGGCCGCAGGGGTGGACGCGCTCTTCATGGAAGTGCATCCCGAGCCGGACGCGGCCTTGAGCGATGGCCCCAACATGCTGGCCCTGGCGGATTTTCCCGCACTGGCGGAAACTTGCCTGCGGCTGCGATCGGTCCTGGCGGATTCCCCAAGCGTTAAGTCGTAATCGATTTTGACATCAGCGAGTATGCCACATGCGACGATGTTTATTCCTTGGGTGTTTCATTCTCTTAGTCAGCGGATTCGCGACGGGCTGCAATGCGCCTGAAAACGACATCGAACGCACCTCCCGAGCCCAATCCCCGCAATCCTTGCTGGAAAACGTAAAGGCTTCCTTGCGCGAGGTGCGGCCTAGCGTTAACGCCTATCGCAACGCCGTCCAGCAACTGAACATCTACATGGATCAGGCCATGGCGGACCAGACCTTCAAGCTCAGCGAAGGGGAATTGGCCCTGCTCAATCAGAATCTGCTGCGCGGGGTGGCGGATCGGCTCAAGAGAATCAGCTCCCTTGAAGGGCGCTCCTTTGACATTGTCGATGCCCATTATCTTGACGCCAGTTTTCTTTTCCGGGACGCCGCGCGAACCCTCGTCGCCGACGTGGGCGATCAACCGCCCAAGAACGATGTTGCGGCCTGGCATGAGTACAACCTGCTGCTCGCCCGCCATGCCTTTGGCTGGGCTATGCGACATGTCCAACACACGGCTCGGCTCCCCGGGACCGACGCCTGGCCCGCTCAGGAAATTCTGCGGCGCGGCTCAGGCGACACGGAAGAGCGGCTGCGCGTGTTCCTGTGCTTGATGGAACAACTGAATCTCTTCCGGGCCGAGGAGCGGCGCTTGGTCGAATTGGCCCAGCAAATGTCGACCCTCACCGATGAGACGCGCCTGCAAGCCTTGGCCAAGGAAGAAGCGAGTCTGAGGGACAGCATCAACCGCTTCAAGCTCGATGCTTGTGCCGTGACGCGGCAAGTGGAGATCGTCGATGAGACAGGCGGCAAGTCGATTCGTTCCGTTCCCTGGGCCGCGGGGGTGCTGATCGGCGGCGAATTGTACTTGTTCGACCTGCGGCTGGGGCTGCCCATTCCCGGCCAAGATGGCCAGGGCATCGCCACGTGGAAACAGCTCAAACAAAACCCGCAATGGCTCCAAGCATTGTACCAGGGGCTGGACGACCCCGTGCTGCCGGGGCAATTGGAGAAAGCCGAGGGATTGATCCACTTCAATTTGCCCGCGCTCGAACCGCGGATGCTGTGGATGGAAAACGTGCTCGAAGACAATCCCGTGATCTTGCATCAGGATCTGATCGGTCGTCTGAAGCATCTGACCGACGCTCAGCTTGGCCTGCCGATCGTACCTTGGACCAAGGTCGGATCTCCCGGCTATCCCATCCTGGTACTGCATCAATACGTCGAAAACCCGAACCAGGACATGCGGCTCCGCGACATGATTGTGCCCCGGCGCTTGCTCCCCAATTACATGCTCGAATTGGCCAATCAACTGTCCACGCCCCGCGATCGGGCCAGACTGTTTGCCGACTTTGACGATCTGTTCGTCTATGTTCGGCTGGAGCCGGGCGGGGTGCGCGACTTGCTTGTGCGCGGCCGAGCGGAGGAAGCGATCCAGCGCATCGTTCGGCAAGAGGATCGCATCGACCGCATGCTGGACACGGAAGTGAGCCGCGAGTTCGAATATGTTCCGTACTTGAGCGGCAGCCGCGGCAATTGGCCCGTTCGTTTGACCGAGGCGTCGCGGAAGGTCAAGCAATTGTTGCAAGAGGTTCAACAAGCGAGCGACGCCGACCGCCGAGCCTTGGAGGGCAAGCTGGCCGAGGAAGTGCATCGCCTGGAGATGATGTGGAAGGAATCGCAGATGCCGCTGCGCACCATGGCCATCCGCTGGGCCTTGCCGGAATACCGCGGATTATTGACCTACTTCATGGCTTTGGCCAAGATGGATTTGGCCTATCGGGCTGAGTTGCAAGCGGAGCGGCTCAACAAAGAGAATCAACCCTGGCCCGAAGGCACGCCCAAACCCGAAGTGCTTTGGTATTCGGCCCAATCCTGGCTGGACCGGTATGACGCCATGGCCTCCACAAAATCCATCAATGTGTGGAAGGTCGGCGTGGACGCTTTGCGCAAGGAATGCCAAAAGCGGCTGCAGCCGGCGGCGACCTCTCTGAAAAAATAATCAACACCTGTTCGATGTGGAAGTAAGTCGCATGGACCATGGCCGCCATGCGGCAATCGCTCCATTGATCCATGGGAATCCTTCCCGCTTTTCATTCGCCATTGATCCAACCCAGGCTGAATCGCTTGGGATTTTGCTGGCAACGCCGCTCCTGGGCGTTACTATGGTTATCGAATCGGCACGTACTCGCACATGACCAGCAAAAGGAGTGATCCTCATGTCCACGACCAAGGAACCCAAGGCGAAAAACTCATCCCTACCCATCAAAGTACGCCAAACGAAAATGCTGATCGGGGGCAAATGGCTCGATAGCATCAGCGGGCAAACTTTCAAAACCGTGAACCCGGCTACAGAGGAAGTGATCGCCGAAGTGGCCCAGGGGGCCAAGGAAGATATCGACCTGGCCGTGGACGCGGCCACGAGGGCTTTCTACGAGGGGCCGTGGCGGAAGATGGACGCCCGGGACCGCGGACGCCTGATCCATCGTCTGGCGGATCTGGTAGAGAAGAATTTCGAGGAGTTAGTCGCTCTAGAAGTGCTGGACAATGGCAAGCCGGTGCGTGAAGCCAAGGCGGGCGACTTGCCTTTGGTGATCGATTGCCTGCGTTATTACGCCGGTTGGGCGGACAAGATTCAAGGGGAAGTCATACCGGTTCGAGGCCGCCATTTCTGTTACACCAAGCGCGAACCCGTAGGCGTGGTCGGGCAGATCATCCCCTGGAATTTCCCGCTGCTCATGGTGGCCTGGAAATGGGGGCCGGCCCTTGCCGCCGGCTGCACGATTGTCCTCAAACCCGCCGAGCAAACACCATTGACGGCCCTGCGCCTGGGCGAACTGGCCCAGGAAGCGGGTTTTCCCGACGGCGTCATCAACATTGTGCCCGGCTTCGGTGATACGGGGGCAGCGCTCGTCAAGCACCCTGGCGTGGACAAGATCGCCTTCACCGGCCATCATGAGACGGCCCAGATGATCATGCGGGACGCCTCCCCCACGCTCAAACGGTTGACCTTCGAATTGGGCGGCAAGTCGCCCAACATCGTTTTCGCCGACGCCGACCTTGACGCTGCCACGGCAGGGGCTTTCTTCGGCATCTACTTGAACCAAGGACAATGCTGCTGCGCGGGCAGCCGTTTGTTCGTCGAGGAAAAGGTCCACGACCGGGTCGTCGACATGCTCAAGGGCAAGGCGGCACAACGCAAGGTCGGGGATCCATTTGATCCCAACACCGAGCAAGGTCCGCAAGTCGACCAGGCCCAGTTTGACAAGATCATGTCCTACATCGACAAGGGCAAAAAGGCGGGGGCCAGTTGCGTCGTGGGCGGCCAGCGCTTCGGCGCCCGAGGCTACTTCATTGAGCCGACCATCTTCACCGGCGTCAAGGATGAAATGGAGATCGCGCGCGAGGAGATCTTCGGCCCCGTGCTGTCGATTCTGCCCTTCAAGAACATCGACGAAGTCATCCACCGGGCCAACAACACCTTTTACGGCTTGGCGGCGGCCGTTTGGACTCAGGACATCAAGAAAGCGCATCGCATCGCCGACGAAGTTCGTGCGGGGACGGTGTGGGTGAACTGCTATGATGCCTTTGACGCGGCGGCGCCGTTCGGCGGCTACAAGATGTCCGGCCAGGGACGCGAGCTGGGGGCGAAAGGGCTGGACGCCTACACGGAAACCAAGACTGTAGTTATCAGCTTGAGTTAGACTCATCCTCAACCTTGACCAGCAAGGCGGGTCGCATTCGGGCCGACCCGCCTTGTTGATTCCACTCCAGTGCGATACCCTCCATCATTAACACCTGTAGTTTCTTTCCATTTCTGCAAAGCGAGATCGACATGTGGCCAATGCCCCGCCGCGATTTTTTGAAAATGAATCTCCTGGCCGCCGCGGGGCTGCCCGCGGCCACGGCGCTGCTCTCGGGGAAAGAGTTGCCCAAGGCCTCCGCCAATGAGCGGTTGGGATTGGGTTTCATCGGCATCGGCGGCATGGGGTCGGGCACGATGCAGGCCATGATGAGCCAGCCCGACGTGGAAGTCCGGGCCGTGTGCGACGTCTATCGCCCTCATGCTGAGCGCGCCCGGGAACGCACCAAGGGCAAGGCGGAGATCGAAACGGATTTTCGCAAGCTGCTCGAACGGAAGGACATCGACGCCGTTGTCATCTCCACTCCAGATCACTGGCATGGCCTGTGCGCCATCGAGGCTTGCAAGGCGGGCAAACACGTTTATTGCGAAAAGCCGTTGACTCA
>JAANMX010000358.1_pt1 | contig 61977 bp, 46 predicted proteins | sample 7279681 | NCBI WGS metagenome assembly JAANMX01 (sample SAMN14094542, study PRJNA606508) | bioreactor metagenome | isolation source: A lab-scale SPAN reactor treating ammonium-rich wastewater day 351 | place: Ireland: Galway | collected 2018-01-01
TTCCCGGCGTTGCCAGCATTCCCGGCGTTGCCAGCATTCCCGGCGTTGCCAGCATTCCCGGCGTTGCCAGCATTCCCGGCGTTGCCAGCGTTCCCGGCGTCACCGGCATCGCCCGCGTCACCGGCATTGCCCGCGTCACCGGCATTGCCCGCGTCACCGGCATTGCCCGCGTCACCGGCATTGCCCGCGTCACCGGCATTGCCCGCGTTACCGGCATTGCCAGCTCCGAGTCCCATGCCGCCCAGCATCTGCAGGAGTTGCATCAGGTAGGCCATCAGCTGATCCATCCCGACGTTGCCACCGCCAGCGTTGCCAGCGGCTCCCGCTCCACCGGCACCCCCCGCGTTACCGGCGTTCCCAGCGGCACCCGCTCCTCCGCCACCACGTGCATTCTCGATGTTGCTGCTCAGGTCGCGAGCCCCGACCGCGCCGATGGCGCGGTCATATTTGGCCGCATCTTGCACCGATTTGCCGCCCAGCACGTCCCGACCGTTCTGGCCGTAGACCTGGTCGAGCGTGAGAGTGCCACGCTTGAGGGCCGCGCTGATAGCGCCGAGCGTCTGGACGTCCTTGTCGCCCACGCCGCCGCCCTGGGCCAGGTCGCCGTTGCCGGTGGCCTGGAGCACTTTCTTCAGCTGCCCGTTGTTGTAGTTGCCGCCGGCGTTCTTGTAGCGACTGGCCACCAGAGCGAAGTTGGCCGCCTGCTGAGCTGCAGGGTTGCCCGAATTGAGATCCTGGTAGATGACATCGAGGTTGCGGCTCATCTCGCCCGCGTTTTCGAGCCGACCTCCGGCGTAGAATTCAGCCGCGTAGCCTTCCACGATGCTGGCTCGGGCCTGGCCCGTCGAGATCGCGCCGTTGGCGGTAATCTTGCCGTTGTTGACGTTACCGTTCTGGTCCACCGCGTCGATGTAGCGCTGCAGGCCGTCGTTGCCGGTCTGACGGAAGGCGGGCAATCCGCCTCCACCACCGCCGCCGTAAGCGCCACCAGCTCCACCGGCACCGCCAGCTCCACCGGCGCCATAGGCACCGCCGCCGACAGCTCCACCACCGCCGACTGCGCCGCCGCCATAGGCTCCGCCGCCGCCACCGACACCGACGCGCGTGCCACCGGCTCCTCCGCCCCCGCCATAAGCGCCACCGGCTCCACCAGCGTTGCCCGCATTGCCGGCATTGCCGGCATTCCCCGCATTCCCGGCGTTGCCCGCATTCCCGGCGTTGCCCGCATTCCCGGCGTTGCCCGCATTCCCGGCGTTGCCCGCATTCCCGGCGTTGCCCGCATTCCCGGCATTGCCTGCATTCCCGGCATTGCCTGCATTGCCTGCGTTGCCAGCATTACCTGCATTGCCAGCGTTTCCGATTCCGCCGGCTGGATTCTGGCCAGCGAAGGTGCCCCAACCGCCCTGCAGTTGCATCAGGGCTTGAAGGAGCATTTGAATCATGCCCATCATCATGACGGGGTTGAAGCCACCATAGGGGGAGGTGCCGCCCACTGCTCCCAGTCCCCCGAAGGCTCCAATTCCTCCCAGGCCGGGTTGAGCGAAGCCTCCTCCAAAAATGTTGCCTACCGTGGTTGGAGCCCCGAAGCCTCCGAGGCCGCCGTAGTTCGTGATACCTGATCCTCCGCCGTACGCCATGCGTGTTCCTCCCAATAATAGAATTAGGGTGGTCGTCGATAACCCCAGGATATCCCCCGCGGGCCCGAAGTCTCTAGGCTGAGAAGATGAACAGAGTGTTGCATTGGTTAATTTTTTGTTGACATTCCGCGGACCCGGTGAGAAGCTCAAAAAACTCGTGCAACTTCCGCCCATCTGCTCTTGACCTGGTCTTATTCTCCGTGAGATGCGGATAGACCCTGCGGGTGTCGGAACCCGACAAACCTCACCCGGCCGCTGAAGGGACCACCCTCGTGAGCACGGAAAACACCGGCGTCATGAAGCAGCGCGTCCTTCTCGCTTTCTTGTTGCTGGTGGTGGCCGGAGCTCTGGCCTGGCACTTCACCCGCAGTCGGGGGGGCTTGCTGGGCAATCGGTTGGGTGACCTGGCCGTGGCGGCGCCGGCCGAATCCCAGTTCCTCCTGGCGATCGATTTGCGCCAGCGCAATCGCTTGAGCGAGGTGGTCACGATGGTCCGCGGGGTCGCCCGAGACTATCCGGACCTTCTCTCCAGCGAGCAGCCCCTCACCGAGATGCTGGAGGAAATGGAGAAAAAGGCTCCGGCTCCCCTGGAGGAGATGGCTGACTGGTTGGCCCCGGCTGGCTGTGTGGCCTTCTTTCCGCGCGCCGGAGAGGCCTCGCTCATTCCCTCCCATCCGGATCTCAGCGCCCCCTTCGAGTTGGTGGTCGTCCTGGCTCTCTCCGAGCCCACCAGGGTGCTCGAGCAGATCGGGCCTCGTCTGGAGAAGAGCGGTGCCAAAGTCAGACAGCAAGGCCAGGTGACCTTCTGGGAGGGCGTCAGTCGCGGCACTCCCTATGTTCTGGCTCTCTACAAGGAGGCTCTGGTCCTTTCCAGCAGCCTGGAGGGCTGCAACCGCTCGCTCGAGGCCCTGCAGCGCAAGACTCCCGCCCTGGCCGAGCAGGCTGACTACCAGGTTGCTCTGGCCAGGGTACAGCATGACCAGGGTGGGCTGCTCTACTTGACGCCGGGCCGCACTCTCAGTGCCCTGAGCAAGCTGCCCGAGGCCAGGGGGGTCTTCGACGACCAGACCGTCGCGGCTCTGGAGAGCATGACCACGTTGATCGCGACCGTGACTCCCAGGCAGGCCGGCTTCGGGGTCGAGTGCTTTCTGGCCCTGGACGCGGCCTCCACCAGCGACTGGACGAAGGCCCTTTTGACGGCTCCGAAGTCTCCGGCCCGGCTCGCTGCCCTCTTTCCGGCCGGCTGGGGCAATTATCACGCGATCAATTTTCCCTACTTCTATCGCGGCCTGATCCAAACCGTGATGCTGGCTCCCAGGGCGCGCCTGCAGGTGGGTGCGGTGTCGATGCTGATGCAGGGCTCGGTGGGCTTCACCCCGGAGCGACTGTTTCAGACCCTGACGGGCGAAGTCGGGCTCTCGACTCATCTTGACCCCGGAACTGCTCAGAGCGGTGTGGTCTTGCTGGCACTCGGACTTAAGGACCGGGCCGGATTCGAGAAACTGCTCGAGAAGCTCTCTGGTCAGCTCGGCTCGCTGCAGGCTCTCGAGCAAGAGGGCTCGTCCCAGGTCTACGGCCTGTCAGGGCTACCCGGCGCCAGGCTGGTTTTCTTGGAGCAGCCTGCCGCGGTCTTGTTGGCCGCCGGGCCGAGCGCCCGACAGGGTCTGAGGCAGGCTCTGGATGCAGCCGAGGGACGACAGCCTCCTGTGGCTGCAGAGCCGGTGCTCAAGCAGGCACTGGAGGCTTCTGGAGAGAGCTGGGTGGCGATGAGCTACCTTGACCTCAGCAAGGCCAGCCAGCCCGTGCTCGAGGCCATGAAAAGCGAGCGAGTGCCAGAAGCTCAAGCCCGGCTGCTGAGAACCGTCGCCAGCGAGCTCTCCGAGGCTCGCGACGCCTCGGTTCTACTGGTCGAGCCTCAGGGTCTGCGTTTTCGGTCTTTCGGCCCCGGCCCTTACTCGCTGACCTTCACGGGGGGACTGCTGGCGGCCGTGCTGGTGCCCAACTTCGTCAAAGCCCGGGGCCAGGGCCAGCTCACCGCCTGCCAGAGCAACCTCAAGAACGAGGGCACCGCGCTGGAGATGTATGCAGTCGACCATGCGGGTCGTTATCCGGAAACCATGGCCCGTCTGACCCCGAACTACCTCAAGGTGATTCCCAACTGCCCGGCGGCTGGCAGGGATACCTATTCTGAATCCTACCAGGTGGCGCCGGACGCCTTCACGCTGGCATGCCGCGGCCACCATCATGCTCGCGCGGGAGTCAAAGCCGATCACCCGGCGTACAGCAGCGTGCGGGGGTTGATCCAGAGGTAGACTCGAAAGATCAGAGGTCTGCTTCCTGCAGCAGGGCCAGGACGTAGCGTCCAAGCACTCCCGTCTGGTGGGAGGACTTGTCCAGAAAGCGGATCTCATGCACCCAGCGGTCATCCTCGTCGTCGTCGCGCACACTGAGCACCTGGCCGGGCAGGAGCAGAGCCTCCAGCTCCTGGTACGGACCGAGAATGACGTCAACTTTTGAGTTTTTCTTGTATTCCTGGTCCAGCGAGGCCTTGGCCGAGCCCAGGCCCAGGTTGAGCAGGCGCCCGACGGCCTTGACCCCGTCGGCTGACTCGGCCCGCACCGTGAGCGTGTCTTTCTTCTCGGCCAGGGTCCGGTCTTCGAACAGATTCTGATTCTGATTCTCGGTCAGCTGGTCGAGCAATTCGACCACCCAGGAGGTGGACATGGCCTCGGGGGAGTCAATAAACATCAGGCCCGCCTCCGTGCGCCCCCCCGTGGGCTGACACCACATCACCCGGCCCTGCACGGCCTGACCGAGATTGCCGGGCACGTTGCCGGGCTGGTTCAAGGTCACCACCTGGCCCCGCTCAAGAGAGCCCGAAGCGGTGATGCCGGCACCTTCGATGGCAAGGTCCGAGATGCGCACCTCCAGAGTCTCCTCCCCGCAGACACAGCTGGCCAGATAGTCACACTTGATGCGAGCGACGCGGCGCTTGGCCCGGGCCTCCGCCTCCTCGGGGCTGAGCTTGCGCTCGGCCTGGGACGGCTTGACGGCCGCAAAGCTGCTCGAGGGGGGGGCGAAGGCTGCTCCGGCCGGTTGGGCCGGCGGCATTGCCGGAGTGCTGGCCAGAATGGAGGCCTGGCCGGTGTACCCCCCGGGCAGCTCGACGCTGGCGCTGCGCGCCGTGGCCCTCTGGGCGGGGAACTCGCCGGACTCGGGGACCGAATCCTCCGATGGCTCCTCGAGCTCGGGGCCAGGTCTTCCGGGGGGCGCGCTCTCGCCCGAGTCTAACCTGGGCAGGGGTGGCAGGGCTGGCTCTCCGGACGCGGCCCCGGCGGTCTCGCCCGAGTCCAGCCTGGGGAGCGAAGGGGGGGCGCTCTCGCCCGAGTCTAACCTGGGCAGGGGTGGCAGGGCTGGCTCTCCGGACGCGGCCTCGGCGGTTTCGCTCGAGTCCAGCCTGGGGAGCGAAGGGAGGGCGCTCTCGCCCGAGTCTAACCTGGGCAGGGGTGGCAGGGCTGGCTCTCCGGACGCGGCCCCGGCGGTTTCGCCCGAGTCCAGCCTGGGAAGCGACGGGAGGGCAGGCTCGCCTGATTCCAATCTGGGCAACGGGGCCAGGCCAGTCTCCCCGGCGTCGGCCCCGGCGGTTTCGCCCGAGTCCAGCCTGGGGAGGGAAGGAACCGAATCCAACCTGGGCAGGGGCGAAAGAGCAGTCTCCCCGGAGTCGACCCCGGCCGTTTCGAGCCGGGGAAGCGCGGGCAGGGCTGCCGGCTCGCCGGAGTCGAGTGGGGGCAGAGCAGGAACCTCTCCCGAGTCCCCTTTGGGAAGAGCTTCCGGCCGGGGGAGGGGCGAAGGCGGGGCGGCCTCGCCTGAGTCACCCCGCGGGATAGGCCGGACAGCTGGACTCTCCGCCGGGCGGGAGGGAACCCCGTTGGCCATCCCGTACTTGTGATAAAGCTGATCGAGGGCCGGGTCGGACTCGTACGCCTGAAGACGCTTCAACAGACCGGCCATGGCCTCGCGGAAGCGTGCCTCTACAGATCCTTCCTGACCGAGGGAATCTCCCACGGCGGCCTGCCCATCCTTTCCCAGCCCTGACAATGCTTGAAAGTAATTCCAGACCAGAGGTGAAGATCCTCTCGGCCGCGTGCCGGTTTCGTCAGAAGTGCTCACCGACCCTGTTTTCGTGAGCGGAAGCACCTGGCTTCACCGGGTCAGCGAAAGGAGACCACCATCTGGTCGACCCAGGGGTCGAGCTTCCGGGCCGCGGGATGGTCGGATTGCACGCTCTGGTCGCCAGTGATCGCGTCCCCCTCCTGAGTGCTGAGCTTGTCTCGGCGGGCGGTCTCGGCGCTGAGCCGCAGGGCGAGCCCGTAGGGCTTCTTGTCGAGAGCGCCCTCGTTCCAGTTGGTCACGTTGCCACCGTAGTCCCAACCGAAGCCCAGGAACGTGATCGGCTTGCCGTTGATCTGCTCGAGCTTGCTGAGTCGGGTGCCCAACGTGATACCGTCCACCGACCTCCACTCCGAGACCGAGCCGGTGAGCTTGACGAATTCGATCTTCGTTTTGCCAGGATCGTTCCACACCACGGCCAGGCGTTTCTTGGGATCCTTCGGGTAGACCAGCGTGCCCGGAGCCGTCTGGCCTTCCACCAGGTAGACCTTCTCGTCACGCAGGTTTTCTTTGCCGAACATTCGCTCCAGGTCAGAGCGGCTCGTAGTCGCAGTGATGGGACCGACCCGCTTGCCGGGCACAATCAGCCAGTCGTTCTGGCTGGCTGCGGCCATCCCCATCACCAGGGTCAACAACAGCCCACAGAGGGTGAGACGCATCAAAGCCTCCAATAGCGTACGCCGGAGTCGACCGCCTGGTCGTCGAGAATTCCCTTGAGGTCAACCATCACTCCGGCCGGCGGTCCTTCGACAAGAGCCACGTAGTCCTCGGTCTTGCGTTCCTTGAATTGGCTGTGGGGGACGGCCAGCACCAGCGCGTGGTAGCGATGCTTGCCGTCAAAGGGTGTGGCCACGGCGTTGAGACCGCGCCTTTGCAGTCCGACCTCGCCCACCAGCGGATCGTAGACCTCGACGTCCACGGTGTAGCTCTCCAACTCGCGGATCAGATCGAAGACCTTGCTGTTGCGCAGGTCCTTGACGTCGGGCTTGAAGGTGCAGCCCATGATCAGCACCCGCGAGTGGCGCACCGGAATTCCCGCTGCGATGAGCAGCTTGACCGTCTCGCCGGCCACGTAGGCGCCCATCCCGTCATTGATGCGGCGGCCAGCCAGGATCATCATCGGATGGTAGCCCAGCACTTCGGCTTTGTGGGTCAGATAGTAGGGGTCGACCGGAATGCAGTGACCTCCGACCAATCCCGGCTCGAAGGCCAGGAAGTTCCACTTGGTGCCGGCCGCCCGCAGCACTTCGGTGGTATCGATACCCATGCGGTGGAACAGCATGGCCAGCTCGTTCATCAGAGCGATGTTCAGGTCGCGCTGCACGTTCTCGATCACCTTGGCCGCCTCGGCGGTGCGGATGGTGGGAGCGCGGTAAACCCCGGGCTCGACGATGGCACTGTAGGTGGCGGCCACCTTCTTGAGGCTGCGCTCGTCCTGGGCAGAGACGATCTTGATGATATTCTCCAGGCTGTGTGTGCGGTCGCCGGGATTGATGCGCTCGGGAGAGTAGCCCACGAAGAAATTCACCCCGGCCTTCAAACCGGATTCGTGCTCCAGCAAGGGCACGCAATCTTCCTCGGTGCAACCCGGGTAGACTGTGGACTCGAAAACCACCACCGCTCCAGGACGCAGATGCTGGCCTACCAGGCGCGTGGCGCTGAGCAGCGACGTGAGATCGGGGCGATGGGCCTTGTCCACCGGGGTGGGAACGGCCACGATGACGAAATCGGCCTCCCGCAGCATGAGAGGATCGCTGGTGTAGGTGAGCTTGGGGGCTTTGACCCGGTCGGGGGCCACATCGCCGTTGTCGTCCACCCCGTGGTTCAGGCGCTGTACGCGGCGCTCGTTGATGTCAAAGCCGATGGTGGGTAGCACCCGGCCAAAAGCCGTCGCAAGAGGCAACCCTACGTAGCCCAATCCGACGACCGCGACCTTCTCTGGCAGATTCTCAGACACGCAAACCGAATCCATCCTTGGAACAGGGCGCGTGCTTCTGGTTCAGCCCATCGGATCCTTCAGGCCGCCCACAGAGCCTGGGTGAAGCTCTTCCAGGAAGCGGGGAGATTGGGTGTATCCCGGTAGGCTCCCATCTCCGGGCTCGCTTCCAGCCAGGGCGTGTCCTTCTTGAGGTAGGAGACTCCCGAGGCGTTTTCATAACCCTCGCCGGTGGCGCGGGCCACGATCATCGACTCCAGAGCCTGGTGGGCCTGCTGGGCGGCAACGCGGGTCTCAGGCGCCAGGTCTTTTCCGTCCAGTGCTTTGAGGAAGCCCCCCAGGTCGGAGAAGCTCAGCATGAGTCGCTCCAGGAACAACATTCCTGGTTGCGGGAACTTCCCGGCCTCGCGGGCGGCCTCCTGGAGCTCTTCGCGCTTGCCGCGCCCGATCTCGGCCAGAAGCTCGTTGCCCAGTTTGTCGAGCGAGGCGTTGACGGCCGGAAGTTGGTCCAGGTCGAAGGCGGCCAGGGTTTGCACCTGACCGGTGGCTCCGGCCAGCTCGACCATCTTGCGGCCGATCTCCTGGGGGGTTCCGCCCTGAGCGCTGGCGCTGACCAGCATCTCCTTCAGAGGGAGAGCCTCGCAGTTGAGGACCTCCTCGGAGAGGACGGCCACCCGCGCGGTCCCGCTCAGGTGCTCGAGGGTCTCCAGGTTGCCCATCAGGCAAGACTCCATGACCAGCACGTCGGGCTTCTGTCCGGTCTGCTGGTTGGCCTCTTGCAGGGCCCGGGCCACCTGTCCGGTGGGCATGGAGGCCACCTGGCGGAAGCCCAGTCCGTGCCCGCTGACGTAAACCACGTTGGTGGCCTGGCCATCCATATTGGCGGCGAAGTAGCTGGCCAGCTCGCTGGTGGTGGGAGGGCGATTGGAGTCCTGCGTTTGCAGGACCGTGGAGGCGATACCCGGTTTATCGTCTGCGTTCACCTGGTAGATGCGGCGGCCGGACCAGTCGCCATCGGGCAGACAGGCCCGGTGATGGCGGGCCGACTCCAACTCGCCAAGTCCCTGGCGGGTCAGGCCCAGCGCGTACATGCCGGCTGCACCCACCAGGCCGATACCAAGACCGACCACGCCGCCGATGGCAAAACCGGCCACCGGCAGGGCCGCCTGAAGGCCCAGGATGCTGAGCCCTTTGATGGCTTTACCGGTCGGACTGGAGCCTTTGCGGGTCACCCCGGCCGTAATGCTCAGGTCGGGGCCAGCCTGCTGTTTGGCTTCCTCGAACTCATCCAGGCGGCGGGCCAGGAACGGCTCCACCACTTCCTCGGAGGCGTCGATGTGGGCGATGACGTTGACCTTGTGGGCGGACTGGGGCAGCGAGTGGATCTGCATAAGAATGCCTTTCAGTGAAGATGAAGGAGCTTGCGCCGACAGACTTGCAGGCAGGCGACCCGAGGGCTCGGCCAGACCTTCAGCACGGAGCACTCCCCAGATCGGGTGCCAGAACGCGAGACAGGAACGCCCTTCCTGCGCAGGTGGCGCCGACCTGAGCGGCCACCGCCTCCTCTTCCGCCTTCCAGGCCTGGACCGGCCGGGCCGTGCGGAGAACGAACAGCGGATGCCAGGGTGGCTGCTGGATAGAGAGGCGGATCAACGGTTGCGAGGCGGAGCGCAGCGCCAGGCGAGCCGGAGCGAGCAGCAGCGGGCGCGTGATGCGCCGACTGAGCTTCCAGGCCAACAGGGCCAGAGCTTTGCGCCTGCGCAGGCGGGCCTGGGCACAGCTCTGCTCGGCCTGAATCAGACTGGTCTGGGCAAAGAGAAGCTTGCGGATGGCCTTGTGCTTGCGACCCGACATGCGCGGCCTGGTGTGGCCGGTGCGTCGCTTGGTGCATCCTTTGCGCCGGCGCGCTTGAGGGCCCTTGCGAGGATGGACTTGAGCCCCCCTGGACAGGCCTTTGGCTTGCTTGCGGGATGCTTTGGCCACGGTCTTGGGGCAACACCCGGTCGTCTTCGGGCGGGTCTTGCTGGTGCAAGAAGTTGTCGATGGAGTCTGGTGGTGGACGTTGCTCAACATGTGGATCTCCCCCAGCGCCAGTATAGGGTTTCTCTTTCCGGCCGGGGTTTCCGGGATGTTGCTCTTCTCCCAGTTTGCAGGGTCTCAGCTGATCGACTGTGGGAGAATCAGCACCAGCGCAGACGTTGTCAGTGGTACACTGGCGTAGAAGGAGGAGTTCTCTGGATGAAGGTTCAAAGAGTGAGCCCATGACTCTGGGCAGGTTGCATAATTAAGGTGGAAGAGCTTGGAAACTTCACTTGATCCCAAAGACCGGCAGTTGCTGGCCATTCTCCAGGAGGATGGGCGCCTCAAGCGCAATGAGTTGGCCGAACGCGTAGGCCTCTCGCTTCCGGCCGTCAGCGAGCGGATGCGTAAGCTGGAGGCCCGCGGCATCATTCAAGGCTATCACGCCGTGGTGAGCCACCAGGCACTGGGCTTTGACCTGACCGCCTTCATCCGGGTCTCGGTCGACGGTTCCTCCCACTACAAGAATTTCGTGGCGCGGGCGGTGGAGCTGCCGGAAGTCCAGGAGTGTCACTCGATCACCGGCGATGGCTCCCACCTTCTCAAGATCCGCACACTGAATACCGCTTCGCTGGAGCGCTTGCTCTCCACGCTGCAGGGATGGCCAGGGGTGAAACGCACCGATACCAGCATCGTGCTGTCTAGCTTCAAAGAGACCCGCTCCGTGCCGGGCAGCGTCCCTCGGGACAAGACCCGAGAGAAGACCGGGGTCTGACCCTGGCGCGCAAGAGTCTTCCCAGAATTCTCCCTCTCAGGATCGCTACGCGCAGAAGTCGGGCAGAACAAGTTCTTGGCGGCAGGTTACGCGCCGGACTCTGTGCCTGGCTCCAGCAGGGGACCTCGCCCACGCGCGGTATTACACAGCCCATCATGCGCCGTGCCGTCTTCTGCTACGAGGCCAGCCGGCTGGCCGAGCTGCTCGAGCTCGAGCCCGTGCTGCTGGTCGTCCCGGAGCGCTTGCGCCCCCAGCTGTCCCTGGTGGACGAGCGGGGGGTTCCCTCGGTCTGTCTCTACGGGGCGGACGGATGGCAGCGCCCGCTGGAGCAGGCCCGTCCCGAGCAGGTCTTGCTGCTGGGAGCCCCGGGCGATTTGAAGGCCGAGTTACTCCTGGCGGGCTACGCGGTGGAGAGCTGGCAGGAGCTGCCCGAATCCAGCCGGAAGGCTCCCGAATGAGCCAGATCCCGCCCTACGACTCGGACCCTTTTCCCCTTCCCAGCCTGGAAGAGTGGCCCAAAGCAGCCGGCCACTCGCTGGAGTGGAGCAGTCACGACGGCTTGAAGCTCTCAGCGCTTTATCACCAGGGCCCTCTGGCCCCCGCGGCCCGGACCGCCGCCCGTCCCTGGCTCATCCGCGAAGACTTCAGTCACACCATCCCCGCCGTCGTGGGCAAGTCGGTGCGAGCCTCGCTCGAGGGCGGGGCCACCACCGTGGGCCTCTGGCAGGACCAGGCCGGCCGTCGCGGCTGGGATCCGGATCAGTCCGAGGCCGACAACCTGGTCGGTCGGGGCGGCATCTCCATCTCCACGGTGCCTGACCTGCGCACGGCCCTGGACACCTATCCCTGGAACAGCCACAGCCTGCACCTGGAGGTGGGAGCCAGCGGAGCTCCCATGCTGGGCATCCTGGTGGGTCTGGCCATCGAGCGTGGAGCCGATTTCCCCCGTTTGAGCGCCACGGTGGGCTGCGATCCGCTGGGCGAGCTGGCTCGAGCCGGTCGGCTCGACTGGGAGCTCGACGACCTCTATCGAGAGGCCGCCACCGGCTTTCTTTACGCTCGCGAGTTCTGTCCCAACGTGCGGGTCATGAGTGTCAACACCGAAGCCTACCATGAGGCGGGCGCGACCTCGGTCCAGGAGCTGGCGCTGGGGTTGGCCACCGGTCTTGAATACCTGCGCAAGCTGCAGGCCCACGGCCTCAAGCCGGCCGAGGCGGCCCGGGGGCTGGCTTTTTCCTGGTCGGTATCGGGCGATCTCTTCACCCAGGTGGCCAAGCTGCGGGCCGCTCGCGGCCTGTGGAACCGCCTGCTGGGTCTTTTCGGGGTGACCGAGCCGGATCGGGTCAGTTTCTTCCATGCCCGTACGGGCCTTGCCACCCATTCCTGGCTCGATCCCCACAGCAACCTGCTGCGCAGCGCCCTGGCCGGTTTCGCGGCCGTGCTGGGAGGGGCCGACTCGGTGGAAGTGGCTCCCTTTGATCGTCACCTCGAGCACGCCGGCAACGATCCCGACGCCGCCCGCCTGGCTCGCAACCAGCAGCTCTTGATGCTGTATGAGGCCCAGCTGCACCGGGTGAAGGATCCTGCCGCCGGCTCCTACTACCTCGAGCAGCTGACCCAGGAGCTGGCTTCTCGCACCTGGGCCGATCTGCAGGAGCTGGAGCTGCCGGCCGCCCTGCTCGACGGGCGGGTGGCCAGGCTGCTGGCCGAGACCGGCCACAACCGGCGCGAGCGCGTCAGCGACGGCCTGGACGTGCTGGTGGGAGTGAACCGCTATCCCCTCCAGCCTCCTCCTCAGCCCCCGGTGAGTTTCGACCAGCCGGCCATGCAGGCCGACCGGCGCGAGCACATGGGCCGGGTCCGCAACGGGCGCGACGGCGGCGACGTGGCCCACCGGCTCAACCGGGTGGCCAGCGTGGCAGGCTCGCTCGATCCGGCCCTCATCGACGCCGTGGCCCAGGCCGCCCGGGTGGGTGCTACTCTGGGCGAGCTCACCCGGGCCATCCGCAAGCCGGCCGTCACCGCGCTCGAGATTCCCCCTATCGAGAGACGTTGTCTGGCCCATCCGTTGGAGGTACGCGCGTGAAACTCGGAGCCTTTGAGCCCCTGACCCGAGCCGAGATCGATGGTCCTGCCGCCGAGCCCTCGCCACCCTGGCGCAACGCCGAGGGCCTGGAGATCGCCCCTTCTTACGGATTCGAGAGCCTGCCCCACCTGGGAGCGCTGCCCGGCTTCCCCCCCTTCTCGCGCGGCCCCCACGCCAGCATGTACGCCCGTCGCCCCTGGACCATCCGGCAGTACGCCGGTTTCTCCACCGCCCGCGAATCCAACGCCTTTTACCGCCGCAACCTGGCCGCCGGCCAGAAAGGCCTGTCGGTGGCTTTCGACCTGGCCACCCACCGCGGCTATGATTCCGACCATCCGCGCGTGGTGGGCGACGTGGGCAAGGCGGGCGTGGCCATCGACTCGGTGCTCGACGCCCAGATCCTGTTCGAGGACATCCCCCTCGACCAGATGTCCGTGTCGATGACCATGAACGGCGCCGTGCTGCCCATCATGGCCTGCTACATCGTGGCCGCCGAAGAGCAGGGCGTGAGCCAGAGCAAGCTGTCGGGCACCATCCAGAACGACATCCTCAAAGAGTTCATGGTGCGCAACACCTACATTTACCCCCCCGAGCCCTCGCTTCGCATCGTGGCCGACGTGCTCAGCTATACCGCCGCGCACATGCCAAAGTTCAACTCTATCTCGGTTTCCGGCTACCACATGCACGAGGCGGGCGCCACCGCCGACCTGGAGCTGGCCTACACCCTGGCTGACGGGCTGGAGTATGCTCGCATCGGCCAGCAGGCGGGCCTGGAGCTGGACGCTTTCCTGCCCCGCTTCTCGTTCTTCTGGGGCATCGGCATGCAGTTCTTCCTGGAGGTGGCCAAGATGCGCGCCGGGCGCATCCTGTGGGCCCGTCTCACCCGCATGCTGGGAGCCAAAGACCCCAAGAGCATGTCTTTGCGGACCCACTCGCAGACCTCGGGCTGGTCGCTGACCGAGCAGGACCCTTTCAACAACGTCACCCGCACCTGCCTGGAAGCGCTGGCGGCCGTCTGCGGAGGAACCCAGTCGCTGCACACCAACGCCCTGGACGAAGCCCTGGCCCTGCCCACCGACTTCTCAGCCCGCATCGCCCGAAACACCCAGCTGATGCTGCAGGAAGAGGACCACCTCTGCAAAGTGGTCGATCCGCTGGGCGGCAGCTACTATCTCGAATGGCTCACCGACCGGCTGGCCCGTAAGGCCAACGAGCATATCCTGGAGGTGGAGAAGCTGGGCGGGATGGCCCGTGCCATCGAGGCCGGCGTCCCTCAGACCCGCATCGAGGAGGCGGCTGCCCGCAAGCAGGCCCGCATCGATTCGGGGCAAGACGTCATCGTGGGCGTGAACCGCTTCCGCACTCAGGCCGAGGCCGACTTCGAGCTGCGTGAGGTGGACAACCAGGCGGTGCGCGCCGAGCAGGTCGAGCGCCTGGAGACGCTGCGCGCCCAGCGCGACAACCAGCGCGTGCAGCAGACCCTGGAGGCGCTCGAGCAGGGGGCGGCCGGGGCGGGGAATCTGCTCGAGCTGTCGGTGGCCGCCATTCGTGCCCGGGCTACGGTGGGGGAGGTGTCGTTGGCGCTGGAGAAGGTATTCGGTCGCCATCGCGCCCCGGTGCGCAGCCTGGTAGGCGTCTATCGCCGCGAGCTGGGTGATGGCTTCGAGCTGGGCCGGGTGCAAGAGCTGGTCAGGTGTTTCGAGGAGCGCGAAGGCCGCCGCCCCCGCATCCTGGTGGCCAAGATGGGTCAAGATGGCCATGATCGCGGCGCCAAGGTGATCGCGGCAGGTTTTGCCGATCTTGGTTTTGACGTGGATCTGGCCCCGCTCTTCCAGACGCCGGAAGAGGTGGCCCGCCAGGCGGTGGACGCCGACGTGCACGTGGTGGGCATCTCCACCCTGGCCGGGGGTCACAAGACCCTGGTGCCCGAGCTTCTGGCCGAGCTGCGCAAGCTGGATCGCCCCGAGGTGCTGGTGGTGGTGGGCGGGGTGATCCCGCCGGTCGATCATGCCTTCCTGGAGGAAATGGGCTGCGCCTGCGTGTTCGGGCCCGGCACCATCATTCCCGAGGCGGCCGAGCGCGTGCTGGCCAAGCTGTGCCCTGAGCTGGCCGCTGCGCGATAGGCTGCTTGCGGGCGACCGGGGAGCGCTGGCCCGGGCGGTCACCCTGCTCGAGAGCAAGAAGAGCGAGCATCGACGCCAGGCGGCCGAGCTGCTGGCCTCGCTGCCACCGGCTGACTCGTTCCGGGTGGGCATCACCGGTCCCCCGGGCGTGGGCAAGAGCACCCTGGTGGAGGCCCTGGGCCTGGAGCTCATCGCCCGCGGCCACCGGGTGGCCGTGCTGGCCATCGATCCGAGCAGCCCTTTGACCGGGGGCAGCATCCTGGGCGACAAGACCCGCATGGAGCGATTGTCGGTCGAGCCACGGGCTTACGTGCGCCCCAGTCCCAGCGGCAACTTCAGCGGCGGCGTGGCCCGGGCCACCCGGGCCACGGTGCGCCTGGTGGAGGCGGCCGGCTACGACCGCGTGCTGGTCGAGACCGTTGGGGTTGGCCAGTCGGAGGTGGCCGTGCGCGAGGTGGTGGATTGCGTGCTGCTGCTGGCCCAGTGTGGGGCCGGGGACGAGCTGCAGGGGATCAAGCGCGGCACGCTGGAGCTGGCTGACCTGGTGGCCGTCCCCCGCCTGGATCGCGACCCCGGGCTGGTGCGCGAGACCGTTCTATCGCTGCGCGGCTCGCTCGCGCACCTGTCGCCCACCGCTCCGGATTGGAAGACTCAGGTGCTGGCCTGCTCGGGGGTAACCGGGGAGGGGATCAGCGAGCTTTGCGACCGGCTGGAGGCCTTCCGGTCTCTGGGAGTGAGGGCTGCGCGGCGCCGCCGGCAGGAGGCCCAGGCACTCGACCGGGAGCTTGACGAGCGCCTGCGCGAAGCCTTTCTGGCCCGGCCGGGGATGGCCGAGAAGCTGGCGGCGATCCGCCGGCGGGTGGAGGCGGGGGAGGTGTCGCTGGAGGCCGGGCTGGGCGAGCTGGGGTTGTAGAGTCAGGCGCAGAACTCGGGGCGCGCAGGGCTCACACGGCTGGAAACTTGCGCCTTGAGGAGCGCAGCCTCGACGCGGTTTTCCGGCTACCAGGTCGGGCTGCAGGTTCTCGCGGTGGCCGGGGCCCCTCAAGGGGGCTCTGGCCGACTTCGAAGTCTTCCGGCGGGAACTTCGCCCCCCGATTGCGCATTGCATGACCCGATGGACTGGCTCCGCGAGTATGGCTCGGCCGTCGTCTTCCTGCTGGCTCTGGCCGACGGGCTGAATCTGCCCATCCCCTCCAGCGCGGTGTTGCTGGCGGCGGGCGGGCTGGCCGCTCAGGGAGAGCTCAACATGGTGGCGGTGCTGATCGCCGCGGTGGCCGGGGTTTTCCTGGGGAACCTGCCCTGGTACTTCCTGGGACGTCGGGTGGGCTCGCGGATTCTGCTGGTCTTGTGCAAGCTGTCTTTGAACTCCAGCAGCTGCATCGGGCGGATGGAGGGCATGTATCATCGCTACGGTCCGGTTTCCCTGGTGGGGGCTCGCTTCATCCCGGGCCTGGCGGCCATCGCGCCGCCTCTGGCGGGAGCCAGCGGGCTATCCCCTCGCAAGTATCTGCTCTATGACTTTCTGGGCGCGGTGGTTTTCTCAGGCACGCTGCTGCTGGGCGGAACCTTCTTCGGGGATCTTTTCAGCCGGGTTCGAGAGAGCCCGCCCGACTTTGCCACGCTGCTGGGCCTGATGGGGCTGGCCGTGCTGGCCGTGCTGCTGGCCAAGGTGGCCCTGCGCATCAAGGACCTGCACCTGTCGGTGCCGCGCATGACCGCTCAGGAGCTGAAGAAACGCCTCGACCGGGGCGATCGGATCCTGCTCGTCGATGCCCGCGCCGAGTCGATGCGCAACCTGCCTCCCTGGAAGCTGCCAGGAGCGGTCTACGAGGTGGGTGACCCGGGCGAGGGCCTGGTGGTCACCTACTGCGAATGCCCGCACGAGGCTTCGGCGGCCTTGCTGGCCAGGAGACTGCCGCCAGGGCGCGCCTATGCCCTCAAGGGAGGCATGTCAGCCTGGGAGAAAGCTGGTTTTGCTCGCGAGGCCGTGATCGCGTGAGCCGTATGCCAGCTCCTGGCCAGGAGGTTTTGCTGGTGAGCCCGGCCCGCGCCTGGCTCCCCACCAGGAGGAGTTGCCAGGGCAGTTAGGAGGTCTCCCAGGCTCCCAGCGTGCTTGGATCCAACGGGGCTATCGTCTGTCCGTTGCTTTGAGACACGATACCGGTCGTAAATGATCGCGAGCATGTGCCGGAGCCGATCGGCCTCAGGATGTCGTCGCCCTGGCTGGAGCGCCACTGATATTGTAGGCGACCGGACTTCCAGCACAAGGTGTTGGGCGTCGCGCTGCCGGAAAACCGTGTCAAGGGGGGGCCGGCTGCACTCCTTTCAGTCCGGCCGCAACCCTGGAAGTCACCCGGGCCGGAGCAGTCGTGCCAGGGCCTTCCCTCGGGCCAGTTCGGAGGGCGTGGCTCCGTCAGCATCGCAGGCCTTGGGATCGGCTCCCGCGGAAAGTAATGCCTCGACGTGGCGTCGCGGCTGTCCGGCAAGGACGGCCAGATGCAGCGGGGTCCGGCCGGCGTGGTTGCTGGCGCGAACATCGACCGGTGTGAGGACGCTCAGCAGACTTTGTCCCGCCTGGAAGCCGGCACCCTCCCGGGCCCAGTGGGCCAGCGGCGAGTCGCCCGCCGCATCCCTGACCCGAGGGTCTGCGCCGGCCTCCAGCAGGAGCGCGACCAGATCGCCCTTCTTGGCGCGCGCCACCGCCAGATGGAGCAACGTGGTGCCGTCCGCGTCCGCCCGACGGCAATCCAGACCTGACCGCAAAGCGCTTCGCAGGCGCTGGCAAGCCGCCTTCTCCTGGTCAGGCAGCCAGCGGCGCAGCCCCGAGGACAGCGGCAACTGGCCGGCCTGGTTTGCCTGACCCCAATCGGCGCCATTCTCGAGCAATGTCAGCAGGCTGGGGAGGTCGGTCAGGTGCAGGGGGGTATTGCCCCGGGAATCCGGCGCGTTGACGGGTGCGCCCGAGCCCAGCAACTCCTTCACCATGGGGACCGGTCCGGTCTGCACCAGCCAGTGCAAGGGAGTTCGACCGCTGCTGGTGGCCGCGGCGACCTCCGCTCCTGCCCGCAGCAGAACGCGGGCAACCTCCACATGCCTGCAAGTGTGCAGCGGGGTCACGCCTTCGATCTGGAGCCCGGGATCGAGTCGCTCGGCCACGCTCGGCCGGCGCCATCTCGCCCTGGGATCGGCTCCCCGAGTCAGTAGCTCCGCCACCACGACGGGGTCTTCGTTGGCCAGGTACTCGTTGTATCCGAGCTTTCACGGAGCAGCGAACAGGGCTTGAGACCTGACCTGAGAAGGGGTTGGAATGCCCCTTGTGACCCCTGACGAGCAGGCCGAGGTCGAGCGCTGCATCGACGAAGCGGCCTGTCCTACCCGGTCCTTCTTGATCCTGATGGTGCTGTCCACCTTGATCGCCAGCTACGGCCTGCTCTCCAACTCGACGGCTACGGTGATCGGGGCCATGATCGTCGCCCCGCTCATGGGTCCCATTCTTGGCCTGGCTCTGTCTGTGGTCCAGGGCCGGATGGACCGCTTCGGCCGGGCTCTGCAGGCCGAGATTCTGGGCGTCCTGCTGTGCGTGCTCACGGCCCTGGTGGTGGCCCTGCTGGCCGGGTCCGAGAATATCGACTACGGCCAGAGCGAGATTGCAGGTCGTACCCACCCCACGCTTTACGACCTGATGGTGGGCCTGGCAGCAGGCATGGCGGGGGGCTATGCCTCAGCCCACCGCAAGGTCGGCAGCTCGATCGCCGGAGTGGCGATCGCGGTGGCCCTGGTGCCTCCCCTCTCGGTCACGGGGTTGGGCCTGGCGGGGGTCTGGCAAGGCGTCGTCGGCTGGTCGATTCCACTGGGTAGCTTTGTGCTCTTCCTGGCCAACTTTCTGACCATCGAGCTGGCTTCGGCCACCGTCTTCGCCCTGGCCGGTTTGGGCAGTCTGCATCATGTCAAGCGCTCCAGGGGTCTGCTGGGAGGCATCTGGGTCCAGCTGCTGCTTCTGGCTGCAACGCTGTACTTTCTCTGGGGCCAGCTCGATGCGGTGATGCAGCACCGGCGGCTCGAGCGCCAGACCCGCACGCTGCTGCAGGCCGAGTTGACACGCCTGCCCGGAGTCGGCATGGAATCACTCGAGCTGGTCAAGAGGGGTCCGCGCACGGTGGTTAAGCTGTTCGTCCGCTCTCCCCAGGAGATCCCGGTCGGACAGGTGGCCAACCTCCAGGAGAAGCTGAGCAACGAGCTCGCCGGAGATGTGGAGCTGGTTCTGGGGACCATCCTCTCCACCTATTACTCCACCAGAGGCCGGCTGTATGCTCCCGAAGGTCAGCCTCCCAGCCCGCAGGAGATCTTGCTCCAGCAGCTTGACCTCAGCCTGGTGGCCGCGCTGCATGGCTTTCCCGGGGTCGAGCTGGTCTCGTTCCGGCTGCTCGAGTCTCCCCCGGCGACCATCCGGGCCCTGGTGACCGTGCGCAGCGCCTACGAGCTCGACGCCCAGCTCGTCACCCGGCTCCAGACTGCCGCCCAGGCCGCTCTGGGGAGAAACGAGAAGCTCGAGTTGACGGTGCGCACCGTTCTCAGTCGCGATTTCACGGCCTCCGGCCCGGTGGAGACCGTGGCTGAGCGGCGTATCGACCCCGAGCAGGCTCGCCGGGATGACCTCAGGCGAATGCTTGACAGCGAGCTCAGGACGCTCGTCGCCGAGCTTCCCGACAGTCTGCTGGTCTCGCTATCGTTCACCGTCGGGCCCCTGCCAGGCTCCGACGGCTCGCCAGGGCCCACCCCGATTCCTCTCGATTCCCCCGCGGACACGGCCCCGTGGGAGGCGCTGCAGGTCGAGGCCACGGTGCGCACCGCGCGTCCTCTGAGTCCTGCCCAGGTGGCCCTGTGGCAGGAGCGGCTGCATCAGAGGCTGCAGATCGCGGTGAAGCTCAGGGTGGACAATCGCCTGGGGGCGACCGTGCTCCCGCTCCCCGACCGGTAGGAGACACGGGCGCATTCCTGGCTTTAGCTGAGCGAATGGCGTCTCAGCTCACGATCCCTTCTCCATGGCAAAGGTCTTGATCAGGAATGTGTAGATGTCGGCCGCCTCTTCGATGACCTTGGAGGTGGGCTTTCCGCCGCCATGGCCGGCCTTTGTCTCCACCCGAATCAAGATGGGCGCCGGGCCTGCCTGAGCGGTCTGGAGAGCTGCGGCGAGCTTCTTGGCATGGGCCGGCACGACCCGGTCGTCGGTGTCGGCGGTGGTGATCAAGAGGGGCGGATACCTCGTGCCCGGTTTGACCCGGTGGAGCGGCGAATAGGCATAGAGGAACTTGAATTGCTCGGGGTCTTCGGAGCTGCCATACTCGGGCACCCAGAAACGCCCCACGGTGAACTTGTGGTAGCGGAGCATGTCGACCACGGGAACCTGGCAGACGGCTGCTCCAAAGAGGTCGGGGCGCTGGGTCACCATGGCGGCCACCAGCAATCCGCCGTTGCTGCCACCGTTGCAGGCCAACCGGTCGGGACGCGTGTAGCCCTCCTTGATCAGGGTTTCGGCGCAGGCGATGAAGTCGTCGAAGACGTTCTGCTTTTTCCCCAGCATCCCGGCCTGGTGCCACTCCTCGCCATACTCGTTGCCGCCGCGCAGGTTGGCCACCACCAGCACACCGCCATTCTCCAGCCACACCAGGCGGCTGGCCGAGAACGACGGGGTCAGGCTGATGTTGAAGCCGCCGTAAGCGTAAAGCAGGGTCGGGTTGCTCGAGTCGAGTTTGAGATCCTTGCGAGCAGTGACGAACATGGGAACCCTGGTGCCGTCCTTGCTGGTCGCGAAGATCTGTCGGGTCTGGTAAGCGCCAAAATCGAAGGAAACCTCCGGTTGGCGGAAGATGCTGAGCTGGCCCGAGGCAACCTCATAACGGTAGATCGTCTGGGGGAAAAGGTAGGAGGCGAAGCTCAAGAAGATCTCCTTGTCGGTGCGCTTGCCCGACAGTGCACTGATGGTTCCCAGGCCCGGCAGGGGAAGCTCGCCCAGCAGCTTGCCCTCGAGATCATACATTTTGACAACGTGGCGAGCATCGCGCAGGACAACCACGAAGAGCCGGTTGTCCACCATGGCGACCCTGTCGATGACATCTTCGGACTCGGGCACGATGGTGCGCCCGGCCGAGCCCGGCACGGGTTCCATCGTGATGAGGCGGCCCCGGGGCGCATCCAGGTCGGTGTGGAGATAAAGGGTCTTGCCGACGTTGTCGATCACGCTGTAGAGGGCAACTTCCCTGTCCACCAGCTTGATCAGGGCAGAGCCGGGCTGGCTCAGGTCCTGGCAGTAGAGCATGTTTTTGGGGTCGGTGCCGCGATTGACGTAGAGGAAGAGATAACGACCATCATCGGTGACGGCCGGGCTGAAGAGCAGCTCCTTGTCCTTTGGATCCTCGTAGATCAGCTTATCGGCAGCCTGAGGGGTGCCAATCTTGTGAAAAAAGACTTTGTTGTAGCTGTTTTCGTCCTCTTTGGCCACGCTGCCAGGCTCAGGAAAGCGATTGTAGTAGAACCCCTGACTGTCCGCCGTCCAGGCCACCGAGGAGAATTTGCACCACTTGAGGGTCTCGGCCAGGTCGGCGCCGGTATCCACCTGGCGAATCTTGACCGCCTGCTCATCCGAGCCGGAGGCCTGAATTCCGTAGGCGAGGTGCTTGCCGTCGTGACTGACCTCGTGAATCGAGGTCGAGACCGTGCCATCGGCGCTCATCGAGTTGGGGTCGAGCACCACTTTCGGCTCGGCCTTCTCGTCGGTCAGCATGTAGAGAACCGACTGGTTCTGCAGCCCGTTGTTCTTGAAGTAGAACATACGCCCGCCGTCGCGGAAGGGGGTGCCGTAGCGCTCGAAGTTCCAGATCTCGGTCAGGCGTTGCTTGAGCCTGGCGAAGGTTGGCCCGGAATGAAGGTAACTGAAGGTCAGCTGGTTCTGGGCCTCGACCCATTTGCGAGTGGGCTCCGAGTCAGGGTCCTCCAGCCAGCGGTAGGGATCGCTGACGCGGGTTCCATGATAGACGTCCACCACCTCGCCTCGGGGTGACTCGGGATATTTCCAGGGCTCCTGGGCAAGACTCGAGCCTGCCAGCGTGAGCATCATGGCCAGAATGAGAAATGAGCGCATCAAGGGTCCTCCTCCGGGGTCGCCCTCCCTTTGCGGCGGCACCAGGCGGTTCCTCGTAGGGAGAGCAAGGATTTTCGCCTCAGCGCTGAGTGCGGCCGTCACGCTCCAAGAGCTGACCCGGTCTCTTGCTCGGGCGGGAGTTCGCTTGAGCGTTCGCGAAGCTCAAGTCTGCGCCGAGGGGAAGAGTTATGGAGATTCTTGTCGCCATCGTCGTTCTGAGCCTGGTGCTGGCTCTGCCGGTCCTGGCGCTCTACAATCTGATTCATGCGGCCGTTTCCAAGGAGGGGCGCAAGCGACACCTGGCCTCTTTTTCCATCTACTCGGTCTTGACCATCGTGGTCTTCGGGTGGGCCTTCCTGTCGTCTATGTCTGGCCCCAGGTCCAGACACCAGGGACAGCTGACAGGTTGCAAAAGCAATCTGAAGAACCTGGCCGTGGCCCTGGAGATGTATTCCACCGATTTCCAAGGCCACTATCCTCCCACGTTAAGCATGCTGACCCCGAATTACCTCAAGATCATCCCCAATTGCCCGTCCGCCGGGGCCGATACCTACAGCGCAAGCTATCAATCGACCCCTGGCCTGGAGGCGGACCCGGACACCTTCACGCTTTATTGCCGGGGAAAAAACCACGAGAAGGCCTCTGTCCTGGAGAACTCCCCCCAGTATTCCTCCAATCAGGGCCTGATCGAGCACCCTTGAGGGAGCAGAGCCATCTGAGCGGCCTGGCAGCCGCGAGGTCCACTCAGGGACAACCTCAGGCTGGACTCGCGGGAATTTTCTTCGGCTTGGCGAACACACCCCCTTATGGGAATGAGCTTTCTCTTCATTGGCCTGTTCGTCTACCTGGTGGGCCTGGCCGTCAACGCCCTGAGCAAACGTCCGGCGGTCAATCCCGGCAAGATCGCGCTGGTGGTCTTGCTGCTCTTGATGCTGATCCTGATGACCTCCAAGAGCGGTGACCCCGGTAACATGGGCTACGTCGTCGGCTCGGCTCTCGTGCCCATGCTCGGCTTCTGGTTTGCCAGCCGCCAGCACGATCAAAAGCACCGCAAGTAATCTTGCCCCGGTCGGTCTTGACCGTCGGCCTCCAGGCACTCCGATGAGAACGATCTTGAGTATCTGTCTGCTGCTCCTTGCGACGGCAGCAGTTTGCTCCGAGACCGCGGGCCGCAAATGGGCCATCGTCATCGGCATCAATCGCTACCAGAGCCCGGGCATCACCCCCTTGCGCTTTGCCGAGGCTGACGCCCGCAAGCTGGCCGAGGCGCTGGTCTCGCACGCTGGCTTTCAGCCCAAAGACGTCTTCGTGCTGACCAGCGACCGCACCGGCTACGAGCTGCCAACCCGCGCCAATATCGCCTTTCGCTTCGACTACCTGATCAAGAGCATCGGTCCCAACGATACTCTGCTGGTTTACTTCTCGGGCCACGGCCTGGAGGTGGAGGGGCAGTCCTTCCTGCTCACCGCCGAGGCCGACTCGCGCAGTCTGCTCACGCTGCAGCAGTCGGCCCTCAACGCCAGCGATCTCTTTCGCTGGCTGGGGGCTACCCGGGCGGCTCGCACGCTGCTGGTGGTGGATGCCTGTCGCAACGATCCCATGGCCGGCAAGGGCGATTCTCACAGCCAGCTCTCCGACCGGATGGCCAGCGCTCTCACTCCGGTGCCTCGCAGCGCCGATCCCAAAGCCAGGGCCACCTTCTTTGCCTGCAGCGCCGGCCAGCGCTCTTTCGAGTGGAGCGAGCAGGGGCACGGCTTTTTCACTTACTATCTGGTGGAGGGTTTGAGGGGCCAGGCGGCCGGGGCCGATGGGCGAGTCACCCTGCAATCGCTGACCCATTACGTCCAGCGCGAGGTGGCCGACGCCTCCAGCCGCTGGCTCTTGCAGCAGCAGGTGCCCTGGCTTCGCTACGAGGGCCCCGGCGCCGATGGCTGGGAGCTGGCCGGCGGCCAGGCCGCCAGCCAGCCTGCCGGCACGGACCTCTCGGGGGGAATGAGGGGCAGCAAGCCGCTCCTGGTCTCCCACGAGCAGCAGGCGCCCTACAAGAACCTGGCGGCCGCCCTGCAGGACGCGCCCGCCAACTCGGTCATCATGGTGACCGCCGGCACCTACCGAGAAGACCTGCTCTTTACCAGGCCGGTTACCATTGACGGTGACAAGAGCGTGCTGGAGGGCACCCTGCGCGCCGAAGCGCCGGTCAAGCTGGTCAACTGCACGATCCGGGGCCGGCTGGTGCCGCTCTCCAGCTTCCAGCTGATACGCTGCAGCCTCGAGCCGAGGCGATGAGACCTCTTTGCCCGGGGCCCCGATCGGTCACCAGATGAACCTGGCCGGGAGCGCAGTGCGGGCAACTCCTTGCCCACCGGGCCCGCCCCGAAGATGGGCGCGGATATGCCGCCCCGGGCTGATTCTTGGCGCCAACCTCCCGAAGGCGCAGGTGTCCGACCCCTTCTCGTCGCACAATCCGGCCATGGAGAAGAGCATTCCCGGCTGGGCTCTCAAGGAGATCCAGACTTACCAGAAGACCAATACTCTCGGCAATCAAGCAAAGCGCACCGACCTCTCCGAGACCGACGCCTTCCAGGCCGCCAGCAGCCTGGCCGGCCAGATCGATCAGATCGGCCAGCTCAAAGACACCGAGCATGATGCCTGCAAAGGCGAGCCAGGCGTCTTTCAGCCCGTGATGGCCCCTGCCCAGAGCCCCCTGGGAGGGCCACCCCTGCCCGCTCCCAGGCTGCGCTTCGAGGGCAACAGCTCGCAGGGCTGGACCGTCACCGATATGAGCCAGGGCCCGCTCCAGAGCCTCTCTGTCATCGTCTACACCGAGCAGGCCATCGACAGTTACATTCTGATCAAGACCCCGCTCGGCTCGGGCGCTCAGCTCCTGCACCTGGATCGCAAAGAGCTGGCTCGCAGCTACAACGAGATCTCCGGGGGCATCTGGGAGCTGCTGGGAGGCCTGGTGCAAAAGTGGGCCAACCAGCAGTCTCCGGGGCCGAGTTGACATGCTGAGCAGGCCTCAGGTTGTGCCCCTGGCCCTGCTGTATCTGTTTGTGCAGGGTTGGATGCTCCTTCTGGCTTTGCTCGATCAGGAAGTAGGGGCCTGGATGTCCGACCTGATGAGGGTGATCGCCTGGGCCGGCGCTATCGACGGGCTCTACTGGATGGCCACCTCGCGCTGGGGGGGCGGCCCTGTGCCACCCGAGCCGGGCGAGAAAGGCACACTCTCCAAGCTGCTCAACCCGCTCGCCCTGCGGGCCGAGGCCGTGGCCCGTTGCGATGCCGCCACCTGGGCTTCGCTGCTGCTGCGTCTGCTGGCCATCTGTGGCATCTGCCAGATTGCCACCCGTTTTGCCCTGGTCTTCCTCATCCTGATCGTCGTGATCCTGGCCATCTTCGGGCTGCTCGAGAACCGCTGGTTGGCCCTGAGTGTCGTCTGGGCCCTGTTATTCACCTTCCTGTGCAACAGTTACTTTGCGGCCATGGCCAGCTTCACGGTGGTGTTCACTCCCCTGCTCATGCTCAAGGCGCGCGATCAGGCCGACGCGCAGAGGGGGATGCTCGCCCTGGCTTGCGCCGGGCTGGCCCTGTTCTGGGAATACCGCTCGGTCACCCCGCCTCCCAACCTCGTTGGCTTCTTGCTGCAGGTCCTGAGCACGGCCTTCAACGTGCCTCAGATGCTGCCCGGAATTTTGCTCGGCAGCGCCGCCCTGAGCTTCTACGCCGAGGTCGAGCCGCCACCTGAAGTCAGCAAACCTGATTGAAGACCAGCCAGTAGCTCCCCACCAGGCGCACGAGGTGGCGCAGCTTCTCGAACGACATCGGCTTTTGCACGAAGGCGTTGGCCCCGAGCCGATACGAGCGGGTCAGGTCCTCGGGCGTGGTCACCCAGCTGTGCATGATCATCGGCAGACGCCGAAGGTGCGCCTGCGAGCGCACCCACTCCAGCAGCTCGAAGCCGTGCAGCCCCGGGAGCTTGAGATCGCAGAGCACCACCCGGGGACGCTCCAGGCTTTGATCCTGCAGCCTCTCCTGGGCCAGCTGGCCGTCCGCGGCCACCTCCAGGAAGCCGTCCCAGCCTTCCTTGAGGAAAGCCTGGCGCATCAGGAAAGGGTAGTTGCTGTCGTCATCCACCAGCAAGAGCTTGCCCAGCGGGGTCACGCGCCCACCTCCGAAGGCTCGCCGCGCAGGTGGGTGAGCACCTCCTTGACGTAGTCGGGAATGCGATCGCGGCAGAGGCGCGAGATGTCCAGCATCTCCAGGATGAACTTGAGCACCTGGCGGGGGTTCTCGAACACCCCCCGGTCCACCCCGATGTAGACCACCTGGCCCAGGGGGCGCTGCACCTCGGCCCCCACCGTGAAGTCGGGATAGGCCAGCTTATAGATTTCCACCAGCCGGCGGCACAGCTCCTGGTAATCCTCCAGGCCCAGAGCCCGGATGCGGTTGAGCCGGTCGGCCGGCAAGAGGCGGCTGAGAGCGCCCACCCCCACCGGGTCCTCGGTCATGGCAAAGACGCAGTAGAGCGGCTGCACCGGGGCATAGCGGGGGGGGAAGCTGCGGTGGACGGCGTGCCCGCCCCGCTTGGCCGTGTCGAGATCAAAGCGCACCCTCTCGGGGCCCATGGCGGCGCTGGCGTAGTAGCCGAAGACCAGATCGGCGAAGTCCCGCCCGGCCGCGCCTAAGAGCGCGTAGAACTCGGCCTCGTCGAACAGCACGGTCAGCCCCGCGTAGCCGGCCAGCCTGGCCCACACGGCCAGGCCGCCCACCATGTAGGCGTAGAGGTGGGCCCAGGGACGGTAGTCCATCAGGGCATACAGGCGCAGGCCCCGCACCCCGGTCTTCTTGCGCAGGTCAGGCTCGAGCTCGAGATTGGATTCGCTGGGATGGCCCTCCACCCAGTCGAGCAGGGCCTCGCGCATGGCTTCGTCTTGCAGCTCGCGGTAGTAGAGCAGGGTGGGGGAGAGGTAGCGGTGGAAGTCGGGCTTGGACGGATTGAGCTCGGGCAGGCTCTTCTTGGGCCCTTCCAGCAGGCGGTCGAAGAGGGGACGAAGGCCGTAGCCCCACGGCTGGTCGGGGTAGTGCAGGCGGTTGACCAGGGCCCGATAGACCCGCTTGGGATGGGCCGGGGAGACCTCGTCATCGTCCAGGGTGATGCGCGAGACCAGAAAGTTGTTGGCCAGGGCCCGCTTTTCGATGGACTCGAGCAGGTGCGTCTTGCCCGTGCCGTAGTCGCCCAGGAAGACGCGGGCCGAGCCTTCGCGGGCGGCTTCGCTCAGATCGCCATCCACCAGGGCCAGCTCCAGCTCGCGGGCCACCGTGTAGGACTCGATCCACTGCGAGGGCACCACCCCCACCCGCAACGCCTCCAGCACTTTCAGGGCCTGGGCGGCCGTCTGGGGAACGTCGCGGGGGGTGGCCGGGACAACCACGGGTTTGGCCTTAGGAGCAGGCGGCACGGGGGCCTTCGACTGGGGAACAACCTCCCGCACCGGCGTCAGCCGCAGCTCCTCGGGGCGGATCTGGTAGGGAACGCCGGCCCCGAAGTCGATCATCAGGTAGCGCCCGCCCCGCACGTGCCGCACGACCGTGCCGCGCCCGTAGAAAGGGTGGGCGATCTCCTGGCCGATGCCGGGCAGGTCAGACATCCTGGAAGTCGCCTCCCGCCGGCACGAAGGTGCCGCTCAGCATCTGCTCGGCCACCGGGTCGGTCAGCCAGGACTCGCCGCTCGACTTCTGCTGGTACAGGAAGGCCAGCCAGGTCTTCACGAACAACCGCCGGTGGCCCACCTCGAAGGAATAGTGGGCGCAGGCCCGGGCCAGGGTCTGCAGGTTGCCCTGCTGGATGGCCTCGGTGGCCGTCCAGTCCTCAGCCAGCTGGAAGATCTCCAGCAAACGGGCTCCGATGGCCACCAGCAGCTCCTCGGGACCCATGCCCAGTTGCTCGAGGTCGATGACCGGCGCCTGGGGGCTGCGAAACGACATGGGCAGCGGGCTCTTGAGCCGTTGATCCAGGGCCGGATACTCGGGCACGACCAGGCGCAAGAACTCGGGCGGCACGGCGTAGAGAAAGAGCACGCCGGGCAGCATCGAGGCGCCGCACAGGTCGATCACCTGGCGCAGGTTGTCACCCAGCGCCTGGATGCGCCGCGTGGAGAGCGACAGGTTGCGATCCACCTCGTCGAACATCAGCACCAGCCCTGGATAGCCGTAGCCCACCATCAGCTGGCAGAGGCTGCGCAGGGCCCCGAAGGCGCTGGAGGAGTCGATGCACTCGAACAGGCCGAAGCGCTTGAGCTCGGAGCGGGGCACCTGATCGCCGCGCAACCAGGCCTCAAGCAGGGCCTCGCCCTCGCGGTCTTCCTCTTGCAGCGCGTTGAGGAACTCGGCCATGGCCCGGCGCAGGCTGTGGCTGTCGGCGGGGATGCGCATGGCGTTGCGCTTGGTCCAGGTCTTCATGGCGGCGGCGTCGAGCTTGCTCGACAGGTCGTCGTAAAGGTCGCGCAGCACGTCGGGCAGTCCCCGGCTGGGCTCGAGAGCGGGCTCGCGGGGCGGGGTGGTGAGGGCGGTCACCACCGCCTTGTAGACGCGGTAGGGGTCCTCGTAAGGGCACTCGCTGGGACTCAAATTGACCACCGCGGTCAAAAAGCCCCGCTGCCAGGCCAGGTCGCGCACACAGTGCAGAAAGTGGGTCTTGCCTCCGCCATAGTAACCCTGCACCAGCTTGAAGGCCGAGCCGCGGGCGCCCGAGAGGAGGCGGTCGAGGTAGTCCAGGGCCAGGATCTCGAGCAGATTCTCGTTGCCCACGTTGACGAAGCGGATGCCGAACTCAGGGGGCTGGCCGGCTTCGCCCATGCGGGAGATGATGTGACGAGCGATGGGCTGGGTGAGGTCGTTCATACGAATGCCGCCGTCAGATAGAATTGGCCCCGACCCTGGCCCTCTTCCAGGAAGAGAACGCGGTCCTTGTGTTTGGTGGTGCCGATGGTGGCCGTGCCCAGGGTGAGCCTCTTGCCCTGGTGGGTGAGAGTGCCGTTCTTGCGCAGGCGCGCCAGGTCATAGGCCAGGCGCACCCGCCCGTAGGGCTTGTAGTTCTCCCGGGTGGGATCCTTGCGAAAGTCGTCCGACTGAGACAGCAGAGCGATCTCGGGCAGAAGGTCGATCAGCTCCACCCGGTCCTGCTCACGCGGGGCCGACCGCTCGTAGGCCTGATACAGCCTGGCCAGATAGCTTTCCGGGTCGAAGGACTTGCCTTCCAGGGCCTGCAGCATCTTGTCGCGCTCTTGCAAGATGGCCTTCGGCTCCAGGCTGGCCTCGCTCAGCGTGGTGCGGGCATAGACCAGGCGGGCGATGCCCTTGCCGAAGTCGGCCTCGAGGGTGAAGGGGTCCAGAAAGTAGGTGGGGGGCTCGGCCGTGAGGCTGAGAAAGCCCACCCGGGCCTCCTCGGCCGCATCCTTCAGGCTGCGTCCGAACTGTAGCGGCAGGCTTCGCTCTTGCTCTTTGGCCCAGGCCTCCACACGCGCGAGCACGGTCTTGAGCTCTTGCTCGAGCTCAGGCAGGCCCAGGTCGAGCTTGTGCAGACGCTCGAGGCGCCCTCTCAGCTTGCGCGTTTCCTGGGGGCGCAGCTCCTTGAGGGCCTTGCCCAGCTCCTTGAGGGTGCGCTGGACCTTCTCGAGCCGCTCGCCGAACGTGTGCAGCTCGGCCAGGGGATCGGATGTTACCGTGCTCAACGTGGTGGGGTCCTTCCTGTGCTCAGTCAAACCCCATTCTTACCACGCGCAGGGCTCGGTCCCTGCTGGAGGAGCGTGGCGCGCGGCCAATGCTTACTGCAGGGGACGTAGGACAAGTTACCCGGTGACGCCCAGTCTCTGGAGGTCCTCCAGCAGCTGGGCATAGCCGGTGTAGAGGATCGCCTGCATCCCCACGGCCATTGCGCCCTCGCAGTTCTCTTTGTTGTCATCCACCAGCAGGCACTGCTGGGGGGGAAGCATCACCTTCTGACAGGCGAACTGATAGATCTTTGGATCCGGTTTACGGTGCCCGAGCTTGCACGAAAGCAAGATCGGCTTGAAGTTCTGGTAGCCCCCGAGCTTGTGCACCAGCTCGACGTGATCCTCGATCGTGTTCGACAGCACGCCGACCGCCAGCCGGCTTCGGTCCAGCTCGAGGCAGAGGTTGATGACCTTCTTGTCCAGGCGAGCTGTTGCCTGGAACAAACTCGTCCACAGATCTCGGCAGGTCTCGGGCGGGGCCGGGTGACCCTTCCCCTTGCGCTCGAGGCTCGCCCCGATGTTCCGCCAGAAGGTCTCGGAATCCATCTTGCCGGCCTCCAGGGCCCCGATCCCGTCCGAGATCTCCTGGCCCAGGTCGGTGGGCGAGCAGCCGAAGTACTGACAACCGGCCGCGACGTACTGCTCCATGGTGCTGTGAACGATGACGCCCCCGACATCGAAGAAGACGGCGCCCACCGTGCTGGGTTTGGAGGTCAATCGACGAAACAGGCGCCCGAATGGCATTGAGCCACCTTCAACAACACGGGGAATTACCCTACAACTCTGCGGTGCCCTCGGACCAACACCGGGTTGCATAAGATTCACCCCTGTGCTAGCATGGCTTCGAGCCCCGACCCCATCCTCCAGAGGCGAGGACCATTCGTCGGGCTCGGAGGGTCCTGATGAAGGGAGACCCAACCATGCGCGAGATCCTGCTACTCATCGAGGAGATGCAGGTCCACCACAAGCAGACCGCCCGCAAGGCGAGCAAGCACCGAAAGCAGATGGTCCAGAGATTGGACGACATGCAGGCGGCCATCGGGAAGTCTCAAGAAAGCCTGCGTTTGACGCAAGAGGCCTTAAAGGTGGTGCAAGCCGGCCTGACGGCAGTTCACGAGGCCGTGACGATGAACCAGGAAGCCACGGCCAGACTTGACCGGTCGGTTGGCGGACTGCGGGCCGACGTGGACCAGCTCCAGGCTGCCGACATGACCGGGCAAGAGCACCTGGGCCGCCTGGCCCGGGCCCTGAACGCCTTCGTGGACGGCACCGAGCTCCGCCTGAGCGCCATCGAGGCAAGAGTCGAGCGGTTGGAGCAGAAGAGCGCCTGAGCCTACTCCAGCTCGATCTCGCTCTCGCCCGGCGCCCGCCCGTCGGCCAGCTCCACCGCGAAGGCGCGGCTCAGCAGGCTGAGCACCTCCAGGGCCGCCGGCCTGGGTTGCAGCCCCCATTCGGGCCGCTCGGCCAGCTCGGCGAGGCACAGGCGGGGCATCCGGCGAGCCGGGTCGAGCTGCATCAAGTTCCCGTCCAGAACGACCCATAGCGTGCCGTCCGGGGCAGCCGTGCCCTGCACCGCCGGCGAGCTGCCAGGCAGCACCCGCTCCTCCTCGCCGTCAAAGAGCAGCGCTCCCCCCTCCGTCAGGCCGGCCAGCAGCCACTCCCCGGCCGGAAAGCACTGGCTGGGGACGGCCAGAAGCTCGCGCGAGCGCTCGAACGGCTCGAGCCGGTAGAGACCACCACCCACCAGCAACTGCTCGCGCCAGAAGGACACGCAGTCCGCGGGCCCGACCCGCCCCATCTCGAGCAGCTCGCTCTGGAGCAGCTCCACCTCCCGCCACAGCACCACGCCCTCGGGTCCACAGCTGGCCACGTACCTGCGCGCAGCGGGACGGGCCTCCAGGCGCTCCACCGGACCGGGGTGAGAGCGCTTTTGCCAGCGAAACTCGCGCCCGGCGGCCCGGAAGATGCCCAGGGAGCCATTTTGCATGCCCACCACCGCGCCGGGCGGGTCGAGCGGCACGAAGGCGGTGGTCTCGAGCGGCAGGTCCGCCTCGTCGGGGCCGGGCCACAGGGCCAGGCGCAGGGCGTCCGTTCGGCGCTCGAGGGTAGCCGGCCGGGTGCGCGAGTGGCGAAAATCGTGGGCGCCCGGGCGCTGGTGGATCTGCAGGGGATGGCCGGGTTGGGTGATCAGGAAGAAGCTGACCCCGGAGCGGTCCTGCACACCGACCACCTCGCCGGTGGGGTCGAAGGACAATCGCTCGCCTCGCAGCTGGGCCAGCTGGGCGGGCTCAGACCAGCCGAGCATGGCCACGTTCCAGGCCCGTTCATCCCGCCAGGCCATCCGGGTGCCGCACGGGCTCAAGGTCAGCTGCACGAGCGCGCGCTCGCGGCGCAGCACCAGGGGAGCGGCCAGCTCGGCCTGGAGCCTCTGCCAGGAAGGGAGGGTGGCCGCGCGCAGCGGTGCCCAGAGCGGCGCGATGCGATCCGGCGCTCTCCATGCGACCGCTCGCAGCTGCTCCACCGCCGCCAGCGCTTGCTCCGGGCCCAGCCGGGACAGCAGCGCAAAAAGCTCGACCGGCTGGTGGCGGGCCATGCCTTCCAGGCGGGGCAGCCACTCGTCCGGCTCGAGCTCGAGCCAGTCGCGCACCGGCGCCACGGCGGCCTGCACCAGCTCGGGGTGACCGGTGCGGGTGAGCAGGTGCAGGGCCCGCGAGCGTACTGCCGGCCGGCAGCGCTGCAGCGCCTGGTGCAGCAAGTCGCGGGAGAGATCAAAGTCGAGGTATCGCTCGAACTCCTCGGCCAGCAGCATGAGCAGCGCCCGGGCGGCGGGGTCGTCCGGGGGGAAGCGCTCCAGAGCTGCCCGGGCCCGCCAGGGCTCGAGCCCGGCGTAGGCGGCGGCCTGGCGCCAGGGCTCGCTGGCCAGATAGTCCGTCAGGTGGTCTTCCAGGCTGTCCAGGGCGAAGAGCTCGTGCCGGCGCTCCTCGGGCCACTCCGAGAGCGCCTCGGGCAAGAGCACGGGAAGGCGAGCGGCCAGCTCGCTGAGCAGGGTGGCGTCGCAGGTCCGCCCGATCTCGCGGGCGGCTTGCAGTTTCAAAGCCGCCGGCAGCAGGGGGGCGTACAGACGCAGCCTGATCAGGGTGCGGTTCATCCGCCCAGCTCGCGCAACGAGCGGCTGATCCAGGCGTCCATCCAGTCAAAGAAGCCTACCCGGACCCCCTGGACGACCTGGGGGGCAAGACTCCCCCCTTCGTCGATCCAGACTTCGCCCGCAGAGGCACCGCTGACAACCAGGAAGGGCTCGCGTCGGGGGTGGGAGGCCAGGCAGAGGGTGCCGCGACGGCCCTGGCCGGAGTCGAAGGCCTGGCGGAGGAAATCAGCCTGCGTGACCTTCTGGCCCCGCACGAGATCCCACTCTGCCAGCGGCCCCAGCCCCTCGTCGGGGCCCACTCCACCGTTGCCTACGGTGGTGATCCACTCGCGGTACCCGGCCGGGAGGCTCACCAGCTGGGCGACCTCGAAGGCCGCCACCTCGGCCTCGCTCAATCGCGGGGCGGCCCGGTAGCGGTGGCTGGCCGCCCCCACGATGCGGTAAGGTCTGCGGTTGAAAAGGCCGGGACCGTCCCGGCGGCGCAGCAACGCCAGCCGTTTGAGGAGGAGCTGCAGGCGCCTAGAGATTGCTCATCGGCAGGCCCAAAAAGCCGCGCAACTCGTCGGGAGCGTTGCTCTTCATCAAGGCCGCGTCGGCCGTGATGGCGCCCGACTGCACCAGCGTCTTGAGGGCGTGGTTCAGACTCTGCATGCCCACGCTCATGCCCGACTGGATCTGGTTGTTGATCTGGTGGGTCTTGCCCTCACGGATCAGGTTGCGCACGCCGTTGGTGCCCACCATGATCTCCATCGCGCAGCAGCGTCCCTTGCCCTCGGACCGGGGGATGAGGGTCTGGGAGATGACCCCCTGCAGGGTGGAGGAGAGTTGCATGCGGATCTGCTGCTGCTGGCCCGAGGGGAAGACGTCGATGATGCGGTCCACGGTGGTGGCGGCCGAGCTGGTGTGCAGGGTGCCGAACACCAGGTGGCCCGTCTCGGCCGCGGTGACGGCCAGACCGATGGTCTCGAGATCGCGCATCTCGCCCACCAGGATGACGTCAGGATCTTGGCGCAGCACGTGCTTGAGGGCGTTGGCAAAGGACATCGTGTCGGCGTGCAGCTCGCGCTGGCGCACGATGCACTTCTTATTCTTGTGCAAGAACTCGATGGGATCCTCGATGGTCACGATGTGGCCTTCGTGGTTGCTGTTGATGTGGTCGATCATGGCCGCCAGGGTGGTGGACTTGCCGCTTCCGGTGGGGCCGGTCACGAGCACCAGGCCACGGGGGCGGTTGCACAGGTCTTCGATGATCTGGGGAAGCTTGAGCTCGGCCAGGGTCAGGGGGCGCGACGGGATGGCGCGGAAGACGGCGCCCAGCGTGCCGCGTTGCCACAGGATGTTGCCGCGGAAGCGGGACAGGCCCGGCACCGAGACCGAGAAGTCGAGCTCGCGGTGATTTTGCAGCTTCTCGAGCTGGTCGGTGTCCAGGCGCGGGAAGAGGACCTTCTCCAGGATGGCCTGGTCGAGCACGGGCAGGCTCTCGTCCAGGACCACCAGCCGCCCGTCCAGCCGGGCGTGGGGCACGCTGGCCACGGCCAGGTGCAGGTCGGAGGATCCTTTTTCGCACATGGTGCGCAGCAAATTGTCGAGGGTGATCTCGGCGGTGCTGGCGGGACTTTCGGTCTGAAGGGTCATAGCGCGGTCCTCCCCGGGTAAATGGAAGGTGCTCAGTTCCTCTGGCCGGCGCGCTTGTCCTGCACGAGGCTCTCAAAGCGATCCAGCTCGCGCTCGGTGGGCTTGAGCGCGGTGCGCCAGAACTCGGGCGCCTCGATGTCCACTCCCAGCGAGCGCCGGGCCACGCCCTCGCAGGTATCGCTGCCGGTCAGACGCAGCAACTCCTCGTATTTGGGCAGGAAGCTCGGGCCTTCGGCGCGGGCCTTCTCGAACACGGCCGCGCTGAAGAGCGCGCCAAAGCTGTAAGGGAAATTGTAGAAGCTCAGCTCGGTGATGTAGAAGTGGAGCTTGGAGGCCCAGAAATACTCGTCGAGCTCGTTGGGGTCGATGGCCTCGCCGTACCAGGCTCGCTCGGCCTCGAGCACCAGCTCTTTGAAGCGGGAGGCGCTCAGCTCGCCCTCGGCGCGCTCTTCGTAGAAGCGCTTCTCGAAATCGAAGCGCAGGGGGATGTTGAGCAGGTAAGCGCAGGTGTCGCTGAGCCGTTTGTCCAGCAGGTAAGCCTGCTCTTCGGGGCTGGCCCGCTCGAGCAGGCTCTCGCCGTAGACGGCCTCGGCGAAGGTGGAGGCGGTCTCGGCCAGTGTCATGGGATAGCCGCGCTGCCAGGGACGCAGATCGCGCATCACCCACTCGTGGAAGCCATGCCCCAGCTCGTGGGCCAGCGTGCGCACGTCGCCGGCGGCCTGGTTGTAAGTCATGAAGATGCGGGTCTGGTTGATCACCGCCGAGCCCGTGCAAAAGCCTCCGGGGCTGCGCCCGGGGCGGGCCTCGGTGTCCAGCCAGCTGTGCTCGAAGGCGTGGCGGGCGTACTCGGCCATGCCCGGATAGAAGGCTCCGAACGACTGCAGCACTTGCTCTTTGGCCTGGGGCCAGGGGATCGGCTGCTCTTGCTGCACGGGCAGGGGAGCGTAGAGGTCTTGAACGCCGAGCCGCTCCTTGCCCAGCAGGCGGGCCTTCAGCTTGAGGTAGCGCTGGCCCAGGTCGCGCCGCTCGCGCAGCACGCTCATCAGGGTATCCAGCGTCTTGCGGCTGCAGCAGGCGTCCTCCAGGGCCACGTCCAGGAAGTGCTCGATGCCGCGTCGCTTGTTCAGCAAGAGGCGGGTGCCCGAGATGGCGTTCAGGCAGGCCACCGCCACCGTCTCCATGCGCTGCCAGGCGGCGTTAGAGTTGACCAGGGTGGCCCGGCGCACCTCCGGGTCGGGGTCTTCCAGCAGGCTGTTCTTGAGGGCCATCGGCACCATGCCCCGGCCAGGCAGCTCGAACTCGAGCCCTCCGGCGATCTGGGTGTAGAGCCGGCCCCAGGCGTGGAAGCCGTCCACGCCCAGCTCGGCGGTCAGGGTCTCGAGCTCGGCATCCATCGTGTAGCGGGCCTGGCGGCGCATGCGCTCGAGGGCGAAGCGGGCGCTTTTCAGGGCCTCGTGGCCCGCCAGCTTTTCGAAGGCACTGTCCGGGCAGGTCTTGAGAGCGGCCTGCAGCAGCACGTGGATCTTCTCCAGCTCGGAGGAGAGCAGGCTCAGAGCCGAGACCTCCTGGCGCACGGCCTCCACCGTGGTATCCTCGGCCTGCAGGCAGTCGAGGTAGGCCTGCACATGGCTCAGGCGCGCGCCCAGCTCTTCGCTGCGCTGGAAGATGGGGGCCCAGCCGGCCGCCTTGCCATCCTCCAGGGTCTTGAGCTGGCCAGCTTCCTGCTGAAGGGCTTCCGCCTCGCTCTTGCACTCGGTCAGAAATTCTCTGTACTCGGGGCCCTGGAAGGTGGGGAAAAAAGGCGTCAGATCCCAGCGCGCGCCGGGGACTTTTTCTGCGGTGGTGCTCATGCCGGCGAGGTTCGCGCCCCCGAGATGGATTCCCGCCCCGCGTGGGGAAGGCTCGCCCGGTGAGGGCTCCCTTTGATCTGCTGACTCCCGACGAGGTGGCTGAGGTGCTCGAGCTGCCGCGCGCTGAGGTCTTGCTCTGGCTCGAGACGGGACGCTTGCCGGGCCTGCGGGTGGGCAGGTCGTGGCGGGTCAACCCCTGGCTGCTCTATCCTTATGTCCTGGCCCGGCTCGAGGAGAAGCTCGAGGGCCAGGGGTAGGACTTCATGGGGTCAGCCTGGAGCTCGACGAGCTGATGGCGGTGGCCTGAGGGGCGCCGCCCTGGGCTGAAGGGATCCCCTCCGGCTGCGCCCAAGGACAGACCCATGAATCGTGCCGACCTCGAGCAGGCCGTGCTGGGGCCGGCCCGGGCCTGCGGAGCGGTGGCCGTTTACCTGCACGGCTCGCGAGCCTGCGGTATGGGCCGTTCCGACAGTGACCTCGATCTGGCCGTGCTGTTGCCCCACGGGCACGACTTCGAGGCGGTGGCTCCGATGCTGGCCGACGCCGTGGCATCGGTGGCCTTGATGTCCCCCGACGATGTCGACGTGCAAAACCTGGGCCAGGCCCCGCCCCTGTTTCGCGTGCGGGTGCTCACCGGGGGCATCCTTCTCTACCTCTCCGATCCCACGGCCCTGGCGCGCTTTCAGGCCACGAGCATGTGCGAGCACTGGGATAACGAGATCTACCTGGCTCCCTTTCGAGAGGCGATGCGCCAGCGCATCCGCGAAGGCCGTTTTGCCTCCTGATCGGATCTACGTGGAAGCCTCTCTGGCCGAGATCGAGCGCACGGTCGCCTTTCTCAGGACGCTATCGGACCTCTCCGAGGCCGAGTTCCTGGCCGACCCGCGCAATTTTTACAGCGCCTCCTATGCCTTGCTGACCGCTATCGAGGGGACGGCAAATGTGGCTGCGCACCTTCTGACCACATCCGGTCAGCCTGCTCCCCGCGGATTGGCCGACGGCTTTCGAGCCCTGGAGACCTTCGGTGTGCCCCTGGGCCAGGAACTGACCGAGCGGCTCATTCTCATGAGCCGATTTCGCAACTTGCTGGTGCATCGATACTGGGAGGTGGACTACCGGCGCGTCTACTCCACGCTGCAGGGCTCGCTTTCGGATTTCGGCCGCTATGCCACGGCCATCCTGGCCTACCTCGACAGCTTGCGGTAGACCCCCAGGAAATAAGCCGCGAAGGCCAGGTCGATTGCCCCGTAGGCGGCGAAGAACAGCCCCGCCAGCTGGTCCTTGGCGAAGATGGCCCCCAACTGGCCGCCCGAGTGGGCCAGCCACCAGAGCCACGAGGCCACGTAGACCAGCTTTTCCAGGCCGAACACAGCCACCAGAGCGGGCACCCTGGCGTAGCTGCGGGCTACCGACAGGTAGGCCAGGCCCCACAAGAGGATGCCCACCAGCCCCCAGAAGCCGAACAGGCCCGGAAAGTGCTGGCCCAGCGTCGAGCCGACCAGCCCGCGCGAGAACACGAGGATGCCCGCGATGTTGGTCAGGGCCGCCAGGTGAAAGCCGTTCATGCGCTCTCGAACGTCCGCCGACCGTGCTCGGTGGCCAGGGCGGCAGCGCCGGCGCCGCGGATGACGTCTCCCAGGTCTTCTTCCTCGCCTCCCACCAGCTGCACCCGGCTCGAGCGCCAGCCCCAGTCCAGCCGGTTCTCGCCACCCTCGCGTCCGTCGATGAGACCGTTGAACACGGCCCCGGCCAGGCGGCGTCCGAGAGTGACCTCCTTGGCGGTCAGCTTGCGTGCCTCCGCTTCGGAAAGGTGCGGGAAGTCGGCCTGATCGTTGAGCTCGCGGGTTGCCTCGCGGGAACGCCCGAGGAGGGCGGGGGCGGACTGCTCCTCGGCGGTAGCCAGATTGAGCGCCAGCACCACCCGATCGTGGTCTTGCCGGCTCAGGAGCTCGGCCAGCTGGGGGGCAAAGCGCTGGTAGTTGGTCCGGTTGTGGGAGTCCAGCAGGCTAAGATTCCCGGGGTCGAAGTTCAGCACGCTCAGACTGAATTTTTCTCCGGTCGCCGGGTCGGGTGCCTCGTAGTGGGCCGGCAGTATGACCAGCGCGTCCTTTGTTCCCGGCGTGGCGGTCGAGACGGGCAAATTGTCCACCACTCCGCCGTCGCAAAGCTGCAGGCGGTAGCGCTGATCCTTGCGGGCCACCTCCATCTGGGGGGCCGAGAAGAAGCCCGGCACCGCGGCCGAGGCGATGATGGCTCCGATCACGTCGAAGTTGGGGGTGGTCTCGGCCGACATGACCAGCCGCCCGTCCCCGTCGATGGCTTTGAAGAGGGGATCCGACTCGGGCAGGTCGGTGTTCAGAGCCACCCCCATGACCTTCAGCTTGTAAGGCAGATCGCGGAACAGGATGGGCCGCCCCTCGATGCCGAGCTTCTTGGAGAAGAGATCGTACAGCGTCTGATACATTTTCTGCTGGGAGAAAAGCCCGGTCCGGTTGATGCCGCGCACCTTGGGATCCACCCCACCCATGAGCCAGACGGCATCGGAGTTGAATTTCTTGAAATCGAGCTCGGTCAGGATGGCGCTCAGCTCGTCTACCGAGAAGCCTGCTGCCATCACGCCGGCGGTGATGGCTCCCGCCGAGGTGCCGATGAGCTCATCCACCGCAAAGCGTCCCGGGGAGGCATCCAGGGCCGAGCGCAGCTCCTTGAGGCATTGCACGTAGCAGAAGCCCTTGCCACCTCCGCCCTCGAGCACCAGGGAGACCTTCTTGGGCTCCTCCGTGCCCTGGCCCAGCAGGTCCACCCGATTGGGGCCCGAGCCCAGGATGGTGACCATCTCGGGAGTCTTGCCCGGATCGAAGTACTCGCTGATGGCCAGGGCGTCTTTCTTGAAGCAGGCCGCCCCTTCGAGCAGCCCCAGGTCGACGTCTCCGTAGCGATGCTGGCAGGTAGCCATCCAGCCGACCAGATCGCGGTGGCGGTCGATTCGCTCCACCACTGCCGGCTCGAGCCGACTGACCATGGTCAGCTCGCGCAGCTGGGTCAGGGCCGGCCCGGCCTCGGAGAGGTTGTCCAGGTTGATTCCGGAGTAGTCCTGCCCGAGCAGCTGGCGCAGGAGCTCCTCGCGCCGGCGCAGGGAAGGCCTGGCTGCGCTGATCTCTTGCTCGAGGCAGCTCATCAGTTGGCGGCGCTCGGCGATGCCCAGGCCGTTGAGGGTATGATCCACCACCTCGCCCAGGGCGATGGCCCGGTCGTAGGGGCGCAGCACGCTGGCCGGTGGGTCGTCCTGCAGGGCGGCCAGTACCGGGGCGTCGGGGGGCGACACCCCCTTCAGGTTGAGCTCCACCCAGGCCCGGGCCAGCGGGCGGAAAAGCTGCTCGCGGCGCTCTGAGCCGGCCTCGCGCAGCAGCTTGATCCAGTGGCTCTGCACTCCGGACAGAAGGTCGCGGTCCAGGGCCACGGCCGCGTCGGCGAGCTCCTCCACGGGCCCGGAGGCCAGGCCCTTCAGGCTCTCGAAGGCTCGATCCACGCCCGGAGGAGAGGGCCAGGGACCCAGGCCCTCACTGCCGCCCAGCCAGGGCGGGGTCAGGTCTTGCTTGATGGCTCCCACGCGCTGGTGCAGGGCGGGATTGGTCTGCTCCATCCAGGGCTCGAGCCGGCGGTAGAAGCTGTCGAGCCGGGTGGTCAGCCAGCTGTAGTAAAGGCCGGCATGACTGAACCCGCCCGTGCCCAGCGAGTTGCCCCGCTCGACCAGCGAGCAGACCGTTTCCTTGGCCAGATATTCGGCCGAGCTGTAGCTGACCGGATCGCCGTCCAGGTCGATGAAAACCGGGAAGGAGCCTTTGGCGATTTTGTTCTCAAGGCATGTCCAGACCCAGTTGCGGTCGTCCGTGGAGGGATAGGGGTTCTGAGCCGGCCGAGCGGGCGAGTTCCAAAGGTCCATCACTGCCTGGGAGTCCTTCTCGCGCCCCTCGCCGAGGTAGACGTAGGCCGCGTCGGGCGAGCCGGGCTGGCTGAAGGTGGCTTCCGAGAGCTGGCGCAGGAAGCGGGGGACCTGCTTGACGCCCCGGGCGTCGCTCTGAGGGGAGAGCATCCTGTAGAGGTGCTCGTCGATGCTGACCAGGTCTTTGACCGAGAGGCCCACCGAGCGCTCGGCCGCGGGGCCGGCCAGGTCGGCCAGCGAGTTGACCCCGCGCGCAAAGAGCGAGGGGGTGCGGGTGCGCATCCAATCGACGGCGCTCAGCTTGCGCCCGCCCGGCAGTACGCCCTCCACCCGGCTGGCCGACCAGGCCGCCGCCAGGGAGGCCAGCGTGGGCACGACGGCGATAGTGGTGCGTCCGATGGCGCTCAGCTTGTCCAGGGCTCTGCGGTGCCAGGGTTTGGCGCTCGCTACCGAGGAGGCCGGGTGAGCGGGCCCCCGATACTGATCGGTGACAGGGCTCTCGGCGCTGGCACGGGTCGGGCGGCTCAGCGGCAAGCTGGCGCGTACCGGGGCGGCCGGATCCAGCGGAACCATCTGGCATGATTCGGGCGAGCGGCGACTGCGCCCTGCTCAGAAATGACCAGGACGCTCGACGTCGAACCGTCGGGACGTATGCTTGGCGTCTTTTGCGAGCCACAATTCTACAAGCAACTCGAGCTTCGGGCCAACACCTTCGGTCAGGGGGTGTTCACCCTGGAAGAGCTCAGCCCGGGTGAAGAGATCCTCCGTTTCGGCGGGCCGCGAGGGACGCTGGCCGACATGAAGGACCTGGACCACTCCATCCAGATAGGGCGCAACCTCTTCCTGGGGCCCTCGGGAAGCATGGATGACTTCATCAATCACTCCTGTCGACCCAACTGTGGGATCCGCCTGAAAGGAGAGGGGCTGCTCCTGGTGGCCATCGAGGCCATCGGAAGTGGTCAGGAGCTGGCCTACGACTATGCCACCTGCCTGGGCCCGGAGGATGACTGGGTGATGGTCTGTGGCTGCCGGACGAGCGAGTGCCGGGGGCAGGTCTCGGCGCTCAGCCTGCCGCCCGAGACGCTGGAGCGTTACCGCGCCCTGGACATTCTGCCCTTCTACATCTTCCCGGAGGTGGCCGGCTGAGCTTGCCCAGGCAGGTTGGCCAGCCGAAAGACCGAACCAACGAGAATTCTTCCCGATGAAGAGAACCGAAGCCGGGGCGCTGCGCAGCCTTTTAGACTTTCTGGCTCAGGTGGCGGGCCAGTGGGGCCCGGGACCCTGGAGTCAGGCTATTGCCTCGCTGCAAGAGACTCCCGCCCTGGCCGGCCTGGTTTCCGACTCGCCCACCCCCGGCCTCGAGCCCCTTGAAAGCTGGCTCTCGCTGCGCCTGAGTCCAGCCCAGTGGCAGGCCGCTCGGGCCACGGAGAGTCGGGCTCTGTCGGTCATCGTCGGGGCGGTCGGCTCGGGCAAGAACCACCTGGCCGCCATGCTGGCCGGTTACTGGCTGTCCAAAAAGAAGCGGGTTCTGGTCACCTCCGACTGCCCCCGGGCTCTGGAGAGGCTGCGTCAGGTCCAATTGCCCGCTCCCCCCGCGGCAGCGGCCGAGCTCATGCGCCGGCTGGCCAGGCTGGAGGAGCAGCAGCTCGAGCATGTCCGCCAGATCTGGGAGCTGTCCGAGGCCTCGCGACTGGCCCGGGCCAGCGCCGGCAAGCATGACTGGATTCCGGGGCCGATCCACGGCTCGGGCGAGCTGCCGCTGATCGCCTCTGAGGTGGACGAGCTCTACCACTGGAACATCGGAGCCGAGTTGGAGTCGACCCTGCACGGCTCTCTGCCCGACCCCACCCGGCTGATGACCGAGGCCGACCTGGCGCGCCTCAAAGAGCTCGAGGCTCCCTTCCGCGATGACTCCGACGAAATCTTCTGGCAAAATGACCTGCACTCCGAGGAGGCTCTGCAAGCCCTGCACGTGGCCTGTCGACGCGCCTCGGAGGCCATGGAGGAGGCCGAGGACTGGTGGCTCGAGGCGGCCTGGGAAGTGCGCCGCAACTCCGAGAACGGCCTCTGCTTCGAGGACCTGTCCCGCGAGCTGATGCGCTTGCAGAGAAGTCGCGATGAGCTGAGCGAGCAGCTCGGCGACTTCCATGCCGACCTCACTCCCACCATTGCGCTGGCCGAGCAGCAGGCGCTGGCCCAGGAGATGCTCGACGCGGTCGCCTCGCGGGGCTCGCTGGGCTGGGCCACGACCGCCTTCAAGCCGCGCTGGAAGAGATTCCTCGAGACCACCCGGGTCAATGGACAGCGCCCCGGCACCGCCGACGACTTTCGCAAGCTGGCCCTCTTTCTCGAACGGCGTCAGTTGAGAGACGCGGCCGTGCACGCCGCCGATGAGGAGATCGAGAGGCTATGCGGTTATGCCCCTCATCCGCCGGGGCTTGACCGCACTCAGCTGGTCAAGAGCGCGGTGCGCTTTCACCGCGACACCTTCGCCGAGTTCGAAAAGTGCGCCAGCGTGGCGGGGTTGCGCTGGGAGAAGGCTCTCAGTCACACGACTCGCGGCAAGCTGGGGCCGGGAGGCGAGCTGAAGCTGCTGCGCAGCGCCATGCAGGGGTTGCTGGCGATGGTCGGCCGACGCATCGTCTACCTCGAGCTGGTGGAGTTGCGCCGGCGCGAGGAGCGGACGCTGGGTTGGGTGCCGGCCACCAGGACGGTGGGTAAGGGCCGTGATGCTCGCGACTTGCGGGCCGGGCTGCGGGCCGCCGTGGTGGGGCGCGACCTGGATAGTTATCGGGAGCTGCTGGCCAGGCTTCGGGAGCTGGTCGAGCTCAAGCCTCGCTACGAGCGGCGCAAGCAGTTGCTGGCCCGGTTGGCCCAGGTGGCTCCCGCCTGGGCCCAGGCCATCCAGGAGGCCGGCCCCGGTCACGAGGGCGGCAAGGTCCCTGGCGAGGTGGAGGCTGCCTGGGCCTACCGGCTGGGGCAGCAGAGATTGGGAACCTCGCCCCCCCGGGCGGCCGACAACTATATCTCGGATTTCGTTCGGCGCCTGCGCGACGAGCTGTCGACGGGAGTCCTGACCGAGGCGAATGGCTTGCTGATCGCCAGCCCCGAGGTGGCCCTCGAGGTGCGCGAGCAGTTTGACCTGCTGATCGTGCTGCAGGCCGGACGCTCTCCGCTGCCGCACGCGCTCCTGCTCAGCCTGGCCGAGCGGGCCGTGGTTCTGGGGGATCTGTCTCAGTGCCAGGCCGAGCCAGCCCGGCGTCTGGCCGAGTTGGAGGCCAGGGCCCGCTCTTATTCGCTGCCCGCCAATTGTGACGCTCTCCATCCCCTGCTGGCTCTGGCCCCTCCCGCGGCCCGGCTGACCGACAGTCTGCGGCTGCGGCCACAGGTGGTGGAGGTCCTGTCGGCTCTCGGCTCGACCGTTTCCGTGGGATATCACCTCAGCGATCTGAGCGGCCCGGCCCTGGTCGAATCGATCGCCGCCCCCGACCAGCTGGAGTGCCACGCAGCCTCGCTGACTCTGGCCTTGCTCCGGCAACCAGAGCATTCTCATCGCACGGTGGGCCTGATCGGCCTGTCGGGGGCGCGCCAGGCGCTCCGGTTGAAGGCCATGTTGGCCGAGGAGCTGGAGGAGTCGGAGAAGCTCCGCCTTCAGGTCGGCTCGGCAGAGGAGCTGCAGGGGGGTCAATGCGAGCTTGCAGTGGTGCTCTGCAGCGGACTGCGCAGCAATCCGCAGGCCCGGCGGCGCCTCGAGGTCGCCCTGTCCCGGGCTTTTGAGCAGGTCTGGCTGGTGCACGGGCAGGCCCGCCCGGAGGACCTGGCGCCAGACGATTTGCGCCGCATGCTGATTCAGGCGGTGCGAGAGCCGGGCCGCTCGATCCAGTGGTCAAACACCCTGCGTGGCTTGATCGGGCAGGGCCTGGCTGGCTTCGGGCTGAGGCCCCGTCCGGTGGGTCCCTGGGGCCTGGCGGTGGGTCGCCAGATGCTGCTCTGCTATGGCGAAAAGCGCCCCGAGAGTGAGGATCTGGCCTGGGAGAACGGGTTGGAGCGGCTGGGCTGGCAGCTCGAGCGGCTCTCGGGTCAGGCCTGCTGGGAAGATCCTGAGGGCTTTCTGAGCGAGCTACGGGGCCGTCTGCAGGCCCCGAGGCCGGACGCCGGGCTGGAGCAGCAGGTCGAGCGCGCCGCCCGGACCATTCGAGGCAGCTGGCCCCGCCTGAGCGATCCCGATGACGGCGTCGAATGGGATGTCAGCGCTTTTTCTTCCGCCTGGCGCGAGCAGGCCGAGCAATTGCTCAGCCTGCCGGGTCTGGCCATCGAGCCGGGCGAGACTCTGCTGATCAGCTCGCGTGGTCAGCAGTTGGAGCTGAGTTCGCCCGAGCGGGCGCTGACTCAGGCCCAGGAATTCCTGAGCGGGCTCGAGCCCGCTCCTCGCCCTGGATTGATCGCGCCCGGGTTGGAGGGGGGGCTGAGCGCCGGGGTGGAGCCAGAGGAGCAGAGCGCGACCGGCCTGGTCGAGCCGCGCTCGTCAGAGATCGTCGCCAGCGAAGAGTCCACCGCGGCGGAGACGACCCGGAGCGAGCACGGCAGCTCGGAGGCTCCGGAGCCGGCGAGACCGGACTTGCAGCCTGCCGTTGAGGTGGTGGCCCTTCCCGCCAGCAGCGGTCCTTCGGTTAAGCCACCCGCCGGCAAGACGGTGGCGCCCCCTGCCAGGAGCGCCAGGAGCGGCTCCTCCGTCAAGCCGCCCGCTGGCAAGACGGTAGCGCCTCCCGCCAGGAGCGGCTCATCCGTGAAGCCACCTGCCGGCAAGTCGGTGGAGCCGCCTTCCAGGAACGCCTCCGTCAAGCCGCCCGCCGGCAAGACGGCGGCTCCGAGCGGCTCCTCGGTCAAGCCACCCGCCGCCGGCAAGACGGTGGCTCCGAGCGGCTCCTCGGTCAAGCCACCCGCCGCCGGCAAGACGGTGGCTCCGAGCGGCTCTTCGGTCAAGCCACCAGCGGACGAAACGGTGGCTCCGAGCGACTCCTCGGCTGGCAAGAAGGTAGCTCCTCCCTCCAGGAGCGGTTCCTCCGTCCAGCCACTCGCTGGCAAGACGGTAGCCCCGCCCGCCAGGACCGACTCCTCGGTCAAGCCACCCGCTGGCAAGACGGTAGCACCTCCCTCCAGGAGCGGCTCCTCCGTCAAGCCGCCCGCCGGCAAGACGGTAGCGCCTCCCTCCAGAAGCGGCACCTCCGTCAAGCCGCCCGCCGGCAAGAAGCCATCCGCCAGGAGCGGCTCCTCCGTCGAGACGGTCCCATCGGGAGGCGAGGCGAGAACCCCAACTGCGTCCGTGAAGCCCCCCAGCCGCACGCCTCCCTCCGTCAAACCTCCTTCAAGCAGGCTGTCGGACCAGGGGCCGCCGCAGACGACGGTCAAACCACCTTCCACGGCCCCGACCGCCAGCGTCAAGCCGCCTGGATCGGCCGGAAAACCTGCGGTCAAGCCCCCCGGAGGGGCAATACGCCTTCCTTCGGGCCAGGAGACGAGCCGGTTGAGGCTACCCGCCAGACCCGCCCCGGCGGACGACCTTATGGAGGTGCGCCGGGTGATGCTGAAGGCTTTCCGTCTGATCAAGCCGCCGCTGCCGGAAGTGGTCCAGAAGCTGCTCGGAGGCGTCACCTCGGTCACCCTCGAGCGGCGGCGCACCGAGGAGCATCGCCGGGCCCCTCGACTTAACTGTCGCTACGAGGTTCGCTGCCAGACTCGGGAGGGCGATTTTCCCGTCCTGGTGACCGAAGTCTCCCTGACCGGTGCTCGAATCGAGCTGCCCGAGCGAGTCGCTCGGAACACACTGCTCGAGTTGCATCCGCAGCTCTCGGGCAGCGAGCTCGAGCCGGTGCGCTGCAGCGTGCGCTGGTGTCGGCAATCGGGTCAGGTCCTGGCGGCGGGGGTGGCTTTCCATGAGGCTCCCACCCGCCTGAGCCGCTCCTGGGTGGCGGTACTGCTGCACTCGCTGGGTTTTGGCGAGGGCCAGGCCTATCAGCGGCGCAAGAACGTTCGAGCTCCCGCCAACCAGCCGATCCGCTTGCTGCAGGGCGATACTCCCAGCGAGGGGCGCGCCTTGGACGTGGGAGTGGGCGGGCTGTTGCTGGAGACTGAGGCGGGCCTGGCCCGAGGCGACCAGCTCCACCTGACGATGGGTGGCGACCTGGGGATGGCGGATTTCACCCTGCCGGGCCAGGTCGTGAGCATTCGGGCGGTCCGCTCGGGTCGACCTCGTTACGGCGTGCAGTTCCTGGAGGTGACTCCGGCCGTCATGACCGCCCTGGGCGACTACATTCTGCGCCTGCTGGATGCAAGGTCCGGTCAGCAGTAGAAGGTTCGGTTTTGGCCAGAGAAAGGCCCATCAACTGCCCAGGATGCTTCCCGCAGACGATCGCGCAATGGGGGTCAGCTTTTTTGGAAAATCCCCATGACGCGCTTGAACAGACCCTTGCGCGGGAAGGCCTCCGCCAGGGGCTGGAGGGCTCCGTCCGGGTCGAGCTCCCAGTCCAGCTCCCAGAGGCGGAAGCTGCGGTCGGCCCCGGCCGAGAGCACGAACCGACCGTCAAAGCTCATGTCGGCGCACAGCACCGGCACGCCATGGCCCTCGAACACGTTCAGACAGGACCCGGCCAGCATGTCCCAGAGCCGCACCGTGCCATCATTGGAAGCTGAAATGGCAAAGCGCCCATCCTCGGTCAGGACCAGGCTGTTGATACGGCCGGTGTGTCCCGTGAGTTGTCGCAGCACCAGGCTATCGGCCAGGTCCCAGAGCCGAACGGTCGAGTCGGTCCCGGCCACCAGCGCAAAACGAGCGTCGCTGGTCATGTCCAGAGCGGTGCCTGTGGTGGAGTCGTGCTTGGAGCCGGGCTTGAATCCGGCATGCTTGCCGGTGACAAGATTGGTCAGGCGCAGGGCCCCTGCATCGGCATCGCCCACGCTCAGGAGATTCTTGCCGTCGTCGGTCAGAGCCAGGGCCCGGGTGGGGCCAGCGGGGAACGTCAGAGTGCACTGGCTGCAGGTCAGATCCCAGACGTGGACCTGGCTCGACATCGTTACTGATACTGCGGTTCGACCATCGGTCGTGACCGCCACCGCTGCAATTCCATCGGGATGGTCGGTCAGGGAGGCGAGACAGTCGCCTGTCTGCACGTTCCAGAGGCGCAGGCTCTTGTCCAGGCTGGCCGACAGCACCCGGTGACCCTCCTGGCAGAGGGCCAGGGCGACGACCGTGTCCGAATGGCCGGCAAAGCCGCGCAAGCAAGAGCCTGTGGAGAGATCCCACAGCCGCAGCATCTTGCCGGCCGCCGAGACGGCCAGGCGCCCGTCTGCGGTCAGAGCGACCGCGCTGATGTCGGTCTGAGACGGCTCGGTGAAGGTTCGCACCTCCCACACGCCCCGCAGCGACTTGCGCGGCAACAGGCCCATCAGGCTTGCGTTCAGGGCCAGGGCTTCCGGATCGCGGTCGTAACCGGGGACCGAGCGCGCATGGGTGAGCTGGCGGTAGGCCTGGCCGGGTTTGGTCGACTTGCGCGCCTGCTCCAGGAAGCCCAGGAACTTCTGGCGAGCGCTCTCGGCCTCGCCGTGGGAGTGGGTTCGGGTGACCACCAGCGAACGGTCATAAAAGCGGCTGCTTTCGGCGATCTCCCAGACCTGCACCTGGCCGTTTTCGCTGGCGGTGGCCGCCAGTTGACCGTCAGGCGTGAAGCAGACGGCGCAGATGCCCGCCGAGTGGCCCTCCAGAGTTCGCACCGAGCGGCCTGAGGGGATCTCCCAGAGGTTGACCTTGGGAGGGCGGGTCGACCGCGTGCCGGCCAGCATGCAGTTGCAGTCGGGAGCCACCGCAACCACACCGTGGCGCGTGAACAGCCGCGAGGCCTGCTGCAGGTCCCACACGCACAACTGGTTGTCGTCGGAGGTGGCACAGCTGATGACGGCATAGCGACCGTCGTGAGTCATCTTGATGGACTGCACGTCGCCGGCATGCTCTCCCAGAGTGCCGATCCAATCACCCCCGGCCAGGAGCCACAGGCGCACCGCCCGGTCGCGCCCGCCTGACAGCCCCACCGTGCCGTCCGGACTGATGGCCACCGCGTCCACCATGTCCTTGTGGCCCTCCAGGCTGCGGATGAGCTCGCCGGTGTGGAGGTTCCAGAGCTTGGCGCTTCGATCGCAGCTGCCCGAGAGGGCCAGCCTTCCATCGGGAGTGATGGCGACCGAAGTCACCTGTTTGGAATGGGCCTTGAGCGCCTTGACTCTTTGACAGCCCGGCAGGCTCACGATCTTGAGGTCGATCAGTCCTGCGATGGCCTGCTTGCCTCCCGGCAGCACCGCGTAGAAGCGCTCACCGTCGTTGAGGGCGTGCAGGCACTCACCGGTGGCGCGAGACCAGACCTTCCCCTCGGGAGTATCCAGCGAAAGCACGAGCTCGTCGGTCAAAGCCAGCCGATTGATCTCGCCTCGTTGGCCCTCGCCCTGCCACTGCCAGACCGTATAGGAGGTCTCCAGGTCCATCTTCTCGAGCCGATTTTCGCCAGCGATCACCAGCGATTCGTGATCGGCCGCCATGGCCGAGACCCGCCCCTCGCGACGCAAGATGCGCCGAGGCTGAGAGAGCGGGAACATGATCTTGTTGTTGCGCGTGCGCACCTTCTGTTGGGCCATCTCCAGGCGGGCCTGGGTCTCGCGGTCTTCAGGGATGCGCTGCAGGGCCTGCCGATATGCCCGCTCGGCCGTGGGGTATTGCTCGAGGCACATGCGAGCATCCCCCATGGTGCGCCACACCGCTCCCTCGGCGGCCAGCTCGGGAAGAGCGATGCCATTTTGCATGATGGTCTCGGCTTCGGTCGGGCTATGACGTTCGATGTGGTAGTAGCCCAGGTAGGCGCCTGCGCGTTTGTACTGGCTGCTGACCTGAGTGAGTCGGCGCAGCACCTCCTCGTGGTCGATCTGCCCCAACCGCCACTGCAGAATGGAGCGGTTATAGACCGACTCAGGGTGGAGCGCGTCGAGCTTGGCCGCCTCTCGCCAGGCATCGAAGGCTTCCTGGGTCTTGTTCAGGTTCCAGAGGGAGACGGCTTTGTTGTTCAGGGCCGCGGCCCGCTGCACGCCGGCCCGGGGCACCGGGCGCGGGTGCGGTCGGCCTTCGACCTCTTGATAGATGTTGGCCAGCGTCTCGCGCAGCTCGCGCATGCTCTGAGGGCGATCAGCCGGATCTTTGAGCAGACAGTGAATGATGCAGTTGGCCAGCGACTCGGGGATCTGCGGGTTGATGCTGGCCGGGTCGGGGGGGGGCTGGTAGACGTGGCAGGTCACCAGGTGGGTGATCGACATGGTCGAGTCGGCCAGATCGAAGGGCCTGAATCCGCAGCACATCTCAAAGAGCAGGATGCCCATGGCGTAGACGTCCGCCTGAACGCCCACGTTCTGGCCCAGCCACTGCTCGGGGGCGGCGTAGTGGGGAGTTCCCATGACAGTGCCCGTGGCCGTGAGGCTCAGGTCGCCCTCGGCCTGCACTTGTTGCAGCCGGGCCGCATCGAAGGCGATGTCGCCGGTTCCGGGCTCGTCCTTCTTGACTTTGACCAGACCGAAATCGGTGACGCAGAGCTGGCCATCCTCGCCGATGAGCATGTTGGCAGGCTTGACGTCACGGTGGATCAGCCCGTGGTCGTGGGCGTGCGCCAGGCCGTCGCAAGCCTGGATGGCCAGGTCGAGAATCTTGTCCCACTGCCCGGGACGCACTTTGCCGCTGACCATGACGTCGCGCAGGCTGCCGCCCGGCAGATAGTCGAGAAAAAGCAGCGGCACCCCGTCATACTCGCGCACGAACCAGCACTGGACGATGTTGGGGTGCACGCCCAGGTCGACCCAGGTGTGGGCCTCCAGGATCAGTCGCTCTTTGTCGGCCCAATCGGCCACCAGGTTGGGCAGGGGGGCCTTGACCGCCAGGTCCACGTTCCACTCCCAGTGACGTACGCGAAAAACGGTCCCCATACCGCCGCCGCCGACCAGCTCCTTGACCTCGAACTTGCCGTCGAGAACATCGCCGACCTTCCAGTTGACGGCGCTGGGGACAGGGGCCTCGTCCTCGGACGTGAGCTCCGGCTCGGGCGGGAGAGGAGGGGGAGGTGGAGGCGGCGGTGGAGCCTTCCCTTTCAGGGATTTCGATTTCAAGCCTTGAGGCTTGGCGCCTTCGGCCGAGCGCGACCTGGAGCGGCGCTCAGCCGAGCCCGATTTGCTGCCCAGCTTGGACTCGTAGCGGCTAGCCTTGCGCTCGAGCGAGCTGGAAGCGTCCGGGTCGCCCGAATCGGGGGTCTGGATCTCCAGGGACTCTTCGTGGTGGCTTTCTGTCTCGAGCGAGAGAGGCGGGGTCACCGGCTCGGGCTCGGGAATGGTTTCGGGAGCAGGTGCGATAGCCTGCGGCCGGGGAGCTTCGGGCTCGGGTCCGGGCTTGGAGGCAATCGGAGCCACAGGCTCGATGGGCAGCCTGGCGGGTGGCCCCGGCGGGGCTGCGGCTGGCTCGCCTGAATCGGACACCCGGGTCGGGGGCCTGGCAGAGCCCCCCAGCCAGGTCGGTGGCCTGGCGCTGGGCGGCTTGACCGAGGGTGGCTTGACGCTGGGAGGTTTGATACCCTCGCCGCCGATCTCCAGGCGGGCCGGGGGCTGTCCGAGCTCGCGCCGTCCGGCCGCTCCCTGGCGGAACGGGTCGGGTGGCGGGCTCTTGGCAGCGGCCTCCTCGGCCAGGCGCTCTTGCTCGGCCTTGCGGGCCTCCTCGGCCAGCCGCTCTTCTTCGGCCTTGCGCTCCTCCTCGGCCAGGCGCTCTTCTTCGGCCTTGCGCTCCTCCTCGGCCAGACGCTCTTCTTCGGCCTTGCGCTCCTCCTCGGCCAGGCGCTCTTCCTCAGCCTTGCGCTCCTCCTCGGCCAGGCGCTCTTGCTCAGCCTTGCGCGCCTCCTCGGCCAGGCGCTCTTCTTCGGCCTTGCGCTCCTCCTCGGCCAGGCGCTCTTGCTCAGCCTTGCGGGCCTCCTCGGCCAGGCGCTCTTCTTCGGCCAGGCGCTCCTCCTCGGCCAGACGCTCTTCTTCGGCCTTGCGCTCCTCCTCGGCCAGGCGCTCTACTTCGGCCTTGCGGGCCTCCTCGGCCAGGCGCTCTTCTTCGGCCTTGCGCTCCTCCTCGGCCAGCCGCTCTTCTTCGGCCTTGCGCGCCTCCTGGGCCAGGCGCTCTTCTTCTTCGGCCTTGCGGGCCTCCTCGGCCAGGCGCTCTTCTTCTGCCTTGCGAGCCTCCTCGGCCAGGCGCTCTTCCTCGGCCTTGCGGGTTTCCTCGGCCAGGCGCTCTTGCTCGGCCTGGCGGGCCTCCTCGGCCAGGCGCTCTTCTTCTGCCTTGCGCGCCTCGGCCAGGCGCTCTTCCTCGGCCTTGCGCTCCTCCTCGGCAGCCGCCAGACTCGCCTCGGGTACCGGGGGCGGGTCGAGATCCGCCTTTCCTTCGGCCAGAGCAGAGCTCACCGTGGGCGCAGTCACCTTGCCCGACCCGTCCGGGTCGGCAAGCGGTGCCACAGCAGGCGGCGGACCATCCTCGGGGGGTGAGTCGTTTGTATCTAAGGGAGCGGAGTCCTCCCGGGCCGCCTTCTCCTCGGCCAGGAGCTTCTCGCGGAGCTTTCGCCAATCCACGGCATTACTTTCGAGACACTTCCCTCATGCCTCCTACCTGGGCAAAGAAACAATTTGGGAAGGAATGCTCTCGCTCGCAACGAGAACGAATCCAAAGATGAAGAGACATCTCGTGGCCATCTGCGCCGGAGCCCTGGTGGGAGCGGTCTGCGGCTGGTTTGCCCCCGAGTTGCACGGCCTGCCCATTCAGGACGCGAGCGTGCGCGGTGCCCTGGCCGGGAAATATGCCCTGGTGGTCGCTTCCATGGCTTACCTGGTGAGCATGTACCTGGTCATGCGGCGCCGGGCCATCGATCGCTGGATGCGCCGAGGGTAATCAACCCTGACGCAACCGCTCCATCGGGGCCTGCATGCCAGCCAGAGCCTGCTCGCCGCGGGTCGCCTTGGAGCCGCTCAGTCCGCCCACCAGATCCACGGCCCCATCCTCGTCCTCGAGGGCGGCCAGGTTGTTCAGAATCCGATGGTGGGCCGATTGGTCGCGGCTCTCGATGTCCTGCCGGGACTCGGCTGCGTCCGCGGCGATCTGTCTCAAATCGGAATCCTCGCGCAGGGCGGCCCAGAAGGGGCGTAGCTCCTCGAGACTGGCCAGTTGCTTTCGCTGGCCTTCAAGTCGGGTTCGGCGAACTTCGGTGGAGGCGGCCCGGGCCCCCAGCGAGCTCCGGTCCTTGCTGACTTGATGGCGCTGCTGCTCGAGCTGGGCCCGGCCGTTGGAGAGGGAAGCCTCCACCAGGTTGGCTTGCCGCTGGGTCTCGGTCAGCTCTTGCTCGGCCCGGGCGGCAGCCGCCGAATCATTCTCCAGCTCCACGCGAACATGGTAGCGCATGCCCTCCAGACGCTCGATCTCGTCGTAGTGGTCGAGGTAGTCCTGCGTGTTGGACAGGGCATTCAAATCCTGATCGATGCGGGTCAGCATCGATTGTTTCTCGCGCACCCGGCTGCGCAGCTCCTGGACCTGCTGGCTCTTGACGCTGACCGCCTGACGCAGGTCGGATAGCTGAGTCTCGCGGCGCGAGAGGTCGGACTCGAGCTTGACCGTCTCGCTCTCTTTGCGCTCGACCTGAGCCGCTTCGGTGTGGGCTTGCGCTTGCGCCTGCTCGGTCTGGACGGCCTCCTGGCGCTGGGACTCTTGCTGGGCGCTGGCTTCGCTGGCTACCGTCTCTACCCGGGCGGCTTCGCTGGCGCCGCTGTCGGTTGTCTGGCCCGGGGCAACGGTGGCCTCCGAAGCCACCTTCTCGGCCACCTCCACCGGGTCGGACTGGGCCACCTCGGTGCGGACCTCGCCGGCAGGGTTGCCCAGGGCCGGGCCCCCGGTGGGATCGGTATCAACCGGAAGAACGGCCTGACTCGTCTCCTTCAGGGGGTCGGAAGGTCCCCCCAGGGCGGGCGCAAGCCCACCAAACCCCGGCGTCGGGCCCGGGCGCACGACCACCGCCTGGTCCGTACTCTTCTTGGGGTCTTTCTTGGAGCTGCCGGCCACCTGATCCCAGACTTCTGCAAGCTCCAGACCCAGTGTGCGGGTCAGCAGGTCGGGCGCCTCGGCGGCTTCTTGCTCGGGAGTCTCCTGCAGCTCGACCTGGGTACCTTTGTTCTCCGCAATGGGGGAAACGATGGACGGTGCCAGACCCTCCGGGCGTGGCCCGGGTGCCATCACAGGGTTGGGGAGACGGGTTTCACGACTGCTCTCGCTCAGCATGCTGCCCTCTTCATGTCCCGTCAACGGGATGTCTGGTCGAGATCCAGAATGTTTCTATTTTGTGTAATTCGTGAGCTTTTTGTAAACCCTGCCCGGGACAGAAAAGAAAGAAGCCTGACGGTCGGGGGGGGTCATCCGTCAAGCTTCTGAAGTGAGTATAGCATCAGGTCGGGTGGAGCAACAGGCACAAACGAACCATGTCATCCCGTAGGAAACCACCCCCGGCCTCCGAACCGACTGTCCTATGGAACCAGAGATCGCCGCCCGACAGCCCGCAGTGCTCGACCTTCAGGCCGGTGAATACTGGTGGTGTCGCTGTGGGCGCTCCCAAAAGCAGCCCTGGTGCGACGGGAGCCACGCCGGCTCTGGTTTGACGCCTTTGAGGCTCGAGTTGACCGAGGCCCGCAAGGTGGCCCTTTGTCAGTGCAAGCACAGCCAGAGCCCGCCCTACTGTGACGGCAACCACAAAGGGCTGTAAAGCCCTCCGACGTGGTCATACGAGGACCTCAGCTGAACCTGGATGTGGAGGTCCTCTCCGCGTCCACGAGGGGTTGCGTCTAGCCGCCCACCTGGTCCTGACGGCCGCTGATCACCACGTTGTCGAGATAGACTCCGTCGAAGTCGCGCGAGTCGTCTGAGCGGAAGCGGAAGCGGATCTTGATGTCCTGACCCTCGTACTCCGAAAGCGAGACCTGGTAGCCCTTCCAGTCGTGGATGCCGCTCAGGCTTGCCACCGAGCGCCACTTGGTGCCACCCCACCACTTGCGCCCATAGACCTCCACCTCACAAGTGTCGTACTTCTTCTCGGTGTTGACCTTGGCGTCGAAGGAAAGGACGGGGTTCTTCCACTCCTTGAGCGAGATGCCGGTGGAGGTGAGCGAGTCGTTGCGCTTGCCCACGTAGCCGCCCTCCGGGCTGTCGGTCCAGACGCGGCCCCGGCCGGCCAGGCTGATCAGGCCCCAGCTGCCCTCGGGGGTGAAGCGCGAGGCACCGTCTTCTGGCTCTTCGAAGGCCAGCTCTCCAGCCGGCAGGGTCACCGACGAGAGTGAAATGGCCGAGGGGTTGCCCACTTTGTCGATGGCGCGCAGGGCCCAGTAAAGCTTCTGCTCCTTGCCGCTGGGGCGCACGTCCACTCGGGCCGTTTCCTGTCGGCCGCTCTCCAGGGGAGCCTCCAGCGGAGCCGGCAGGGCGTCCTGGAAGCCGACTTCGCCCGGTTTGACCTCGCTGTTGACGGCGATGGGCAGGTGCGAGTAGCGCAATTCGTAGCGAACGGCAGAGCCCTGGGTGCCGTCGTCGCCGGAAGCCGTCCAGCGGAGCTCGACCGTGCCGGGATCGAGAGCCCGGGCCGAGAAGTCGGTCATGGCCGCGGGTGCCACCGAGTCCTCGGTCAGCGCGCGGCCCGCGTTCAAACGTCCCTTGCTGATCAGGAGGTCCGCATCGTTGCTGGGCATCCGGTCCACTGAATGCAAAATACGGGTCTTGATGGTAGCGTTATCCGCTTCCGGATACTTGCTGGCGATCAGAGCGGCCACGCCGGCTACGTGGGGGGCAGCCATCGAGGTGCCGCTGAGGGCGCCCCACTGGCCTTGCTTGAGAGTGGAGTGAACCGCCACGCCGGGCGCCGCGATGTGCACCGTGCTGGCACCCCGGTTCGAGCTGGGAGCGAGCTGGTTCCGCCGGTTGTGGGAGGCCACCGAGATCACGTTATCGAGGTCGAAGCTGCCCGGGTAGGAGGGATGGGTGTCGTTGTCCCAGCCGTCATTGCCCGCAGAGCAGATGTGCAGCGCCGGGGAGGCGGCCAGGGCGTCCTTCATGGCCTGGCTGTACTCGTCGGTGCCCCATGAGTTGTTGGTGATGCGTGCCCCCTTTTTGGTGGCGTAGGCCAGCGCGGCCACGGCGTCAGCCGTATCGCCCATGCCCTGGCTGTCGAGCACCTTGACGGCCATCAGGTTGGTGTTCCAGTTGACCCCGACCACGCCGCCGTTGTTGGCCGCGGCCCCGATGATGCCGGCGCAGTGGGTGCCGTGGTTATGGTCGTCGAGCGGATCCCCGGTGTCCTCCACCAGGTTGGTGCCATAGATTCCGTCGGTGGGGTCACCCAGGTCGGGGTCGGGGTTGGTCCACATGTTGGAGGCCAGGTCGGGGTGATTGTAGTCGATCCCGGTGTCGAGCACGGCCACCACCGGGCCGTTCTCGCGCACTCCCGTGGAGATCTTCCAGGCATCCAGGGCCTTGATGTCCACCCCGTTGGAGTTGCGCAGGTTCCACTGCAGGTCGGTAAGGTCGGTGGGGGGCAGCTTGGGAGGCTTGCGCTCGAAGGTCTTGATGCGGAAGTTGGGCTCGGCGTAGGCCACCCGGCCGTCCCCGGCCATGGCCGCCATGGCCTGAGCCGTGCTCATGGTGGGGGGGAGCCTGAGCTGGATCAACTCCCCCTCGAAGCGGGCGGCCATCTCGGCGGGCATGTCGATCCTACGGGTCACGCTGGCGCCGTAGTCGGCGGCGAAGCCCTCGATGGCCTGGGCGGTGGTGCCGGCCCCCAGCTTCACCAGTAACTCCCCGGGCACGTAGTTCTGGAGCTTGGGCTCGAGATTGGCGGCTACCTCGGCGGTGGACGCCAGGCGTGCCTGCAGGTCGAAAGGTTGCCCCAGGCTGACGCTGTCAGCCGTCCCGGCTGCCGGGGGGCCGGCCGGGGCTGCCGCTCGAGGCGGGAAGGCGGAGCAGATCGGGCTCAGGCTCTCGATTCGCATGGTCGTCTTGGGGAGTCTACTCGCATGGCCGCGCCAGAATTTGGACATTGTGTTACAGTTCGGCCGGGGGGAGGGGAAGCAGCGGGCGAACTGAAGGCAGCCGCATGGCGTATCCGCCTCGGGGGCGCAGGGCGTTCGAAAAGCTGGTGGACGAGGCGGTGGATTCTCTGCCCGACCGCTTCTTTGCGTATTTGGAGAACGTGGTCATCGCCGTCGAGGATCGACCCGACCCCGAGTTGCTCGAGGATCTGGGCGCCGAGGACCTGCTGGGGGTCTACCTGGGCGTGCCGCTTACCGAGCGCCAGGCCGGCGGAGCCTCCATGCCCGACCAGATCCTGCTTTTCCGCAAGCCGCTCCTGGAGGTTTGTGGCAGCTTCGAGGAGCTGCGCACCCAGATCCGCATCACCGTGGTGCACGAGGTGGGCCACTTCTTCGGGCTCAACGAGGAAGAGATCGTGGCGATTCTGGGCGAGTGAGCCAGACCGAGAAGTTGTTGGCCGGCATGGCGATGCGCTCGAGCAACTCCAGTCCGGCATGCTCTGCCTCCTGACAGACGGCCTCGAAGTCGCGCACCCCCCAGCTCTCGTCTTGTCCGCGCAGCGCGCGGTCGAAAGCCTCGTTGGACGGGGCCGTGTGACAGCCTACCAGCTTGAGAGCGCCATACAGGTACAGGAGACCTCCAGGCCTGAGCACCTGGCTGGCCCCCCGCATGAGTGCCGCAGTGGCCTCCCAGGGGGCAACATGGATGAGGTTGATGGCTAGCACGGCGTCATACTCGGCCGCGGGCCACTCTCCCAGCACGTCCAGGTCGAGCGGCTCGAGCACGTTGGGCAGCTCGCATGACCAGGCCCGGATGCTGGCCCGGTGAGCGGGTTCGGGATCGCTGGGCTGCCAGCGCCACAACGGGCGCTGACCGGCCATCCAGGCAGCGTGCTGGCCCGACCCGCTGGCCACTTCCAGGAGCTCGGCAGCGCCCGGCAGACGAACATCCAACACTTGCAGGATGGCCTCGCGGTTGCGCTCGGTGGCGGGGAAGTCGAGTCGGTCGCTCACTCGCTCGGGTTATCCCCGCAAGAGGCTTACTCCTCCGCCTGGGCGATGGGGGCCCCCAGAACCCGTGCCGGAATGCCGAACGAGCGCACCAGCTCGACAGCGTCGGGACGCACCTCGGCGCACAGCTTGATCACCAGGTCGCGCACCGCTTTGGACTTGGCGGGCTCGAAGTAGCCGTGCTCCAGGAACCAGGCCCGGTCCTCGTACAGTCGGTTGAGGGCGTACAGGTCGCACAGGCTCTTGAGCACTCCCCGCAGCTCCTCGGGGGCCCGTTCCACCGCGGCCAGGAACTGCTCCACGGCGATCCGCTCGGTGTAGGCGCGCGCCAGGGTCAGCATATGATCCTGGCACTCGTTGAAGGCCACCGTGGGCAGTTGGCCCTGGTCGAGGCGCTTCTTCATCCGGCGCGCGGCCGAGACCAGCAGCAGGCTCTCGCGGGCGCGGAAGATCGAGCGCAGGAAGGCGGCATCGCGCAGGTGCTCTTCTGAGGTCGTGCGAGGGACCAGCGGGTTGAGCTCGCTGAGCATCTGTCCGGCCCGCTTGACCAGCGTGCGCACCACCCTGCTGAGGCGGAACTGCTTACGGTAGGCCGTCAGCAGCCCTTTGGCCACCAGCTGCATCAGTACGGTGTTGTCGCCTTCGAAGGTGGTGAAGACGTCCAGGTCGGCCTTCAGGTCAGCAAAGCGGTTCTCCCACAGGTAGCCCTGACCACCGCAGCACTCGCGGCAGGTCTGGAGAATCTGCATGGTCTCCCAGCTGACCATCGACTTGAGCCCGGCCGCCATGATCTCCACCTCCGGGTCCTCGGCCAGGTGGCGCTCGATCAGGTGGCGAGAGGCAAAGTCGAGCGCAAAGCAGGTGGCCAGCGCCGGCATCAGGCGTCGCTGGTGGGCCTGGTAATCGAGGATCGTCGTCTCGGGCTCACCCCTGGCCGGACCGAACTGGCGGCGCTTGTCCCCATACTCGACGGCGATGGCAACGGCCGTCCTGGCTCCGCTGACGGCCGAGGCGGTCAGCGAGACGCGGCCCATGACCAGCGTCCCCAGCATGGTGAAGAAGCGCTTGGAGGCGCTCTGGATCGAGCTCTTGTAGACGCCCGTGCGGCTGACCTGGGCGAAGCGGTCGAGCAAGTTCTCGCGCGGCACGCGCACCTGGTCGAACCAGATGCGCCCGTTGTCTACCCCGTTCAGTCCCAGCTTGGGCCCGCAGTCTTCGATGCGGATGCCCGGCAGCAGCTGGCCCGACTCGTCGCGCAGCGGCACGATGAAGGCGTGCACCCCGTGGCCCCGCCCTGCCACCTCGAGCTGGGCGAAGACCGTGGCCGTGCGTCCGTGGCGAGCGGCGTTGCCAATGTAGTCCTTGCGGGCTCCCTCGTGGGGGGTGTGGATCACGAACTCATCGCTGCGCGGGTCGAAAACGGCAGTCGTGGCCAGGTCGCGCACGTTGGAGCCGTGGTCGCGCTCGGTCATCGCAAAGCATCCCGGCTCCTCCAGCCGGAAGGCTCTCTTTACCCGGTCATGGTGACGCTGGCTGCCCAGGTTGTAGAGGCTGCCGCCGAAGAGCCCGATCTGCACGCCCAGCTTGATGACCAGCGAGTAGTCGAAGGAGGACAGCTCCTGGAAGGCGGCCAGCATGGAGGCCGGGTCTCCCTGACCGCCCAGCTCGCGGGGCAAGGCCATCTCGGTGGCCCCCCGCTGCACCAGCTCCTGGCACCACCGCAGGGTCTGCTCGCGGCGCTCGTCCAGGCTCAGGTCGTGCCGGCGGGTGAAAACCGGGTCTTCCAGCCAGCCGCGCACCCGGGCGCGCACGTCGGCCCGAGGGCCGTCCAGGAATCTCTTCATCGTCTGGTGGTCCCACTGGACTCGTCTCATCAGCGTCGTCACGGTGTCAGCCCTCCGGTCTGGTTTGTTTATATATAAACTAACATAAAGTTCAGATATAAACTAGATGGGCCGGGTAGGACGTTCCTACTGGGTGACACAAAAAGGGCCGGGGCATAAAGCCCACGGCCCTTTTGTAAACCTCGAGCGGACAGACTCGATCAGGCTGTGACGCTTGAGAATGCCCGAGTGACCAGTTGCTGACGGGAGGCGAAATAATCGATCGTCTTGCGCAGCCCCGTCTCCAGTGCAACGGTAGGCTCCCACCCGAACCGGCTCTTCGCCAGGGTGATGTCGGGTTGACGCTGACGCGGGTCGTCCTGGGGCAGCGGCCGGAACTCGAGCTTGGAGGAGGACCCGGTCAACTCGAGGATCTTCTCGGCCAGGGTGATCATCGTGATCTCGTGAGGGTTGCCAAAATTGACCGGCCCGGTAAAGGAGGTATCGGGGTCTTCCATCATCTTCAGCATTCCGGCCACCAGATCGTCGACGAAGCAGAAAGAGCGGGTTTGCTGGCCATCTCCATAGATCGTCAACGGCTCGTTGCGCAGAGCCTGCAAAATGAGGTTGGACACCACTCGCCCGTCATTGACAGCCATTCTGGGCCCGTAGGTGTTGAAGATGCGCACGATACGCACCTGCACACCGGTCTGGCGATGGTAGTCCATGCAGAGGGTCTCGGCGACTCGCTTGCCTTCGTCGTAGCAGCTCCTCGGGCCGACAGGATTCACCTTGCCCCAATAAGACTCGGGCTGAGGATGGACCTCAGGGTCACCGTAGACCTCCGAAGTCGAGGCCTGCAAGAGCCGCGCCTTCGTGCGGCGGCTGAGCCCGAGCATGTTGATGATGCCCATGACGTTGGTTTGAACCGTCTTGATGGGGTCGAACTGATAGTGCACAGGCGAGGCCGGGCAAGCCAGATTGTAGACCTGGTCAACTTCGAGTTGGATCGGCTCCACGACGTCGTGGCGGATGACTTCCAGGCGACGATTGTCGAGCAGGTGATAGAGGTTCTCCTTCGAGCCGGTAAAGAAGTTGTCGATGCAGACCACTTCATGTCCGCGCTCGAGCAGCCGCTCGACGAGGTGTGAGCCAATGAATCCCGCCCCCCCGGTGACCAGGATACGCTGCCTGACCGGGCGATAAGACTCGAAAGTGGCGGTAGATGATGCTTTTAAGCCATTGTTATGGCTTCCGTTCGTGTGTCCCATAGTCGCCCAGGTTACTGCGCCCTTGAGTTGAAATCCTGCTAGAAGTGAAAGTCTTTATCCCCCCTTTAGCTTTCCCTCAGCTTCAGACCGAAGGATGGAGCGCCAGGGTGACCGTCTTGCCCACGACAGGCTTCGGCGCTTGAAGCCTCTGAATTCGCATCCCGCCTCACGTTAATCCAGGCGCTCTTCGACCTGCTCGAGAACGTAGCTGAGGCGCTCGAGATCCGCCTCGGTCAGCGGCTGCATCAGGCCGGCGATGAAGTCTCGTTGCACCTGGACAGCCTGCTCGGCCAGCGCAACACCTGTGGGCGTGAGTTGCACCAGTTTGGAGCGCCCATCCTGCGGATTGGGTCGGCGCGCGACCAGGCTCCGCTCCCCGAGTCGGTCGAGCAGTCCGGAGACGTTCCCTTTGGTGACCAGCAGACGCTGCCCCAACTGATCCTGGGTCAGCCCTTCCGGGGGCGCGGCCAGCAGGTTGGCCAGCACGTCGAGCTGGGCATTGGTCAGATCCAGCGGGGCCAGGCGCTCGCTCAGGCGGCGGCTGGCCTTCTGGTAGCAGCGCACCACCTGCAGCCATGGGAGAAATCCGTGCGGCCGGGGTAGTTCGGTCATTGCAGCGAAGCGTTCGACCCGGTGGGCCACCGGGTCCTCGCTGTCTGCTCGGGCAGAGAACCCGGGCCCAACCATGGCAGGATTGCATTGGAATTGGTTTGAAATGAAGTTGACACGGGTATCAGGCTGGGGTAGCATCCGGGCCAGGGTAACGTGTTCACCTGGAAGGGGGATGCCATGTCGAGGCTCATTGCGCTCTGGTTTCTGGGGCTCCTCCTGGTTACGGGTTGTGGTGACAGCCTGGAGACGGCTTTCGTCGACGAGCCTGAGCTGCGATTTCGAGTTTCCGATCGCGCGGGGCTGGTCGAGTCGCTGGATGTCACGCTGCTCGATCAGGACGGGCAGAAGCTCAGCTCCTCTCTGACGGAGAAGAACGGTGACGGGGTCTACTCGCTTGCCGTTCCTTCCGGTGAGTATGAGGTCACGGTCGTGCCCCTGGGAAGCGACCGGGAGGGCCTGGCGGTGGTCAACCGGCGGGCCACGGTCGGCCCGGGCCAGGGCGAGGAGATCGTCGTCGAGGTCGAGCGCGAGGCTCCGGTTCCCGATTCGTCGCCCGCGGCCGAATTGCCGCCCGCTCGCAATCGCGGCGGCTTGACCCCGAACATCGTTCTGATCGTCCTGGATGACTTCGACTATACCGATGTTCGCTGCAACCAGCTGGGAGCCTGGACCAGCACTCCGCGCATGGATCAGCTGGCCAGCCAGGGCGTGCGTTTCACCCAGTTTTACTCGAACGGAGCCAAGTGCTCCCCGACCCGCTCGTCGATCTTGACCTCGCAGTTCCCGGCTGCCTTCGGGTGGAGGAATGTCGTCGGTCAATATCCGCTCTCGGATGGGAGCCTGGGAAGGGCTCAGCGCAGCTTGCCGGCTGGC
>JAANMX010000361.1_pt1 | contig 61927 bp, 51 predicted proteins | sample 7279681 | NCBI WGS metagenome assembly JAANMX01 (sample SAMN14094542, study PRJNA606508) | bioreactor metagenome | isolation source: A lab-scale SPAN reactor treating ammonium-rich wastewater day 351 | place: Ireland: Galway | collected 2018-01-01
CTTCAAGGCCCTGAGGCTCGCGCTGGAGTCCCACCTCGACGCCCTCGACCACGCCCTGCTCGTGAACAGTGACGATCCAGCCCTGCCCGGCCTGCGTGACTCCGCAGGCGGCAGGCTGGTCGTCTTCGAGGGCGAGGATCCGACGACGGAGGCGATCGCGCGGCGCATCTATGAGCATCTGAAGTTGGAGGTCGAGGCGGGGCGTTCGTACGCCGACGCCGAGGGGAACCGCTACGCCCTCCCGCGCGACCTGGTCGTGGAGCGGGTGCGGGTGTGGGAGACCTCGTCATCGTGGGCGGAATACGGTATCGAGCCGGGAGGACCGTGAGCATGGCTTCGAGCGTTGCATTGTGGCGTCGCCTGATGGTGGTTGTGATGGCTGTTGCCGTGGCGAGTCCGGTCCTGGCGCAGCCGGAACGCGACGCGCCATCGGCCGCCGATTACGACTACGCCCGCGGCCTGTCGCGCGTGTTTGAGAGCGCAGTGGCCCGCGTCGAGGAGTCTGTCGTTCACATCACCTCGGTGGAGGAGCGCCAACTCGTCGCCCGCGACTTCTTCGGCCGCCCGCAGAACCGGACCTTCCGCCGCTCCGGCCTCGGGTCGGGCGTCATCGTGAGCCAGGACGGCCTCATCCTGACCAACAACCACGTTGTGCAGGGCGCGACGCAACTGATCGTCAGGCTGCCCGACGGGCGCGAACTCGAGGCCCAGGTCGTCGGGACCGACGAACTCCGCGATCTGGCCGTGCTGCGCGTGCGTGCCAACGGGCTGAAGGCCGCAGCGTGGGGCGATTCCGACCGCGTGCGCGTCGGCGAGTGGGTGCTCGCGGTGGGCAGCCCGTTCGGCTTTGCGCGCACGGTGACCGCTGGGATCGTGAGCGCGAAGGGGCGCGGCCTGGGCATCGGCTCCGACGAGTTCAAGGAGGCCGAGGAGTACATCCAGACCGACGCCGCCATCAACCCCGGCAACTCCGGCGGCCCGCTCATCAACGTCGAAGGCGAGGTCATCGGCATCAACACCGCGATCTACTCGACGCGCATGGGGGGGTCGATCGGCCTGGGCTTCGCCATCCCGTCCGAACTCGCTCGCGCCGTCGCCGACAACATCGTGCGCGGAGGCCGCGCCGACTTCGGCTGGCTCGGCGTCGAGATGCGAGCGATCACCGAACAGGAGTCCGCCAGCGCAACGGGAGGCGGCGTGGTCGTGACGCGAGTCGTCCCCGGCAGCCCCGCCGAACGAGCCGGCCTGCGGACGGGCGACGTCATCACCCGATACCGCGGTCGCGCGGTCGCCAGCGAGGACCAGCTCGTGCGCGCCGTGCAGTTCACGCCGCCCGGCAGCGAGGTCGAGATGGACGTGGTGCGAGACGGCCGACCGTCGCGCCTGCGGGCGACGATCGTGGACCGTACCGCCGCGCTCGGCGGAGCGTGGCTCGACGCCGTCGGTTTCGCCGCCGCGCCCATGCGACCCGACCTCCGCGGCACGGGCAACGCGCCCGCCGAGGGACTGCTCGTGCTGCGCGTCGATCGAGGCGGCCCGGCGGCGCAGGTCGGGCTGGAGCCGGGCGACGTCATCGTCGCCGTCGGAGGCCGCTCCGTGAAGGACGTCGAGGAGTTGCGCCGCGCCATCGAACGCGCACGCGACCGACGACTCCCCATCGCCATCGTCCGCGGCGGGCTGCGCGGCGAGGGCGTCCTTCGCTGGTAGCCCTCGCGGACCGTACCATGCCGCAATGAAGACCCTCTACGTGATCGACGGGTACGCCCAGTTCTTCCGCGCGTACCACGCGATCCGGACGCCCATGAGCAGCCCCGTCACGGGCGAACCGACCAACCTCACCTTCGGCTTCGTCGGCATGCTCCTGAAACTGCTGCGCGGCGAGGGCGCAGTCGGCGGCATGCCCGACTACGTCGCCGTCGCGCTGGACGTCTCCGGCGACCGCGGCACGTTCCGCAGCGGCCTCTACCCCGAGTACAAAGCGACGCGACCGCCCCCCCCGGAGGACCTGCCCGCGCAGGTCGAGCGCTGCCTGCGCATCCTGCGCGAGATCGGCGTGCCGATCGTCGGCGCGGAGGGCTTCGAGGCCGACGACGTGATCGCCACCATCGTGGACCGCCTGAAAGAGCAGCACCCCGACCTGCGTGTGCGGATCGTGAGCAAGGACAAGGATCTCAAGCAACTGCTCCGCGACAACGTGGTCGAGTTGTACGACGTGCACCACGACGCCGTCATCGACGAGGCAAAGCTGCGCGAGGAGACGGGCCTCTCGCCGGCGCAGGTCGTGGACATGCTCGCGCTCATGGGCGACACGGTGGACAACGTGCCCGGCGTGGAGGGCGTGGGGCCGAAGACCGCCGCCCAACTCATCGCCGAGTACGGGTCGCTCGACGCGCTGCTCGCCCGGGCGGACGAGATCAAGGGCAAGCGCGGCGAGAAACTCCGCGAGGCCGCGCCGAGGCTCGGACTGTCCAGGCAGCTGGTCACGCTGCGCCGCGACGCCCCGGCGGAGTTAGACCTTGAAGCCGCGTCGGTGCGCCGGCTCCGGCTCGAACGCCTGCTCCCGATCCTCAAGGAACTGGGCTTCAACCGCTACCAGGATGAAGTGCGGGAGCTGCTCGCCGGGCCTGGGGCGCGCAGGCCTGAAGAGCCGGGCACGGGTGAGGAATCCGGCGCGTTCGCCGATTCGCTCTTCGCGCAGGCGCCGGGTGCGTCGGTGCGCCCGAAGGCCGAGGGCGATTACCGCTGCGTGCGCACGCGAGCGGAACTGGACGCCCTCGTTGAGGAGTTGCGCCGCGCCCCGGCCGTCTCCGTGGACACCGAGACGACCTCGGTCAGCCCCATGCGAGCCGCGCTCTGCGGGCTGTGTTTCGCCGTCGGGTCGGGCGCGGGGTGGTACGTGCCCGTGCGCTCGCCCGAGCAGGCGACGCACCTCGACGAGCGCGCCGTGCTCGACGCCCTGCGCCCCGTGCTCGAAGACCCGGACAAGCCGAAACTCGGCCACAACCTCAAGTACGACATGCTTGTCCTGCGCCGCCACGGCGTCGAACTGCGCGGTCTCTCCCGGGCGGGCGGGAACGCGGAGGACTTTCCGTCCTGCGACTCGATGGTGGCGAGTTACCTCATCGACTCGTCGCGTTCGAGCCACGGGCTCGATGCGCTCGCTCTCGCACTCCTCGGTCGGACGAACATCTCGATCAAGGAACTGATCGGCACGGGCAGGACGCAGCGGACCTTCGACCAGGTGCCGCTGGAGCAGGCGACGCCCTACGCCGCCGAGGACGCCGACGTCGCCCTGCAACTGGCCCGGGCGATGGCGCCCAGGCTGCGGGCGATGGGGCTGATGCCGCTCTTTGCGGGGCTGGAGATGCCGCTGGTCGAGGTGCTCGCAGAGCTCGAGTGGAACGGCATCCTGGTGGACCCGGACGAACTCGACCGCCAGCGTCAACGCCTCGAATCCCGGATCGCAGACCTCAAATCGAAGATATCAGACGCGGCCTTCGACGCCCTGGGCCGGACCTTCGACCCCGACTCGCCGAAGCAACTCGCCGCCGTGCTCTTCAACCGCCCCGATGCCCCCGAGCCGGGCCTCGGCCTGCGCGCGACGAAGCGCGGCAAGACCGGCCCGAGCACCGACGCGGAGGTGCTCGAAAAACTGGCGGAGGACGCCGGCGTCGAGTCGCCCATTCCCAGGCTCGTCCTGGACTACCGCCAACTCACGAAACTCGTGAGCACCTATCTCATCAGCCTGCGCGACGAGATCAACCCCGAGACGAAGCGCATCCACGCCAGTTTCAACCAGACCGTCGCGGCCACCGGGCGGCTCAGTTCCAGCGACCCGAACCTCCAGAACATCCCCATCCGCACCGACGTCGGTCGTGAGATCCGCAAGGCGTTCGTCGCGCCGCCCGGCCGCGTGCTCATCACCGCCGACTACTCGCAGATCGAGCTGCGGCTGCTGGCGCACCTCTCCCGCGACCCGGCCCTCATCGCCGCATTCCGCGAGGGTCAGGACATCCACGCCGCCGTCGCCGCCCAGATCCACGGCGTGCCCGTCGAGAAGGTCACACGCGAGCAGCGGAACGGCGCAAAGATGGTGAACTTCGGCATCGTGTACGGCATCACGCCCTACGGGCTGGCACGCCGCCTCGGCGTCTCGAACACCGAGGCGACCGAGATCATCGACGGCTACAAGCGTCGCTTCGCCGGCATCACGACCTTCCTGCAGGAGTGCGTTGAGCAGGCGACACGCCGCGGCTACGTCGAGACCATGATGAAGCGCCGCCGCCCGATCCCCGACATCGAATCGACGAACCCGCAGCGGCGCGCCCTCGCCGAGCGCACGGCGATCAACAGCGTGGTGCAGGGGTCCGCCGCCGACCTCATCAAGATCGCCATGGTGGACCTGCACCGCCGTCTCAGCCCCCACGCGGCCCACCACCGCGGCGGCAGACCACCCGAGATCGAGGGTGTGCGGATGCTGCTGCAGATTCACGACGAACTCGTCTTCGAGGCTCCCGAAGAACGGGCCGAGGAGGCGCGCCGCGTGATCGTGGACCGGATGGAGCACGCGATGACGCTCGACGTGCCGCTGGTGGCGGACTCGGCCGTGAGCCGCGACTGGCACGAGGCGAAGTGAATCTCACACCGGAAACGGCACTGGGCGGGGCAGTCGCGGAGTCGGTGCGGAGAGCGCGGAGAGGGCGGAGTTGTCTTCTTCAACTACCCTTGACCCGTCCCGGCGGCATGGTATACTTCGTCATTTGCCGAAATAACGGAGTGACCCGTGCCCGCCGAACTCCTCAAAGCCCTGGGCGACGAAACCCGGCTCCGGCTCGCCCTCGCCTGCCGCGGCCGGGAACTGTGCGTCTGCCAGTTGCTCGCCCTGGTGCGGCTGGCCCCATCGACCGTCTCGCAGCACCTGAAGGTGCTGGCCCACGCGGGCGTGCTGGCGAGCCGCAAGGAGGGTCGGTGGATGCACTACCGGCTGGCGGAGCCGCCCGAGCCGGAGGCGGCGATCGTGCGGGCCGCCCTGGACGCGTTCGCCCGCACGCCGAAGGGGCGCGAGGACGCGCGGTCGCTCCGTGAGATTCTGCGGCTGGACTTAGAGGCGTTATGTCTGATCCTGCGCGAAGGCGGGTGCTGTTCGTCTGCACCGGGAACTCCTGCCGCAGCCAGATGGCCGAGGGCTGGGCGCGCGCGCTCCACGCGGACCTGATCGAGGCACGGTCCGCCGGGACGCGCCCGAAGGAGATCGACCCAATGGCGGTGCGTGTCATGCGTGAAGCAGGCGTGGACATCGCGGGCCAGCGCTCGACGCGCCTGGCGGACCTCGCCGACGAGCAGTTCGACCTCGCCGTGACAGTCTGCGACGACGCGCGCGAGGCGTGCCCGGTCGTGCCCGGTGCGGCCGGAACGCTGCACGCCCCGTTCGACGACCCGCCCCGGCTGGCCCGCGAGGCGAAGTCGGAAGCCGAGGCGCTCGCCCACTACCGGCGCGTGCGCGACGAGATCCGCGAGTTCGTGCGTTCTCTCCCGATGCGGCTTGCAACCGGCCGCGGCGTGCCGGAAAGGAAGACCGAGCGATGAGAGGTCCAGCAACAGACACCTGCTGCACGCCCGCCTGCCCGATACCCCGCACGAAGCGGCTCGGATTCCTCGACCGCTTCCTGACGGCGTGGATCTTCCTCGCCATGGCAGCGGGGGTGCTCATCGGCCGCTTCGCCCCGGCCGTTCCCGAGGCGCTCGGTCGCGTCTCGGTTGGCACAACGAACATTCCCATCGCCGTCGGCCTGATCCTGATGATGTACCCGCCCCTGGCCAAGGTGCGCTACGAGAAACTCCCCGAAGTCTTCCGCGACTGGCAAATCCTCGCCCTTTCCCTCGTCCAGAACTGGATCGTCGGCCCCGTGCTGATGTTCACCCTCGCCGTCGTCTTCCTGCACGGGCACCCTGAGTACATGATCGGCCTCATCATGGTCGGTCTCGCACGCTGCATCGCCATGGTGCTGGTCTGGAACGATCTCGCCCGCGGCAGCAGCGACTACGCCGCAGGCCTCGTCGCCTTCAACAGCATCTTCCAGGTGCTCTTCTTCGGCGCCTACGCATGGGTATTCGTCACCTGGCTCCCGCCCGCACTGGGCCTCGAAGGCGCGGTCGTGGACGTCGGCATCGGGGAGGTCTTCCGCAGCGTGATGATCTACCTGGGCATCCCCTTCCTCGGCGGCATGCTCACGCGCTTCGTCCTCCGCCCGCTCAAGGGCGACGCGTGGTACTCGGCACGGTTCATTCCGACCATCGCGCCCGTCACGCTCATCGCCCTCCTCTTCACGATCGCCGTGATGTTCAGCCTCAAGGGCGAGAAGATCGTCGAGCTGCCGCTCGACATCCTGCGGATCGCGCTGCCCCTGACCGTCTACTTCGTCGTGATGTTCCTGGTGAGTTTCCTGATGGCGAACCGCCTCGGCGCGGACTACGAGCGGGCGACGACGCTCGCGTTCACCGCCTCGGGCAACAACTTCGAACTCGCGATCGCGGTCGCGGTCTTCGGGCTTGGCTCGGGCGTGGCGTTCGCCACGGTCGTCGGTCCTCTCGTCGAGGTGCCGGTGCTCATCGGGCTGGTGTCGGTGTCGTTGTGGCTGGGCAGGCGGCTGTACCGGCCTTCGGTGGTCAAGGCCTGACAAGGCCGGAAAGGACGTGCGAGATGAAAAGTGCACAGATTGATACACGCGACGTCGTGCGCCAGGGCTACGGCGCCATTGCCGAGAGCGGCGACGGGTGCTGCGGCGGGGGATGCTGCGGACCGACGATGGACGCCGGCACCCTCGCCCAGCGCATCGGCTACTCGGCCGAAGAGGTCGCCGCGCTGCCCGAGGGTGCGAACATGGGCCTCTCCTGCGGCAACCCGGGCGCGATCGCAGCGCTCCGGCCCGGCGAGGTTGTCCTCGACCTCGGGTCGGGGGGGGGCTTCGACGTCTTCCTCTGCGGCCCGAAGGTCGGCGCGGCGGGGCGCGTCATCGGCGTGGACATGACGCCCGCCATGCTCTCCAAGGCACGCCGCAACCTCGACCACTACCGCCGCTCCACCGGCCTCGACAACGTCGAGTTCCGCCTGGGCGAGATCGAGAGCCTGCCCGTCGCCGATGCGAGCGTCGACGTCGTCATCTCGAACTGCGTCCTCAACCTCTCGCCCGACAAGCCCCGCGTCTGGCGCGAAATCGCCCGGGTCCTCAGGCCCGGCGGGCGGGTCGCCATCTCGGACCTTGCCCTCCTCCGCCCGCTCCCAGCGAGCGTTCTGGCGATGGTCGAAGCGATGGTCGGCTGCGTCTCGGGCGCGGCGCTGGTCGCCGACGTCGAGCGCATGGCCCGCGAGGCCGGCCTCAAGGACGTGCGCGTCACCCCGAAGCCGGGCTACGTGGCCGCGCTCAGCGGCTTCAAGGATCCGCTCTACGCCAAGATCGCCGAGTCGCTCCCGTCGGGCGCGACCGTCGCCGACTTCGTCACGAGCGTGGACATCGAGGCGCGGAAGTGACGAAGTGATGCAGCCGCCGAGTGGCGGAGTGGCGCGGGCGGGATCGGGCAACGTCCTGTTCTCGCCCGCGCTCTCTGCACCCTCCGCACGAGATCAATCTCGCCGCCGCGCCATCACCACCCGCGGCTTCCCCTCGAAGTCGTCAACCACGCGAGCATCCTCCAGCTCACACACGCCCCGCGCGATCGCCAGAGCGTCGGCCGCCCGCGACTCCGCGATCTCGACCGCGATCATCCCCCCCGGCCGCAGGTGGGCAGCCCCATGCTCAAGGATCGGCCTCACGAAGCGCAGCCCGTCCTCACCGCCGCGAAGGGCGGTCTCCGGCTCGTAGTCCTTCACGTTCGCGGGCACAGCGGCCCACTCATCGTCAGGGACATACGGCGGGTTGGCGACGAGGTAGTGCGCCCGCTCCTTCGTTCCCGCCACCGGATGCTCGGCCAGCGGCGCGAAGAGGTCGCCCACGAGAAAGTCGATGCGGTCGGCCACGGCGTGCCGCGCCGCGTTCTCGCGCGCCACTTCGACCGCCTCGCCCGAAACGTCCGTCGCCACGACGCGGGCGTGCGGCAGCCGCGTTGCCAGCGCCACCGCAACGCACCCCGAACCCGTGCACAGGTCGATGACGAGCGTGCCGTCGCCTTCCGCGCCGCCGAAGCCCGGAGTCGCACGGGCGTGCTGCAGCACGTGCTCGACGATCGTCTCCGTCGCGGGCCGCGGCACGAGCACGCGCCGATCGACCCTGAACGGCAGCCCGAAGAACCACGCCTCGCCCGTGAGGTACTGCACCGGCTCGTGACGCAGGGCGCGGGCCACGAGGTCGCGCAGCGCCTGGCGTTCGAGCGGCGACGCCGGCCGGTCAGGGTCCGTGTACAGCCGAAGCCGGTCGCACCCGATCACGTGCAGCACCAGCATCTCCGCGCACAACCGGGGAGAGTCGATGCCCGCCTTCATGAAGGCCTCGCCCATCCACGCGAGCAGTCTTCGCGTGGTCCAGACCTGCGATTGTGCGCGCTGGGTGGCCACGACGGGAGTGTATTCGCCGCCGTGAATCCGGGGGGCACGGGGCGCGAAACGCTCCGCGCCGTCGTCGGCTACCGTGCTCCGAGGAGCGAGGAGATGCCGGCCAGCGCGCTCTGCTGCGACTGGAGTGCGGCGAGCGCCCGCTCCATCGCCAGGAACTGCGCTTCGAGCTGCTTTCGGCGCTGCTCGAGCCGCACGTCGAAAGCCTCGATGCGCTTGCTCTGGAGTTCGATCTGCGTCGCCAGGGTGCGGTCGCGCTGCCTCAGCACGCCGTCCACCGAATCGACGTACTGCTTCGCCAACTCCTCCACCTGGTAGAGCACGCCGAGTTTGGAGAACTCGTCCTTCGTGCTGGTGTTCTTCACCCACACGCCCGGCTCGATCTCGATGAACTCCTCCCTGGCCGCCACCTCGCGCGCCGCGAAGACCTCCTGCACGGCGGCGAAATCGGACTCCATCGCCTCGCGCAGCCGGTTGCGATCGATCGAGAGCTTCCCCCCCTCGCCGACCTTCACGCCGACCTCGGTGAGGCGCGTGTACCGCCCCGTCACGCCCTTCGCCTCGCCGAGGATCGTCCGCTGCATCGAGGCGAGGAGGTTCGCCACCGTGGAATCGCCGAGCAGCGGGCCGCGGACGTTGGTCTCCTGGTCGAACTTCGTCTGCGTTTTCACGCGGTCGAGGACCGCGTTGTACGCGCTGATGAAGTCGTCGATGGCCTTCTCCATGCTGCCCGTGTCGCGCGAGACCGTGAGCGTCACCGGGTTGGGGTTGGTCGCGTGGAGGTCGATCGTCACTCCCGTGACGACCGTGTCGAGCGTGTTCGTCGAGGACGTCAGCAGGACCGCCTTCGCAGGGTCGTTGGAACCGAAGAAGACGCGCGCATCCTCGCCCGCGTCGAGCGTCTCCAGCCCGAGCGCAAGCCCCCCGTCGTCAAGGATGAACCGCCCGGCCCGTCCCGAAGCGGCCGAGACCAGGCTGATGCGGAACGGGCTGGACCCGGACCCGTCGTTGATGACCGTGGCCCGCACGCCAACGCCCGCCTCGTTGATCTTCCTGACCACCGTGTCCAGTGTGTCGGCGGCGTCGAACTCGACCGTCGTCTCGTAGGAGCCGCTGATGAAGTTGTCGTCCCCCGTGCCGGACGCCGTGCCCGCGATGCGCAGCGATCGGGCGACGGTGCCGGTCAGGTCCTCGATCTTGATCGCCGCCCCGCCCTCCGGCTCCCCGTCCTTCTCGCGGACGAGCAGGCCGTCGCCGTTGGCGTTGATCGACGCGACGAGGTTCAGCCCGAGCGCGCCGGCCTGCGCGTTCATCTCCTGGATCAGGTCGGCGAGGGTCTTCGTGTCCGTGCCGATGTCGATCACGGCCGTTTTGCCGTTGCCGTCGGTGAGCCGGAAGGTTCCCGTGCCGATACCGCGCCCGCCGTTGAGGTCGGCGACCCGCGTCGAGAGCGTGACGTAGCGGTGCTGGAGGTTCGCGCCCTGCACGCTGGACTTGGCGACGCCGCCGGCTTCGGTGGCGATGCCGAGCGATTCGGCCGTCTCGCCCGTCACGATCAGGTTCGAGCCGCCCCCCGTCGTGTCGGTGATGAGCAGGCCGTTGCCCGCGCCGTTGAGCGAGGCAACGATCCGCCCGCCGTTGCCCGCGGCATCGTTGATCGCGGCCATCACTGCGCGGATCGTCTCCGCGCCGGACAGATCGGCCGAGAACGACGTGCCGTCGCGGGCCGTGAACGAGATCGTCCCGTCTCCCGTGATGCCCGCCCCCCCGTTGAGGTTCGAGACGAGGGTCGTGTTCAGGCCCGCGAGCACGCGCTTCCCTGTCAGCGTGCCCGTGGCCGAGCCGAGGATGCCGAGGTCCCTGGCGGTGCTGGATGTCCCGCTCTTCTCGACGACCTGCAGGGAGCGGCCCTGCGTGTCCGTCAGCACGATCCTGCCGCCGCTGAGCGACGCCGAGACGTCCGCGTTCAGACCGGCATCGGTCAGGGCGGCGTTGATCCGCTCGATCACGCCCCCCAGCGTCGAGACCGGTCCCTGCACGAGGTTCAGGTCGGCGTCGTATTTCGCGCCAACGTTCACGTTCACCGAGAGGTTCGCGCCGCCCGGATCGATCCTGATCGTGAAGTCGTAGCGCGTCGTGCTGATGTCCGTTCCGATGAACACGCCGTTGCCGTCGTTCAGCGAAGCGAGCGCGGTCCCGCTCCCCGCGTAGTAGACCTCCGAGCCGTTGAGCGTGCCCGACGACGACGATCCCTTGATGCCGAGCGACTCGGCCGTCGTGAACCCGGCCGCGCTCGACACCGAGAAATCCGCCGTGCTCGTCAGCACGAACCGGCCCCCGCTCACGCTCGCCGTCACGTCCACCTCGGCCGCCGCGTTGATGGCGTCGATCACGTCGTTCACCGTGACCGCCTTCGACAGGTCGATCGTCGCGCTCGACGACCCCTGCGAGATGACGATCTTGCCCCGCTTCACGCCCTCCCCCGCGTTGAAGTCCGCCAGCGCGACGTCGCGGTCCAGCCTCGCCTCGGCCGATTCGAACGTGAACGCCGTCGCCCCGACCGACGAGATGTCCCGGTCGGCGAACCCTCGCGAGAGCAGCTGCTGGCTCGACACCAGGCGATCGACGACGAAGCTGTACGAGCCGGGCGATGCGCTGATCCCTGCCGTGGCCGTCAGCACGTTCGCGTTGCTGCTCGACGCGGCCATCGCAGAGAACGTCCGGTTCGTGCGGAAGCCCGATGCCGCCGACCGCAGCGCGGACATCCGCGCGTTCACGTCCATGTACGCCGTCTGTTGCAACTGCAGCTGGGCCATGCGACGCTGGGCCAGCGCCTTGGGTCTCGCTTCGAGCGACAGCAACTGCTGGATCAGCGTCGCCGTGTCGATCCCGCTGAACAGCCCGATGCCGGTCGTGATCCCGCCCATCCCGAACGCTCCCCGATCGGCCACCCGTGTTTCTGGTGCCCGTCCGCACACGCGGCCGCAAAGCCCGGGCCACGCCCGCACCGCCCCCGGACCCTTTCATCGGCTCTTCGCCGGCCGACGCTTGTCCCCGACTCTCACACCGGCAACCATCCTCCGCACTTCCCGAAACCGGTTCCCTCCAACTGTCGATTGGAAGTGCGTTCAGGACTGTGGCTGGGGCACCTCGCCCGTGCCCATCCCGACAATGCCATGACCACGCCCGACCCATCCATGACCGCGATCTTCAGACGAACGATCGGAGTGCTCGGCGCTGTGACCTGCCTGCTCGGCGCGACAGGCGCAATTCTTGCGCTGCTCGCCTCTCCGCCCGTCTGGTTCGCCGTGGGTTTCCAGATCATCATCGCGTTGACCGGCCTCATCGCCCTGCTCGTGGCGCGCTCGCCGGGCACGCCCGCTCCTGCGCTCGCCCTGGTCTGCTTCGCCGGCGCGATCTTCACCGGCACGACCCTCGGACGCTTCAGCGCGGTGCTCGCAGCCGCCGCGGAGCCGATCGGCACCACCGACGCCATGCGCCGTCTCGTCCGCGACCCGTGGTTCCTTGTGCAGAACGCGCTCGCCGGCATGCTGGGCGTCATGGCGCTGTTCGCCGCGCTCGGACGCGACCGCCGCGCATGGCCCAAACTGGCGCTCGGCGTTGCCTGCGCCTCGCCCGTCGCGGCCGCCGCAGGATGGATCGTCGCCTTCAACGGCGACGAGGTCGTTCTCGCGCCCGTGGACTCCGCGATCGGCATCGTGCGCGTCGTGGTCGTCTGCCTCGCCGGCATTGCATCGGTCATCCTGCTCAGCATCAGCGCGCACCTCGTGATCGGGGCCTTCTCGACGCCGCCCGCCCCACGGGCGAAACCCGACGCCGGACCGGCCCAATAATCACCCATGCCCGGCTCGTTCTGGCTCGGACTCTTCGCGCTCCTCGCCGCCTTTGCCGCCGGGGCTGCGCTCGTGTGGTGGCTCAGCCGCCGCTTCCTTCCCCGAGCCGCGCGCACGACCGTCGAATCACACACGATCGCCGAGCGCGTCGCCTCGGTCGGCAAACTCGTCGGCCTCGAAGTCCGCGCCAAGGAGATCGCGACGGCGACACACGGTCTGCCCTGGCTGCCGCCGCTGCTCCTCAGCCGCGCCCGACTTGCCATGATCTTCCACTTCGAGAAGCAGTACTCGATCAACCTCGCCGAGATCCGGCCGAAGGACGTGCGCGAGATCGGCCCCGGCCGTTACCGCCTGCGTCTCCCCCCCGCGCACGGCGAACTGCGCCTGACCGACGTCACGCCCTACGACGTGCAGGACGGCAAACTGCTCCAACTCATCGACGTGCTGCCCATGACCGCCGAGCGGCAGAAGGAACTGATGGAGCGAGCCAAGGACGAGGCTGCGCGCCTCTTCGCCGAGAACGAGCACAAGTACGCCGCCGAGGCCCGCGCCAGCATCGAGCGACAACTCCGCGCGCTCCTCGCCCTTTTCGACGCCGAAGTCGAGCTCGTCTGGCCCGAGCACTGGCGCGAGGACACCGCGGTCGCGGTCGTCGAGCACGCCGGCACGCCGTGACGTCAGGCCCCGCTCGGGTGCCACACCGTCTTGAACTCGACGAACGGATCGATCCACCACGGCGACTCGCACGCCGCGTCGTCGAACCAGTCCGGCTCCGGATGCCACGCCTTCACGCGCTTGAGGTTCTCCGCCGCGCCGAGTTCGAGCGTGCGCCGGCGCTCGTCGCTCATGCCCGCCGCGTGGATGGCGTCGATGCCGCGGTGCGAGGCGAAGTGGGGGATCAGTTCCTCGCGCTCCCCCGTGAGGATGTTCACGACGCCGCCCGGCATGTCGCTCGTCGCGATCGCCTCGGCGAACACGCACGCCCCTACCGGGCTGCGCTCGCTCGCCAGCACGACGCACGCATTCCCCGCGCACACCACGGGAGCGACCAGCGAGACCAGCGAAAGCAGCGGCGCATCGTCGGGGCAAACCACGCCAACCACGCCCACCGGCTCGGGAACCGTGAAGTTGTGGTACGGTCCTGCGACCGGGTTCGCGCACCCCAGCGCCTGCGGGTACTTGTCCGCCCATCCGGCGTAGTGAACCACGCGATCGATCGCCCGCTCCACCTCCGCCTCGATGCTTTGATGCCGTGATGCCTCGGCGCCTTCGCCCGGGTCGATCGCAGCACGCAACTCGGCCCGCTTGCCCTCCATCATCTCCGCGAGGCGGTACAGCACCTGCCCCCGCAGGTACGCCGTCGCCGCGGCCCACTTGTCCTGCGCAGCCCGTGCCGCCTCGACCGCGTCGCGCAGATCCTTTCGGCTCGCGCGGCAGAGGTGCGCGACGATCCGCCCGTCCGCCGTCGATATCTTCATCGACCGCCCCGACTCGCTGCGCGGGAATGCACCCCCGATGAAGAGCTTGTAGGTCTTCGAGATGCCCAGCCGATCGGTCATGGCTTCACCGTCGAGACGCGCGGGCCGCGCCGCCTGCCCGCGCAGCGCGACCGACCCGACAAGCGTAGCGCAGCCGCGCCTCGCGGCGCTGTTCACGCCTTCACGGGGCGCGCCCTACATCGTCTCCACGCGCTGCCTGTACCGCACGCCACGCTTCTCCTGCTCCGCCAGCACGTCCCGTACCAGCGCCTCGTCGCCGGCCAGCCGTTCCGGCGGCAGCACACCCGGCGTCGTGATCCGCCCCGCCGCCAGCATCCTCGCAACGATCGTGCACGGGAACGCCGTCGTGCGCGCCATGCTCGTCCAGCCGGTCTCGGGGTCGTATCGGTCGAGCAGGTCCCACACGCGCCGCTCGCGCCGCCCGCCGCGCACGCCCTCGACCGTGATCCGCATCACCGTCAGGTCCTCCTCGCCCGGCCCGTAGGACCACATCGGGAACATGAGCGCGCTGATCACGTCGATCGGCCGCACCTTCACGCCCCCAGCCTCGATCGGCTCGTGCCCGAAAAGGCCCGTCGCCCGAAACACACGCATCAACTCGATGTGCCCCGGGTAGCGCAGTGTCCGCTCCTTCATGCTCGGCACGGGCATCGTGCGTGCCAGCGACCGCAACCCGTCCGTGTTGAAGGCTTCGAGCGTCCCCACGCCCTCGAAGTCGATCAGCTCCGGCTCGCTCAGCGCCTCGCGCACGACCACCTCGCCTCCCTCGACGAACCGCGCCGGCCGCGTGTACTCCTCGATCACGTCGTGCGGCGAAAACCCCGCCTTGTACTCGAACGGCCACCGCCTCTCTCGCGGCAGCCCGCCGACGAGGATGTCGATCCGCTCGCACTCCTCCATCCGCCCCGCCTCGAACGCCGCCAGCAGGTTGCTCATCCCCGGCGCGACCCCGCAGTCCACCACCGTCGGCACGCCGCGGGCCTTCGCCGCCGCGTCAAGGTCGAGCGCGTCCTCGGGCATGAACGAGATGTCGCAGTAGGGCCTGCCGGCGTCGATGACGGCCGCGAGCGTCCGGTAGCCGAGCCGGCTGGCCAGCGCGCCGAGCACCACGTCGTGCTCCGCCGCGAGATGCTGGACAAGGTCCGTGTCGGAGAGGTCGCCCGTCACGGTGCGCAGCCGCCCGCCCGCCCAGTGCTGGGCGCGCTCCAGCGCATCCGGTTGCGCGTCCGCGATCGTCACGCGAAAGTCGGCGTCCGTCGCGAGGTCCGCGGCCATCACCGCCCCGACCAGCCCGCTCCCGAGAACAACAGCCGTGGGCACTCAGCCACCTCCCTTGTCGCTCGCCGCGAACGTCCCCCGCGCCGCTGCGCCGCACTCCGGGCACGGCCGCTCGGCATCCAGGCCGCGAAGATCGTAGCGGCAGACGGGGCAGAGGCCGCGTCAGCCACCGAGCGCGGAACGTTGGGTAGGCCATGCGAATCTCGGTGGCGGGTCTGAAAGGTTGAAGCCTTCCGACGGCTTCTCAGCCCGAAGGGCTGCATCGTTTGTAGCCGGGGGTGGAGGAGGCTCTGCGACGACACCCCCGGAGAGCGCGACCCACCCATTCCGTTTCATTCGGCTCCGCAGCCCGAAGGGCTGCTCGTGCTGCGTGCACGTCGTGACCACGAAGACCCCTTCGGGCTCCGGTGGTTCGCGTGGCGATAATCCGGGGGTCGCGATCGAAGACTCGCTCGACCCCCGGCTACTGGCGTCACAGCACTCCGGGCTGGAGAGAGAGAGCAGCCTTCCGGACCGAACGACCGATCGCGTACCGTGGCGATCGCCCTAACGCCAACGTGATGCGCTCGCCCCCCGGCCGATCATGTGTCCGCGCCCTGTCGCGCGGCCGGCGCCCGGCCCCACCCGCACTCGGGGTGGCCTGCCACCCGCAACGTTCGCGGCGACGCTGGCCGTCGCTCCCTATCCTTGAACCAAGACTCTCATAGACAGTGGTACAGAACTTGGGGGCAGGTCAGTCGGGTTTGCGGTGGTCGACAGGGGCCAGTAGACTCCTGGGCATGGCGGGCAACGGCCAGAGCCCCCGGAAGCGCCAAGCTCGCGGAGCCGAACCGGTGGCACAGAAACTCAGTGCCACCTTGGCGAGGACAGCCTTATGAAGGAGAGGGTCGTCTTCACCAGGGTCGGGTGGATGGAGTGGTACATGGGCCCGCAGCCCGGGGATGAGCGGCCCATCGGCGGCGGCCGGTACAACAAGAACCACATCGGCAGCGAACTGTTCAACTTCCGGAGGTTTGACGGCAGGTTGCTCGGGTACATCGAGTCGCGGGGAGGAAGGTTAAACCTCTCAAGGATCGATCCGTCCGCCCGCGGACAATCGCTCTCCGGCGTCACTGTCGTCTTTGTCTCGACCAGCCCGGCGAAGCTCGGTCGTGGGCAGGTCGTGATTGGGTGGCACCGGAATGCCACCGTCTATGAGAGCAGCCGACCCCGGCCTGTTCCCGCCGACCAGTACGCGTACTCGTGTGATGCCGATCCTGCTGAATGTCGCTTGCTCCCGATCCGTTTCAGGAGCTTGCCGGTGCCGGCTAACACGAAAGGTGCCTTCGGTCAGAGCAATATTCGCTATCCCTTCAACGAAGCGGGCTCGCCTGACTTGCAGCGTTGGATGCATACAGCCCTTCAGCTCGTTCGCGAATACGCAGGCCCGAACCTTTTGGATGGCGCTCCGGCTGTCGTTGAGGACAAAGCGCAGGAGATCTACCAGGAGGCCGAGTTCCGAAGCAGCGGCCAAGGCTTCCGCGGGACCGCTGCCGAGCGCAGGGCTGTCGAAGACCTCGCCATGAAAAGGGCGATCGCACACTTCAGGAAGCTAGGCTACTCGGTTGACCACAAGGTGCATAAAACCAAGCCGTACGACCTGTACTGTTCGAAGAGGCGTAGTTCTCCGCTGTTTGTTGAGATCAAGGGAACGGTCGGAGATGGACAGAGCGTGATTCTCACCAAGAACGAAGTGCAGCATATGCAGCGCAAGCGGGAACGTTGCGCGCTGTTTGTCTTGGCAGGGGTGAAGCTGAAGCGACGGGGCAGGCGCCCAATCGCTACAGGCGGCACACCCCGGGTGCTGTGCCCCTTGCCCGATCTGGATAGCCGTCTCTCGCCGATCTGCTACAACTTTGTCTTGCCACAGCAGACGAGCTGAATCTCGGCGTCGGCGTAGGAATCGCTCAAGTGTCCGCTGCCTGTGGGGCGGCCGGCGTCCGGCCCCACCCGCACTCGGGGCAGCGCGGGCGGGCCGGGTCCGCCCTGCGCACGTTCGCGTTCAGATACACGGTCTGAGTTTGGGCGTGGGTGAGCGTTGCGGTCAAGCACGCGGCGACGGCAAGGCATCGGATGTCCATGCCGACAGCCTACCGTGCACGTCGCCCCCCTCGGTGCGATCAGCCACCGCCGTTCTCGGCCAGGCCGGGCGTGCCGTCCGGCTCGGGCGGCGCGGGAGGCGGCTCATAGACGCCCGTCCAGAGGATGCGCCGCCAGCGCGCCGCGTCCTCGAGGATGAGCAGCAGGCACGGCAGCACCACGAGGATGAGCAGCGTTGCCGACATCAGGCCGAACGAGATCGTGATGGCCATCGGGATCAGGAACCGCGCCTGGAACGACTGCTCCAGCATCAGCGGGCTGAGGCCGAGCACGGTCGTGATGGTCGTGAGCAGGATCGGCCGCAGGCGCGCCCGCCCCGCTTCAAGGACCGCGTGCCAGGTGCTCGGCAGTTCGGCCCGCTTCTGGTTGAAGAAGTCCATGAAGATCAGCGAGTCGTTCACCACCACGCCCGAGAGCGCGACGAAACCAATCAGCGACAGAAACGTCATGCTGAAGCCCAGGATCACGTGCCCCCAGATCATGCCGATGACGGCGAACGGGATCGCCGTCATCACGATCAGCGGCTGCGAGTACGACGCGAAGAGCCACGCGAGGCAGACGTAGATCAGCCCCGCCGCCACCGCCATGCCGATCGGGAGCGTGCTGAACGACTCCTGAACTTCCTTCTGCCGGCCGCGTTCGAGGATGCGCACGCCGGGCACCTCGGCCTCGATGCGCCGCAGGTCGGGCCGCACCGCCATGGTCACGCGCTCGGGGTTCACGCCGGCCTTGCTGTCCACCTCGGCGTTGACGGTGACCGCGCGTTGCCCGTCCAGCCGGCGCACCGTGGCGTAGGAGCGGGCCATCGTCACGTGCGCGACCTCACCGAGCGGCACCGGCTCGCCGCTCGGCGCGATGACGAACATGCGTTCGAGGGCGGCGGGGCTGCGCCGGAACTCGACCGGCAGCATGACCCGAACGTCCACGTCCTCGCGGTCGCCGGGGAAGGTGTACGCCTCCAGCCCGAAGACCGCGGCGCGCACCTGCTCGCCCAGGAACGCCTCGGTGAAGCCCAGTTCGCTCGCGCCGTCGCGGAGCGTGAGGCGGATCTCGGGCTGTCCCGCGTCCGCATCGTCCGTCACGTCGAAGACGCCGTCGATGCCGCGGAGCGTCTCCTTCACCTGCCGGACCGCCGCGTCGATGGCCGACTGCGACGCACCCGCGACCGTGAACGTCAGGGCAGGCCCCCCCGGCCCCGCGCCGATGGCGTCGAACCGCAGCGAGCGCACGCCGGGCATCTCGCCGACCTCGGCGCGGACGGCGTTCACCACGTCGTCGCTGGTGCGATCGCGCCGCTCGACGGGGTGCAGTTCGATGATGAGTTGCCCGAGGTGGCTCTGGACGGCGTCCCCCCCCTCACCGTTGATGTCCCCCATCGCGCCGACGACCGTGAATGCATCGCGGACCTCGGGCTGATTCAGCACCGCGCGCTCGATCCGCCTCAGGATGCGGTCGGTCTCGGCCGCCGGCGTGCCGATCGGCATCCGCAGTTGCACGTTGATTGTCTCGGCGTCCTCGGTCTCGAAGAAGATGAACTCCAGCCGTCCGCCCGCGACGAGACCGATCGACACGGCGAGCGTTGCGACCGCGATGCAGAGCGTGATGTACCGCCGCCGCAGCGCCACGCGCAGAACGCGCAGGTATCCCGGCACCAGGAACTTCGAGAAGAGCGTGTCGCGGGCGTGGTCGAAGGCGTTCTCGACGCGTCGCAGGCGGCCGACGTGCCCCTCCGCGCGCAGCCGGTCCGCCTTCTTCAGGCTGTGCGCCATGTGCGCCGGCAGGATGAACAGCGATTCGAGCAGCGACGCGACCAGCGCGCACGTCACCACCATCGGCAGCCACTTCAGGAAGTCGCCGATGTTTCCCTCGATCAGCGCGAGCGGCAGGAACGCGAACACCGTCGTCAGCACCGTCGCCACGACAGGCCATCCGACCTGCCCCGTGCCGTTGATCGCCGCGTCGATCGCCCCCTCGCCGCTCTCGTGGCGGGCCGTGATGTTCTCCGCCACCACGATCGCGTCGTCCACCAGGATGCCGATCACCACGATCAGCCCGAACATCGTCAGCAGGTTCAGCGATACGCCGAGCAGGTGCATCACCGCCAGCGTGCCCGACATCGCGACGATCAGCCCCACCGCTACCCAGAACGACACCCGCCAGTTCAGCAGCAGCACCAGCGTCAGGAACACCAGCATCCCGCCCCAGATCGCGTTCCGCGTCAGCAGGTCCAGCCGGCCCACCACGAACCGCGCCAGGTCCGTCGTGATCCGCACGTCGCACGGCGGCGGGGGCGCGACCAGACCGAGCTCGTACGCCCGAATCCGCTCCGATGGCGGGCTGGTGTCGCCCGGACGACGCATGACCGACCGGATTCGCTCCCCCGTCGTCATCGCCAGCGGCTCGTTGCGAAGCCCCGCCGCGTAGGCCTTCACCAGTTCCGCCACTGTCACCACGTCCACGCCCTGGACCGGGAACACCGTCAACGACACCGCCGGCTTGCCGTTCAGCCGCGCCGAAGTGTCCGTGTCCACGAACCCCTCGCGCACGTCCGCGATCTCGCCCAGCCGGAGCACGCGCCCGCCCTCGTCGGCCCGCACCACGACCTCGCGCACCGAGTCGGCACGCTCCTTTGCTCCGACCGTCCTCACCGAGACGCTCTGCGTCGGTCCGCGCACCGTTCCCGCGGGCTGCTCGCGCATCGCCGCACCAACCCGGCGCGCGACCTCCGGCAGGCTCAGCCCGTGTTCCAGCATCGCCGCCGGGCTGACCTCGACTGTCAGCTCGTCCCCCCGTGTCGCCCCGATCTCCACGTCGCCCATGCCCCGCAGCAGCCGCAGGTCCTCGCGGATGCGCCGCGCGGCGTCCTTCATCGCACGCTCGTCCGTGTCGCCGTACAGCGACAGGATCACCGCCGGCAGTTTCGGCTCCAGTTTCGTGACCGTGATCCGCTCCGACCGCTCCGGCAGGTCCTGCAGCGCGTCGATCTCGCGCTTCACCTCCGCGACCGCCGCCTCGATGTCCTTGCCCTCGCGGAACTCCACCCGAAGCACCGCCGCGCTCTCCGTCACGGTGGTGTTGATCTCCTTCACGTCGTCGAGATCGCGGATGCGATCCTCGATCTTGATCGCCAGCGATCGCTCGACCTCGTCCGGGGCCGCGCCGGGATAGGGCGCGGCGATCATGACCTGCGTCGGCCGCACCTCGGGGAAGAACTCGCGCGTCAGCCTCAGCCCGAAGATCAGTCCCGCGCCCAGCACGGCGAACATCGTGAGGTTCGCGACCACGGGACGGCGCACGCCGAATGCAGCGAGGCTCACGGGCCTGCCCTCGGTGTCGCGCCGTTCGCAGGCCTCGCGGCCCGAGCGTCATCCACGCGGACCGCCATGCCGTCGGCCAGTTCGTCGCGCCCGGCGAGCACGACCCGCTCGCCGTCCTCCAGGCCCGACGGGATCACCGCCCACTGCGTCTCGTCCGGGTCAAGCGCGGGGAACTCGGCCTCGATGAAGCGGGGAGGCGCAACCGCCCGAGAGCGCAGCCGCCAGCCTTCGCCTTCGCGCACCACCACCATCACCCGGTCGCTGTCGAGCGCTCGCCGCGGCACCAGCACCCGCGGCTCGGCGCGGCCCGAATAGACCCGGCCGATCACGAACTGGCCTGGCAGCAGCAGCGTCCCCGCGCCAGCCAGCGGGTCGTCCGCGCCGTAGTCGATCCGCTGCTCGACCTCCACGAACACCGTGATGGTCCGCGTGCGGGCGTCCGCCTCCGGCGCGATGCGCGCGACACGACCGTCCCACCGCATCGCCGCGGGCGAGTCCGCGATCAGTTCCGCCCGATCGCCGACCGCGACGGACGCCGCCGCCGAGACGGGAAGCCGCAGCGGCGCCTCGACGCGGCGCAGATCGACGATACGCGCCACCGGCGCGCCAACGCCGAGCAGTTCGCCGGGCCTCGGGTCCACCCGCTGCAACACGCCGTCAACCGGCGAATGGACCGTCGTGCGCGCAAGGTCGTCGAGCGCAATCCTGGACGAGGCCTCCTGGTTCACGAGCTGCGCGACCAGTGCGGCCCGTCGCGCAGGAACCGCCTCCAACTGCTGGCGGTACTGCGACGCCTCGCGCCGCATCCGGGCGATCTCCGCACGCCGCCTCTCGATCTGTGATTCCACCGCCGCCCCGCGCTCCGCGGCGGCGAGCGTTCTCTCCAGTTCACGCTCCTCGACCGCCACCTGCTCGTCCGCGAGCGCCAGCTGCTCGCGCCACGCCGCCTCGTCCACGTCCAGCCGTTCCAGGTCCGCCTTTGTTGCTGCAACCATCTGGCTCGCGGACTGGGCACGGTTCGCGTAGTCGCGCGGGTCGAGCCGTACGAGCAGGTCGCCCCGCCGGATGGGCATGCCCGGCTCGACGCGAACGGGCCGCTCGACGACGCGTGCGGATACTTCCGCCGCCACCTCGACGGCTTCCATGGCTCGTACCGTGCCGTAGCCCTGCCACACGTCGGGAACCATCGTCCGGTGCGCGAGCGTCGTCAGCACCAGCGGCGCGGTCTCGCCGTGGTCGGAGCGCTGCGGCCTCTCCTTCGTGGAAACCAGCGCCGCGAACACGCCGATGCCGATGAACAGCACGCCCGCGCCGACCACCACGCGCACGACGATCGAGACGGCACGCCAGGGGAACGGAGACGGGCGGGGCATGGATTCCGACGCTCCAAGGCCGACGCCCGGCTCGGGCGTGAGGCAACTCTATGCCCCGTGACCAGCAGCAACGAGCCTCGACCGCGCCTCAACGAGCCGCGACCATGAGGGAGCAGTTTCCTCCACCCAGCGGTACGTCACCACCCTCAAGGCTGGATCGTCACCACGAACCGCTCCAGCACGAGGACCGCGACCGACACCAGCACGATCCCGATGAGATTCAGGATCAACCCGGCCCGCGCCATCTGCGGAAGCGAAACATGGCCAGACCCGAACACGATCGCGTTCGGCGGCGTGGCGACCGGAAGCATGAACGCGCAACTCGCCGCCAGCGCGGCCGGCACCAGTAGGTACGCCGGATCGACGCCGAGGCCCGTCGCCGCCCCCGCGAGCACCGGCATCAGCGTCGTCGTCACCGCCGTGTTGCTCGTCAGTTCCGTCAGGAAGATCACCACTCCCGCGATCGCCGCGACCATCAGCGCCAGCGGCAGCCCCCGCAGCGCCTGGAACTGCTCGCCGATGAACCTCGTCACGCCCGTCGAGTCCATCGCGGACGCCAGGCTCAGCCCGCCGCCGAAGAGCAGCAGGATCCCCCACGGCAGCCGCGACGCCGTCGGCCAGTCCATCGCGAAGACTCGCTCGCGCGGCCTGACCGGGATCACGAACAGCACGAGCGCGGCGATGATGGCGATCCCCTCGTCCGTCAGCAGGTGCACCTCGCGCCCGTCCGTGCCCGTGCGAACCATCCCCAGCGCAGAGGCGAGCGGTTGGCGGAAGATCCACGCCAGCGCGGTGCAGCAGAACACGACGAACACTGCCCATTCGCCCCGCTTCATCGGCCCGAGGGCGCGCAGCTCGCCCGCGATCAGCGCCTTGCCGCCGGGAATCTCGCGCAACCGAACAGGGAACGCCAACCGCGTCAGCACGATCCACGCCACGGGCAGAAAGACGGCGACGAACGGCACGCCGATCCGCAGCCACTCCGCGAACGTGATGACCTGCCCGTACTCGCGCTCCACGAAGCCCTTGAGCACCGTGTTCGGCGGCGTGCCGATCAGCGTCCCGATCCCCCCGATGCTCGCCCCGTAGGCGATCCCGAGCATCAGGCAGGTGGCGAAGTTCGAGCCGTCCAGCCCCGGCTCGGGCGGCGCGCCGCGCTCGAAGTCGCGCCCCAGGCGGGCGAAGACCAGCGCGATGACGCTCACGCCGATGGGCAGCATCATCGCGGCTGTCGCCGTGTTCGACACCCACATGCTCATCAGCGCGCTGGCGAGCATGAACCCGCCGATCAGCCGCACGGGCCTCGTTCCCACGACGGCGATCGTGATCAGCGCAATGCGCTTGTGCAGGCCCCACCGCTCCATCCCGAGGCCCAGGATGAACCCGCCCATGAACAGGAAGATCACCGGGTCGGCATAGGGCGCGACGGCCTGGCGGATGGGCGATACGCCGAGGATCGGGAAGAGCGCGATCGGCAGCAGCGCGGTCGCGCTCAGCGGCAGCGCCTCCGTCATCCACCACACCGCCATCAGCACGGCCACTGCCGCCGCGGCACGCCCCGTGTCCGAAAGCCCGCCGCCCAGCGCACCGGACTCGTCCGCACGGGCTCCGGGCAGAACGGCGTACATCAGCACCGCGAGCGCAGGGCCGGCGAACAGCCCAACCCAGCCGACGGTCTCCGCGATGTTGCGCCGGCTCGGCGCGGTTGCGCACATGGTGGGAAAGCCTACCGTCCCGCCGGCAAACCGACGAATCGTGCGCGTCGGCCCGACGTCGGGCCGATACACGGGGCGTGATCAAGTACATCGGCTCGAAGCGCACGCTCATTCCCTCCATCCTCCGCGCCGTGCGCGGCGTCGAGAGCGCGGGCACCGTCATCGACCTCTTTTCGGGCACCTCCCGCGTCGGTCACGCCCTCAAGGCCGCCGGCTATCGCGTCCTCGCCAACGACCACAACGCCTACGCGGCCGTGCTCGCCCGCTGCTACGTGCAGGCCGATGCCGAGGGTGTCCTCCCGGACGCCGAACGCCTGGTCCGCGAGTTCAATGCCCTGCCCGGCCGCCCCGGCTGGTTCACCGAGACCTACTGCATCCGCTCGCGTTTCTTCATGCCGAAGAACGGCGAGCGCATCGACGCCATCCGCGAGGCGATCGTCCGCAAGGGTCTGGAGCCGGAGTTGGAGGCCGTCGTGCTCACCTCGCTCATGGAGGCAGCCGACCGAGTCGATTCGACGACGGGCGTGCAGATGGCCTACCTGAAGCGGTGGGCGCGGCGTGCCGCAAACGATCTGGAGCTGCGCGTACCCGTCGTGCTTCCACGGGCCGCGCAGGGCAAGGGCGAGGCGCACCAACTCGACGCCCTCGACGCGGCCCGCCGACTCGCCGCCGACGTGGCCTACGTTGACCCGCCCTACAACCAGCACGCCTACCTCGGCAACTACCACGTCTGGGAATCGCTCGTGCGCTGGGACAAGCCGGAGGTCTACGGCGTGGCCTGCAAGCGCGCGGACTGCCGACAGCGACGCAGCGAGTTCAACTCCCGGCCCGCCTGCGCCGCCGCCCTGCGCCGCGTGCTGGAAGCCCTGCGGGCAGACGCCGTTGTCGTCTCCCTGAGCGACGAGGGTTACGTCTCCCGCGCCGAGGTCGAGTCGATGCTCCGTGGCCTGTGGGGCGGCGAAGGGGCCGTCCGTGTCATCGCCCACGACTACAAGCGCTACGTCGGCGCGCTGATCGGCATCCACAACTCCCGCGGCGAGCGCGTCGGACGGGTCAGCCACCTGCGGAACACGGAGTACCTGTTCGTCGCACGGCGCGAGGCGGCACGGACGCGCACGCACGCGGATGCGACGGAACACGACGCCTGCGCCGTTGCCTGATCTCGTCCGCGCTCAGTCTTCCGGGATGTTGTCGCTCGTCACGATCTGCCGGAACCGCGTACGAAGCCGGTTCGTGATCGGCCCCTCGCCGTCGGAGATGCGGTGGGTCGCCGTCACGCGGGTCTCGCCCTCGTGCTCCAGCACCTCGCGCACGGCGATCATCTCCGCCGCGGTCCCGGTCAGGAACACTTCGTCGGCGGCCAGGAGTTCCGCGAGCGTGAAGTCCCGTTCCTCCACCTTCAGCCCGCACGCCGGCGCGAGTTCCCGCATCACGAACCGCCGCGTGATCCCCTCGAGGATGCCCGCCTCGCTCGGCGGCGTGAAGACACGCCCGTCCTTCACGATGAAGATGTTGTCGCCCGAGCCTTCCGTGACGCGCCCCTCAAGGTTCAGCATGATGACCTCGAGCAGCATGTCCTCCGGCTTCGTGATCCCGAGGTGCTGCGACAGGTGGATCGCTTCGCACTTGGCCAGGATGTTGTTCAGGTAGTTCAGGCTCTTGATCCGCGGGTCCAGGCAGGGGATGGGCGTCTTGGGCCGGTGCGCCACCACCACGCGCATCCCCTTCTCGTACATCTCCGGCTTGTAGAGCGAGATCTGGTCCGCGATGCAGATCACCCCCGGCTCGGGGCACAGGTACGGGTTCAGGCCGAGCGTCCCCACCCCGCGCGTCACCACCAGCCGGATGTACCCGTCCACCAGCCCGTTCGCCTCGATGCAACGCCGCTGGATGTCGATCATCTCCTCGCGCGGCACGTGCTTCTCCAGCCGCAGTCCGATGCGGTTGGCGCACGCGTACAGCCGGTCCATGTGCTGCCCGCACTTGAAGATCCGTCCCTTGTAGACGCGGATGCCCTCGAACACGCCGTCGCCGTAGAGCAGCCCGTGGTCGAAGACGTTCACCGCCGCCCGGCTCTTGGGCACGATCTCGCCGTTCACGTACACGAACGGCCTGTCGGCCGGGGACGCGGCAGGGCGGGCGGTGCGGACATCCGTGCTGGCCTGGGTCATCGCGGCTCCTCTCTCGCCCGGACTCCGCCGGACACGCACCATCGTATCGGCTCCACGAGCGACCGCCCGGGGGAACCGCCCAACATCCGAACATTCCATGCCGTCCTCGTCACGCGCGCAGTTCCGCGCCCAGTTCCGCGCGGGCACGATCGATCAGCCCTGATACCTGCGGCTCAACCTCCTCCCGCCGCAGCGTGCGCGCCGGGTCGCGGAACGTCAGCCGCAGCGTCACGCTCTTACGGCCCGCGCCCGCCTGCTTTCCACGGTATGTCCCTACGAACTCAACGCTCTCCAGCAGCGGCAGGTTCGCGCCCTCCACGAGCGATCGCACCCGGTCCCACGGCATCCGTTCCGGGACGAGCAGCGACAGGTCTCGGTCGATCGGGGGGAACGCCGGCAGCGGCCTGATGCTCGCGCGAGGCGGGAACAGGCCGAGCAGCGACTCAAGGTTGAGATCGCCGGCCGCGATCGGATGGTCGAGATCGTGCTGGCGCAGCACGGCGTCCGCGAGCAGGCCGACGCTGCCGATCCGCTCTCCATGAATGAGCACGTCCGCGAAGGCGTCCGCGCGAAACGCCGCGGCGTAGGGCGACGACGCCGCCAGCCGGACCGCCGCGCCCTCGCCCCCGAGCCGCGCTGCGATCGTTTCCACCACGCCTCGGATGGCGCGCAGCCCCGCCTGCAACTCCTCGTGCGTCGCCTTCGATCCCGCGGTCGGAACGTCCATCAGCAGCGCGAGATTGCGGTTCTCGACCGTCCGCGCGCCCGGCCCGTCGATCTCGGCGAAGTTCGCCGACCACTCGTACAGCCGCACCCCGCCAGGCCGCGCGACCTGCGCCGCTCGGTTCGCGCGCCGACAGCCCAGCAGGCTCGGCAGCGCGCTCGGACGGCACACCGGCTCCGCCTTGCGACGCTCGTCGTCCACCCTCACCATCCGCAACCCCGGCGGCATGAACGGCGCGGCGTCGTCCTCCGACACGAACGTGAACGTCACCGCCTCGTAGAACCCCAGCCCCTCAAGCGCGGCGTGCATCTCCCGCAACGCCCGCTCGCGCTGCTGCGGCGGGCGCACCGCCACCGGCATCCGGTCACGCACGGGAACGCTGTCCAACCCGTGCAGACGCGCGACCTCCTCCACGAGGTCCACCTCGCGCTCCAGGTCCAGCCGGAAGGGGGGGGGCACGCACGTCAGCGCGTCGCCGCCGCCCTCCGCCTCGATACCGATCGACTTCAGCAGCCGCGCCTGCTCCGCGTCCGGCACGTCCACACCGATCAGCGCACGGGCACGCGACGGCCGGAACCGGATCGACCGCGCCGGCGGCAGCGGCCGGCCCTCGTCCAGCATCCCCGAGCACAGCATCCCCCCCGCCACCTCGACGATGAGCGCGGCCGCCCGGCGCGCCGCAAAGTCCAGCTCCGCCGGCGCGACCCCGCGCTCGAACCGGTGGCTCGCGTCGGTCCGAATCCCCAGCCGACGCGCCGCGCGCCGAACGACCGCCGGCTCCCACGTCGCGACCTCGAGCACGACATCCGTCGTGCTCGCACCGACCTCACTCTCCGCGCCGCCGATCACGCCCGCCAGCGACTGCGCCCGCTCGGCATCCGCGACGACGAGTTCGTCCGCCCGCAGCGTCCGGTCCTTGCCGTCGAGCGTGCGGAGTTTCTCGCCCTCCTTCGCCCACCGGATGACCAGCCGCCCGCCGGCGAGCGAGCGCAGGTCGAAGACGTGCGACGGATGCCCGAGTTCGAACGTGAGGAAGTTCGTCACGTCCACGACGTTGTTGATCGGCCGCTGCCCAAGCGACTCCAGCAGGTCCGTCATCCAAGCCGGGCTGGGTCCGATCTTCACGCCTCGGATCACCTGCGCCGTGAACCGCGGGCAAGCCTCGGGCACGCGGTTCTCGAGCGCGAGATACCCGTCGGCCGGCTCGCCCCGTCGCGGCTCGACCCACGTGGGCATCACCAGCCGCCGACCCGTCACCGCCGCGACTTCGCGCGCCAGCCCGACCTGACTCAGGCAGTCGCCCCGGTTGGATGTGATCTCGACGTCGAGCACCGTGTCGCCGGCAGGCGTGGCGCGGCGCGACTCGATCGGGAAGCCCGCGTTCGTCAGGGCGTGCTCGACCTCATCCGCCGCGGCGTGGGCGGGCTCCAGATATCGGTTCAGCCAGCGGATGCTCAACTCCATGGGGCAGAGGATAGCCCAACCCCTCTGTGGTCCCGCACCCGCGCGCCCTACACTGCCGCGAATGAACCGGCGGCCGCTCTTCTCCGTGTTCGCATGCTGCGCGGCGGGCGTGCTTGCCGCTTCCTGCGCCTCGCGCCCCGTCGACCCGGCGCGCACCGCTTCCGCGCCCCCCGATTTCACGCTCTCCGTGACCGTTCTCTCGTCCGCCCGCTCGATCGCCGAAACAGACCGACTCCCACCGCGGTCACGACCCGCCTGCTACCTCGTCGAGCCGGACGGCTCGTTCCGCGTCGCGGTCGGTCCCGCGGCCTCCCCGAAGGTCTTTCCGCCCCTGGCCCGCACGCTGACACGCGAGCAGGTGGACCGCGTCTGGTCGCTGGCGCGCGACGCGGGTGTCCTCGACGCCGACCACCCCGGCCGCGTGCAGAACGTCGAGACCTTCGTCCGCCCTGCGGGCAACGCGACCGTCGCGCTCGTCTACGCGGGATTCGCAGGCTCGCAGCGGCACGTGGCCGTCGCGCTCGACGGCGATCACGCCGAACCCGCCGCTCTCGTGCCCCTCATCGACGAACTCAACGCCCTCGCCTGGATGCGCGCCTGGTCCGCCGATGGCACGCCCTGACCGCGGCCTATGGTCGAACACATGGCCGGGAACGCGGACAAGGGTGTGATCGTCGGCATCGACCTCGGCACCACGAACAGCCTCGTGGCCGTCTGCGACGAACGCGGCCCGCGCACCATCGACGACCAGCGCGGCGAAGCGCTCCTCCCGAGCGTCGTGCGCTACGAAGACGACGGCAAGGGCGGCCTGCGCGCCGTCGTCGGACGCGACGCGGCCGAGGCCGCGATCGACCACCCGCTCACCACGGTCTCCAGCGTCAAGCGCCTCATGGGCAGGAGCGTCCGGGACGCGGCCGGTGACCTGCCGTACCTCGCCTACCGCGTCGCCCCTGGCGAGCGAGGCACGGCCCGTGTCGTGCTCCCGATCGGCGGCAGACAGGTCGCGCTCTCGCCGGAGGAAGTCTCCGCGTCCATCCTCCGCGAACTCAAGGACCGCGCCTCACGAGCGCTCGGCGAAGAGGTCCGCCGCGCCGTCGTCACCGTCCCCGCGTACTTCGACGACGCCCAGCGTCAGGCCACGCGCCACGCGGGGCGGCTCGCGGGTCTTGAGGTCGTCCGCATCGTCAACGAGCCGACGGCCGCCGCGCTCGCCTACGGCATCGGCGCGACGGGCACGCGGCGAGAAGAAACCGTCGTCGTCTACGACCTCGGGGGGGGGACGTTCGATGTCTCCGTCCTGCGCATCACGCCCGCACAGCAAGAGGGCGATACCGCCTTCTTCGAGGCGCTCTCCACGGCCGGCGACACCCGCCTCGGCGGCGACGACGCCGACCACTCCCTCGTCGCTCTCTTCGCCACCGAGGTCCGCGCCATGCTCGGCCTCCCACCGGAAGGGGGGGCTTCGCTCGACGCCTTTCCTCCGGCCACGCGCCGCGCACTGCTCGCTTTCGCCCGCGACGTCAAGCACCGCCTCAGCGACGCCGAGCAGGCAAGCGTCGAGATCGCCGTCAACGAGCGCGAGGTCTACCGCCGCGCCGTCGCACGCGCCGAGTACGAGTCCATGATCCGCCCGTTCGTCGATCGAACGCTCGACTGCTGCCGACGCGCCCTCCGCGACGCCCGCCTCGACGCCGCCTCCATCGACGCCGTCATCCTCGTCGGCGGCGCGACGCGCACGCCCCTCGTCCGCAACGCCGTCGCCGAGTTCTTCGGGCGCGACCCATACGTCGCCCTCGACCCCGACCGCGTCGTCGCCCTCGGCGCGGCCGTCCAGGCGGCCATCCTCCGCGGCGACCGCCCAGGCACCCTCCTGCTCGACGTCATCCCACTCAGCCTCGGCGTCGAAACCGTTGGCGGCGCGGTCGCCAAACTCATCTTCCGCAACAGCGCCGTCCCTGCGCGCGCCGTCGAACGCTTCTCCACCAGCGTGGACGGACAGACCTCCATCCTCCTCCGCGTCGTCCAAGGCGAGCGAGAGATGGCCGCCGACTGCCGAACCCTCGGCGAGTTCCACCTGCGAGGCATCCCGCCCATGCCCGCTGGTGTGCCCCAGGTCGAGGTCGAGTTCCTCATCGACGCGAACGGCGTGCTCACGGTGCGCGCCGTCGAGCGCCGCAGCGGCAGACGCGCCTCCCTCCAGGTCGTCCCGAACCACGGCCTCTCCGCCGAGGAGGTCGATCGCATCGAGCGCGAGAGTTTCGCCCACGCCCGCGAGGACATGACACGCCACCGCATCGTGGACCTCGTCGCCAACAGCCGCCTCGACCTCAAGTGGATCGGCGAACGCCTCGAACGCCACCGTGCCGAACTCGACCCCGCCTACGCCGCGAGCCTCGGCCGGATCGCCGACGCGCTGCGCTCGCTCGTCGAGGCCGCCGACGCCGACTGGCGCAGCGTCGATCCCAACGCGCTCCACGCCGCCAAGGAAGCCCTCGACCGCGAGAGTGTGCGCCTCCAGGAGATCGCCATCGCCGCCTCTCTCCGCGCCGACTCCCCCTGACTGTGCCGACCGTCAGCCCCCCGTGCCCTCCGCCGGTGCCCACCCGTCCGTCTCCCTCCGAACTCGCGTTACTCGGACGATCCCCCTCACAAACGGCACGCCACCGTCTCGGTCGATCTCCGGTCCGGCTGCGCCATGACCGGGTGTTTCCGATGCTTGTTCGGGGTGGCCGCACGCGCGGGCTGGCCCCGAGCAACCGAAGGGGACCGCCATGAGGACACAGAGACGGAGCCTGAGCGCATCGTGCATGACAGTGGTATCGGCGGTCGCCATTGCCGTGGCCGCGTCCGCCGACCCCCCCCGCCATACGCTCGTCTACGCCGAGTCCTCGTCCGCCAGCCTCGCCCGATGCGCCGAGTGGGAGAACCCGTGGGAGACCGTTTCGGGTCCGGCCGCCTTCGGCGGGTCGATCGCGTGGATGACGCTCCACCACTCGCCCAACGGCCGCCGCGCCGCCCTCGCCGTGGACGACAACCGCTCGCTCATGGTCTCGCTCGAAGGGTCGTCTTCATGGTCGGACCCTGAGGAGGTCTGCGCCGACGTCGGCACGATGCTCACACGCACGTGGCACGCGGGCTTCGAGGGCGTGTCCGGCGATCTGCTCATCGTCTACCGGAGCGTCAACCAGACCGCGATCCACTACCGCGTCGTCAGCGGCGGCTCCGTCTCCGCCGAGCAGACCTACTCCGGACTCAACCTCGACACCGCGCCGCGCTGGATCGAACTCGTCCAGCGGCCTGAGTCCGACGAGATGATCCTGCTCGCCGGAACGAGCACGCGCCTCGCGGCCTCGGTCTGGAACGGTACAACCTTCGACTCGGCCGTCACGCTCACCACCGCGCTGCCATCCGAGGGCAAGCCGTTCAGCGGCGCATACTACGGCGACGCGGGGAATGCCAAGGTCGTCTGGGGGCAGTCCGGCGGCGGCAAGCGCCACCGCACCTGGAACGGCGCGTCGTGGAGCAGCGCTGCTTCCATCTCCGGCGGGTCCGGAGTCGTCGCCTGGATGACCGTCGCACGTGACCCGAGCGACGGGAGCGACCGTCTGATCGCCGCGTGGACGACGGCCACGAAGCGCGCCGAAGCCTCCACCTTCAACGGCTCCAGCTGGGCCACCATCACCGCACTCGACACCTCCCTCGAAAACCCGATGGAGCCGCGCATCGCCACCGCCTTCACCCCCAGCGGCGAAGCCGTTGTTGCCTGGCACCGCAACGGCGAGAACAGACTCCGCTCTCGGACCTGGGACGGCAGCGCCTGGACCGCCGTCGTCCTCGGCCCGAATCTCGGCAGCGCGCCCGTCAGCCTCCAGATGGTCTCCGGTCCCGGCGAGAACCAGGTCGTTGCAGCCATCCGCCAGCGGTCCTCCACGCCCACCTACGAGGACTATCTCGTCTACTCCTCCGGCGGCAACCTCTCCTACGGCTCCATGCAGGTCTACGGCCTGCAGGGCGCGCAGATCAGCGGCGTCTCGCTCCCCTCTCCCCCCACAGGCTCCAGCGGCAGCACGAACCTCTCCTACGGCAACAACGCCACCGCCACGATCGCACCGGGTTCCTACCGGGACATCTCCGCCGGCAACGGCTGCACGCTCAATGTCTCAGCGGGCAACTACTTCTTCCGCTCCATGCCCGGCGTCGGCAACAACTTCCGATTCGTCGCCAACACCACCAGCGGCGATGTCACCCTCGTCTTCACCAACGGCAACATGAACTCCGGAAACAACTTCGAGATCATCCGCAACGGCGAAGGCCGCGTCTATCTCCACCTCGTCAACGGCAACTTCCAGACCGGCAACAACGCCGACATCTCCGGCCACGTCTACGTCCACAACGGCAACTTCCAGGCCGGAAACAACACCACCGTCAGCGGCCGCGTCTACGCGTCCGGCAACTTCCAGGCCGGAAACAACAACGTTGTCTACGACGGCGGCGCGGGAAGCACGCCCGGCCCATTCTCCACCGTCCTCTGGACCAGCGGCTCGCCCTCGTCCCCTGTCATCGTCGCCGACGAACTCCACGGCGATTCCCCGCGCATGCCCTTTGCCCTCAGCACGCCCGTCGAGGGCGCCGCCGCCGCGGCTGGCATCCCCGTCCGCGTCGTCCGCTGGCGCGAGGTCAGTCCACGCGACGGCGAGGACTGAGCCGAAAGCGAGCGGTGACGAGGTGACGGGGTGTCCCGCACTCCGTCACGTTTCCTTTCCCGGCACTCCGATGTCCTCGTCCCACAACTCCGGCCGCTCGCGGATGAACCGCTCCATGAGCGCCACGCACCGCGGATCATCCACGACCACCACCTCCGCCCCCGACGCGCGCAGCCAGTCCTCACGTCCCTGGAACGTCCTGTTCTCGCCGATCACCACTCGCGGGATGCGGTGCAGCGCCGCCGTCCCCGAGCACATCGCGCACGGCGACAGCGTCGAGGCCAGCGTCAGCCGGTGCCAGTCTCGCCGTCGCCCCGCGTTGCGGATGCACACCATCTCCGCGTGCGCCGTCGGGTCGTCCGTCTGGACACGCAGGTTGTGCCCGCGCGCCACGACCACCCCCGCCGCGTCCACCAGCGCGGACCCGATCGGGATCCCCCCTTCTTTCAGCGACTTCACCGCCTGCTCGTAGGCGGCCTCCAGGGCCACGCGGTCAGCGTCGGTCATCGGCACGGGCGTCCTCCCCCGCCGTCGGGTACGCTGACCCGCGCATGAGCGAGCCAGCCGCCACCCCGGCGAACGTCATCATCTTCGATCATCCGCTCATCCAGCACAAGTTGACGTGGCTGCGCGACCGCACCACCGGCCACCGGCCCTTCCGCGCCCTCATGGCCCAGATCGCAGGCCTCATGGTCTTCGAGGTCACGCGCAGCTTTCCCACGCGCACCATCGACGTCCAGACCCCGCTCGAAGCCACCCGCGGCTTGCGGCTCGCCGGCACCATCACCGTCGTTCCCGTCCTCCGCGCCGGCCTCGGCATGACCGAGGGCATCCTCGAAGTCATGCCCGAGGCCCGCGTCGGTCACCTCGGCCTCGCACGCGACGAGCGAACCCTCAAACCCCTCGCCTACCTCAACAGACTCCCCCGCAACCTCGGCGACGGCCCCGTCATCCTCGTCGATCCCATGCTCGCCACCGGCGGCTCCGCCATCGCCGCCATCGCCATGCTCCGCGACGCCGGCGCGACCGACCTGCGCATGATGTGCCTCGTCGCCGCGCCCGAGGGCATCCGCGCCCTCCACGCCGCCCACCCCGAACTCACCATCTACACCGCAGCCATCGACCGCGCCCTCGACGAGCACGGCTTCATCCGCCCCGGCCTCGGCGACGCCGGCGACCGCCTCTACGGTACCGTGTGAACGGTGCCGGATGAACGACCGCATGTGCCGTCATGGTCGGCTCCGCGACCGTGGTGCCGTTGCGTCTCGGGGTGTCGCCGCGAGATGTACCACGGTCGGTCCGGAGCCGCCGACGAAGGTGGCACAAGCCTTCCGCGCCCTCTCCACGCCGCGCTCCACAACGGAGCACGATGCGCAAGCGAGTACCAGCCCTGCGCCTGCCCGGCGTGCATCATCCTCCCCCGCCCCGGCGGAGGGGTGGCAAAGTCCTTGGGGTCGGTGGGGGTGCTGTTGCTCCGCTGATCTGCGGTTTCGTTCCTCTCACGCCGAGGACGCATCGCGTTGAACAGCGATCGAGGATGAGGCGGCGCACAGCACAAGCACTGCGACTGCCCCCATGTTCCGAATCACGATCGGCCACCAGCTCTCGACAGGGGCGCGCGAGATTCCGCAACCGCAGGGAGCCGGCTTTGGCGGAGGGCTGATCGAAAGCCATGTTGCGTAGAGCGCGAACGCAAGGAACACCGCGACCAGCGGCGGAACCAGACGGCGCACAGGCGACCCGGAGGCCAGCCCCCAGACCACGCCTGCTCCAATGAGAACCTCCACGAACGGAAGCACGAGCGAGACAACCTGGATGAACGGGCCGGCGATCAGGCCGTGGGCGAGGAGCGCCTCGGCGAAACCGTCGAGGTCCGCGAGCTTGCCGATTCCCGCGACGATCAGCCACGTGGCGATGAGGAGCACCAGGATCGACCGAGCGACCGTGACGGCGATGGAAGCGCGCCAGGCGTTCATCCCCGCCGCATCCGGAGCCATGCGAGCAGGCCGATGGCGACGAGAACTGCCCCTGCGCCCATCAGCCCAGTCCGCAAGGAGAGCGCGGGCGGCCTGTCGCCACGGAGAGGCACGGGCCGATTCTGCGGGTTGGCGTCGGCCTCCGCCGCGGTGATGACAGGGATGCGTTCGCGCTTCTCGATTCTCCGAGCGGCTACGAAGTCAAGCACACCGTCCTTCGAGAAGCGGGCTTGGTCGCCGGACGCGTCAAAGCGAAGTTCGGCGAGACGTATGGAGTTCGCGAGAGATTGCGGCAATGTGTGGACAACCTGCAAACCAGCCGGCGAGCGAGGATCCACGTCGTAGAGAAGCGTCTGATAGGGGTGATCGGTGAACGATCTGTAGATCGGATGAGATTTCGAGGCGACCGTCAGATCATCCCTCAATGTGTACACTACGTCGCGGAATAGGCGCTCGGGGCCGCCCCACCGCTGAATCTCGTAATCAGACAGTTTGTGCGCGGGCGGGCTCCAGGCGCCGCGCGGCAGGGTTGCGATGACCAGCAACTCCCCCTCGGCAGAGCGTTCGATGCGGACAGGAACAGTGTCGTGCTCAAGTGCACGCACGACGGCAAGTTGAGGAAGATAGTCGTCGAGCACGTGATCTGCGGTTTCGGGGCTCCAGGATCCGTCGTACTGTCGCAGCCCATCCGGGGAGGCGGATCCGCTCCAGAAACGCCCCTCCGCTTCTCGCATCGTCAGCGACTCCCAGTGTCGAATGGAATAAAACGCTCGCGTCGTGAAATCGTACTCGGCAACGAACTCATTCCGGTCGTTCCTATAGACCATGAACACCGAGCCGTTCGAGGGCAAGCGAGCACGGATACTCGACGCGAGTTCCGTTCTTGATGGGATACTCTGCACCGGACCTGGTGACTCATCCTGCCCGGAGGCAGGGGGACAAACGCACACGAGTGTGCAACACACGAACAGACGGAGGAGGCTCCGGCCACAAGCGATCAGTTGCCGACATGTGCGCCGCATGGCTTCGTGCTCGCTCACTGGGAACCGGACTGCTCGCAGCAGAGGAACCCGCCCGGAACGCTCATCGTGCCCTGCACCTCGCCAACCTCCGTCCTTGTTGCGTAGCAGCAGATCCCGTCCGAAGCGCAGCCCGTTCCATCGAGATTCTCGGGGGGCGGCGGTTCATTGCAGGGGTGGGTTGTCGTGTTCGTCAGAAGGTAACACAGCCGCAGCTGACCGTAGGTGAACGGACCCATCCTGCCGCAGCCGGTGTCCACAAACTTCGAGTACCCGACGTCGCAGACGATGCTGTTCTCAGTGCAGAACGACTCACCCGAACCGCAACCGCTGCTCACGAGGAAGTAGCAGTCATTCGGCGCAGCCAGCGCCACCATCGCCACGGCTCCGACGGCCGCACAGCCCGCACGCTTGATGGTCGTGATGTTCATCGGTTCAACTCCTCTGGGGTATCACGGGTGCGACAGGGCGTCTATGCCCGACGCACCGGACCATGTCGAAAGAACCGGGAATCCGACCCAGTTCTCGAAGAAGTCGTGCGCGAGGGTGAAGTCCGTGCACCGGTGCTCCGAGACAGCGCCGTCCGTCCAGGCCACCGGAGCGAGCGGGCGATCGTACGGACTCCAAGCCCACATGATGTGATCGCCGTTCTTCTGAAACACGTACCTGACCATCATCCCCTTGCGGGCCGGGTGGCGAACCCGTGACTGCCGCACGGACGCACTCAGCGCGAGGTCGATCGGCACCGTCGTTCCCGGTTCCATCATCGCCGCCGGGTGGACCAAGGCGCCTGAGAGTGAGAAGCGCGGGCCGCCGAACTCCTTCACGCCGTCCGGGTCCACGGCCAGTTTGTTGGGGAGGTACTCGCCGGCCAGGAGCGGGTCGTCCCAGTCCAGGATCGCGGTCCCGACTTTGGGATGGGCGATCGGATAGATGTCGTCGTGGTCCTGCGCGTACGCGATCACGGCCGCTGCGTTGCTCCTGGCGGCAAGCGCCATGCGGGTCATTCGCGCCTGCTCACGCGCCGCGCCGAGCGAGGGCAGGAGCAGGCCGATCAGCAGAGTGATGATCCCGAGCACAACGATGACTTCGATGAGGCTGAAACCTGCCGGCGACCACACGGTCGATCGCCCTCCGCCCCCTTCGCGGCCATGCTGCCGCCGGTTAAGTTCGGGACGCATCCTCGGTGCCATGACCAGAACAGTATAACAGGGGGGGGGGGGGCGTTGTCAAGGATATGCTCGAAGAACGGCGAAATGTCCGCAACACCTTGCTCGGCGAGGGCTTAGCCGATCCCGCCAGCGTTCCCCGCCGGATCGAACAGCATCGTCACCTGCGTCCCGTACAGCGGGTACTCGACCCGGCACCGGTACCCGCGGAACGACTCCGGCGACCACCACATCCTCGCGCACACCTGCCGAAGCAGGTCCGTGTACCGCGGCACATCCGCCGAGCGGCAGCCCGAGAGGCCCGTGCCCAGCGGCTCGACCGTCTCCGCCACGTCGAGCGCGTCGATGTCGCGCGCCCGGTCGTTGGCGTCCGCCACGCCCTCGAACGCCGTGTCGTACACGCGGATCGACGGCGTCGCGCCCGGGTACACGCCCTCGTGCACGAACGCATCCAACTGCATCACCGCCGCCGGGATCGACACCTCCGCGAACACATACCCCTTGCGCCCCGAACCCGCCGGCACCGTCCGTCGCATTTCCGACAGGTTCACCTCCGCCATCACAAGATCAACCGCCGACCGCGGCCCGTACCCCTCGCCCCCCAGCACGTAGTGCACCGTGTCGCCCGCCCGCACCACCTCGAACGGCGGCAGCGGCGAGGAACTGAACTCCCCCAGCACGTGCGACAGCCGCTCGATCGGCTCGCGGTCCAGCGTCAGCGGCTGGCGCCGGCGCGGCTCCGGCCCGAAGCGCCGCGTCGCCAGTTTCACCGCCGCCGTCGGCCGCAGACGCAGCAGCCCGATCAGCCCGTTCACCCACACGACGTCCAGCCGGTCCGGATCGTCCGCCGACGGCGCGAGGAAGACCGTCGCGGTGAGCGCATTCACCATCGCCCCGCGCAGGTGGCTGAGCGCCTTGAACGCCGACTGCTTGCGGCGCAACTCGAACTCGCGACGCGCCTCGGGCACCCACGCGCTCACGATCGCCTCGAGCGACTGCCGGTCGCCGATCTCGTCGCGGATCAGCCGTTCGAAGTCGTCGACCGCCCGCTCGGCCCGCAGCACCAGCGCGGCATCGACTCCCTCGCGCGCGATCGCACTCACCGTCCGTCGCAGCGGCTCCGGCCCGGGGGCACGGTGGACGACGAAAAGCGGGTCCGCGCTCCGAACCGCCGCCAGGATGCGGCTGGCCAGCACCTTGTCGATTCCCAGGCGGGTGGCCAACGCCTGCGGCCCGCGCGGCGAGCCGGGGATGGCGTCCAGTACCCCCCGCAATGCCGCCAGCAGTTCCTCTCCCGTCCGATGAATCCGAACCTCCAGCGGCCCCGCCCCGCCACCACGGCCGGAGGGCGCAGGGACGAGCGTGTCAGAGACGTCAGACGGGGGCTTCACAGCCCAAGCATACCCGGAGTTCGTGGCGTTCCAAGGGTACCTGGCAGTTTCCGGGAAACTTTTCCAATGCGACGGCACCAAGGCGACATGCCGGGAGCCGACCGGCCGCGATAGGCTCTCAGGCCATGCGGGTTGCAGTCGTCATCCCGGCGGCCGGATACTCCAAGCGGTATGCCGAGGCGGACCCGCTCGGGGGAGCGCGGTCGAAGCTGGACGAGGACCTGGGCGGTCGGCCTGTCCTGCAGCGGACGGTCGAGTTGTTCGCCAACTACGCCTCCCCGGACGTCACGATCGCGGGAATCGTCGTTGCCGGGCCGCACGACGAGGCCGCGTTCGGCGAGTTCCGGTTGCGTTACGGCGACAAGATGGGACTGCTGGGGGTGTCGATCTGCCGGGGCGGGAAGACGCACCGCTACGAGACGGTCAAGGCCGCGCTCGATCATGTTCCCGCGGACGCGACGCACATCGCGGTGCACGACGCGGCCAGACCCTGCGCCTCGCAGGCGCTGTTGGACCGGGTGTTCGACGCGGCATCACGCCACCCGGCCGTCGTGCCTGCGATCGAAGTCTCCGACACGCTCAAGCGCCTGTCGGACGAGGAAGTGGACGACCCGGGCGCGGACCCGCTCGCGGCCATCCTTGGCGCAGGCAAGCGGCATCCGCTCCGTGCGGTCGAGGCAACAGTCGAGCGAGATCGGCTGGTGGCGGTGCAGACGCCGCAGGTGTACGAGGCGGCGCTGCTCAAGGAGGCCTACGCGCAGGCGAACATCGACTGCACGGACGATGCGACGCTGGTGGAGCGTCTGGGGCGGCGGGTCGTGGTGGTCGAGGGCGACCCGCTGAACGTGAAGATCACCCGCCCGGTGGACTTGCGGATCGCGCGGGCCGTGCTGGGCGTGAGCGGTCCGGCGGAGCGGCCGGTCCACAAGCGGTTCTGAACGGGCGGTGTCGGCGCGGGGGTATGCTGGCGGCGTGTTCCCCGAGATCGAACGAGTCCTGATCGGGCGCGAGACCATCGCCCGGCGTGTGCGCGAGCTGGGGGCGTCGCTCGCGAGCGACCTGCGCCGCGATCTCGAGGGTGGCGGGGCGAACGCGGGCGACGGCGACCGTGTCGTCATCATCCCGATCATGTCCGGTGCGATGGTCTTCGGCGCGGACCTGATCCGGGAGTTGCCGCTGAAGTTGCGGCTGGAACTGGTGGCGGTGAGCAGTTACCCGGGGCGGTCGCTGGAGAGCAAGGGGGCGGCGATCCGCTCGGAACTGCCGCGCACGCTCGGGGGCCGGCACGTCGTGATCGTCGATGACATCCTCGACTCGGGGCAGACGATCGCGATGGTGCGTCGGCTGGTGGAGGAGCAGACGCCGGCGTCGGTGCGGGCGTGCGTGCTGCTGCGCAAGGACGTGCGGCGCGCGGTGAGCGAGGCCGAAGGCGCACGGGCGGAGTACGTAGGGTTCGATATCCCGGACGAGTTCGTCGTGGGGTACGGGCTGGACTACGACGGGTACTACCGCAACTACCCGGAGATCGCGACGCTCAAGCGCGAGGCGTTGTAACAACAGAAGAGGGCGAAGGCGGGAGTGGGGAAGCGAGGGAGTGACGGAGTGACGAAGCGGGCCGAGGGAGACGAGGGGTCTGCGCCGGAGGGCGAAGGGACGCTCGTGTCGCTTCGGCCGAGCGCGTTGTCGATCGTGCTGCGGTCGGTCGTGCCGGTGGGCACGCTGGGCGTGCTGGCGTTGGCGCTGGCGTGGCCGGCGGCGCGGGGGGGCGTGCCGGGCGTGGCGGCTGCGGCGGGGTGGACGGTGCTGACGGTGGGCGGGCTGAATCTGCTCTGGGAAACGGCGGTGTGGGCGAGCCGGCGGTACACACTGACCGACCGGCGCGTGGTGCGCGTGTCCGGCGTGCTGCGGCGCGTCACGGTCGAGGCGCGGCTGGAGCGCGTGCAGCACGTCGTGCTCTACCGCTCGCTCGGCGAGCGCTTGCTCGGCCTGGGAACGATCGGGTTCGCGACCGCGGGCACCGACACGATCGAGGTCGCGTGGGTGATGATCGCCCGGCCGCACGAGGTCTGGGCTACGGCGAAGGAAGCGATCGACAGGCGCACGGGCGAGACGCTCGTGACACCGAGGACGGAACGGCGTGCGCGCGAGACTCCCCCGCCACCAAGTGAGGGCAAGGCGCTCGTGCTCGGGTTGGCGGGCGGGATCGGGGCGGGCAAGAGCGCGGTGGCGGCGGAGTTCGCGCGGCGCGGGTGCGTGGTCATCGACTCGGACGCCGAAGCGAAGGCCGCGCTGGATCGGCCCGAGGTACGCGAGCAGTTGCGGCGGTGGTGGGGCGAGCGGGTGATCGGCGCGGGCGGTCGCGTGGACCGTGCGGCGGTCGCGGCGATCGTGTTCGATGACGAGTCGCAGCGCCGTCGTCTCGAATCGCTCGTGCATCCGCTGGTTCGCGCTCGCCGGGCGGAACTGGTCCGCGAGGCCGCGTCGCGCGGCGCGGAAGTGGTTGTCGTCGATGCGCCGTTGCTCTTCGAGGCGGGCGTGGACGCCGAGTGCGACGCGGTGGTGTTCGTGGACGCGCCGCGCGAGGTTCGCTTGGAGCGGGTACGGGCTTCGCGCGGGTGGGACCAGGCGGAGGTCGATCGGCGCGAGCGTGCCCAGATGCCGCTGGAGGAGAAGCGGCGTCGGAGCCGGTACGGGATCGTGAACACGGGCGGGCTGTCTGACTTGGGGCCGCAGGTGGAGGGGGTGCTGCGGCGGGCCAGGGCGGAGTTCGGGGGCGGGCGGGGCCGGGCCGGGTAAGAAGTTTCGGTTTCGGTGGCCACCGGGCGGGTCGGGGGCCGTATACTGTGTCGAGAGCGGCGGGCGGGTTCACGAAAGCCGTGAGCCTCGTCGGCCGAGGAATCAGAAGCGGAATTGCCCGCAGCGGATCACCACTCACAACTGGGCTGAACCCCGTCGCCCTCGCGTGCGAGGGCTGGTGCGTGGCAACGGCTGCGGAACGCAGGCTCTGCGGAGCCGCCCCGACCCGACTCGTGAGGGCGTCCGGGATGCGGCTCCGTTTCCCCCCTTTCCCTCCCGAGCATCGGAAGGAACCTTGGCAGTCATGGCGAAGACAACGAACGTTGCGCAGGAAGAGCGTCCGCAGCAGTCCCGCACGAATGGGGGCGACTCCAACGGCGGCGGCGAGCAGCGCGAGCGTCAGGCCCCGCCCCGGCCCGCGGACAGCCAAGGCACCCCGCGACCCGAAGGCGTCGCACCGTCGGGTCAGGGTGGGCCGCCGCAGGGAGGGCCTCGGCCGGACTGGCAGGGGGGCGATCAGCAGGGCAAGCACCGCCGCAAGCGGAAGAAGCGCAAGGGCGGGATGGGCGGCGGGGGAATGAGCGGCGGGGGCGGTGGCGGACCGTCGTACTCCTACAGGTCGTCGTACCCGGACCACGTGCTGCCGAGCGACGAGGAACTGGAGCGAGAGGCAGCGGAACTGGAGCGGATCGCGGCGCACGCCGACCCGGAGGCGATCAAGGACCAGTTGAGCATCGCGCAGTTGCAGCGGATGGAGATGGAAGAGTTGTTCGGGGTGGCGATCCGCGAGGGGCTGGAGGACTTCCAGCAGACGCCGAAGCAGGAGCTCATCTTCAAGATTCTCAAGGCCAGGGCCGCGAAGCAGGGGCTGATGTTCGGCGAGGGGACGCTGGAGATCATGCCGGACGGGTTCGGCTTCCTGCGCAGCCCCGAGCAGAGCTACCTGCCCGGGCCTGACGACATCTACGTCTCGCCGTCGCAGGTGCGTCGATTCGGGCTGCGCAAGGGGATGATCGTGCGCGGGGCGATCCGTCCGCCGAAGGAGAGCGAGAAGTACTTCGCGCTGCTGCGGGTGGACAAGGTGAACGGGCGCGAGCCGTCGAAGATTCACGAGCTGGTGAACTTCGAGGACCTGACGCCGCTGCACCCGGAGCAGCGGTTCATCCTGGAGACGACGCCGGACGCGATCGAGATGCGCGTGGTGGACCTGGTGGCGCCGATCGGGAAGGGGCAGCGTGCGCTGATCGTGGCGCCGCCTCGCACGGGCAAGACGGTGCTGCTGCAGAAGATGACGCAGGCGATCACGAAGAACTATCCCGACGTGAAGATCATCGTGCTGCTGGTGGACGAGCGCCCCGAGGAGGTGACGGATTTCCGCCGCAACACCGACCCGAGCGTGGAGGTGGTGGCGAGCACGTTCGACGAGCAGTCGAGCCGGCACGTGGCGGTGGCGGAGGTGGTCATCGAGAAGGCCAAGCGGATGGTCGAGTTCGGGGACGACGTGGTGATCCTGCTGGACTCGATCACACGGCTGGCGCGGGCCTACAACGCGGAGATGCCGCACTCTGGCAAGATCATGACGGGCGGTCTGGACTCGAACGCGCTCCAGCGGCCCAAGAAGTTCTTCGGCGCGGCCCGGGCGATCGAGCGGGGGGGGAGCCTGACGATTATCGGAACCGCGCTCGTGGACACCGGATCGAAGATGGACGAGGTCATCTTCGAGGAGTTCAAGGGCACCGGCAACAGCGAGTTGCACCTCGACCGCAAACTGGTGGAGAAGCGGATCTGGCCCGCGATCGACATCAGCGCGAGCGGGACGCGGCGTGAGGAACTGCTGCTGGACCCCAAGGAACTCGAACTGGTCCACCGCCTCCGGAAAGTGCTGAGCGACATGAACGTCGTCGAGGCGATGGAGCTGATGAAGAGCCGCCTGAAGAAGGTGAAGACCAACGCGGAGTTCCTCATGACGATGGCGCTGGGGTGAGGCGTGCTCCCCGGCTTCGCCGTCGAAGCGTCGGAAATCCCGTGCATCCGGCCGGGGGGGTCGTGTAGACTCCCGCCGTGGGGCGTCGGCCCCGTGGGAGCGACCGGGTGCATCTCTCGCGCCGCGTGAGCCTGACGCTTGTGGTGCTGACGGCGACGCCGTGGGCGGTGCTGATGGTGGTCGCGGGCGCATGGCTCGTGCTGGAGGGCGCGGCTCGATGGCCTCACGCGCGGTGGCCCTGCTACGTGGGCGGGGCGTTCTGGGCGGCTTCGGGGCACCTGACGTTCTCGTGCCTGGTGGCGGACCGGTTGTTCCCGCACGTGAGCCGGCGCGTGTCATGGCCGGTCGAGATCGCGACGGGCGCGGCGGTGTTCGTCGGCGTACTGTGGTGGCTGGCGGCGTTCGGCCGGGTCTACGCGGGAGGCATCCTTTGAAGATCGGCTCGTGGCGTTCGGCGGTGGTGGCGGTGTTCGCGGCGATCGGCGTGTGCCTCCTGGGCGCGCCCGCGCACGCGGGCGGGGTCGCGCACGGCGGCGACGCCGAGCGCGCGGAGAAGTACGCGCCGGTGATCCCGGACCCCGATGAGTTCCTCGCCCGCTCGATCGCGCGGGTCGCGCTGATGGACCTGCGGGCGAGGCCGGAACCCGTCACCAGCGACTTCCGAGTCGCGTCGCGGCTGCTGGGGATGGCGCAGGAGTACGCGCCGGAGGATGCCTTCATCGTGCGGCGTCGGCTGGAGGCGGCGTGGGCCGGCGGCGACCAGGCGCTGTTCATGGAGTTGACCCGCAGGCTCGTGGAACTGGACCCGCGCGACACGGTGGCGCAACTGCGGCTCATCAGCGACAGGATCAAGCGGCTGCAGACGGTGGAGGAACGGATCGCGGCCTACGAGCGGCTGCTGGGCGAGCGGGGCGCGTCGCTGGACGCTTCGGTGCGGAGTCGGCTCGCGCTGGACGCGGCGTTGCTGCTCCGCGAGCGAGGGCGCCAGGAGGACTTCGTCGCCCGGTTGCTCGAGGCGGTGCAGCTGGACCCGACGAACAAGGACGCGGCCGCGCTGGTGTGGGCGTACTTCAGCCCGGGGCTGACGAACCCGGTGGATGCGTTCGAGTTGCAGACGCACCTGCTGTACGCGGACCCGCTGGACCCGAACGTGCACCGCGCCCTGGCGCTGATGCTGGCGCAGGCGGGGGCGTTCGACCAGGCGAAGCGGTTCTATCAGAACGCGGCGAGGCTGTTCTCGCTCGCCGGCCTCGGAAGCGACGAGACGTTGGTGATCGAGTCGATCGTGCTCGACATGCAGACGTCCGGGCCGGCGAAAGTGGTCGGAGACCTGAACCTGCAGCTGGCGATCATGCGGGACCAGGCGGCGCGCGAACTCCGGCAGGCCCAGGAGGCGCGGATGCCGACCGACACGCTGAAGCGGCCCGAGGACGTGCGGCTGGGGATCGCGCTGGATCGGATCAGGATCGCGGCGGCGCGCGCGGCAGGGGACGAGGACACGGTGCGCGCCGCGGCGATCGACATGCGGAAATCGCTTGAAGAGATGGCGTCCCGGGCGCTCAACCCACAGACGATGCCGCCGGGGACCGATCCGAATCAGGTGCGAACGCAGTTGATGCGGCTCGCGTTGCAGAGTTGGACGCTCATGGCGTGGGCGGGCGCGATCGACGAGTACCTGGTGCAGCAGGCAGAAGTCGTGGAGCGGGCGCTCGGGAAGGGAGAACCGGAAGCGGCCGTGCTGCTCGCCCTCGTCGCGCTGCACAAGGGGGAGGTCGAGCTGGCCTTCGAGCTGCTGGAGGCGATGCCGAACCAGAACGACGTGTCGGTGATGTCGGGGCTGGCGGCGGCGCAGGAGGCGATGGGCTGGAACGACGAGGCGACGCAACTCTACGTGCGGATGGCGCGAGGGGCGCCGCTCTCGCTGGTCGGGGCGTGGGCGCGGGTGCAGGTGAATCGGCTGGGCGGTGCGGACCCGTTCGACACGCCGCTGCGCGCGGCGATGGCCCGGGCCGCCGAGGGCGTGCCGACGTGGCTCGACCGCATGACGACCGATCCCAAGACGTTCATGTCGATGCGAGCGGAAGTGGTGAACCGCGACACGGGCGCGCTGGAGCGGGCGAGCGTGCGCGTCGTGGTCCAGAACATCGCGCCGATCCCGCTCGGGTTCGGGCAGGATCGGGCCATCAATACGCGCATCGTGCTCTCGCCGCGGCTGGACGCGGGAACGCGCACACTGTTCGACGGCTCCAGCCCCGAGATGTTCGACCTCGAGCGGCGGCTTCGGCTCCGACCCGGGGAGGCGGTGACGTTCGACCTGTGGCCCGATCCTGGCTTCTCTGGGTGGGCGGCGGAAACGCGGGCGACGCAGACGCTGCGGGTGAACTGGCGCGTGCTGCAAGGCTTCCTGATCGGGCGCGGTGGGAGCCTGGAGCCGGGGCCGCTCTGCCTGACCGCGCTGACCGGCTACCAGACCCGCCGGCCCGTTGCCGAATCGCGCCTGCCGCTCGCCGATCTGCTGTTGCTGGTCGAGGAGGCCCCGCGCACACGGTTCCCGGAGATGCTCGGCGGCGTCAGGGCGCGCGTGCTCAACGGCGCGGCGACGGGCGAGGCGCTCTCGCCGATGGAGCTTCAGACGCTGGCGGAACGGCTGGCGGAGCGGTACGGCCGGTGCGGGCTGTTCGAGCGGCGGATGATGCTGGCGGTGTTGCCGAACGCGTCGATGGAGCCAGGAATGCGGGCGTTCGACGAGGCCGCGCTCGCGGAGGAAGACCCGGGTACGCTTGCGCTCGCGCTGGCGACACGCGCGGTCGATGCGGACCACCCGGCGTTCGCTCGGGCGGAGGCTTCGAGTGATCCGAGCGCCCGTGAGATGGCCTCGTCGCTGCGCGAGCGGCTTCGGTCCGAGGGTGCGACCTATGCGCGGTGCGGGCCTGGAGGGCGCGACCTCGCGCCACGCCGCATTCTCGGCGGAACATCGCGGTGAGCGGGGTGCCGGCCCAGCGAGGCCGGTGGGATCGCCGGCGCGTCATCGGTTATGCCGTCGGCGTGCTGTTGCTGGCGGCCGCGGTCTGGGCGGTCGCTTCGCAGCGGGGCGCGATGGCGGGGTCGATGAACGCGGTGCGGGCCGCGCCCGCTTGGATGATGGCAGTCGCGCTCCTCTTGCCCGCGGGGAACTGGATCGCATCCTCCGCGTCGTTGCGAGCGTTGACGCTGCGCCGGGCACGCGGGCAGCACGTCCGGCGCGATGAAATGCTCGCCCTCGTCGGCAGCGCATGGCTCCTCAACTACCTGCCGATGCGGCCGGGCATGATCGGGCGCATCGCCTACCACAAGCGCTTCAACCGCATTCCCGTTCGGGACTCGGTGCTCGTGCTCGTCGAAGCGAATGCGATGACAGCGGGCGCGGTCGGGCTGATGCTTGCGCTCGCCCTCACGCTGCGGGCAGCGCCGCCCTGGGGATCGTGGTCGTGGCTTGTGCTCGCGCTGCCGGGCGCGGCGTTCGTCTGCGCGTGGGCGATCGGCGCGGCGCGCGGGTCAGCGTGGACCGCCTGGGCCGTGGCGGCCGCCGCTCGCTACGCGGACCTCCTGGTGTGGCTCGCTCGCTATGCCTGTGCGTTCGCGCTGCTCGGTCGCCCGCTCACGGTCGAGGCGGCGGCGGTGCTCGCGGCTGTCAGCCAGGCCGCCTTCCTCGTTCCCTTCGTCGGCAACGGCCTGGGCGTGCGCGAATGGGGGATCGGGCTGGTGGCGGCGTCGTGGGCCGGGGTGGACTCGGCACGCGAGGCAGCGGCGTTCGGGCTGGCGGCCGATCTCCTGAATCGGGCCGCGGAGGTCGCTGTGTCAGTGCCCGTGGGTATCGCCTGCACGGCCTGGCTGGGGCGGCGCGTCGCCCGCTCGGGTCCGGATACGGGATCGGGCTTGGGAGGAGGGGGCGATCCGGCCGATGATGCCGGGCGTACAGAGTGATGGAGGCGCGGCCGACCGCCACGGACCGGGCGAGGACGCGCGGACGCATGGTCAGCAAGATCGAACAGGATCACCAACGCTTCCGCCAGATCGTGCGTGGCCGCATCCGTAAGGATTTGCGCCGGTTCCTCTCTCGCGGCGAACTCATCGGACGCGAGGGCAAGCGTTACGTCTCCATCCCGCTCCATGACATCGACCTGCCCACGTTCCGCTACGGCGACAACTCGGGCGGCGTGGGCATGGGCGAGGGCGAAGGCGAGGGCGGCTCGGGCAAGGACGCCGGGGGCGAGCAGGAAGGTCGGCACATCACCGAAGTGGACGTCACGCTCGAGGAACTCGCGGACATCCTCGGCGAGGAACTGGAACTGCCACGCATCAAGCCGCGCGGGCGGCACCGCATCACGACGGTGAAGGACAAGTATTCGGGCATCCGGCCGGTCGGCCCGGCGTCCCTCCGGCACTTCAAGCGCAGTTACCGCGAGGCGCTCAAGCGGCAGATCGCATCCGGCGAGTACGACCCGGACAACCCGGTCGTCGTGCCGATCCGCGACGACCTGCGGTACCGCTCGTGGAACGAGGTGCGCAAGCCGCAGAGCAACGCGGCGATCGTCTACATGATGGACGTCTCCGGCTCGATGGGCGACGAGCAGAAGGAACTGGTGCGGCTGGAGGCGTTCTGGATCGACACCTGGCTCCGCCGCAACTACGAGGGCGTCGAGTGCCGCTACGTCGTGCACGACGTGCGCGCCGCCGAGGTGGACCGCGAGACGTTCTTCTCGATCCGCGAGGACGGCGGCACGCGGATCAGTTCCGCGCTCGCGCTCTGCAAGGACATTCTCGCCGAGCACTACGATACCAACGACTGGAACGTCTACCTCTTCCACTTCTCCGACGGCGACAACTCCTCCGAGGCGGACAACCGCGTCTGCGTGAAACTGCTCGAGGAGAACCTGCTCCCCGCCTGCAACCTCTTCGGGTACTGCCAGGTGGCGTCGGCCTACGGCAGCGGGAACTTCCTCAGCGTGCTGCGAGAGGCGTTCCCCGACGGCGCGCCCGACGCGGACGGCCCGCGCCTGCTGACGAGCAAGGTGAACGGGCGCGACGACATCTACGAGTCGTTGCGGGCGTTTTTCCGGCCGGGCCGCTAGCGGCTTAGAATGACGAAACCGGCGCGCGCTCGCCCCCGGGGGATCGGCGGACGAACGCGAGCATGGCCCGCCAACGCGGGCGAAAGGCGCTGGACGTGATCCCGTTCTTCGTCGGCTATGCGTTCGTGGTCTGGATGCTCGCGTACCGTTGGCGACGCGAGCCTTCGGGCTACATGGCCGCCGCGGGTGGGCTGGCCGGGCTGCTCGGCATCGCGTGGCTGCACTACCGGCTCTCGATCTGGACGGACGGCGCGGTCTACCTGCCGATGCTCCAGACCCTGCTCTACCCCTACACCGCGCTGGTGAGCGTTGTCGCCTTCACGCTGGCGAGCGTGGTCCGCCCGTTCAAGGCCGGCGGCGGGCGGTTCTGCGCCTACTGCCGCCACGATCTGGTCGGACTGCCCGCGACGCAGCCGGTCTGCCCCGAGTGCGGCGCGCCGCGCTCGTTCGAGGACCATGCCCAGCGCGAGTCCGTCCGCGAGAGCCAGCTGCGCCGGTGGGCCCCGCACGAGTTGGGCCTGCCGACACGGGGCGTGGCGGGAGAGGACGCGCTGCGCCCGCACACGTGAACGGCGGCTCGCGGTCCTTGCCCGCATGTCCTGTCGGAGTGGATCGGGCTTACCGAGGGGCTGCGCTCCCATCGAAGTAGAGGGCGTTCTGACCTCCCGAGGTTCGGCCCGTGTGCCATCTCTTCCTGTCGTCGACAACAGGCGTGTCGGGGTGCCGCTCGTACATCGCGGTGATCTCTCGCTGACGGGCGGCGTTCGGCGCGTCCGCCGTCCCGTAGTCCGCCATGAAGTACCCGGCGAGATAGAAGTAACTCGCTCCAATCTTGACAGCGACGGTCGTGTCGAGCGGACAATGGAACGGGGGCAGTTGCTCGCACGTGCCGTTCTGAAGAACTTTCGGCAGCGGGACGGAGAACTGGTCGGCAAGCGGGCCGTAGAGGCCGGGTTCGTCCGCCGGCAGGTTCGGAAGAAAGTGCGCGACAGGGAGCAGGGCGTCGGAGTGCAGGGAGAAGTACGCGTGGATCGCCTGGCCGTGGGCTCTGAGGTTGTTCAGGCACATGATCGACTTGGCTTCTCGACGAACGGCGCCCAAGGCGGGGAGCAGGATCGCGACAAGACCCGCGAGAAGGCCGATGACGACCAGCAGTTCGAGCATTGAGAATGCCTGACGGAACCGGGTTGTACGGTCGTTCGATCGCATCATGGTGCGCCCAGCGCCTTGACAACTTCTTCGACAACAAGTTCATTCGGATCGTCCCTCAGCGGTTCGATCCGGCGTCGGACGTCCGGGTCCGTGGTCCAGCCCAACTGATGGAGGAACCGGATCGCACCCGCGCGGTACTCCCACTCACCATAGGTGAGCATGGCGAGGTAGCAGTCCCGGATCAGCTCGCGGTTCGCGGCGTCCTGAACCTGACCGTCCCTGTCGAGTTCGAACGCGAGCGAGAAGGCCATTGATCGGATGGGCATTTCGTCCGATGCGACACATGAGACGACGTACTCCACGTCTTCGCGAGATACCGCTCGCTTCGGCTTGATCTCGTTCAGCATCCGGGAGTAGGCGTCGTTGGTGGCCGGCGAGAGATGCTCCCGCGGCGTCCATGCAGGAGGCGTCCGATCCTTGACAACGGACAGTGTCACCACCACGGCAAGCGCGGAAACGCCGCCTACGGCCACAAGCATCGCGAGTGTCCGTTTCAATACCGCACGCGAGCCGATGCCGGCGAGCATCCTTCGCACTTCGAACTCACTCCTCCCCTTCATTGCACGGATTCCACTTGCCAAAGGTGCACCACCACGTGGGGTCGTTGTCGTTGCCGCAGGTGCCCTGAATGCAGGCGATGCACGCGGTTCCGTTGCATGTGTCCTTGCAGTTCAAGACCCAGCAGCGAGGGATCGGCCACGGCTGCACCTGAAAGGCGGTCGTGCCGGCGGCGAGCGCGGCCGTCGCGCCGATAGCGAGAAGAAGGCGATGTTGAACGTCGGACTTCAGTGGGCTGGCTCGCATGAGTGCTCTCCTTCGTTCAGGGGATTGCCCCCCGGGTTCGCCCGGAAGACATACAACGATCCCGTTGTCACGAAACCGACACCGGCGACGAGCGCCGGAAGTCCCTTCGCTGCCTGTGGCATCGCTTCGCCCAGTGCCCCGAGGCAGGGACAGGCCGGGGCAGAGGTGAGGTGCCGCAGGACGGCGTACGAGCAGGCCAATGTACCGAACGAGACCGCCCCGGCTGCCGCGAAACGATTCGGCGAGACCGCAAGAGCCGCGCCCAGAACTGACTCCGTGACGACGACAATCCAGCCGAGGCCGATGCTCGCAGCATCCGATTCCGCCCCTGGGACGAGCCACTGCATCAGCCAGTCTCCGCTGCCGGTTTTGGCAAGGGCCGCGATCAGCAGCACCACGCCGCACAGCCGGGCGATCCACTCGGCAGTCCTCTGCATCTGGACAGAGTACCCCCCCCCCCCCAAGTCGGTCGTCAATGAGGGGTATCACCCAATTGAACTTGTCTTCGGTGGGACGACATATTATAGTTTTGTTTGGCATCGATCGCCCGGCCCCTGGGAGGCTCCGCCGTGCCCCTGTCCACGCTCTTCCTTGACCTGAACTCCTCACTTCGCCCCGGTGGAGCAGCAGTTGCAGCCCGGGTTGCGGGGGCGGCCGGTGGTGGTGATGCCGGTCGAGGCGGGGTCGGGGTGCTGCATCGCGGCGAGTTACGAGGCCAAGGCGTTCGGCATCCGCACCGGCACCCGTGTGGGCGAAGCGCGTCTGCCGTGTCCGGAGGTCGCGGTGACCAAGGTCCGGCACAGCGAGTACGTGCGGTTCCATCTGCGGATCATCGAGGCAATCGAGACGTGCATCCCGGTCGCTGAGATGCACTCGATCGACGAGGCCTCGTGCCGGCTGGACCGGCGCGAGCGCACGCCGGAGGCCGCGACCGCACTGGCCCTGCGGATCAAGGCCGCGATCCGCGAGCGGGTGGGGGAGTGCCTGCGGTGCTCGATCGGCGTCGCGCCGAACACTCTGCTGGCGAAGGTCGGGACGCACACCGACCGATTCGGCGTCGGACTGGGCAAGGTGCGCTGGGTGGTGGAGCGCACGATCGCCTGGCTGCACCAGTTCTGCCGTCTCCGCGTCCGTCACGAACGCCGCGCCGACATCCATCAGGCCTTTCTCTCCCTCGGCGGCATCCTCATCTGCTACCGAACTCTCCAAACGCCATTCTGTTAGAGGCTCTTATGAGGGCGCTCGCCGCCGTTTGCGAGCTTCCTTCGCCTCGGATACTCCCTCGTCCTGCTCACACAGGTTTACGGGTACGCTCTACGGCGTCTCTGCCGCATCGGTTTCTGGTTCGGCGTCCAGCTTGCCGCGTTCTGTTTCCTCGATCTGCGTGCCGCGCTGGCGACGCTCCGCGCCCGCCTCGCCGGCGCTGACATGCCGACCGCCCGTCGCTCACCGGAGCGGACCCGCTCGCGGAGATCGAGGTCGTCCACGCCGCCCGCGATCCGCTCTACCGCGAACTGGCGGACGCAGTGGTGGAGGTGGATGGGCTGGACGAGGGGGCGACGCTGGAGGAGGTGGTGCGATTGCTGCCGGAGCCTCGCTCCACCGGGGCACAAGGGACTCATGGCAAGCCGTAACATTCTGGCTTGTCTAGGCTTATGCGCCCGTTCGGTTCGCTGAGGACAACCTCCCGAGGCGGAACACAAAGAGTGAAAGAAGAGGCCTGACAACATGGGTCCGCTCTGCTGGCTCCCCGGGCAGACTGCCGGGAAGCTGCGAAAGGGCTAAGGCCGGCATGCCCGGCCGCGCGGGCCGGTGCTGCAGGTGGGCGTGACGCTGGCAGGACTGGGCGCGCCGGCGGAGACGACGATGCCGCTCTTCCCGGAGGAGGAGCGGCGGCGCTCGCCGGCGCGTGCGATCGACCGTCTGAACGCTGCGGCACGGCCGACTAACGGTCTACACCGCGTCGATGCAGGGGGCGCGAGCGAGCGCGACGGGCGGGATCGCGTTCGCGAGCGTGCCGGACCTGGGCTTCTCGGACACGGTGGCGTGATGAGGGGCCGTGGGCGAGCCGGATTGCGCCCGATCAGAGGGCGTGGTGATCGTTCGTATGCGTGGACTACGGCGATGGGAGATGGGAGGTGAAGGACTTCGCGGCGTGGTGTATCCCGGTGTCTGCCGACAGGCCGAGGAGTTCCGGGTGGAGGTATCTGCCCTGTTGCTCGGGGGTCTTGTCGATCTCAGTCGGCGCGCCGTATGCGCGGAGGTAGGCGTCGTTGCGGATGGCGTCGATGCGCCAGGAGACCTTCAGGCCGGGGGGGCCGCCGGCGATTCGGAATCGGTTGTCGCGAACTTCGTCGGCGACGTAGAGCATGGGAGCCGGGGCGCCGATGGGTGTCAGTTGGTAGCGGAAGTCACGGTTGATGGCCTCGAAGTAGTCGGGGAGGTCCACCCACGCCTGTCCGCTATCGTCGAGAATGACGTTGCCGGTGTAGGCGTTGACGGGTTCGGGGCCTTCAGTGCAGTAGTGGCGCAGGAACTTGTTGGCGGGGTCGAGTGGATGGTCGATCTCGAATGACTTGGTGCCGGTCGTGACGGAGTTGCCCTCGGCGTAGATGGCGACGGCGGGCGCGGAGGCGACGGCGTAGAGACCTCGTGCGCCGGAGCTCGTGCTGGCGCAGATGGCGAGGACGCCCATGGTGGCGCCTGTTGACGCGCCGGCATGGCCTGAGAGAGCGATGCCCGCGGTGCTGTCGGCGCGTCCCGCGACGCCGTAGGCAAGCCCGCTGAGAACGGTTGAATGGCCGAAGACGGCGGTTCCGTGCGTGCCCTCGGCGATTCCGTAGACGCCGTAGGCGGCGCCGGCGTCTCCGACCTTGCCGAGAACGCCGGTGGCGCCGGACGTGCTCGTGGAGAAGCCGTAGACACCCGCGCCCTGGCCGCTGTTGGTCTGTCCCACGACGCCGTGGGCGACGCCGGTTGTGCGTGTGGCGATCCCGTAGACGCCTCGGCCGCTGGTGCTGTCGCTGCGTCCGAACACGCCGTAGGCGCCGCCCGTGGTCGCGGTGGCATAGCCCAGCACGCCGCGCCCGGTCGTGGAGGCGGACTCTCCCCAGACGCCGTAGTTCGTGCCACTGGTCTTTCTGGCGATGCCGAAGACGCCGCGTCCGTTCTGGCTCATGCTCTCGCCGTAAACGCCCGTGGTCGTGCCGGCGGGAGCGCTGGCGAGGCCGTAGACCCCGCGGCCGCTCGAACTGTCGCTGCGTCCGAACACGCCGTAGGTGCTTCCGGATGTGGCGGTTGCGACGCCGAGCACCCCTCGACCGTTCGGCGATGCGGTCTGCCCCCAGATGCCGTAGTAGAACTGGTCGGCGGCGATGTTGGTGCTTTCCGCCAGGATGGCGACCGGCCCGAGCGTCACGACGTGCAAGGGGCGCAGGGGGTTCGGGGTGCCGATGCCGACGTTCCCGCACAGGTAGTAGATGGTGTTGCCGCTGATGGTCCAGTCGCACGCGCGGCCGCCGCCGTCGGAACCGCTCCCGCCGCGGTCGGCGAGGTGTTCGGTGGATCGTTCCCCGCCGTGCCTTGCGCTGCCGGTTGCGGTATTGCTTTCGCCGGGACGGGCGAGCGCGACCGGGACGGCTGGCCGGGACGGCCCGACGTGGTGTGTGGGTTGAGGCTCCCGCGCATCGCGCGACTTGTCCTGTGAATCGGTGTCAGCGGTCTCGCGCCGGACGAACGCGACCGAGGAGGTGTCGAATCGCTGCCGCCCGTCGAGGAGCGCGTACTCCCCCTGACCGGAGGGCCAGCGCACCGCGACTTCAAGCCAGACGAATCCGACGCCATGGGAGAGCAGCGTTGGGGGGAGTTCGAGCCGGAACCATCCCTCGCGGACGGGCACCAGGTCGTAGGCCGCGGGTCCGTCGATGAGGGTGCCCGCGACGGGACGGTCGAAGGCCCAGAGAAGGAAGTCCACGTCTCCGTCGACGGGCGCGCCCAGCCAGACGAGCTGACCCTCGTAGACGAGGCACGCCTCGTGCGAGGGAGGTTCGAGGCGCGGAACGGGCGTCGGATCGATCGTGCCGACGTCCTGGCCGGGAGCGTGCGTGCCCGCGCAGGCGATGACGATCGTCAACAGGATGCATGACCGGCGCATGATCGGCTCCTTGCGGTGAAAGCGTGGCGCGCCGCGGCAGGGGTAGGTCGCGCGGTCGCGTCAGATCAGGCTACACGCGAACCGCATGCGGCACAACGCGAACGCGCCTGATCGAGAGGAGCGGCATCGATCTGCGGATATGCGGAGTCGGCAACTCCATCATTGGAGGCTTGCGGTCGGCGCGGCCTCGGGCCGGGATGTCCGGCCTACTTCTTCGCGTCCCCCCGCGCGAAGATGCTCGCGACGTAGTTGAGCACGTCCGTGGCGCTCGTTTCGTTGTAGCCAAACTGCTTGATGAGGCGCTGCTTGACGACGTCGATCTTCTGCTGCGTCTCGTCGTCGACGACGGAGGAGACGAGGTTCTTGAGCTTGATGGTGTCGCGCTGATCCTCGAAAAGCTTGAGTTCGAGTGCCTTGTAGAGGCGGGCGTTGGTGTTGTATTCGAACTTCTTGCCGTCGAGGGCGAGGGCGCCGATGTAGTTCATGATCTCCTGTCGGAAGTCGTCCTTTCGGCTCTCGGGGACGTCGATCTTGTCCTCGATGGAGCGCATGAGGCGCTCGTCCGGCTCGTCGTACTTGCCGGTGTACTTGTTGAGGACGCGCTCCTTCTGGGTGTAGGCGCGCACGTTCTCGATGTAGTTGGCACAGAGGCGCTTGATGGCCTCTTCGTCCGCGCTGATGGCCCGCTGGACCTCGGCCTTGATGACGTCCTCGTACTCCTCCTTCACGACGGAGAGGAGCTCGCGGTAGCGTTTGCGGGTCTCCTCGTCGGTGATGAGGGAGTGGTGGCTCAGGCCGCCCTCGAGTTCGTTGAGCACCATGAACGGGTTGATGCACTTCTCCTCGAGGGCCTGGCGGCTGACGAGGGCGTTGCTGATCTTGTCCTGGATGTAGCGGGGGCTGATGCCGGTCATGCCCTCGCGGGTGGCCTCTTCCTTGAGTTCCTTGACGGCGTCCTCGGTGAAGCCGGGGATGCTGCGCCCGTTGTAGAGCTTCATCTTCTGGAGGAGGGAGAGTCCGGCCTTCTTGGGTTCCTGGAGCCGCGTGAGGACGGCCCACATGGCTGCGACCTCCAGGGTATGCGGGGCGACGTGGACGTTGCGGATGCGCTCCGGTCCGAAGTCCTTCTGGTAGATGCGGATCTCGTCGTCGAGGCGGATGTTGTAGGGGACGTCGATCTTGATGGTGCGATCGCGGAAGGCCTCCATCATCTCGTTGGACTGGAGGCGCTTGTACTCGGGTTCGTTGGTGTGCCCCAGGATGACCTCGTCGATGTGGGTCTGGGCGAACTTCTTGGGCTTGATGGTGTGCTCCTGCGTCGCGCCGAGCAGGTCGTAAAGGAAGGCGACGTCGAGCTTGAGGATCTCGATGAACTCGCAGACGCCGCGGTTGGCGATGTTGAGTTCGCCGTCGAAGTTGAAGGCGCGCGGGTCGCTGTCGCTGCCGTAGAGGGCGATCTTGCGGTAGTTGATGTCGCCCGTGAGTTCGGTGGAATCCTGGTTCTTCTCGTCCTTGGGCTGGAAGGTGCCGATGCCGACGCGGTCCTTCTCGCTCAGCACGACGCGGCGGACGCGGACGTGCTCCATGACGCGGCGCCAATCGCCGTCGTAGAAGCGCATGAGGTCGTCGTAGATGCGCCGGCTGAAGGGGTCCGGCTCGCCGTAGATGCGGACCTTGCCGTGGTGGTGGCGCGGGCGGTAGTGGGCGTTGAGTTGTTCGAGCAGCGGGGCGCGGGCCTCGCGCGGGACGAGCACGAGCGGGTCCTCGTGCATCGGCGAGGGGAAGGCGTGCGTGCGGACGGCCTCGGCGTGGTTGCCCTCCTGCGGCGTGACCTCGCAGCGCTCGTCGAGGAGCCAGGAGAACGAGTAGAGCGCGCCTTCGGGCGTGCGGGAGTAGTGCTCGACGCCCTTCTTCAGGAGGCGCGCGATGGTGCTCTTGCTGGAGCCGACCGGGCCGTGCAGGAGGAGGATGCGCTTGTCGGTGCCGTATCCCTCGGCGGCGGAGCGGAGGACGTCGACGAGTTCCATGAGGGCGAAGTCGAGGCCGAAGATGGCGTCCTGCCCGTGGTCGAAGGGGTCGGAGAAGAAGTGGTAGCGGATGCAGTCGCGCTTGAAGAGGCGGTACTTCTCGAAGCCGTGGGCGAGGATGGCGTCGTAGAGGCGCTGGTAGGCGTTGCGCGCGACGGCCGGGTTCTGGGCGCAGAGGTCGAGGTAATCCCAGAACGTGCCGGTCCAGTTCTGGTCGTGGTGCGAGGCGCGATCGACGCGCGAGGCGATCAGTTCTGCCAGCTCGCGTCCCGCGCCGCGCGCGTTCTCGCTCGAATGATCGGATGACGGATGGCGCAGTTCGGACATCGCGTTCCTCCTCCCCGGCGTGCGTCTCCCTCCACTCCGGGGAGACGCCGACGGCTCAGAACTTCGATGCCCGGACGACGCCCTGCGGCGTCGGCCCGTCGCTTCCATGCGGCGGCCCGAGGGCCAGTCCCTGCGCTCTACCAACTCGTCCTATCGGCGGTTCCGCCACGACGGACAAGACCGAACCAGAACCCCTCTCCATAGATTCGATACGAGGCCCGGTCGGGTTCGGGTCGGGCAAAATCCGCCCGATCATGCCCCGACCCGAGCCTCGACCGGCAGGCCGGCGATACGGGGGTCAGCGGCCGGTGAACCAGCGGGCGAGAGCGTGGAGGGTCGTCTGGCGGCCGATGTCGGCGATGGATTCCGTGAGGGGGATCTCCTTCGGGCAGACCTTGACGCAGTTCTGGGCGTTGCCGCAGTCGGAGACGCCGCCGGGGCCGGTGAGGGCTTCGAGGCGTTCGCCCTTGAGTGTGCGGCCGGTCTCATGGGCGTTGAAGAGGCGGGCTTGGCTGAGGGCGTGCGCGCCGACGAAAGCGGTGTCCCACTTCGTCTCGTCCTCGACGAGGAGGAACTGCGGACAGGCTTCGAGGCAGCAGCCGCAGGACATGCAGGTGGAAAGCGTGTATCGGAGGGCTTGCTTTTCGGGTGTTTCGCGGGGGCCTGGGCCGCGGTCGAAGGTGTCGTCGATGGGCGCCCAGGCGCGGACTCGTGCGAGGGCGTGGAAGAGCCGGGAGCGATCGACCCAGAGGTCTCGCACGACGGGAAACTTCGACATGGGTTCGAGAGTGATGGTGTCGCCGTTGCGTGGCGCGACCTGATCGATGAGGCAGGAGCAGCTCTGTCGCACGCGACCGTTGATGACCATGGTGCACGCGCCGCAGACCTCTTCGAGGCAGTTGGCGTCCCAAACGACGGGTGTAGTGCGGCGGCCTTCCTCGGTAACGGGGTCGGCCGCGATGGTCTGAAGGCAGGAGATGACGTTCGCGCCCGGCTCGACCGGGACCATGAACGACTCCCAGCGCGCGGGTTTGCCAGGGCCCTCGCAGCGTCGGATGCGGAGGCGGACGGTTCGCTTGGCGGTGGCTGTGGCAGTCATGGCGGGTGGGTCAGGGATGAGGCGGGGCGGAACGGACGGCGTCGACAAGACGCCTGAACGGATCTCGCATGGTGGCGGGCAGGCGGGCGGCGAAGGACTTGTCGAGCGGGACGCGGCGGATCAGTTCGACTACGTCTGCAAGGTCGCGGGTACGGTCGAGGCGGTCGAGTCCCGCGTGAAGCTTGAATCGGATGAGGTCCGGCAGGCTGACGATGGTGACGCCGTGGCGCTGCTCAATGGCGTCGGGGCGGGAGCCTGTCTCGACTGCGGTGACGAGGTGGATGGGCACGCCGTCAAGCGTGTGCACGCGACGGTGCGCATCCCACGTCGCGTCGGCGGCGCGGGCCGCGACGTCGAGCGGGTGAGAGCCTTCGGAAAGCATGCCGAGGGCGATCTCCTCGTTGAAGGTCAGGGCGCGGCTCATGGCATCCTATCGAGTGGCGGACGCGGTGGTACGTGCTGATGGCGCTGTCTTCGGCTGCCCCCCGACACGCCCGTAGGTGCGGGCGCGCGGGCGGACGAGCGAGGTATCGACGGGGACGAAGGTGATGGCGTGGTGGTCGCGCTCGGGCGAGTCGGCGTTGGGTCGGTACTCGGCGACGCTGGTGCGCAGGAAGTTCGCGTCGTCGCGCTCGGGGAAGTCGAGGCGGAAGTGCGAGCCGCGGCTCTCGCGCCGGAGCAGGCCGCCCTTGGCGATGACCTCGGCGAGGATAAGCATGTCGCCCACGGCGCGGGCGTAGGAGAGGGCCTGGTTCGACCACGCCGCGGCGTCGGCGAGGCGGAGGTGTGAGTAGCGTTCGCGCAGGTCGGCGAGCGTGCGGAGGCATTGTTCGAGTCGGGGCCCGGTCTTGACGACGGTGCTGGCCGCCGTCATCTCCACGCCGAGTTCACGCCCGATGACATAGGGATTCGTGGCGGGATCGACGGCGGGGTCCGCCCGCACGGAGTCCAGCAGCCGCTTCGCCTTCGCCTCCTCCCGGCGCACAACGGCGTCGTAGTCGCTCTGCGGCACGGTGTCGGCGGGTGGGGTCGAGTCGTCGCGGCAGTAGTTGACGACGGACGTGCCGCAGAAGAGGCCGTCGAAGATGCAGGAGAGGAGGGCGTTGGCGCCGAGGCGTGTCGCGCCGTGGTAGGCGAAGTTGACCTCGCCGAAGGCGTACAGCCCGCGGATATTGGTCATGGCGTTGTTGATCGCGCCGGGCTTCATGCCGCGTCCGGGCGTGGCGTCGATGGGGGGGGCATCGCCCGCGCGGTGCTCGCCGGCGGGCGCGGCGGGCCTGTAGGAACCGGGCGTGTAGCCCGTCCACAGGCCGCCCATGGAGTAGTGGACGGAGGGGAAGATGCGCATGGGCGCGTGGCGCGGGTCATCGCCGACGAACTTCTCGTAGATTTCGAGGATGCCGCCGAGCTTGCGGGTGAGATACTCAGGATCCTTGTGGGTGAGGTCGAGAAAGACCTGGTTCTCGCCGGCGACGCCCATGCCCTGGTTGACGCAGACGTCGAAGATTTCGCGGCTGGCGATGTCGCGCGGGACGAGATTGCCGTACTTCGGGTACTTCTCTTCGAGGAAGTACCAGCGTTCGCTCTCGGGGATGTCGCGCGGGGGGCGGTTGTCGCCGCGTTTGCGGGGCACCCAGACTCGCCCGCCCTCGCCGCGAGCGGACTCGGACATGAGCCGGCACTTGTCCGCGCCGGGGATGGCGGTGGGGTGGACCTGGATCATCTCGGCGTTGGCGTACCAGGCGCCGGCCTGATAGCAGCGGCTTGCCGCGCCGCCGGTACAGATGAGGGAGTTGGTGGACTTGCCGAAGATGAGGCCGCAGCCACCGACGGCCATGACGACGGCCTCGGCGCGGAAGGCGCGGACCTGCATGGTGCGCATGTCCTGGGCAACGATGCCGACGCAGCGGCGTTCGTCGCCCTCGCCGATGACGACGGGCCACAGGAACTCCCAGAACTCGAACTTGTTGACTCTGCCGTCGGTCTCGTGGCGGCGGACCTGCTCGTCGAGGGCGTAGAGGAGCTGCTGGCCGGTGGTCGCGCCCGCGAAGTGCGTGCGTTTGAAGAGCGAGCCGCCGAAGAGCCGCAGGTCGCGGAAGCCCTCCGACGTGCGGTTGAAGGGGACGCCCATGCGGTCGAGCAGGTCGATGATGCGCGGCGCCCAGTTGCACATCTCGAGGACGGGCGGCTGGTCGGCGAGGAAGTCCCCGCCGTAGATGGTCTCGTCGAAGTGCTGGTACTCGCTGTAGCCCTGCTGGCGCGCCACGTCGTTGCAGGCGTTGATGCCGCCCTGGGCGCAGACGGAGTGGGAGCGTTTCACGGGGACCATCGAGAAGAGATCGACGGGGAGTCCCTGCTCGACGATGCGGACGGTGGCGGCGAGTCCGGCGAGTCCGCCGCCGACGACGATGACGCGGGGTTGGGGCATCTCAGCGTTCCTCCCTCGCATCGGCCTGGATCGCGTCGCCGGGATCGACGAACGCGCCGCGCTGCCGCAGAACCTCTTCCTCGACGATCTTCGCTTCACGCGGGTCGAGCGTGGCGAAGCCGACGACGGCGGACCAGGCGAGGGCCATCAGCCCCGCGCCGATCGCGAAGCAGACCATGCCCCATCGCTTCTGGGCCTGTGCCGAGATGGTGATGCCCCAGGTGATGGCGGCGGTCCAGAGGCCGTTGGCGAAATGGAAGACCAGCGCGGTGACGCCGAACATGTAGAACGCGGCGACGGCCAGTCCCCAGCGCGTCATCCCCTCTTCACCCCCCTGGATGGCTGCGGCGAGGGTCGAGGCGGCGTACTCGTGGCTCCATCGCGTGCCGCCGGGGACGAGGAACGTCCATCCCCAGCGCAGCGTGGCGACGTGGTAGAGGATGAAGAGGAAGCCGATGTAGCCGGTGAGCCGCTGTAGGGCGTAGCGACGGTTCGCCTGGTATCGGTAGCGATCGACGTTGGGCCGACCGGAGAAGGCGTAGTAGAAGCCGAGGATGGAATGGAAGGCGATGGGGATCCAGAGGACGAAGATCTCGGTGAGGAGGAGGGCTGGGAGAGAGTGGATGAAGTGGACCTCATGCTGGAAGGTGCCGATGCCGCCGCGTGCGCCGTCGATGCGTCCCCAGACGATGGAGGCGTTGGTGGTGAGGTGGATGATGAGGAACGCGCCGATGGGGATGACGCCGGAGAGGGAGTGGAGGCGCCGGAGCAGGAAGTAGTGCCGCTCGAACCAGGGGTGTGCCACGGGTGAGGCCCTGCGTTGTGCCGCGGGAGTGCGGGTGGGAGTGTAGTGGCCAAGGCACAAGTTGCCAAATGACCAGATGGCACAGGAGCAACAGGCGACGCAGCGCGAGTCGTCCGGGTGGCGGATCGTGCGAACCGGATATGACGGATCAGGAGAGCGGCGGCACGGGGGGCGGCGGAGCGCTCGGGCCTGCGCCGGCCTGGGACGCCTGACTCGGCGAGATGCGTCCCTCGCGGACGGCGCGTTCGAGGGCCTTGGCGACCTCGGCGAACTGCATCCGGAGTTCGTAGAGCACGCCGGCGAGGAGTTTCTGCTCGGCCTCGGTAAGATTGCCTCGCGTCTTCTCTTCGACCACGCCGAGGAGATCGACGTGGACCTTGGCGACGTCGAGGGCGACCATGGCACGACCAGTCTGGGGGTCGGGGTACGCGCCGAGATACATCAGGGCCTGCGTGGCGAGCAGCCTCACCAGGTCGTCGAAGCAGATCGGCCCCTCCGGTTCCGCGTGCGGGCCCGCGCCCGGCACGGGGCGCGGCTGCGGCGCGGCCGCGGCGCGGGCGCGCTCCTGCTCGGCGAGACGGTCCTTCTCCGCCTGGGCTTGCGACTTCCAGTCGGAATCGACGATGATCTTCGGCTGTTCCGGGTCGGGCATCTGGTCTCGCCCCTTTCAGATATGCTTTCGCGGGATGGTAGACGCGGCAGGGGCGCGATGCCCGGCCGCGCGATCGAAGACGGAGACTCCTGCCGTGCGAGTGAGAGCGGTGCGGGCTGCGGTCGCGGGTGCGCTGGCGTGCGTGGCGTTCGGGTGCGCACAGAAGAACCTGCCGATCGGGCTGGGTCAGTC